>Ga0137366_10002026_pt1 | contig 15337 bp, 16 predicted proteins | sample SagtaG_8_FD_104938 | JGI IMG/M metagenome (GOLD analysis project Ga0137366, IMG submission 104938) | Vadose zone soil microbial communities from Sagehorn Ranch, Mendocino, California, USA - Sage1_L_60_16 metaG | ecosystem: Environmental > Terrestrial > Soil > Vadose zone | place: USA...
TGCTCGGGGCGGGACTTGAACCCGCATGCCTTTCGGCATACGCCCCTCAAACGTACGTGTCTGCCATTCCACCACCCGAGCGTTTGCGCGCGGGCAAACTCTTCCGCAAACTGCTCCCTGTCGCAAGTCTCCCTTCGCTCTTACTCTTACACGTGCTCGTGCAATCCGCCTAATCCGCGGCTAAGTTTGCGGAAGATGTCGATCTTGCGAAATGATGATGGCGATGGCGATTGGATCAAGGTCGATCTGCACATTCACACGCTCGATGATCCCAAAGACGTCATCGATTATTCCGCTCACCAATTGCTCGAGCGCGCGCAAGCGCTCGGCTTCGGCGTTCTTGCGATCACCCTGCACGACGCCGTGTTTGATCGACAAGAAGTTTTCGCCGACGCAGAGGCAATGGGCATTTTGCTTATTCCGGCGGCGGAAGCCCGACTATGTGGCGCGGATGTGATCGTTTTGAATGTAACTGCCGACGAAATTGCGGCCCTCAAAAATTTTGACGATCTGCGCCAGCTGCGCGCCCGGCGCGGGATGTCGATCTTTACGATCGCGCCGCATCCATTTTATATTCTTGGGGGTTCGATCGGGCCGCGTCTTTTCGAAGAAATCGACTGTTTCGACGCGATCGAGGTCTGCCATTTTCACAAGGGTCTCTTGAACCCGAATCGGCGGGCGGAAAAGGTGGCGGCGCGATTTGGCAAGCCCTTGATCGCCACTTCCGATGCGCACCGGTTGAATGCTTTCGGCCGTCATTACACCAGCATCCCGCGTCCGGCCGCACTCACGGCCGAAAATGTTTTCGCGGCATTACGCAAAGGCCGGTTGCGCCTGACGAGTCCGCCATGTTCGATTGTCGATCTTGCCAGCGCGATCTACTTCATTTTCCTGGCGCATCCGTTTCGAAGACGGCAACGGCAATCGCCTCTTGGGTGCGCGGCGCCAGCGCGACCGCACGTCGGCCTTGAATCCAAATCGCAAACGTGACAGACATGTAGGTTGATGAAGATCATCGCTTCCATTTTGCTTGTGCTCGCCATTGGCTTAAGCGGCTGCCAAACGTTCGCGCAAAAACAGAAAGAGAAAGGGAAGAAAGCGGCGGTAAGCAAAGCGACGGCGAAGCCACGCGAGGAAAATGCCGATGTCGATTTTGAGGCGTTTGTGGGGCGGCTGCGGAAAGCGGTCGCGGCCCACGATGTGCAGACGCTCTCTGCGATGATGACCAATGATTTTGGATACCAGCTCAATCCGGAGGCTTCGGGCAGCGGCGTGTTTCAATATTGGGACGAGCAGGGCCTTTGGCTGGAATTGCAGGGCATTCTTTCCGAAAAATTTGTGCAGAAAGGCGCTTACATGGTCGCACCGCCGCAGTTCGCCGACGAATCGCTTAATTACGACGGCTACCGCGCGGGCGTTCGTCGTGTGAACGGGAGCTGGAAGTTCGCCTATTTCGTTGGCGGCTGAGCTGCCGGAAAGTTCACGCGCGTGAGGAAAATAAAAAACGCGCCCAAGTCGATTGCCGATCTTGGCTTGCCGCACCGTCCGCCGTTCGTTTTTGTACGTGAATTGATCGCGTGCAAGCCCGGCATTTTCGCGGAGTGTGCGACAATTTTTGAAAGCGACGATCCAATGTTCGCCGGTCATTTTCCCGGCAACCCGCTCGTGCCTGGCGTGATCCTGACAGAAGCGCTCGCGCAAACGGCCGGGATCGTGGCGGCCGCGGTGTATACGGAAAATGCGAGACCACGCTTTTTGCTCTCAGCGATTCGGGCAATGAAATTTTTTCACGCGGTCCATCCGCAGGAACGGATTGTTTTGCGCGCCGAAAAATTGGCCGAGGTCGACGATCTGTTGCAATTCAAAGCGGAGGCGCTGGTCAATGGGAAACAGGTTGCTGCCGGGCAAATCGTACTAAGCATCGCACCCGACCCGGCACCGGATTGAGACGGCGTTTCAGCGCGCGGCGGAAGGTCGCGGCGGCTGCTCCAAATCGTAGATCGCGCCCCAATCGCCAGACGCAACCAACCAGGCGGTCTTTTCCCACGGCCGCGCGCTCGTCGGGTAATTGCTTTGTTCCTCTCGCCCCCAAAATAGATAACGAGCATGCAAGCCACGCGCGGTTTCCCGCCAGTTTCCCGCGCCTTCCATCAACTGGCGGAGCTGATTCTCCGTCCCCGCGTAATCAAAACCTTGCGTCCAAAGATGTCCTGGATAACCCATCACGACCTTCCGGCCCTGGAGTAAAAGTGGATGATTGTAGAGTGGATAGGCGGCGAAGCGGGCTTCTACCGGAATGTTTCGCGTGGCGAGTCCGACTTCATCGAGTTCCGCGCGATTCGCAAATCCAAAGCCAGTTCTTCCCGCCGCGAGGCCGCCGAACAAGCTGACAAACCCGGAGGCAAAGAGTCCGATGCAAACGGCGACGCGCGCCTCGAGAGGCCATCGCGCGATCAGATCGGTCCACAAAAATGGAAGCACGAGAAAGTAGGCCCAGATCATGAGCTTTAAGTTGTCCCATTCCCACGGCGCAAATTTAAAGAGCAGACCGGAAATAAAAATTGCAGCCGCTGGCAGGAGGAACGCGATTTTCTCGGGCAATTTTTCATTCCGATTGACCCCGAACTTCCAGAGGCGCCAGCAGCAGATAGCGAGCAAGCAAAGCGCGAGCGGAATGAAGATGCCGAAGTTTGTGAACCAGAATTGGAAAATCGTTGGTCGACCAAGCTCGGGATCGTGCATAACCCAACCGGGGTTCCAATCGAGCATGGATGCGGCGTGAAAATTATCGCTGATCAACCAGACGAAGAAAGTGGCTGGAACAAATGCGCCCGCAATCAGGATCGCGATGTGTCGGCGCATTGGCGGGTCACCGCCGAGAAACAAGCAGACGAGGACGGCTGAGAGGGCGAGAAAAGTGTGCACATGGAACAGCGGCATCGAAGCATAAATCGACAGTTCAACCCAGAATGGCAGGGGCGGATGATGTCGATCTTGCCGGGTTTCTGCGCCATAGAATTTGTCGCGCCAGTGCCAGAGCAGGAGCAGGCCAGCCGGAATCGCATAAAGCAAGCCGCGCTGCGTTACGAACATCGCCAGTGGAATGCTTTTCCAAGCGATTGCTTTGTCGCCTTGATAATCGAGGAATTTAAAAAACGTCGAGGAGCGGAGTATTTGGAAGCCGGCGATGCCGCCGTTAAAGAGAAAACCGGCCACCGCAAAGGAACCGCCCCAGCGATAAAAAGCATAAAAGGTCGCAAGCGAACCCAGCAGTCCGGTCCAGATTAAGCCCCGTGTTAGATCGACATGCAGACAGCAAAGCAGGGCATTGAACAAATCAATGCCCGCCGGATATCTTAGTTTGCTAAAGACGTAGATCGGATTGTCCGGCCAGAGAGAAACCCCGTTCGCGAAATTTCTAATATAAGTGATGTGGAGCGCGAGATCGCCGAGATTGTTCGGCGATTGGATTTTCAGTTCCTCGCTGTCGATATAAAGCAGCCAGCAAAAGGCGCGAAATGCGAAAATGGCGAAAAACGCTGCCAAGATCCATTTCCATGCATCCCGATATTTAACGAAAGAAGAATGCTGCGACACGACATCGGCGCCGCCTGGCTGTTGCCATCTCGTATCGGAAAAAATGTTTGCTTCCGCTTTCGACGACTCTAAGACATCAGACTTAGAAGAATCCGAGGCTATTAGATATGCTGCAATAGCCGCGCCGAATATAACCGAGATAGCCGCGATCGAGAAGGTCAGGCCGCCGCCAACCATTCCGAGAATCAGGCCACAAGCGGTCGAAAAATTGACGAAAGTTACCCCGGCGGAAAGCCATTTCATCGCCACCGCACCATTTCTCTAGCCGGACCCTTTCCCTTTGAACTCGGGTCGCCGGCCGGGGAAGATATCCTTGAAAACCTTGGCATTGAAATACACTTTCGAAAGGTCCTGGTAAGCGCGAATCCGCAAAGGGTCGGTATAATAAACCTCGTGTAATTTCGATTCGACGTCGGCGATTCGGTCCTCCTGCACGAGGAGAAAAGCGGCATCGAGCTTCGCGGGAAGGCTCTTCTGCTCGTAATAGCCGATGTGTGGAAAATCATCCAGCATCCACGGCAGCGGATAGGCGCTGGTACGGATAATGTGTCCGGTCAACTGATAGTAAACTGGATTTCGCCGGACGAGGGCGAACAACGGATCGGTCAGTTTATAAATGTCGTTGTAAGTCTGGACATAAACGTAAGGCTCGCTGTCCGTCGTGCAGTGAAAGTAATTGAGCCAGATTGTCGATCCAAGCGAAGCGCACAAGAGCGTCGCCCATATAACATATGTCGCGAGACGATATCTTAGAGGAACAATAACGAGTGCTGCTCCGAAGATGAACAAAAAAGGCCAGATAAAGCTGACGATGCACCACGGGGTTTTATAGTGGACGATGCTGTAAGCAATCAGAGTCCCTACGCCGTAGATGGCGAGATAACGCAGGCTGACGTTCTTGAAGCGCTGATAAGACAAACAGAAAATTAAACCGGCGAGAACGGGCCACTCATAGCGCACGATCAACGTCGATACCCAGTAATGCCAAGGCTTTTCATGGCCATGCCCCTCGTGGCCGGTGGCAAACCAGGCGGCGTAGGCTTGATAGAGACCTTTTACACCGCTCCAGTGAAAGAATGTTCCCGAATAAAAAAAGACGAGCAGCCCAATGCCGGTCACGAGGACGATTGCAAGATCGACATAATCCCAGCTCTGCCGGACTGGCCGCGCGTCCGGAGGCCGATCGAGCGCGTTAGAAATCCACAGCACCGGCACGGCAATCAGTGCGCAACCGACATGGATGACATAAGTCTCCTTCGTCAAAATCATACCGGCCATTCCCATGCCGACGCACCAAAGGTAATCCGGCGTTCCAAACTTCCAAAGACCGAGCAAGCCGAAAATGAACAACATCGAGAAGAGTACCAACCACACTTCGTGGATCGAGTAGCGCCCGTAGAAAACGAAACCGGGCGAGACCGCCATGGCCAGCGCCGCCATGCGACTGACGCTTCGTCCGACGAACGGCTCGAATTTCATAGTGAGCCAAACGCAGGTGATGCTTACGAGCACGACGGGGAGGCGTAACGCCCAGAGATTCCGGCCAAACAAAGTTTGCGAGAGCAGCACAACGTAAAAGTGCAGCGGGCCGTGATAATTTGTCGGATCGTATCTGTAAAAACCGTTTTTAATCACTTGATCGACAAACCAACCGTTGATCCCCTCGTCGAAATGCGGTGGCTTGATCCCGAGCAGAAAAAAGCGCAGGAACGCCGCCAGCCCGATGATCATCCAGGGAACCCAATCGATTTCCGCGAAGCGCGTTCGCCATGCGGCCACCTGATCGCGCAGCATCGGAAAATCTGCTAGCGCGCCACCGTCCCCGCTGCTAGTACGCGCTGCAATGCGCATTCTCGTAACGGGCGGCTGCGGTTTCATCGGGAGCAATTTTATTCGGCATATTTTGCAACATTACAAGCCGGCCAGCGTGACCAACGTCGACGCGCTCACTTACGCCGGTAATCTCGCCAATCTTGATGGCGTGGTCGAGGAACATGGCGAACGCTACGAATTTTTCAAAGCCGATATTGCCAATGCCGACCAAATGGACGCGCTCATGACCGAGCATCAATTTTACGCCGTAATTAACTTTGCCGCTGAATCGCATGTCGACCGCAGCATCAATTCGCCCCTTAACTTCATTCACACCAATGTCGTCGGCACGAGCGTGCTGCTCGATTGTGCGCGACGGCATGGCGTCCAGCGTTTCATCCAAATTTCCACCGACGAAGTTTACGGCTCGCTCGGCAAAACCGGGAAGTTCACCGAGCAATCGCAGCTCAATCCAAGTTCGCCTTACTCCGCGAGCAAAGCCGGTGCCGACCTTCTTGCTCTCGCGAGCCACAAAACTTACGGCCAGGAAGTGATCGTGACGCGTTGCTCGAACAACTATGGGCCGTATCAATTCCCGGAAAAATTGATCCCGCTCATGATCATCAAGGCGCTGCGCGACGATCCGCTCCCGGTCTATGGCGACGGCCTCAATGTGCGCGATTGGATTCATGTGAGCGACCACTGCGCCGGGATTGTGGCCGCGCTCTTCGAAGGGAAACCTGGCGCGATTTATAATTTTGGCGGCGACGGCGAAATGGTGAACCTCGATCTTGTCAAAATGATTTTGCAGAAGCTGGGCAAACCGGAGAGTCTCATTTCGTTCGTGACCGACCGGCTCGGGCACGACCGCCGTTACGCGATCGACTCCTCGTTAGCGCAGCGCGAGCTGAAATGGAAACCGCGAAAGAATTTCAAAGATGGCCTCGACGCGACCATCCAGTGGTACGTCGACAATCCATCATGGTGGGAAGCGTTGCTCCAACGGGCGGAAAGATATTGAACTTGTAGCGGCGGTCTATGACCGCCGAAATTAAAGAGATCGGCGCTCACAGAGCGCCGCTACAGAAGCATGAAAATCGCAATCCTCGGCGCGGGTGGCCGACTCGGTTCCGCGCTGATGCGCGAATATCGAGAAAAATTTGCCGTGACCGGTTTCAACCACGCGCAACTTAATCTCTCCGATCATGCGCAACTGCGCGAGAAGCTCGGCACGTGCGATGTCGATCTTGTGATTAACACCGCCGCCTTTACCAATGTCGATCTTTGCGAGACGCAGCGCGAAGAGGCCTTTCGGATCAATGCCGAGGCGCCGCGCGTGCTGGCGGAGATTTGTCGCGACAAAAACGCGAAGCTCATTCACTTCAGCACCGATTACGTTTTTGATGGCGAAAAGCGCGAGCCCTACACCGAGGACGATGTGGCAAAGCCGATCAGTGTTTACGGCGAATCGAAATGGGAAGGGGAGAAATTAGTTCTGCAAACGCACGGTCATCTTGTCGTGCGTGTCTCCTGGGTTTTCGGTCCGGATCGGCCGAGTTTTATCGACGGCATGATCAAGCGTGCGCGGGAAAGCGATCATGTCGATGCCATCGCGGACAAAATTTCCACGCCCACTTACACCCGCGATATCGCGCAAGCACTTCCGCAATTTTTCGATAGCGATGTTCCGGGCGGCATTTTGCACTTCGCAAGCTCCGGCGAATGCAGTTGGCAGGAATACGCGCAACACGCGCTGGATTGTTGCCGTTCGTTAGGCATTCCGCTCAAAGCGAAAACGGTCGCCCCGTTGAAGCTTGCCGATATGAAAAACTGGATGGCGCGCCGTCCGGTTTATTCTGTTCTCTCGACCAGCAAGTACATCTCAATCACCGGCGGTACGCCGCGCTCTTGGCGTGATGTCGTAGCCGAATATGTGCGCGAGCATGTGGCAGCTTAAACATTCTGCGCGCCCAGCTGGTTGCAGCCGCCGTGGGGAGCAGCGCTCAGTTGAATACGTGCCGCTTCCTTACCGGGCGAGTCGACGCAGTTCTAGCACCGGCGATACGAGTTGACGGAGTTTGACAGAAAGAGCGCGAGCCTCTTCTATAAAATAATGAATCTGAAAACCGCTCGGCTTCTCTTTCCAATTGCCTTGTCGATCTTTCTTAGCGTCACATCGCTCGCCGAATTAACATGGGAGCAGACTCAAGTCGAATTGCATCCGGCGGTTGGAGACAAAGAGGCAATCGGCCATTTCAAGTATCAGAACACCGGTGACAAACCGGTTCGGTTCAAATCTGTCCGCAGCTCCTGCGGTTGCACAACCGCACAGACGCAAAAGGAGGAGGTGCCGCCCGGCGAAAAGGGAGAGATCACAGCAACGTTCAAAATCGGTGGTCGCACCGGCACACAGGTGAAAAACGTGACCGTGGATACGGACGATCCGGCGCATGCGGTAACAGTGCTTACGCTCAAGACGGTGCTACCGGAGGTGGTGGAAATCACACCGAGCTTTGTTTATTGGCAGAGCGGTGAAGCGCCTAAGCCGAAGACGATTGTGGTGCGCCCCGGCAAAGATTTTCCAGTGAACGACCTCAAAGTCACTTCATCGAACCTCGAATTCTCGACAAAAGTCGAACGGGACAAAGCCACTGGCGAATTCAAGATCGACATCGCGCCAAAACAGACGACGAGCCCGGCCACCACCATACTTACCCTCCAGCCCGACAATTCCACGAAGATATTTTACGTGAACGCGCGGGTGATGAACGCGCCGGCTGCTCAGTAACTTGTGAAATCTGCGCTGCTGCGCCAGCTCTCGCTCCTCGCCGCGCTGGCGCTTGTTCCTGCGATCGGCCAGGCTATTTACTTTCGCAATAAAGTTTCGTGGCAGTCGCCGCTTCCCGTTTCCGAAATTGTTGCGCTCACGCAAGCGCGCGCCTGGGGCGAGAACGCGATCTGGGTTGATGCGCGGCCGGATGAAGAATTTGCGCATGAACATGTCCCTGGCGCGATCTTATTGAACGAAGATCACTGGAACGATTTAGTTGGGCCGTTTCTCGCGACGTGGTCACCGGACAAGAAAGTTGTCGTTTATTGCAGCAGCCAGAGTTGCAACGCCAGCCGCGAGGTCGCGCGCCGCTTGCGCGATGAAGCGCAGCTCAAAAACGTCTTCGTGCTCGAGGGCGGCTGGGAAGAATGGCTGAAGAAGAAGTGACGAGTGAAGGAGTCACAAGTGACGAGAGCTCCATCAACCATCCCACAATTCGTCTGGCGAATTGTGGAGATCATCGTCGGTGGCGTTTTCATTTACGCCGGCGCGATTAAAGCGCTCGATCCGATTCGTTTCGCGAACGATATCGACAATTACAAGATTTTGCCGTGGGCGATCAGCGTGCGGGTCGCATTTTATTTGCCCTGGCTGGAAATCTTCTGCGGACTCGGATTGATCGCGCGCCGACTTTATCTTGGGGGATTATCGATCTTGACAGCGCTTGTCTTCATCTTCGTCATCGCCACCGTTTCCGCAAAAATCCGCGGCCTCGACATCAGCTGCGGCTGCTTCGGTCACGTCAGCAAAAACTGGACTTTGCCTGCGCATCTCGCACTCGATTTCGGCTTGCTGATCTTTCTTCTCTTGCTCTTACGTCGCGTGCGCGGACAAGGCGGCGCGAATTTGCCACGAAAAGTCGATGTATAAAATCCCAGAGGAGCTTCGCGATTTGCCTGAGGCGGACCGGCTCAGAAGAGCACAAGCGGCCTTTATCGCTGCGGCCAAAGAAGGGAGAAATTTAACATTCGAAAACGAAAAGAGAGTTCATCTAGTTGGTGAACGACTGCGTAATGCTCAGAATGAACTCGGAAAAGCCCAGAAAGCCTTCGATTTGGCGACCGGCGAACCCAAGCCGGTTGGATTGACGCCTGCGGTCGTCGAGGAGATCGGCAAACATTTTCCCGCCGCGCAGAATGACTTCGTGAAACAAATTCTCGACCAAGAATGCGGGCGGACGATCCCGTTCTGCCGGGAGGCAACGGCGCAAGAATTGGAATATATTCGGCTGTGTGTGCTGCGGCTGAGCAAAGGCAATCTTTCCGAGCTCCGCAAATGCGTCGATCTCGCGAACATCGATCGGCGCGACGTGTTTTTGGCGGCGGGGCCGTTGATGAAAAAATGAGATCTTATGATTAGAAAGCTCAAGTCTGGCGGCTATCGATTGTATTCACGGAAAAAGAATCCAAAGACCCGGAAGCGAAGGAATCTGGGCACGTTCAAGACCCGCGCTGCGGCTAAGAAGCACGAAAGAGCGGTGCAGTACTTTAAGCGGAAGTAACGATTTGTGGGGCGCAGCTCTACCGAATTATTTTTTGGCAACCGGAGCGGTTGCCCTACAATTTTTGGAGAACTAACAACAAGAGGAAATTATTTATGAATTACATACTGATTCGTCACAAAGTCGCTGACTTTGCCAAATGGAAACCCGTTTATGACGGGCACGCGTCCGCGCGTGCGAGCGCCGCGCTCAAAGAGGAATATCTTCTGCGCAACATCGACAATCCGAACGAAGTGATCCTGCTTTTCTCTGCTCAGGATCTCGACAAGGCGAAAGCATTTGCGGCATCGCCGGCTTTGCGGGAGAGGATGGAGAAGGCCGGAGTGACCGACAAGCCGGACATTTATTTTCTGAAATAGCCAGCTCGATCTTTTGTTCTTTGGGCGTTTAGTACGGCAGTGAACATTCGCCCAGCGGTAGAACAAGATCGCGATGCGATCTGGAATATCTTCCACGAGGTCGTGGCGGCGGGCGACACCTACGCATTCGATCCGCAAATGTCGCGCGAAGAGGCGCTGGCGTATTGGTTTTGCTCTGGCACCCACACTTACGTCGCCGAAACTGACGGCAAGATTGTCGGCACTTACATTTTAAGACCGAATCAGCCGGGAGCCGGTTCACATGTCGCAAACGCCGCGTTCATGGTACCGCCAAGTGCGCGCGGACAAGGAATTGGTCGCGGCATGGGCGAGCATTGCCTGTGCGAAGCGCGCCGGCTCGGATTTCGCGCGATACAATTCAACTTTGTCGTTTCGACGAACGAACCGGCGATTCGTCTCTGGCAGGAGCTCGGTTTCAAGATCGTTGGCACCTTGCCGGGCGCGTTTCGGCATTCGCAGAGGGGCTATGTCGATGTTTATGTCATGTTCCGCTCGCTCGTTGACGCGAAGAAAGGGTAGGGACAGCGCGCCGCGCTGTCCCTACCATTGTTCTGTTGCAAAACACGTGCGTCGATTGAACCTAACGACCGAATGCAAACAGTGATTCACGTTATTACGACTGGGCACGGGTCGTTGCGCAGCCAGATCACGAGAGATCCGCAGTTGGAGCGAAAATTTGGCTTTATCAAAGCCTGGTCAAAGCAGCCCGGCCGCCCGCATGGCTGGGCGAAGATACACAGCGCGCGCGATCTTCACGGCGCGATCAACCTGGAATGGCATGGCCGTAGCCGCACGTTGATTTGTCGGGTGGTGACCAAGCTCGGGAACAAGCCGAACTCGATCATCGGCGATTTTATCGATTATCTTTTGGCGCGTCACCAAAGTCGGATTTTAGCAATCCATATCATGCGGAGATGAGAACATGCGCATTGTGCCATCGCTTGCCTGCCGCGCCGTAGCCCAGCGTAGGCGGGCCCGACATCAGAGCCGCATTCTCTCCATTCACATCATGCGGCGATAATTGCCCGAATGAAAGCAGTTCGCGCCGCGCTTGGGTTTCGCGTGAAATCAGGGTCGGCTGTCGCCGTTCTTATGCGCGGTTCAGTGCGCTCACTGCATTTGTGCGACAGTTGCGTGATCAATCTTTCTGATCCGTGCGATCCGGCAACGCGACAGCCTTATCATGCCGCGATGGGGCTGCTCGAGACCAATGCGACCAAACTAAAACGATGGACGCAAAGCGTCCGGCGCACGACCGAGCAATCCGTTGTCGATCTTCTCCAGCGGTACATCGACGACGATTACAAAATTCGGTTCGCCGGCCTTGTTGTCGGAAGCATGATCGATCCGGACTCAATCGCCAATTCGCACATTCGCGCGCACGCCTTGGAAGGACGCCTGTTTCGAACGACACTCGCCGCTGCTTTGCAATCGCGCGGCATTCACTGCGCGATTTTCACGGAGCGCGACGCTTACGCAACAGCGGCAGAGGCTCTTGGTAAATCGCCCACCCAAATAAAATACACTGTAACTAGGCTTGGTGATTCAGCGAATGGTGCGTGGCGCGCGGAACAGAAACTGGCGGCGCTGGCCGCCTGGCTGGCGCTGCGATAAACCAAACCCGCTCGGTTAGAAAGATCATGAAGATTTTGCAATCGTGCCGAATTCGCCTTGTTGTTGAATTAGCTTCGCGACCAGGCCGGTCCAGCCGGTTTGATGCGACGCGCCGAGCCCTGCACCGGTGTCGCCGTGAAAGTATTCATGAAACAAATATCGATGCTCGCCGCGCCGTAGCGTAGCGAAGGCGGGTCGATCTTGCGCGCCGTTTGGCGAGTTGCCTGATGCGCGCTCGAACGGGCGCTCGCCGTTCTTGCCGCGCAGCCAAATTTTGATCAAACGATTGGAAAGCTCGTTTGCGATCTCGTTCAGTGTCAGGAAATTTCCCGAGCGCGTCGGGCATTCGACTTTGAAATCGTCGCCGTAGTAATGATGAAACTGCTGGAGCGACTCAATCAGCAGATAATTGATCGGAAACCAAACCGGGCCGCGCCAGTTTGAATTGCCCCCGAACAAGTTCGTTTGCGATTCGGCTGGTTCGTAGTTCACGATTTTTTCGTCGCCGCGCACGGTTAGCTTGTAGGGATGCGCCTTATGAAATTTGCTGAGGGAACGCACCCCATGATCGCTCAGAAATTCTTCGGGATCGAGCATGCGCCGCAACAAACATTTCATGCGATGACCGCGGGTGAGGGCGACAAGCCGGCGCTCGCCCATCCCCGGCTCCTGCCAGCGGGAGATGAGGCTGCAGAGGTCGGGGCGATTAGCGAGATACCATTCGAGCCGCCTTTTAAAATGCGGGACGGAATCGATCAGTTGCGACTGAATCGTGTCGACCGCCAGTAGCGGCATTAAACCGACGAGCGAGCGCACCTTGAGCGGCAAATAGCGGCCGCCCGGTGTGTGGAGGACGTCGTAATAGAATTCATCTTCTTCATCCCAAAGACCAATGCCTTGGCCGCCGAGATTGTTCATGGCCGCCGCGATCCCGAGAAAATGCTCGAAGAACTTCGTTGCGATATTTTCGTAAACATGATTCTCGCGCGCGAGCTCGAGCGCGATGCGCATCAAGTTGAGGGAAAACATTCCCATCCAGCTGGTGCCGTCGCTTTGCTCGAGATGGCTGCCGTCGGGAAACGCCGAATTGCGATCGAACACGCCGATGTTGTCGAGCCCGAGAAAGCCGCCCTGGAAAATATTATTGCCTTCGGAATCCTTGCGATTCACCCACCAGGTGAAGGCGATGAGCATTTTGTGGAAAATAGTTTCGAGAAAAGCGCGATCGCCTTTGCCGGTTTGTTTGCGTTCAATCTGGTAAACGCGCCACGCCGCCCAGGCCATTACCGGCGGATTCACGTCGCCGAAATTCCATTCGTAAGCGGGAATTTGTCCGTTCGGATGCTGATACCATTCGCGCACGATGCTATCGAGCTGAGCCTTGGCGAAATGCGGATCGACCAGTGCAAGCGGAATGCAGTGGAAAGCGAGGTCCCATGATGCGTACCAGGGAAATTCCCATTTGTCCGGCATCGACATGACGCGATCGTTGTAAAGATGACGCCAGTCGGCGTTGCGGCCGTGCCAGCGTTCGTCAGGTGGTGGTGGTTGACCGGGATCGCCTTCCAACCATTGCTCAATGATGTAATGATAAAATTGTTTGTTCCAAAGCAATCCGCTGAATGCCTGTCGCTGGATGGCGCGATGCTCCTCACCTAAGGACGAAGCTGCGAGCGCGGCGTAAAACTCATCGGCTTCAGCTTGGCGAGCGGCAAAGATTTCGTCGAAATCAGAAAAGGCGTCGTGCGGTTCTTCTCTGGGGAGCGCACGCGCCTCGCCGACCGGGTTCTGGGAAGGAGAACTTCGCGGCGAGCCGCCGCGAAGAACAGGCGGGCCGCCGCCCGTGCTCCCCGGACTATCGATCTTCGTTAGTCGCAAGCGAATTGTGCGCGATTCGTTAGGCGGAATGGTGAATTTGTAACGCGCGGCCGCTTTTGTGCCGACGCGCTGCGGATTAACGATGTCGATCTTGCCCTGAACAACGCAATCGTTGATCGAGTCTTTAACAAACGGCGTCGAATTCGGCAGGCCCCAGAGCCGTTCGGCGTTGGTCTCGTTTTCGGTGAACAAAACGTCGTCCGCGTTTTCGCAATACAATGCGTACCGGCCGAGCGCGTTATCCGTCGCTTCGACGATGTCGATCTTCGATTCGGTTTTGGAATTTTCTCGAAGATTTGGTTTTCGATTATCCCGACCCCAGCTCCAGGTATTGCGAAACCAAATCGTCGGCAACAGATGCAGCGTCGCCGGCTCCGGCCCGCAATTTGTCGCGGTGGCGCGGATCAAAATGTCGTTCGGCACCGCTTTCGCGTATTCGATCTCGATATCGAAAAAATCTCCGTCGAGCGTATCCGTGTTCCAAAGTTCGAATTCGCCTTCCATCTTTGAGCGCGCACCGCTTTGTGCGACGAGTTTTTCATAAGGAAAACGTGTTTGCGGATATCGATAAATCATCCGCATGAAACTGTGCGAAGGCGTATTGTCGATGTACCAATAAAGTTCCTTCACATCTTCGCCGTGATTGCCCTGCGGACCGCTCACACCAAAGAATCGTTCTTTTAAAAACGGGTCGTGCTCGTTCCAAAACGCGAATGCAAAACAGAGCCGGCCTTTGTGATCGGAAATTCCGCCGATCCCATCCTCATTCCAGCGATAGGCGCGCGAACGGGCGTGATCGTGCGGGAAATAATCCCACGCGTCGCCGTTTGCGCTGTAATCTTCGCGCACCGTTCCCCAGGCGCGCTCGGCCAGATACGGGCCCCAGAAATGCCACGGCTCTTCCGGTGAATTGTTTTCCTGAAGACGAGCTTGCTCGGCGTTCATGGCAACGCTGTTCAATCACATCCGAGCGTCCAAGCCAACGTGCTTTTGCGATCGACTCCACGATTTTGTTCCTTGCTAACGTTCGACCGCGTCGAACCTCTTCATCCAGAAGGCTGCCCGTTCTGCCAGATGCACCAAGGATCAATAGTCGCATAATTATTAGGTTTGGGTTTCAATCCAGCGTTTGCCGGTCGTCTCGTTGCTCACGACGAGGCCAGTCGCAACACCAGCGCGGCGACGGCCAGCAGGAGAAACACGACCGCCAGGCCGAACGAGTAGTCGCCTGCACGCAGGTGGGTGATGATGGCGCCGACAAAGAACAGGATCAGGCCAACTGCGGCGGCCGTCCCAATCAGCGGCACGCCGATGCCGACCAGGAGTCCAAGCGCGCCTGCTGCTTTGAGGATGCCCAGCATGGTCATCCACGATTCCGGCACGCCCGCGTTAGCCATCGCGATACTGACCTGCTTATAGCGAACAAAATCGCACGTGGCCGAGAAGATGTTAGCAGCGGCGGCCAGGATGGTGACCGCGAGGTAGGTGTTAAACATGGGAACTCCGACAGTTATTTCGCGATGCCCACGATTTTGTGAAAATGTTTCTTTTGCTCGATCGCGTCGAGCATGAATTCCGCAACCGCTTTGCGGGCCAGGGTGAAACCCATCTTGGGAGCAGCGCCTTCCCGACTTCGATAGGTCGGGTATTCCTGCTGGGTGAGACGTGGAGGACGGGTGATCGTCCAGTCGAGATCGCTGCCTTGCACGATTTCTTCCATAGCAA
>Ga0137366_10002042_pt1 | contig 15285 bp, 7 predicted proteins | sample SagtaG_8_FD_104938 | JGI IMG/M metagenome (GOLD analysis project Ga0137366, IMG submission 104938) | Vadose zone soil microbial communities from Sagehorn Ranch, Mendocino, California, USA - Sage1_L_60_16 metaG | ecosystem: Environmental > Terrestrial > Soil > Vadose zone | place: USA: California...
CGCCGTCGGCTACACGCTGTTCGCGTTTGCGGGATCGTACTGGATCCTGTTTCTGTCGCGCGTGGTCTCCGGGTTTGCGGGCGGCAATATCTCCGCGGCGCAAGCGTACATGGCCGACATCTCCACACCGGCCGAGCGCTCACGCGCGATGGGGCTCGTCGGAGCCGCGTTCGGCCTGGGCTTCAGCCTCGGACCCGCGATCGCGGGATTCTCGGACTACTATCTCGGCCCGGCCGCGCCAGGGCTCATTGCGGTCGGTCTCTCGCTCGCGAATTTTGTTTCGGCGTACTTCATCCTGCCCGAGTCGCTCGCGCTCGAACATCGGGTCAAACGTCGGCTGTTCGACCTTGGGCACATCGGCGAAGCCGTTTCACGGCCGCGCCTGCGCCCGCTGATGGCGGTCTGGGCGCTCACGCCGTTTGCCTTCGCGGGCTACACCGTGGTGCTGCCGTTGTACGCTGCGGCCTCCCTCGGGTGGGGGAAACGCGAGCTGGCGATCCTCTTTACACTCATCGGCGTCACGGCAGCGTCGATTCAGGGCTACTTCTTTGGCAAGATCGTCCGACGCACCGGCGAGCGTACCCTGGTGATCGCCGGATCGCTCGGCATGGCGTTGTCTATTGCGGTCATTCCGTTCCTGCACAGCTCCCTGCTGCTCTACGCGTGGACATTCGTCCTGGCGGTTTCGAACAGCGTCTTCGCCCCAGCCGCGACGGGGTTGGTGTCGGTCTATGCCGCCGCGACAGAACAGGGCACGGTCCTGGGAGCCGCGCAGGCGATTGCGGCGCTGGGCCGGACTGCGGGTCCGCCGGTCACCGGCACGGTGTACGACGTTGTGAGCCCCATCACGTCGTTCCTGCTCTCAGGTTCGGTCATGGCGCTGGCGGGCCTCGCGGCGTTTCGAATGGCACCGGTCAGTCACCCCCCACCCACTCCCCACGAGTCTTAACGGCATCTAAGCTTCAGCGTCAAAGGGCCAGACATTTTCATGGAGCCGTTGATGCACAAGCGAATGACGATTGCACTTGCCGCCCTCACCGTTGCGGCGGCCTGTAGTCAGGATCCCACGGGTGCCAGCACCAATGAGCTGATGCTCGCCCAGAACGCCCAGGTGCTCGCCGACAACGCGGCGGCGTCACCGGTCGGCAGCGCCACCTGCGACGGCTGGTTCAGACGGCTGCTCGACACGCTGCGCACGACCGACAACGCCGTGGCGCGCATGGATCTCGATTCGGCGCACGTGTATCGCGATTCGGCGTGGGCGGCATTTCAGCGGGGCGACACCGCTACGGCGCGCGCCGACCGGCGCACCGCGTTCCGGTTCGTGCTCGCGGCCGTGATCGAACTCTTCCCCAACGCTCCCGAGCGTACCGGTCTCGCGGTCGACAGCGCGATCGACAGGATCGAGAAGTTCCTGGGTGATCGAGATGCGCCGAGGATCCGCGCGATTCTGGCGCACGTCAAGGATCTGCGAGTGCAGGCGGACCAGGCCTTCGTGAATGGCGACAAGGTCACGGCGCTCGCGCTCAACCTGAGGGGAATACAGATCCTGCACAGGCTGGTCGAGCATGTCAGATACGCGAATCACGATCATGATGCGACGGCCGATGGTGAGATGGAAGCTGTAGGCTACTGAGGACCTACAACTACTAGGCCACAGACGCAGCAGCGGGCCACAGTCAACGGGGGGTGGGACAAGCGGTTTGTCCTGCCCCCCGTTTCCTGTTCACCCCGACGCGTCTGTGGCCTAGCCTTTGCCTGGCCTAGCCATCCCCGCGCACCCTCCGGCATATTTTCGATCCCCTTCGCAGGAGAGCTGCGCCGTATGCGTGTGTATAAGACGCCGGAGATCCGGAATGTGGCCGTCGTTGGCCACGGCGCGAGCGGTAAGACCTCCCTGGTCGATGCCCTGGCGTTCGTGGCCGGAACGAGCAAACGGCACGGATCTGTAAAAGATGGGACCGCCCTCACCGATTACACCGCCGACGAAATCGAACGCAAGTACTCCATCAATCTCGCGCTGGCCGTCGCCGAGTGGATGGACACGAAGATCAACCTGATCGACACGCCCGGATACCTGGACTTCACCGGCGATGCGCTCGCGGGCGTGTACGCCGCCGACTCCGCCGTCGTCGTGTTGTCCGCGACGGCGGGCGTCGAAGTGGGAACGGAAAAGGTCTGGGACTATTGCGAGCGCCGCGCGCTCCCGCGCCTGTTCTTCGTGTCGCTGATGGACAAAGAGCACGCCAACTTCGAGCGCGTCTTCGATCAGATCAAGGAACGGCTGACGCCCAAAGTGATCCCGGTGGAGATTCCGGTCGGCGAAGGGCTGAAATTCCACGGGATCATCAATCTGTTCTCGAAGAAGGCGCACCTGTACAAGAAGGGCACGAAAGCGGGCGAGTACGACGAGGTCGACGTCCCGGACGAGTACAAGGACCGGTTCGAGAAGTATTCCCAAGAGCTGATCGAAAGCATCGCCGCGACCGACGACACCCTGCTCGAGCGCTATCTCGGCGGCGAAGAGATCGGACGCGACGAGGCGATCGCCGCGATGAAGGCGGGCATGGCGAAGGGGGAGTTGTTCCCGCTGTTCTGCGGCGCCGCCGAGCTGACGTACGGCACTCGCGCCCTCCTCAACAAGCTCGTGGAGCTGTGCCCGGCGCCGCAGGAGCGGCCGCCGGTCGAGGCGCAAAAGTGGGGCAGCGCGGACCGCCTCTCGCTCACGCCCGACAATGCCGGCCCGCTGGCGGCGCAGGTGTTCAAGACCGTCTCCGAGCCCCACGTCGGCGACGTGACGCTGTTTCGTATCTTCTGCGGTCACGTGAAGAACGGGCAGGACGTGTGGAATGCTCCGCGTGACGCCGCGGAAAAGCTCAACCATCTCTGCGTGGGGCAGGGCAAAGAGCGAATCGAGATTCCCGAGCTCAATGCGGGCGACATCGGCGTGGTTGCCAAACTCCGCGATACGCACACCAACGACACGCTGTCGACGCGAGACAAGGGACTCGTCCTTGCGAAGATCCCGTTCCCCGAGCCGGTGATCACTGTGGCGGTCGAAGTGAAGCAGCGCGGGGAAGAGGACAAGCTGTCGACCGGCCTGCACAAGCTGCACGAAGAGGATCCCACGTTTCATCACGAGTACAACAGCGAGCTGGGTCAGACGCTCATCCGCGGATTGGGCGAGCGGCATCTCGAGATCGTGGTGGGGCGGCTGGCGCGGAAGTTCGGCGTGCACGCGCAGACCACCAAACCGAAGGTCGCCTACCGCGAGACGTTCCGCGGGAAGTCCGAAGGGCAGGGCAAGCACAAGAAGCAAACCGGCGGCCGCGGGCAGTACGGCGATTGCTGGATTCGCATCGCCCCGCTGCCCCGTGGCTCAGGCGTGCAGTTCGTGGATGAGATCGTCGGCGGGGTGATCCCGCGCCAGTATATCCCGGCCGTCGAGCGCGGCGTGCTCGAGGCGGCGCACAAGGGGCCGGTGGCCGGCTATCCGGTCGTGGACTTCAAGTTCGAGGTCTTCGACGGCTCGTATCACGACGTCGACTCGAATGAAATGTCGTTCAAGATGGCCGGCATCCTGGCGTTCCGGAACGTGAGTCCCGGCGCGCGCCCCGTGTTGCTGGAGCCGATCATGGACGTTGAGGTCTGGACGCCGGACGAATACCAGGGCGCCGTCATGGGCGACCTCTCGTCGCGGCGCGGCCATGTGATGGGCACCGAGAAGGACGGCCGCCTGACCAAGGTGAAAGCGCACGTGCCCGAGGCCGAGCTGGACCGTTACGCCACGACGCTCCATTCGATCACGCACGGGCGCGGCACATACAAGATGAAGTTCCACGTTTATCAGGACGCGCCACCGGAGATCACGGCGAAGGTGACCGAGGCGCGGAAGAAGGAGCTTGAGGAGGCGAAAGCGTGAACCCTCCACACCCTGGACGGGTACTTCGGTGCGGCCCTGGACAAGGAGGAAGTGCACTGATGCGAACGACCGTCCTTTGTACGACTCTTGCTGTCGCGACGGCATGCCAGGTGGTCGATCGGAAAAAGGTTGCCAACGTTCTCGACACGCTCCAGGCAGCGATGGACACCGCCGCATTGGTGCCGCCGCCGCCACCTGCCGCTCCCGGCGCCACTCGTTTTCTGACAGTCGCCGGCTTCTCCACGCCGGAGTCGGTGCTGCACGACTCGACGCAGGACATCTATTTCGTGTCGAACATCAACGGATCGCCAACGGCGAAAGACAACAACGGCTTCATCAGTCGCGTGCGGCCCGATGGGGCGATCGAGAACCTCAAGTTCATCGAGGGCGGCCGGGCGGGCGTTACGCTGAATGGGCCGAAGGGCCTGGCGGTTGCCGGAGACACGCTGTGGGTGGCGGATATCGACGCCGTGCGCGCCTTCAACGCGCGGACCGGGGCACCGCTCGACAGCTTCAAGCTCGACAGTGCGGGCGCCGTGTTCCTGAACGACCTCACCATCGCCTCCGGTGCGATCTACATCACCGATACGGGCATCAAGTTCGACGATGTCGGCAACGTGCTGCATCCCGGACCCGACCGCGTGTTCCGGATCGGACCCGATCGCAAGATCACGGTTGCGGCGCGCGGTGACAGCCTCGGCTGGCCCAACGGCATCACGGTCGATCCCGTGGGCAAGCGGTTCATCATTGTCTCGTATGGGCCCAGGAAAGCGGTGCTCGGGTGGAAGCCAGGGGACAAAGCGCCAAAGGTCATCGCCAAGGGGGCCGGCGGATTCGACGGCGTGGAAGTCGCTGGGACGCAAATCCTGGTGTCGAGCTGGACCGATTCCACCGTGTCCGCGTACGAGAGCGGGCAGGAAGTAAAAGTGATCACCGGTGTGCCGAGCCCCGCCGACATCGGCTATGACGCGAAGCGAAATCGCGTGCTGATTCCGATCCTTACGGGGAATCGAATCGAGATCTGGCAGCTGAAGTAAGCACCGAGTTTCCCCTCTCCTACTCGCGGAAAGGGGTTAGGGGCCCGTCGGCCTCACGCGGGCGAGCCAGATGTCGTCCCTGGACTCCGTGCGAATCAGGACCCGGCGCGCTCAAATCTTGCCGGCGACGGACGCGATGCGCCGTGGCATTCTTCTGCCGTCAGAGCCGCACTCGCACTCTCGAGACGACCAGGCGACCGAGTCGGCCCCCTCCCCCGATCTCCCGATGTCGGTGGTCGAGCAGGTTGTAGGCGTCGAGTGAGAAGCCAATGCCGGACCCACGCTCGAGCTCGTACCCCACGTGGGCGTCGACCAGCGCGTATGAGGCGATGTCAGTCGTAACAACGCCGGACCTCACCGGGAACGCGCCGACGGCGCGGCCCTGCAACGCCGCCGTGAAACCGATCCGTTCGTTACGATATCGCATGGTGACCGCGCCTTTATCCTGCGGAACGCTCAGGAAGATTGTCCCCACCACTGGAACGTCGCGAAGGACGTTCCTACTCGCCCAGGAATACGTGCCGGTCAACTCCAGGCGAGCCCCGACGATGGCCGTGAGGCTCACATCGGCACCCCAGACCGTGTACGCACCTCCCTGGCGCTGCAGGAACAGGATGTCGAACGGATAGCTCGTCTCTTGCGGCGAGATGATTCCGACCGGGATCCTGGCGATCGCGCCCGCCAGGCTGTCGGCGGTGGCAGCGGGTCGATAGGTGCTGAGGTACTGTGCGAGTGTCGTGGAGTCGTGGAAAACGTTCGGCGTGGCGGCGAAACTGTTCCCGAAGGGGTCCCGCACGCGGCTGACGTACGCGTCCACCGTGGTCAGCACTCGGCCGTCGAGCACGCCTTTGTAGCCGAGCTCCAGGGTCTGGGTAAACGAGCGGCGCAGGGTTGCGAAGTCTCCGATGTCGGCCGCCACGACAGGGTCGAAGCGGCGCGCTGGCCGATTGTATGCCGCGAGATCCGTGGCCACATCGGCGGCGGTCGGCGCGGGAATGTCGGAGATGTCGACGCTGCGTCGCGCCATGATTGCCTTCACGGTGTCCCACAGCAGCGTGGCGTCGGCCGGTAGGTAACCCTGGGGGCCTGCGGGGTTGAAGGGCGAGCGCATGCAGATCCCGCCGCAGTCCCGGCGGAACGTGTATCCGCCCCTCGGAATGCTGGAGAGGCGGAGCGCATAGCCACCCGGCAACGAGCCCACTATCAGGTCCATGAAGAGCTGTGCGGGATCGGGCGACGAGAAGGCGCGATTGTAGGTCAGCCGCAGCGAATGCGCCGGGGCCGGCCGGACCACGATGCCAACGCGGGGCGAAACGGAGAGGTCGTCCAAGCGGTCGTTGCGATCGGCGCGCACGGCAGTCACGAAATCGACACGCGGCGACAGCGCGGTTCTCGTCTGGGCGTACCCGCCGATCTCCACGACCTGATCGTCGTCTTCGTTTGCGCCGTGAATGGTGCCCGCGGTCCGCGGATCGGTCCAGCGTCCGTCCAGACCATACATCACCTCGTAGCGGCCCGCTTCGGTCCTATGCTGCAGTTGTATCGCGACCTGGCGCGAGTTGTCGACGATTGATGTGCCTGTGCGCAGCTGGTAGGTCTCGCCGGCGTCGCTGAGGTTGTAGGTGACGTTCGCAAACAGACGCCTGCCCTCCAGCCGCGCCTGGGCGAAGCTGTAGCGCCAATCGCGGACCTGCACAGGCCCAGCCGCGCCAGTCAGGGCCAGGACGTTGATCGCTTGCGCCAACCCCACCGAGCCGATCACGGTCGTCACGCTATCGAGTCGCCAATCGACCCGCGCCTCGCCCCCGGCGCGGCGGGCATGCCTGTCGCTCCTCAGCGCTTCGTCGGAGGCCGGGAGCTCCCAGTCCCGCCCTTGGAAGTAGTCGCCGGACATCTTGAAGGCGATCCGTGCGCTTGGTGCCGCGGCGAAACGCGCGGTTGCTTGGAGCACCGATCGCTCTCCCCCAGCGAATGAGAGCGTGGCGCCCCTCGACTCGAATGGCGAGCGCGTCACGAAGTGCACCACGCCGCGGTGTGCATCTGGACCGTAGAGCGCGGCTCCGGGACCCCGGACGACTTCGATCCGCTCGAGATCTTCGTTCGTAAACGGAAGCAGATACGAGACGTTACTGCCAAGCGATGGAAGCGCCGCGTTGCGGTAGTCGGCCATCATCAGCAGGAAGCCCTGGTTCGGGCCATTCCGGCCGCGCACGGCGAAGCCGCGCTGGATCAGCCCCGTCGAGACGAAATCCATACCGGGTACGGCGGGAACGTGGTCCAACGGCGTGAACGCCGTGGCCTCCTCGATTTCACGCCGGCTCACGACTGACACGGACACCGGGGCGTCGAGCGAGGTTTCCGGCGCCCGGGAAGCTGTGACCTGGACCGGATCGAGCACCACTTTTCGTGGGGCGAGCGCGACCTCGAGCAGCGCGCCGGGCTCGGCGGACACGAGCGCTTCGATGCTCCGCGTGGTGTAGGCCAGGCGCGTCAATACCAACGTGAGCCGGGTCTGGGCGAGCCCGGTCAGCCGAAAACGGCCCCGGCCGCCGGTCACACTGCGCGCCACGACGGCCGTCGCCTCGTCGAACGCAGTGACCTGGACCCCGGAGAGCGGAGCGCCGGTGGCGGAGTCGACTACCGCGCCGTTGATCGCACCTGTCTGCCCGGCGGTCGGGGGTGGCATGGCAAGCCACGCGACGACCACCAGCAAGGCGTGACAAAGTTGCGTTACCACTCGCATGAGTTGCCTGCCTGGCCGAGGCTCGAGATGATTGTGCGGGCTGAGCTGCGAGCCCGCCAGGGTGCTTGCGGCGGCGCTACGGGCTCATGGGGACCCGCGCGGCCCCCACGCCGGCGTCCAGTCTCGCGCCGGGTCGTTGGTCACCCTCGTGACGGCGGACCCGTCCACGTTCATGAAGTAGATCTCGAAGTTGCCGTCGCGGTCGCTGTGGAAGGCGATTCTCGCGCCGTCGGGCGACCACGCAGGCCGACCGTCGAACCCTGGCGTATCGGTCAGGCGCGTGACTCCTGAGCCATCCGCCTTCATGACGTAGATGTCGCCATTGAGCTCGAACGCGATCTTCGTGCCGTCGGGCGACCAGACGGGGCTGAACTCGATCCCCGGGGTGTCGGTCAGCCGCGTAACGCCGGTCCCGTCGGCGTGCATGACGAAGAGATCGAAGTTGCCGTCGCGGTTGCTGCGAAACGCGACCTTCGCGCCGTCGGGCGACCAGGTGGGCTCGACATCGGCCGCCGCGTGGTCGGTCAGCCGCGTGACGCCGGACCCGTCGGCGTTCATGACGTAGATGTCGAGATTGCTGCCGTCGCCGTCACTGCTGAAGGCCAGTCTCGTGCCGTCGGGCGACCAGGAGAGGGGCCCGGCGTTGTAATGCTCGCCGTCGCTCAGCCGCGTCACGCCGGAGCCGTCCGCGTTCATCACATAGATCTCCCAGTGGTCGAAATCGGATAGGCCGACCTCCTTAGAGAAGGCGATCTTCGCGCCGTCGGGCGACCAGGCCGGGCCCACGTCACGCGCCCAGTGGTCGGTCAGTTTCATCACGCCGGACCCGTCGGTGTTCGTCACGTAGATCTCGAAGTTGCCGCTGCGCTCGCTCGAGAACGCGATCGTGCCCACGAGGGCGGCGACGCAGGACACCGTGAAATCGACGAGGCTTACCGAACCCGATACAATCGCCGCGGGGCGGGGGTTTTCGCCGACGACCGTGCAGTTCGGGGCCACGTCCTGAAGTGACACGCCAGCACCCACAGGGACATCCGCGATCAGCACGGAGGCGTTCACGCCGACGCTCTCGGTCCGCTCGTACTCGCAGACGTACCCGAATCCGCCATCTCCGTCCGACTGAAAGTGGCACAAGCCCTGCACGAGCACCGTGTAGCCGTCGGGATCGAGGTCGGCCCCCGTGGTCGCGGTCGTGACCCGCAGGTTCCCGCCTGGGGAGGGAAGGGCGGTGCATGTCACGGCGAATGTGACTTCAGCGGTGGCACCTGCGGCGACACTCGCGGTCCGAGGGTTCGTCCCCACGACCACGCAGTTGGACGCGACGCCGCCCAACGCGACTGTGTGGTCGCCCGCCGGGAGATTGGCCACGATGGTGGCCCCGTTCACCGGCACCGGCCAATCAGGGCCGGCGTCTACCGTAACGGTGTAGCCGTCGGGATCGAGATCCGCCCCGGTTGTCGCCGTCGTCACGCGCATGCTCCCGGTCGTCGGTGAGCACTCGATCGTGAACGCGGCGAGCGCGGTTGAACCGGCCGTGATGGTTACCGTCTCGGGCGAGCGGCGTACCGCGCAATTCGCCGCCACGCCGTCCAGCGCAATCGAGTAGTCACCTGGCACCAATGCCGCGACGAGCGCGGTGTCGTTCGCGCCGAGCGCTGTCCTGATGAGCTCATATCCCCCATTTTCTCGGTCGCACGAGAAGGACAGACAGGAATCCAAGACGACGACGTAGCCGTTCGGGTCAGGGTCCGCACCGGTGGTCGTGGCTGTCACCTGGAGGCTCCCGGTCGTCGCCACGCACGTGACCGCGAACGGGAGCTCGACGATGGCGTCGGGCCGCATCGTCACCGTGCGAGGATTGGCCCCATCCACCGTACAGTTCGAGGCGACATCTTCCAGCGCAACCGTGTGGCCGCCGGCGGTCAGACCTGTGATCGTGACGGCGCCATTCACGCCCACGACCTGGCCCGGTCCGCCATCCACGATCACCAGGTATCCACCGGGATCGACGTCGACGCCGGTGGTTGTCGTCGTCACCCGCAAGTCGCCCCTCAGTGCGAAGCACGTGACCGTGAACGTGACGTCGGCGGTGGTGCCGAACACGACAGGCACCGTCTTGGGGCTGGGCTCACCGATCACGCAGTTTGCGGCCATGCCGTCCAGTCGCACGACGTGCTCGCCGCTCGGCAGGTCGGAGACGATGATCAGGCCATTTACGCCGACCGCCTGACCCGGTGCGTCGTCCACGCGCACGGTGTAGCCGTCCCCATCTAGATCCAAGCCGGTACTCGCGGTCGTCACCCGCAGGCTCCCGACGTCTGCGACGCACGCGACGGCGAACGCGACCTCGGCCGTGGCGCCGAACGCGACCGTGACCGGGCGGGGACTGGCGTCGCTGACCGCGCAATTCGGAGCCAGCCCGTCCAGCCGCACCAGGTGCTCGCCGCTCCGCAGGTCGGAGAGGGTGAGCGCGGCACTCCCACCCACCGCCTGCTCCGCACCCCCGTCCACGCTCACCGCGTAACCGTCGGGGTCGAGATCGACACCCGTGGTCGCCGTCGTTACGTGCACGCTCCCGACGTCCGGGACGCACGCGACCGCGAACGCGATCTCGGCGGTCGAGCCCGCCGCGACGCTGACCGTGCGGGGGTTCTCCCCGCCGATCACGCAGTTCACGGCCACGCCGCCCAGGGCCACGGTGTGGGCGCCGGTCGGGATCTCGCGGAGGGTGATGGCATCGACCGGTGCTACCGCCCGGCCCGGTTCGCCGTCCACGGTCACGATGTAGCCGTCGGCATCGAGGTCGATGCCCGTGGTCGTCACTGTGACGCGAGCGGCTCCGGTCGTCGGCCCGGCGGCATCCCGGCAGCCCGTCGTCACCGCGAGGCCAAGGAGCGCGGCGGCGAGGACGCCGCGCGACACTCGGTCGAATGGAGCGAAGCGCCGTTTCACTGGGCCGGTTTCACGCCGTGCTCGGCCCACGCGACCAGGTCCTCCAGTGCCCGCACCCGCTCGTCGACCGTGAACCCACAGTGACCGAAGCGGTCGAACGTGCGCTGGACAAGGAGGTCCGACTTTCCCTGCGCCGCGACGATGCCCGCGTAGACCGCCTCGTGCGCGAACGGGATGAGCGGGTCGCGCCTGGTGTGGAGCGTCAGCACCGGGATCGTGAGCTTCCCGTCAGGTTGGTAGTAATGGGCTTCGAAATTCGTCGCGTCCGGCGTCGCACTGAAGCGGCCGACGCCCGCGTTCAACGCGGCGTCGTCCTGCGAGCCCGTGTAAGCCGTCGCCGTATTGTCGAACATCGAATGGTTGTGGGTACGGCCGAGCACGTCCTCGAGGAAAGTCGCGTGGAAGCCGAGCGCGCTGACGATGGAGGTCACCAGCTCCTGGAAGCTCGCATACTGGATCTCGACCTGATCCACGCCGGCTAGCTCCGTCGCTCGTCCCGGGTTCGAGATGAGGGCGTTGACAACCGCGGGCGCCACGTCGCGGTTGAAATCGACGCCGTCCGGGACGTGCATCGCGTCGCCGGGCACGACGCCCGGGAAGTAGAAGTCGAACAAGACGCGGACATTCAAGAAATAGTCGATCGCCATCTGCATGCCGCCGAGAGGCGCGCACATGGGTACGGCCCCGTCAAACAGGCCGGGGTTCGTCTCGGCCAGCATGAGCGCGATCCCCCCGCCCATCGACTGCCCGATGAGGTACGTGTGCTCCGGCGGGCCGAACTCTGACCTAAACAGCCCGACGAGTTGGCGGGTGCGCAGCACGCCGCTCTTGAAGGCGACGCCGAACTCGTCGTAGCTCGAGTAGGCGACGGCATAGCCGCGGGTCAAGAGCGCGTCGCGCAGCGGTCCGACCTCACGACTGGGCAGCTGGACGGGTAATGTGGGAGGCGGGGCGCCGTGAGCGAAGAGCACGAGCCGCCCGTTCCACAGGTCTGGGCGATACAGCGCGTAGAGGGAGTTGGGCCCCGTCTCGCCGGTGACGACTTGGGTCCCGCCGACGGCAGATTGAACGGAGGCCGTCGGCCCGCCGACGGACGATGGCTGAGTGGGGTTGTCGCACGCCATCACAGCGGCGCTGGCCGCCAGCACGAGTGCGGTGATCTTGGTCTTTTCCATAGAGCCGTCTTCCAGAGTGGGATGTGCTCCACTAACTGGAGGCGCAGGCGGCGCCGGAAACCGGACAGGCGGTCGGAAAAGGACGACTTGGGCCGCGCCCGTGAGAGCGCCGGGGTGGCAGGCGCTAGCGGGGCGGAGGCCGCAGGCCCCAGCTCGGCCAGCCGCTGAAAGCCACGGGCGACAGCTCGGTCAGCCGGGTAACGTTGCTGCCGTCGGCGTTCATGACGAAGACCTGCGCATGCCCGAGCACGCGGCGATGGAACGCGATCCGCCGGCCATCGGGTGACCACGAGGGCTCCCCGTCCTCACCCGGGTTGAACGTCAGCCTGACCAACCCCGTCCCGTCCGCGTTCATGACATAGATCTCCACGTCGCCGTCCCGATCGCTCGCGAAGGCGATCTTGGTGCCGTCCGGAGACCAAGCGGGACTCGGATTCCAACGCGGCGTGCCCTCCGACGACTGTGCATTGACGGTGAGGCGGACCGGCCCCGTGCCGTCGGCATTCATCACGTAGACCTCGGGGCGGCCGTCGCGGTTGCTTAGGAACGCGATGCGGCTGCCGTCCGGCGACCATGCAGGTTGGAGGTCGCGGGCCGGGTGGTTCGTGAGGTTCCTGAGCCCCGTGCCGTCCACGTTGATCACGTAGATGTCCGGCTGCACGTAACTCTGGAACGCAATTCGCGTCCCGTCCGGAGACCAAGTGGGGCCCAAGCCTCCCCCCAGGTCGGTATCGGTCAGATGCGTCACACGCTTCTGCTCGCTGCCGTCCGCGTTCATGACGAAGACGTCGACGCCGGTGACGAGCCCCCGGCTGAAGGCGATTCGTTTCCCGTCCGGGGACCAGGCCGGCTGATTGTCGATGCCATCGTGCACCGTCAGGCGCCGCTGGTCGCTGCCGTCCGGGTTCATGACGTAAATCTCGGAGTTGCCGAGGTGGCCGATCGGGTCGGGACCGTCCCGGTCGGTGACGAAGACGATCTTCGAGTCGAACTGGCGGAGAGGGGCGGCGCCCGTCGCGGGGGGGAGGACGCGGGCCCCTTCGGGCGCGAGGGGGATCGTGACGGTCGTCGCGGGCGCTACGCGTCGATAGAGCGCCAAACCATGGCGCAAGAGAGAGTCGGCGGCGGCGGTCTTGCCTTGCCCCCTCAAGGCTCCCGCGAGGTCGAGCATGGACCCCGCGACTTCGGTGCTATCCCCCGGTCGCTCGCGCAGAAGGGAGAGGGCTTCGTTGTAAAGCGATTCCGCCGCCGGGTAATGGGCCTGGTCGAGGAGAACATGGCCCAGTCCCCTGAGGCTTTGCGCGACATCGGCGTAGGCGTCTGATCGCGCGCGATCGATCTCCAGCGCCTCGCGCGACGCCGCTTCCGCCTCGCGTAGCCGACCCTGGGCGCGCCGCACGGCCGCGAGGCCGACGAGCGTCCGCGCGACATCACCATGCCGGCGGCCGAGGAGGCGGCGGCGTAGTGCGAGCGCTTCGTCGTACGCACGCGCCGCGCTGTCGAGTTGGCCCCGCTCGAACAGAACCCCGCCGAGCGCGTCGAGCGTCTGGGCCAGCTCGCGCTGCCCCGTGGGGAGGAGGCGCCGGCGGAGCACGACCGACGCTTCCAGCAGGTTCTGCGCGCGGTCGTAGATCGCCAGGTCGCGGTAGGTGTTGCCCATCTCGAACATCACACGCGCGCGCACGTCGGGCTGGACCGAGAGATCTCGCTCCACGCGGGCGGCGCTGGTGTCGAGCACCTCGCGGGACGTCGCGCCGCGACCCTGGCCCGGCGACGGGACCGCGTTCGCCGTGACGCTCGCCAGGTACCGGATGAACTCTTCGGCCCGGTCGCGTTGGAGAGCGATCCGCGCCGCCTGCACCGCGGTCACCACAGCGAAGCCCACGACGAGCAGCGCGCCTCCCGCCGTGACGGCGGTCCCGAGTCGATGACGCCGCAGGAACTTGCGGATGTGATAGAGGCGGGTCGCCGGTCGTGCGGTGACCGGCAGGCCGGCGAGGTGGTTTCGGACATCGTCCTCGATCTGCTCGGCGGTTCCGTAGCGGCGCGCCGGGTCCTTCTCCATCGCCTTGAGGACGATCGTATCCAGGTCGCCGCGGAAGCGCCGCGCGAGCTTCGTCGGCGTGCTGCCGCGCGTCAGCGCCGCCTGCTCCAGCGTGTCGCCCGGCGCCTGAGCTTCGGCGACGCTGCCAGCGCGGAGCATGGCGACCGAGGGTCGCTCGGGTTCCTGCTCGAGCACCGCACGGATCACCTCGTGTTGCTGCCCGGTCGAGAGCCGGTAGGGGGAGGCACCGGTCAGCAACACATGGAGCAGCACTCCGAGCGCATAGACGTCCGTTGCGGTGGAGATCGGATCGCCTCGGATCTGCTCGGGGCTCGCGTACATCGGGGTTAGGAGGCGTTCGCCCGTGACCGTGAGGGAAGGCGCGCCCGCCTGGGGCTCGCCCCCCAGAAGCTTCGCGATCCCAAAGTCCAGGAGTTTCACTCTGCCCTCGGCCGTGACCATGATGTTGGCGGGCTTCAGGTCCCGGTGCACGACGAGGTTGCGGTGCGCATACTGCACGGTCGCGCACACCCGGCAGAACAGCTCCAGGCGGCCCTCGATCGGCATACGGAGATCGTCGCAATACCGGTCGATCGGCACGCCCTCGACGTACTCCATCGCGAACCAGGGCAGGCCGTCGGCGGTGACGCCACCGTCGAGCAGGCGGGCGATGTCGGGATGGTCCAGCGCGGCGAGGATCTGCCGTTCCTCGAGGAACCGCTGGACCCGGCGGTCGTCTCCCGCGCTCCAGGCCAGGAGCAGCTTGAGCGCCACCTCCTTCTGGTACTGGTCGTCGGAGCGCTCGGCGAGGTACACCGCTCCCATGCCGCCGCGGCCGAGCTCGCGCAGGATTCGGTAAGGACCGAACCGGGACCGCGGGTCGGTGGGGTCGGGGACAGTGATAGGCTCGTCGAACAGCGGTGCGGCTAACTCCGCCGCAGGAGTGTCGAGCAGGGGGGCCGCGTCGGCTCCCGCGAGGAGCGCCGCCACCTCGACGCCAAGCGCTGGATCGTCGGCGCACGACCGCTCGACAAACGCGGCGCGCTCCGCGGGCTCGACCTCGAGGGCTCGGCCCGCCGCATCCAACACGCGCCGCCACCACAGAGCCGATGCACTCCCGCTCATCGGAGCACCCGGTGCAGCCAGCCCTTGGCTTTGGTCCAGTCGCGGCGGACGGTCCGGGCGGTCACACCCAGGGCCTCAGCCGTCTCCTCCTCCGTGAGCCCACCGAAGAAGCGGCACTCCACGACCCGGCTGAGGCGCTCGTCCACTCCCGCCAGCTCCGCCAGGGCCTCGTCGAGGGCAATCAACGTGTCGGCTCGTTCCTCGATGGCCACCGGTACGTCGGTCAGGCTGACCCGCCGCGGAGCCGCTCCCCGCTTCAGGGCGCCACGCCGCCGGGCCTGGTCCAC
>Ga0137366_10002053_pt1 | contig 15260 bp, 14 predicted proteins | sample SagtaG_8_FD_104938 | JGI IMG/M metagenome (GOLD analysis project Ga0137366, IMG submission 104938) | Vadose zone soil microbial communities from Sagehorn Ranch, Mendocino, California, USA - Sage1_L_60_16 metaG | ecosystem: Environmental > Terrestrial > Soil > Vadose zone | place: USA...
GGGAACAGGCGTGAGAAGACCGCCCGATTTCCTCCCCATGGGATCCGTCACAGGCATTGGGAGTCTCCCTCTGACGGACCCCCAGGCTGCCATACGATTGGTCGCGGCAGGTGTGTCCAGAAGTTCCCTTCTGGCCGCAACTGCCGCGACGGTCCTCGCGCGAACACATGATTGAGCAAGCGCTTGGCCCACAGAGGGCCTTATGCGTGCCTCGCACGACTGGTTACGGATATCGTATCAAGCCTGGTCTCCTTCGGGTATGCTCGCATGAATTGCATGAGGGCATTGCCACACTGGATGAACACTCTGCCGCAGGCTTCTTCGCTTTTGAGCAAGCGGTAGAGGCTGGGGTGTTCAACCGTGCGCAGGCCTTGAAAGGGCAGCTTGTCGGGCCGATTACCCTGGCTTGCCATCTCTTTGACGGGGAACACGTCTTTGTATTGAACCAGGAATACCTGACTGCCGTGAGCCGTTCTATTGCACGTCTCGCTTTGTGGCAGGTGCAGCGCCTCCAGCAATGGAACGTGCCTGTCTTCTGCTTCCTGGACGAGCCGTGCCTGGCATTACTAGCGCATGATCCATTCAAGCACATGGCGGTACTGGCGGTGGAAGCTCTGCGCGATGTGGTGACGACTTTACAAGCAGCAGGCGTACTCGTTGGCATCCATTGTTGCGCCGGACAAACATCGTTCCAAGCGATGTGCCAGGTCGCACCAGATATCCTCTCGTTCGATGCGTACCAGGACATGGAGACGTTCTGCGCAGACCCATATGCGCGGACCTTCATCAACGAAGGCGGTCTGGTCGCGTTTGGCCTGGTTCCGACCTCCTCCGATCTCTCTCGGCTTGATCCGACTACCGTGTTCACACGCTGGTTACTGGCATGTACAGACATAGGTGATGTGAGCCAGCTTGCTGCGCATACAGTGATTACTGCGACCTGTGGACTGGGCCTGCTCAGCCTCGCGCAAGCGGAGTCCACGTTTCACTCTGCTCAACATATTGCCGCTCTCGTGAAGAAAGTTGCACTGAACACATGATAGCGCGTTCTTTCTGCCGTATAGAGGTAACCCGGCGGTCGTCTTTTTTGGCTGCTCTCATGCAGAGCAGTTCGAGGCTGCGACGATTGCACGAAAGGGAAGCTGGTATGAGCAGAGAGCGTCGTGAATCGCTTGATAACGAGCGCGATACAGGACGATTGGAAGCATGGAGTGCTGATCCAGGTTCCATTGCCAGAGCAAGACACCTTCTGTCAGGTCTTGCGCGCGATTGGCTACTGGAGGTGAGCCAGTTCTCTAGCCTGGTGTGCGAGCATTCAGATCAGCGATATTCCGACAGACGAGTGTGTGATGCCACGTCGCTCTAAGAAACGATACAGAGCGGTCACCGCATGGACAATGAGGTTTACGCTGGTGGGCTGAAGAGGGTATGGGGTGAGTGCTCCTTCCCCAGGACCATCTGATCGCAAGGGGTGGCACAGCCAGACGACAAACTCGGTGAAATGCATTGGCGTCACTTCTGCCACTTGGAGACGATGGTGCGCAAGAAAACAATACAACCATACGAGCCGAGAACAGTACGCCTTGACGGTAGCAGGGGCGTGTCTCGTCGCGGCTTTCCAGTCAAGAAACTGTTTGACTTCTGGAATGAAGTCGGGGTTGGCATCCACCAGGTACCACATGCGCCCGCGGTCAGGGGTGTCGGAAGCTACCATCTTAGGAGGATTCATCACACCATCTCCGACGCTCTTTTTCAAAAAGAACGCTCACTTCTGTCGTTTTTTCACGGTGGTATACTCTCCACAGAACAGTGAAACAATGACAAAAAGGCCGCAAGAGTAAGTCCGTTCTTTCCGTTTCTTCTCCCACATATTGCCTCATAGAGCACTGTTTTCCTCAAGGGAGTCTAAAATTTGGAGGCTATTAAGCACCTCTCTTTTGTGTTATCATTGAGATGCCTGCAACATTGCTCGCGGAGTTCAGCATGAAAGCCGAAGACATCGAAAATTATCTGTCCCAGCTGGGACAGGAATTACTGAAACGAGGTATTGAAGAGCCAATACATCTCCTGCTCGTAGGCGGAGCCTATATGCTCCTGCTCACCACTACTCCGCGCAACACGGACGATATCGACATTTTCTGGTTAGAGGAAGAAGAAGGACTCCAACGAGCACTACGACCACTCCAGGAAAGTGTCATCGCGGTTGCCGAAGCAAATCAGATTGACCCCAACTGGTTGAATTATATGACGCAACTCCTCATGTATGATCTCGTGATCGTTCCAGAGGGTAATTTATGGAAGACATTTGGCCCTGTCCATATCTATGCTCCACCTCAGGAATACATTCTCGCACTCAAGATATTTGCGGGACGCGATAAAGACATCGAAGACTGTAAAATACTCCTCAAGCAGGGAGAGATCAGTTCACGACAACAAGCCCAACTTTTACTTGATCGGTACATTTTACCCGATGCACGACAAAATAATGCCGAAACAATTGCAAGATCACTCGACATCCTTTATGGGAAGCAACGACAGCAGCCAGCAATTAACGACGGAGTGGAACCATGATACCAACCGTTAAAACGGTTCAAACCATAGCTCGAGCCTATCAACAAATTTGTACTGGAGAGGAGCCCTGGATTGCGTTAGGCAACTTCAGGAACGCCTGGTATGGCTATGCGAAGGACGATCGGTTAGCCCTGGTGAGCGATCCCATAACAGAACCAGAACCGAACACTATACATACCCGCCGTTGGGGGGCATTCTGCGCAGCCTCAGTCGAGTTCCTCTGTGACCGCTATGGCTTCCCCTGTCCAGAGTGGGTATACCATCCTCGTTACGTCCTCACAATACCCTGGTGGCCTGAGTATGCCTCTCATCTCACCACCCGCGTACAGTTGATGCGGACCACCCCGGCCCCCTTTTCACAGCGCCACATCTTTTGCGGCAACCGGCTCTACCAAAATAAATATGAAATGAGTGCCTGGGCACAAGAAGCAAGAGCCAGGGGGATGACCAACCCGGGAGAAATTTTCCGCTATGCTCGTCAAAAAGAAATCAGCATCCACGGAGGCTAGTAGTTGTTTTTCCCCGATTTTGAAGAATGATAAAAGTTAGGAGGAAAGCTTTCATGAGTAAAAAGTACAAGAATCCTCCGCTTGTTGAAGCTCTCTGCGAATTGAACTTTGCTCCAAAAACTTCCCAGGATTTAGATTCGAATTGAAAATCGGATGCGAGCGTCGCATCCGCTGTAATTGGTCATGAAGCCCCTCTACGCCTGAAATTTTGGGTGTGGTTCTACAGAATTTAGCGGGTGTATTTTTGGCTTCACATTGCAAAGCAGAGGAAATAACTGGGGAAAAGATACCTTGTATTTTCAAAGCTGATATGGTATATCTCTTTGTGTAGAACAAATGTTTTCGGTTCCATCCTGAACTGAGCGGCATATCTGCCGTAGCTGGGTGAAGGAGTGCGAGTTCACCAGTTGAAGATGAGGTCTGTCCACCTCTTCCTCTTGTTGTCGCAGGGAAATGATACCGAAAGGTGCCATTGCTCGCCGGAGAGGAGAACGATGAGGAATGGAGTTGTCCTGCCTCGATTCCGTCAGTCGCCGGGTGATCTGCCGATCACTCGCCGGGAGTTAAAATTGGACACAGCGTAACGTCGTTTGTAGTTTGCTTGTCATTGTCATTGCATACTCGATAGAAAGGAGGAATAAGCTCAACAATCTGTGAGGGTTGATTCTGCCTTTTTGTCGTGCGATGCGAAAGGAAAGAAACCCTCATGAGTCACGATGATCACATTCATCAGTATCCACAACACAAACACCTCTTCCAGCTCTTGGAGGGGCATGGTTCTCTAGCGAGCACTCCTCAAGAACAGAGGAGAGCCGTGCTCTGGCGTCGTCGTATGAAGTTGGAGTTCGAGATGCAAGGACTGTTCATACGGACCACCACCCTTGTTCAAGAGTGGCAGCGACTGCATGGCAGCAAAGAAGCGGTGGGAAACGAGGTATCCACTCTTGCGAGCCACATCCTGCTTGCTGGATTTGTAGGATTACAGCAAGAACGAACCGCCTGGCAACATTCCTCTGAACGGGATGATGTTGCTCAGGAAGAGCATCGAATCCAACAAGCTATGGTGCGCTGTAGCATGCATATCGCTACACTCCAGGCGCACATCATTCGGCTTGACTTCGAGCTAGCCCGACTAGAGTTCTCCCAAGGGTAGAGCATCAACGACACCCATCTCCATCCACCTCCCACCTTTCCCCAATTCTACTGTCACAACATGCACTGTACCAAACACACTGTTCAGGTCTGTGTGATGCTGCTCAAGGAGAGAGTCGCATCAGGAAGAGCACCGAGATCTCTTCGCACCTCAGTGGCATCCCCTTTTCGCTTGTAGCTTTGCCCACAGTAGGAAATGACAATGGGCAGTGTTGCACCTGTGTCCTGTTATTTCAGTGTTGGTGCTGTTTTGACATATGTGCAAGAACAAAGCACTATCCGATTGCCTTTGTATCGCGCCTTGAAACATGAAAGGAAGAACCTTTATGACCCAGAACCATCAGCGTTTCCAACAAAATCAGTACCAATCCACCTCTCAGCCCCATGAGAGTCACCGTCCTCCCAACAGAAGTTCCCTGGACCAACGCAGGGAGTTTCTCTGGCGGGAGCGTGTGCGACTTGAACTACAGGTGCAAGCGCTGCTTGCGCGCGGTGAAAACCTCGCCCGGCAGTGGCAGCACCTGCAGGAGAGGAAAGCAGCTTTGGGAAACCAACTCCCCAGAGTGGCCAGCCAGATGGTCATTGCTGGTCTGGTGGGAATCCGCCAGCTTCCCTCTGAAAGGCTGCATTCTTACGAAAGGGAGCGTATCGCTCAGGAAGAATACCGCCTCCAGCAAGACATCATGCGCTGCAATGGTGATGCAGCCGGACTCCACGCGCAGATCGAGGTGCTTGATTTCGAGCTGTCTTTGCTATGAGCGAGCGTAGCGTTCTCGTTGCCCCTCTACAGGCTCACCTGGTGGTAATCTTCACAAGCCATATCCTTCTTTCCCACATCCTGTTCTCCTCACTGGCATAGCTTCCCTTCCATATCCATCCACTCGTCATCCCAATCCCATGAACACTATTCCACTTCTTGTTGTTAGCAGAGAGCTCACGGCTTGAGAAAGCACCGTGGGCTTTTGTGTCGTGCGCAGGAGCGTTTCAACCAGACGCTCCTGCGCTTGTTTTTTGGGGAGGCGACCGGCTTCCCTTCTTGTTTTTGCCATGCAGCAACGCAGTTCACTGCCTGCTGTGTGGTTAGTCGAACAAAGGAGCTATATCCATGGATATCACAACGATTGTACGCACACTGACGCCTCTGACGGATGCCTTCGAGTTTTATAGCATTCCCTATTACCTGACAGGCTCGCTTGCCATCTCAGTCTATGCTGTGAAAGCGCAGGCAGTGCAGGGGATCGAAGTGGTTGCAGACATCAAATTCAGCCATGTCCCAGCGCTCGTTGTACAGCTTGAGAAAACGTATGACGTCACAGAGATCGCCATACGTGGTGCCATTGAGCAGCGTGGCTCATTCATGCTTGTCCATCAGGATACCTTACAGAAGATTGGGGTCACACTCCCTGCATACCGGGCCTATAGCCAGGTCAAGCAGGAACAGGCGCACCGACATACCCTGGACCAGGGAAGCAGGCTCTTTCGCGTCGCTTCGCCTGAGGATACCATCCTTCTGTTGCTGGAACACTATAAAGGAAGTGAGCAACGCACCCCACGTCTGTGGGAGACCATCGTGGAGATTCTTACAGAGCAAGGAGTGCTGCTAGATCTCACCTACCTCAGATTGTGGGCCACCGTACTGGATGTCACTTCCCTCCTCGAACATGCGCTGGTTACAGCAGGGCTCTCCAACGCGTAGCAGGTTATCCACATGTTTTCGACACCTTATCCACACACTATCCACAGGAATCTACATCCAAAAGTAAAAAGCCACATTACCCGGCATGGTAATGTGGCTCATTGTTTTTCCTCCATCTTATCAAAGGAGTTACTATGATCTTACCACCATTCGCGGGAGATGACAATTCGCGTTTTCCAACCTTTACACATCCGTACTTTGACGATTACCGAGTCAAAAGAGAACACGCTCTCCAACTCCGTTTGAAACAACTTGCACCACCTCTGTTAGACGGTGGACGTGCCATCCTGTGGTACTGCCACCTGTGCCAGAAACCCTGGTACGAACATGGCCACGAAGCATCACTGGTATGCCTGAGCACGTCCCAACTCGCTAAGATCGCGCTGCAACTGGGTGCAGAAGCTCATCATATCTCTGCTTTCCCAACAGCGATCTGTCCTCTGTGCGCAGCCCTCCATCTTGGCGGAATGCCCAGGATCGAGGAGTACCCTGACAGAAAGGGCTATCGCTTTACCTGGGAGGCAATATCGTCACGAAAAACACGTTTATTCTGTATAGTATATAATTGGAACACAGTTTCTATAGCGGACATGCTCCGAGAAGTATACGCGGCTCCTTGTGATGTCCTGACAGCATCTATGGAGCAGGTAAGAAGCGTGTTAGCATGGCTGAAGACGCTGGCGGAGCCTGGAAAGGAGGAGATCATGATGCTCACCGAAAGCAAAATGGACTCTTTGAGTCGAGTTGTTGCGCCACTACCTGGTTTTTCATGGTGCGGCTACGGCTGGAAGAGTTCGTGTCCCCTCCTGGGACAGGTGCTGGTGGCCCTTGGGATCACCTTTCCTACCTCGTCCATCTGCTCACCGAGTCTACTTGTCGCGTGCTGGCGACAGATTGCGCGGGTGATAGAGGGGGTGCAGACATGTTGACAATTAAAACCCAGCAAGGCAAGGAGATAGAGATCCTCCTACTAGCGGAACTGGATGACCCCATCGATGCGGGTGAACATGTGCGTGCTTATTGCCACCTGCATGGCAGTGATCATCAACGTTCACTTTCCATCGACAAAGCCAGCGGTTGGGGACACTGCTTCAATGCTGCCTGCGATGCCACTGTGCTAGTAGCCGACTGGAATCTCACGCTGGCCAGGCAACTCATTCGCACCAACTACCAGGGACTTACTGCCCGCTCATCGATGTACTCGACGACCCACCGCGAGTCGCGTCACAAGGCTCCCACTGTCTTGCAACATACCGCACGAGTGGCTTCAACATGGCAACACGACGAACTGGCAACGCTCCTTTCAATGCAGGAGCATATGGGAGCAGGGCTGCTCCACTCAGCGCGAGCACAAGCCTACTTGGAACAGCGGAAGATCCCGATGGAATTGGCAGTAGCAACAGGCGTTGGCTATTTCCCAACAACCATGCTAGACTCGTTTGCCTGCTCTGAACAGAAAGGGCTGCTGCACCGGTGGGAAGAGCGTCTCATCTTCCCACTCTCCTCACCGTCAGGCAAGGGCTTTATCGGACGCAGCCTGTGGGGCTGGAAAGCGGGCATGGATGAGAACGCTCACAAGGCGCTTCTGGAACAGGAACATGCGCCGAAACGCTGGATCAAGACCAACCCGGCAGGCTGGTTTGGCTATAATCCAGCGCAGCTTACTGAGCGTCTCATCCTGGTCGAGGGAGCATTTGACCGGTTAACACTGCTGGCAGCGGGCTTTCGAGCGACCGACGTGGTAGCGCTGGCCGGCACCGCTGCTCAGGCGAGCTGGTTGCCCACCCAGGTGCAATCGGTCATCCTGGCACTGGATGCCGATGAAGGTGGCACGGATGCCATGCGTAGACTGGCCGAGCGATTGGAGCGAGCTGGCTACCGCGTGAGCCTGTGTCCACCGCTGCGTGACACATGGGGAAAAGACTGGAACGAACGCTGGCAACGCATCGGCTCACAGAGTGTCTGGACGCTGTATGAAGCGTACGCTGCTGTGTTGCAGAACGCCTGAACGGAAAGAGTGCATTTGTCCGCGACAGCGGATGGCACGATTACATCCTCACGTATGGGTCTGAAGAGAGGCCTGTCTTCCCCGGTCTCACGACTATCTCTCCATCTGATCATAGAGAAGAGCTTGTTCTCGGCAGAGAACAAGGCAAACAATCAAATAATAGAGCATCATCGAAGCCACCTTCTTTATTAGGAAGGTGGCTTTCGTCAGTTCTGAAGAAAGGAACCGTTCATTGTGGTAGCTATCTTAACGGGAACACTCCCAATTCGTCCCTATCATCCCACCCAGTTCTTTGGCACGATCAAGGCGGATGGGCAACTGCCGAGAGTAGCTGCGCTGGCCTGTCATCATCAAGAAGTGGTCGCCATCAGCCTGGTTGGCTATGACACAAGTGTCAGCGCGGCACTGGCCAGGTTGTGGCAACGCGAACAACTGGCCTTTGAGCCTGATCTGTCCATCGACTGGCACGGGTCACAGCAGCTTGGTCGAAGGCAGGAGAACTACAAGCAGTTTCATGCAACGCTGCCGGGTACGAAAGAGGTGCATGTCCTGGCGTTGCCCCTCTCAGCGAACATTGCCGAGGGCATGCTCCATCCCCCGGATATACCGAAGCCAAAGCAGGAACAAGGGTCATCCTCACCGTCTATCCAGCCGGCGCAGGTGGATCGCTCACGCTTTGTCCTAGGCAACTGGGATGAAGCCACACCGCATCTACGCAGCTTTCTGGGGCATTTACATGCCATGCGTGTGATTTTCTTACACCGGCACGAGAATCCCGCCCTGGTCGAGACCTGGGCCTCGCAACTCTGGCTCCAGGGACTATCTCGCGATCTCATTACGCCACTAGAGGCGCTGGGCATCAAAGCCTGGAAATTGACAGGAGACCTGGATTTCTGGAGTCGCTTGATCGGTGAAGGCGTGCGCTCAGGCTGGCTCCCCCGGAATGATGGGTGACATGGCTTGAACGCATCCGTTGCGAGAATGAGTGGGTCTCACCGTTTTGCTCAACGAGAATGCAGCAACGCACTCACATCGCTCCACCCATATGCCACCTGATCAAGTACAGCGCCGTGCTCCTCAATCTGCTCTTCCAGCACAAGTTGTCCCCCAAGTGCCTCATAAAAACGACGGGCGGGAGCATTCGCTTGTAAGACCCGGATGAGCAAGGAGTCCAAACCCTGTTCCACCAGACGCTCTACTACGCTGATCGTCAAGAGGCGACCGATGCCTCGACGATGGTACGATGGGAGCAGATAGAGGAAATAGATCTCCCCGGTATAGAGGGGATGGTTCGAGCGCTCTGGCCCTCCCATTGCCGCACCGATGATATCGCCAGCATCGTTCTCTGCGACGTAGATGTACTCTTCGCGCTCGACTGCTTCGCTGAGTTCACGTAGTGCGCGTGCCCAGTTGCGTTCAGACTCCTCATAAGTGAACTGCATCAAGCTCTCCTCTGGAATCTGATCGCGATGGGCGACTCGATAACTCTCCACACTCACTCGTGCTATCGCAGCCGCATCGCCCAGCCTGGCTTCACGAATTCTCATAGCATTGCTCTCCTGCGCTTGAACGTTGGAGGTCGTAGAAGGTCGAAGCGTATCTTACACCGTTTCGGCAGCCCAGACAGCCCCCAACGCTCCACTGCTTCTGGCAATTGAAACGTTCACCCTCATACAAATCTATGTGGGACATCTGGCTCAGGAGATCATCGTCACCTGTCACTTCGTCTCTCACCATCTCACACCGTTCATCCATGTTCTATTGTAGAAGACCCCACTTGAGGATCGCTGTGTGCGTTTCCTGCACAGGAACGCCATATACAGCGATCCTCCGGTGGGGTGATCTTTTGTTTCTTCCAAAGGAGGACCACTTTCCATGGCACAAGGCACCTTAGCCAATCTCAGTACCTCGGCATTTGTACGCACGCCACCGCTCTTTGCGGAGTGGATTGTACACCATCTGCTCACCTTTCCAGCAGGAGATGCGATCACGATCCTCGATCCCACAGCAGGTGAAGGTGATCTCCTGGCACCCTGCCAGGATATTCCAGGGGCACGGCTCTATGGCTTGGAGATTAGCGTCGACCGCGCAGACGTCGCACGCCGGCGCCTGCCTCATGCCACTATGCTCACCAGCGCCTTCGAGGGTACCACCTGCACGCCTGGCTCGATGAGTCTGGTGCTGGCTAACCCGCCCTACTTTTTCAGCAATGGCAAACGGGCGGAGTACCGCGTTATCGCCGATGCCGGAGAACTGCTCATGCCAGGTGGCATTATGGTGGCGATCATTCCGGCCCGATCTGCCTGGGATGGGACGATGATATCGCACTGGTGCAGATGGTATGATCAGGTGCGGGTGTGGAAGTTCCCCGACCGGGCATCCGAAGGCGAGGAAGGCACCTTTGAGGCTTATACCCAGATCTGCGTCGTGGGTGTGCGTCTGGCCATACCTAGAGTGCCAGACACAGCCCAGAAGAAGCGCCTCTCCGGCTTTCGCTGGCGCAAACCGGAAAAGGTCGGGCAATCCCCCTGGGAGCAGGGCTTTCCATCACCCGATCTGCCCGCTGAACCACTCGCCGTCCCTTACGTCGTTCCAGCGACCCTCGTCCAGCCTGCGCTTGTTATCAAGCATGCCGATAACGACACGCTGCTGCAGGCAGTGGCAAAATATGGCGCGCAGCTCACGCCGGCATGGGAGGCGGCCACCACCTGGTCGGAAGAGGGCTTCGTCGATGCACCTGCCATGCCACCTACTGGGGAGGCGCACCTGGCAGCCGATATCCTTACCGGATTGCTTGATGGGGAGATCGTACAGGGACCAGGTTGTACGCCGCATCTTTTCACCTCATTCGTCACCCAGGAATGGATCTCGATCGAGATCGACGAGGAGGAACGAGAGAAACAGCGCGAACGCGGCGTCGTACACCTGGAGGTCAAACAGCAGCAGGACAAACCCATTCTGGGCGTGTTGAACCTGGCCAGCGGAGCAACGCACTACTACCAGGGGGAAGAAGTCTTTACCTACCTGCAACCCTGGCTCCCGACCCTGGCTGCGCGTGTGATCGAGAAACGCAAGCCACTGTATCAACTCGATCCTGCTGATTGGGAGCTGCGAATCGTATCCAGTATCGGCAAAGATAAGCAACTCCCCGGTGCAGCATATCCAGGGCTGGCTGTCGCGCAGCACCACCGCGTCTACGCTATGAGCCGGGCCATCGATGCCAAAGGGCGCACCGCTATCCAGGGGGAGCCAGGTGTAGGAAAAACACGCTTAGGAATCGCCACCGCAGCCCGTCTGGCTTATCGCTGGCGACAGCGTAACGCAGCCGAGTTCCGGCACGAGGCGCAGCCGCGATGGGTCAAGCACTTGAGACGAGCCTGGCTGGCCAACCCAACAACACGAGCGCTCTTAGGAGTAGAGCCGGTATGTGATGAGCAGAGCGGGCAGGTCACCGCGTACCGGCACATACGCACGAACAGGATTATGGCGCCGGAATTGCTGGGTCCCTCGGCGCTGCCGGTGCTGGTGACGACACCCAAGAAAGTCACCAAGGAGTGGGCCAACGAGATAAAGGGGGCGTGGCCGCAGGCGGAAGTGCTGTTCATTAAAGACTACCACGACGTGGCACACTGGATGCAGCGTTGTGCGAGTAGTCCGGCACCGGCGGTGATCGGTATCTTCTCGCATTCGACCTCCAGAGCCTTTGGCAGAGCGTGGCAGCCAGTGGTGCAGGAGAGAAAACAGACCACGACCGTGCCAGATCTGGAGCCAGATGCGGCACTCAAGGAGGCGTTAGAAGCCGTCTACGACCGCCGTGACCGACTGGTGGCCTATCAGTTCAAAGAAACAGGCCAGGTGCTCACCAAAGACATCACGACCTCCTTCTTTTACTGCCCGGATTGTCTGGGACGCATCGAAGCCACACCCAGAGGTGTGCATGCCCCAGACAAGAAGGTCAATACATCTTCGCAGGATGTTCCCAGAGACGAGGACGATACAGATGTGCTGGAGCCGGTGACCAGTCTGACCTGGTTCAAAAGCAAACAGCGCTGGTGCACGTGTGAGATCGACACCAGGGAGGCCGATGGAGGAATAAGGCTGTGTAACGCTCCCCTGTGGACGGATGCAAGAACAGAGACAACACAGCAGAAGTATCCCCAGGTGCCCTTTGCAGGCTGGTCACAGGCCATGGACGTGTTGACGACAGGTATGACGGGAATGACGTCTGGTGCCAATGCTCTATCTCACCCGACCAAGCTCCTATCCACGCAGAAAGCTGCTCCTGGCGGGCGCCTGGTGCCATCCGAGACAGGCCCGATCGCCGTGACGCTGCCTGACCTATCAGCGGTGGATGAATACCAGCCAGTACAGGATGCAAGCGGTACCATCATCGCCTACCATCACTCCCTCACAGGGCAAGAACTGGTACCGATCTACAGCCTCTGGTCCAGGCGTGTCGTGGGCTATGTGGCAGCGGAGACAGGGAAGCTCGTGACGAGAACCACTCGCTATGAACTGCGTTTGCCGCCACCCGCGAGTTTTAGCCCGTATGAGTTTCTGCATCGCTTTTACAAAGGCTGTGTGGCGCTTGCTATTATCGATGAGAGCCACAATGGACGCGGGCGTTCAACGGACATTGCGCACTCCTTCCACCTGGCCAAGCTTGCATCTCAAGCACGCATGAATGCCAGCGGCACACATTATGGCGGTACTTTGGATGATTTCTTCTACTACTGGTACCGCTTTTCGCCCCAGTTCTGGCAGCGGTTGGGATTGGGCTGGAACGACGCGGTGCGCCGTATCGGCGCTTGTGAAATTGCTGGATAATCCAGTAGGGGCTAGAGAGCGATGGCCCCTAGGACAGTGCCTTACTTAGCGGGGAAACCCAAAGAGGACAATAGCATGGCATCAAAAGCGGGTAAGCCTGAAGGTATGTGAGGTAGTGTGACCCGCAGTCCTGGACGAATGGTGAAGCTACACTGCTGAACCCAGTTCTCACGGTGAATTCCACGCCCACCGTAGCATACCTGAAACGGTGACCTTGTGAGGATACCTCTTCGGCGTCGAGGTATCCCAATGATCCATCGGCATCATCGATGTGGATGGAAAAAGCTCTCCACAAGGAGTGACCAACAATGAGTTGGGGTAAGAACGAACGGGCACCTAAAGCGTCCTCAACGTTTCATAAGCGTAAATACGGGATTGCCTAAAAGACGCGAGTCTCATGGCAACGGAACCCCCATAGTACCCAAATGATCGGAGTAATGCCCGATACACGGGGAAGGGGCAGCCCTCGAAGGAGGGCAAGAGCTTGCCTAATCGGGGGCAAGCAGGGTAGGTATCGTGAAGTGAAAAGAAAGCGGAGGCATGCGAAATGCAGACCACCAATGTCTACTTAGAACTTCTCCATGAACGAGGCAAGAAAGGATTGCCTCTCGAACGGGTCTATCGACAATTGTTCAACCGAGACCTGTACCTGTCCGCTTACGGGAAGATTTATCGCAATGCAGGAACTATGACACACGGGGTCACGGATGAAACACCAGACGGCATGTCGCTGGAATATATTGATGCGATCATTGAAGCCTTGCGAAATGAACGCTTTCAAGTCCTTCCAGTTCGGCGCGTCTCCATCCCGAAGAAAAACGGGAAGAAGCGCCCCCTCGGCATCCCGACCTGGTCACAAAAACTGGTGCAGGAAGTGGTACGCATGATTCTTAATGCGTACTATGACCCCCAGTTTACAGACCATTCACACGGTTTTCGTCCGAACCGAGGGTGCCATACGGCTTTGCGAGAAATCTACTACACGTGGTCAGGAGCAGTTTGGTTCATTGAAGGGGATATCAGCGCCTGTTTTGACAAGCTCGACCATGAAATCTTGCTTGGGATACTGCGCGAGAAGATCCACGACGGAAGGTTTCTCAATCTCATCAATGAATTTCTCGAAGCAGGGTATATGGAGGACTGGACCTTCAATGCAACGCCAAGTGGCACCCCACAAGGAGGCATCGTCAGTCCAATCCTTGCCAACATCTACCTCGATACATTGGACACCTATGTCGAAACCGTTCTCATCCCACAGCACACCCGAGGAAAAGTGAGGGCCAGAAACGCCGAATATCGGAGGCTCGTGCATCGTGCAGAATACCTGCGCACGCAAGGGAAAATGGCGCAAGCACAAGAGCTGAAAAAGCAGGCGCAACACTTGCCCTCACGCGACCCCTGGGATCCACATTTCCGGCGACTCAGGTACGTTCGATATGCTGACGACTTCCTTCTCGGCTTTAGTGGCCCAAAGGAGGAGGCGGAAGAAATCAAACAGCAACTGGAAGTCTTCCTGCGAGAGGAACTCAAGCTGGAACTCTCCCAAGCAAAGACGCTGATCACACACGCGAAAAGCGAAGCTGCGAGATTTCTCGGATACGAAATCAGTATTACCCAGGATGACACGAAGCAAACCATGCGAACCACCCCTTCAGGAAAGGAAGCAAAGGCGCGATGTGTCAACGGAAGGGTAGTGCTACGAGTGCCACAGAAGACGCTGGAAGGAATGTGCGAAGCGTACAAGGACGGTGAGACGATAAGGCACCGAATGGAGTTGATCAACGAAAGTGATTATACGATCATGATGGCGTATCAGCTCAAATACCGGGGCATTGTCAACTACTACCAACTGGCATTAAACGTTCACTCACTGACCCATCTCAAGTGGGTAATGGAAACCTCCCTCACGAAAACCCTAGCACACAAGCACAAGATGTCTGTGAGCCAGGTCTATCGAAAGTACAGGACGACACTACAGGCAGATGGGAAGACCTATAGAGGTCTGAGAGTCGTCGTCCCACGAGAAAGGAAAAAGCCACTTGTAGCGCAATGGGGTGGTATTCCGCTAAAACGGAATATGGATGCAATCATAGAGGACCAGATGCCACACCTCTGGCCTGGTCGGTCAGAGCTTGAGAAGAGGTTACTTGCAGAGGTCTGTGAACTCTGTGGGAGAACGGACCAAATCGAGGTACATCATATTCGAGCCTTGAAAGACCTCCAGAAATATCCGGGAAGGGCAAAACCCTACTGGGTCTACATCATGGCAGCGCGCAAGCGCAAAACACTGGTCGTGTGCAGAACCTGTCACGAGGACATCACCTTCGGGCGACCCCTCAGAAGACAGCCGATCTCGCTTGAGGAAGTGAAAGCCTTGCAAAAAGAGGCGATACTGCGATACTAGAGAGCCGTGTGCAGGGAAACTGCATGCACGGTTCGGAGGGGGGAGGTTGGAAAAGTACCACTAACGGCAACTCGCCAGCCCCCTACCCTACGA
>Ga0137366_10002054_pt1 | contig 15259 bp, 20 predicted proteins | sample SagtaG_8_FD_104938 | JGI IMG/M metagenome (GOLD analysis project Ga0137366, IMG submission 104938) | Vadose zone soil microbial communities from Sagehorn Ranch, Mendocino, California, USA - Sage1_L_60_16 metaG | ecosystem: Environmental > Terrestrial > Soil > Vadose zone | place: USA...
AGGGTGTGAGCTGCGATGGTTGCTGCGGTGCGGGTGAGCAGGCCCAGAAGCTGTGGGCCCTGTGGCGGGCCAGTTCCATCTTTTCGGTGATCTCACCAAGGGTGACCTCGATCCGGTTACGCCACTCGGCGATGATCTTTTGGAGGATCACTGGCATGTTGCGGCGCTGGTCCTTGGTGGGCGGGACCAGTACGGCGGTGCCGCGGGCGGCCTGCCCGGCAGCGAATGCTTTGCCGTTGAACCCCTTGTCGCACAGCAGGTCGCGCGGTGGTGGCCCAGCCTCCAGCAGGCTCGCGGCAACCTGGCGTTCGTTGACGGCGGCGGGCACGATGCCCCAGGCCCGCACGATCCGGGGACCCAGGTCCGTCTTGATCGCCAGCCGGAAGCCGTAAACCCACTCGGCGTGGGCGGCGTCCCGGCCGAACCGGGCATGCAGGCCATTCGGCCCGGTCCAGCCATCGGGGCCGCGGGCCCGGGAGGTGTGCTTGACCGGCAGCGCCGAAGTTTCGACTTGCTGGCAGTCATCGTCGGGCACGTTTGCCGCCAGCGCCGCCCGGAACAGCTCGGATGCGCCCCACAGCGGGCCCGCCGGTTGAACTCGCTCTGGTGCGGCAATACCGGAAATAGGTGCGCCCAGTCGCGGGCCACCTCGACTAGGAACCCGGCCTCGCTGCGGCGGCCTAGCAGCAGCCGCACCAGCGTAATGGCCAGGATCTCCGCGTCGGAGCAGCCCGGCGTGGGACCGGGCCTGGCCGGGATGCTGATCGCTTTGGTGGCGATCGCGTCATCGATCAGCGCGTAGACGTAGATGAACAGGCGGCATGGGAGTCGACTTTGCGGTCATACGGTCTTCGGCATGCGCTGCCTGCCGTTCGTCACGCAGCGCCTCACTGCTACGGCAGCTGTAGTTCGTGACGTTGGGGTTGTTGGCGCAGGTCAGGCGGGTGACTGCGGAGAGGTGCGGCTGCCGCGATCATGACGGGTTGTGAGACACGATCAAAATGCGGCAGTCGCTGCTGCCACGGTAGCGGACGATGCCTGGTCCGCGCTGCTGGCGGACCTGCTGGGGCGGGTGGCCGGGTGCTTTCCCCGCCGGGAGACCCGGCAGTCTTGCGGCCAGATGGTCAGCGGGCTGCTGATGGAGCTGGAAGATCACAACTGCTGGACGATCGCCGAGGCGGCGGGGCATCACGGGCCGCACCGGCTGCAGCACTTACTGTCTCGTGCGGTCTGGGACGACCAGCAGGTCCTGGACATCGCTGCGGGCTGGGCGGTCCGTCACCTCGATGACGGGGATGCGGTGCTGATCGTGGATGAGACGGCCGATGAGAAGTCCTCTTGCGACGCGGTCGGCGCGGCCCGCCAGTACAGCGGCACCGTAGGCGGTGTCGCGCTGTGCCAGGTGGCGGTGACCTTGACCTATGCCACCGGCCGCGGGCATGCGCTGATCGGCCGGGCGCTGTACCTGCCCCAGGCGTGCGCCGCTGACGAGGAGCACCGCGATCTGGCCGGCGTCCCGGAGGAGGTGATGTTCGCCACCAAGCCGCAGCTGGCCGGCGCCCTGCTGGACCGCGTGCAATCTGCCGGGATCCGGGCCGCCTTCGTGGCCGGCGATGAAGTGTACAGCGGCCGCCAACTGCGCCGGAGCATCCGCCAGCGCGAGATGGGCTATGTGCTGGCGGTCCGCGCCAACCACTCCGTCACTACACGCTCGGGCCGCACCGTGACCGCCGCTGCCGCTGCCCGCATGATTCCCGCTCACGCCTGGCACCGGATGCGCACCGGGTCCGGGACAGTGACCAGGTGGCGGATTGAAGAAGATCATCAGCTCGCCAAGCAGAGCACCGGCCTGGACGCCGGACAGGTCATCCGCTGGAAATCCTGGCACCGCTGGACCGCCATCTGCCTGCTTGCCTACATCTACCTCGCCGTCGCCGTCGCCGTGCAACGCCGGCAAGACGCCGGCTCAGACCTGGACGCCGGACTGATCCCGATCACCGTCCCGGAGCTGCTGCGGCTCCTGCGCGACACCGTCATCCCACCGCCGCGGCGAGACCGGCCCCACCGGCTGCACTGGTCAGCCTGGCGACGCTGCCACCAGCACCGCGCCCGCCAAGCCCACCAACGCTGGAACGCCTATGCCGAGACAACACCGGGAACCTTTCATCCTCCGATTTCGCGGGTCAGTGGTCGCGGGCCCAGAAGTTCAGGTAGCTGCGGTGCAGCCAGTCATCGACCCAGCGCCGGTCCGGCTGATCTTCGATGGCGGGGCTGTCCCGCAGCTGGGACAACCGGGCCTCGGCGTCCGAGACGGCGTCCAGGACCTCAGCGAAGGGCCGCTCGCCACGGCGGATCGAGCGCAGATATGCGCGGTGCGGTTCGGGGACCGGCAGCGTGATGCGACCCGTGGTGAGCAGCTCGATGCCCTGCAGCCCGAGCCGTAGGGCGTGCATGGCGTACTTGGTGTCATATCCGTGGACGGCTACCAGTTCCGGCCGGTTGGTGTGCGCGCCTGCCTGCCCGGTCATTGCCGCTTTCTGAGCCTTCAGGTAGCCGAGGTACCGGCCGGCGGCCAGCCGGGAGACGAAGCGGTGGGCATTGGCGGCGAGCTCGGCGCCCGCCTCATCGCGGAAGACGACCTCCCGGTCGGGAACGAACAGCACCAGGAGCACGGTCGGGTTCCCGGCCAGGGCCAGCCGCGCCCACTTGCGCGCGGAGTAGATGATGACGTCAAGGTCACCGGCACCGGACCGGTTCGCCGGGCCGCCCGGCCTGTCCCAGGCGGTGTGCCGTTCATACTGCTCGAATCGCACCGAGGGACCCCGGCCGGCGATACCGTTCGGGACGCGGGCCAGCCCGGTGACGAACTGCGGGGGTTCCAGGCACAGGCCCATCTCATCCCGGTCGTCCTGCCCGGTGATCGAGGTGCCGTGCATCCCGGACCCGACCTGCACCCGCAAGATCATGCCTTTCTCGGCGATCGCGCGGGCCTCTTCGGAGGCATGCGGATGCGTGAAGCCGGCAGGCAGCATGGTGGAGCCGGCCACCGGCCCGGGCGTGGTGGAGGACATCGTCCAGTTCTAGCCGCCCAGGCCGCCTTGGTCACGCCATTTTAAGCCGGTACCCGATCTGCGGGAGGTGGCAGCGGATGATCCCGGCGGTACAGGTGAGGCTCTGGCGTGACAACGGGAGGGCAGCAGGGCAAAAAAGCACCTGAAGCCCCCTGGCGGACGATGCGGATCTTGGTCGATCGCCTCACCTGCCAGGGCTTCGCCATGCACCAAGCCGACGCCGTACCTGATCAGCCCAAACTCGGGCAGCTCCAAGATCAGACTGAAAAGGCTCCGTGATTACAACGAACTACAGCTGCCGTAACTGCGCAGCGGTGCCGTGTTACCTCCAGGTCCCGTGGCGCTTGCGGCCGGGTGTCTGGGCAGGCGCGGATGGGCGTGGGGTGGCTGGCTTGCGTGGCGGGAGGGGGGCGGGTACCCGCAGCAGGCGCGAGGCCGGGCCGGGCAGCGACCAGCTTGCCCGGCCCAGGATCGCGACCAAGGCGGGCACGAGGAGCGCTCGCACGACGGTGGCATCCAGCAGGATCCCCGCGCCGAGCGCGGTGGCCATGACCTTGACGTCGGTTTCTGGCCCGGTGGTCAGGGCGGCGAGGGCGAGGAACAGGATGAGCGCGGCGCTGGTGACCAGCCGCCCGGTGCGGCCGATGCCCTCGACGATGCCGGCGCTGGTGGAGCCGGTTCGGTCGTGTTCCTCGCGGATGCGGGTGAGGATGAAGACCTCATAGTCCATCGACAGCCCGTACAGGAAGGCGAAGGCGACCAGCGGCACCCAGTTCGTGATGGCACCGGTGGCGGGCAGGTCCCAGATCGCCTGGGAGCCGTGGCCGTCTTGCCAGACCAGGACGATGACTCCGTAGGTGGCACCGACCGAGGCCAGGTTGAGCAGAACGGCCTTGACCGGCAGCAGGAGTGAGCCGAACGCGCGGGCCAGCAAGCCGATGGTGATGACCGCGAGGATCGCGATCAGCAGCGGGAACTGGCTGTAGAAGGCGTGGTTCTCGTCCAGCAGCAGCGCCCCGGGCCCGCCGACCCCGGTTCCTGGCACGGCCGCGGCCAGGTGCCGGACCGCGGTGATCGTGGCCGCGCCCGCGGCGGTGGAGGCTTCGGCGTCCGGCTGGGCGCTGACCAGCGCGGTCCGGCCGCGCCGCCAGGCGGGCCCGCGGGGGGCGACGGCGCCCCGGACGCCGGGCACGGCGGCCAGCCGGTGCGCCAGTTGCGCCGGGTTCGCGGCGGCGGGGACGAGGACTTCGATGGGGTCGAGGACCCCGGCGGGGACCCCGGCCCGCTCCAGGGCGCGCAGTGTTTGCGCGGCTGGGCTGGTGGTGCCGAGCGCTGACGCTGCGGGCTCGCCGACCTTGATCCCGGCTGCGGCCGCGCCGAGCGCGCCGAGCATCGCCAGCGCTGCCGCCGCGGCGGCCCACTTGCGGCGGACCACCCGCCGCGCCCAGCTCGTCCAGGCCCGGCCTGCGAGCGCTGGGCGGTTGCGCCGGGGCCAGTCCAGGCGCCGGCCCGCGGCGGCAAGCAGCACCGGGAGCAGGGTGAGGGTGACCGCGACGCTGGCGGCCGGGATGAGTATGCCGCCCAGCCCGATGCTGCGCACCAGCGGCACCGGGACCACGATGAGCACCAGCAGCCCGGCCGCCACCGTCAGGCCGCTGAAGGCGATGCTGCGCCCGGCAGTGGCCATCGCCCGGTGCACCGCCTCCTCCGGGCCGGCGCCCGCGGTCAGTTCTTCCCGCCACCGGGTGACCAGCAGCAGCGAGTAGTCGATCGCCACGCCCAGCCCGATCAGCGCGACCAGGTACTGCACCACGAAGAACACGCTGGTGATCTCGGTGAGCCCGTAGACCGCCAGGAACGTCGCGGGGATCGCGACCCCGGCCATCAGCAGCGGCACGATCGCCAGCGCCGAGCCGAACACCAGCACCAGCACGGCCAGCGCCGCCGCCCCGGCGGTCAGTGTCTCAGCCAGCACCCCCAGGCTCTGCCTGGCCTGCCCGCCGCTTTTCAGCTCGTTCATCCCGGTGACCCGCACCTCGCTGCCGGGCGGCAAGACCGGCCTCATCGCGGCGGTGATCTGCGGTGCCAGGCTGTGCCCGCCCTCACCGGCATAGGGGGTGAACACCAGGCCGTAGCTCACCCGGGGCTCGCGGGTGAGGAACGCCCGGTTCCCGGTATTCGCGTAGTCCGCGACCCGCAGGCCACCGGCCGAAGCGACGGCGCCGAACGCCCGCGCCAGCGCCGCCCGCCCAGCGGCGCTGGCAGCTGGTTCGCCGGCCGGCAGCGTCACCACGGCGACCTCCGGGTAGCCGGGCCCGCCGTTGCCATACAGCCGCAAGATGCGCAGGTTGGCCTGGTAACCGGCGGCACCGGGGATGGTCACCTGCTGCGACAGCCGGCTACCCAGCTGGGCCGAGGCAAATACGCCCGCGGCCAGGACGGCCAGCCAGAACCCCGCCACCAGGAGCTTGTGCCGCAACACCAGCCTCGACACCGCGAGCATGAGCACGTTCCTTCCGCCATCGCCATTGAGTGAGCGACGCTACATGTAGGGTCGCTATTTATAGTTGGCAGCGTAGCATGGCTACTTATGAGGGCGGAGACGCTGAAAGGCCACCTGGACGGCTTGCTGCTGGCTTCGCTGGAGCACGGGCCGCGTCACGGCTATGCGATCATGCAGGCGCTGCGGGCCGGCAGCGGCGGGCAGTTCGACCTGCCCACCGGCACCATCTACCCGGCGCTGCGCCGCCTGGAACGGGCCGGCCTGGTGCAGGGTGCCTGGGCCGAGGTGGGCGGCCGGCGCCGCCGCATCTACCAGCTGACCGCGGCGGGCTGGCGCACCCTGGCTGCCGAGCGGGACGCCTGGCGGGATTTCTCCGCCGCTGTCACCGCCTTGCTGGAGCCCGCTGCCCGGCCGGTGATACCGTGACCGGCGGCCAGGTGATCGAGGCCTACCTCGCCCAGGTCGCTGCCGCGCTGCCCGGCCCGGCCCGGGCCCGCCGCGATGTCGTGGCTGAACTGCACAGCGGCCTGCTCGACGCCGCCGACGCCTACCGTCGTGCGGGCCTGCCGGAGGCCACCGCCGCACAGGCTGCCGTGGGCGAGTTCGGCGACCCGCGTCAGGTAGCGGGAGCCTTCAGCCACGAGCTCATCGCCAGGCACGTCCGGCAGCTCACGTTCCTGCTCGCCGCCGCCAGCGCGCCGGTTGGCCTGCTATGGGCTCATGCCGTCCAAGCCAGCCACCCCGCACTCTCCCGCGCTCCGCTATGGCGATGGATCGGCGAGCCCCCCGTCCCGCTTGCCGCTGCCGCCTTCCTCATAGCCGCCCTGGTGGCGCTGGGCACCATCGCGGTCACCGGGCGCCTGACTCGCTGGCTCCCCGGCGGCCCGCGCCATGCGGCCGTATCGGCGGCCATCGGCGGGTACGGAGCGGCGGCTGCGGATACGGCGATCTTCATCCTGCTCATTCACCAGATCGCCACCTCGCCCGCTACGCTCGCGCCCCTTCCCGTCGCTGCGGCGGCGAGCGCGAGTCTTGCCCGCCTTGTGTTCTCCAGGCGAGCCGCGCAGCGTTGCCTGACCGCCCGGGCCGCGCTCACTGAACCTGACAGGGCCTGGTAAACCCGGTTCTCGGTCAGCAGCATCGGGGTCGCGGCCCACTGTCTTCGACATCCACGGAGACCCGATCAACCCGCGATCAATCCACATAACGCGCCTGAGAACTCCTAACAAAGTGGCAGGTTGGCCAGTCGACGCCAGCAGATGATGCGCAGGCAAGGCTGAGGAAGGCTTCGTGGATGTCGTCGCGGATTTCCCAGCGGATCCGCAGTCGGCGGAACCAGTGCAGCAACGCAATGGACTGCTTCACCACCCAGCGGTGCACGCCCAGCCCGGAGCCATGCTCGGTGCCACGGCGGGCGATGACCGGGGTGATCCCGGCCTTCCGGACCTGCGTGCGGTATTTGTCGTGGTCATAGCCGCGGTCAGCGTAGATCGCATCCGGCCGCTGCCGGGGTCGGCCGCGCCGGCCCCGCACCGGCGGGACTGCCCGGATCAAGGGCATGAGCTGGGTGACGTCGTTGCGGTTGCCACCGGTCAGCGATACCGCCAGCGGGATGCCGTGCGCTTCGGTGATCAGGTGGTGCTTCGTGCCCGGCCGGGCACGATCGACCGGGCTCGGCCCGGTTTTGGGCCGCCCTTCCAGGCCCGCACGTGAGAGCCGCCGGTCACCGCCCTGGACCAGTCCAGCGCCCCCGCGGCGTGCAGCTCAGCCAGCAGCGACTCGTGCAGCCGCTGCCAGGCCCCGGCCTGGTGCCAGTCCCGCAGCCGCCGCCAGCAGGTCATCCCGGACCCGAAGCCCAGCTCCTGCGGCAGGAACTCCCACGGGATGCCGGCGTACAGGACGAACAGGATGCCGCAGAGGACCTTCCGGTTATCCAGCCGCCTGCGGCCAGGATGATCAGCCCGGCGCGGGACGGCCGGCAGCAGCGGCTCGATCCGCGCCCATAACCCGTCCGAGACGATCCACGGTGGTTGCCCGCCCTTCCTCACGGGCGTGCTCAACCAGCCGATGATCACCCTTATTCCTTGATCATTTTGTTAGGAGTTCTAAGGCGGCGGCCGACTCGTCAGCGATCAGGAGCTTCGGCTCGCCGATCAGCCCAGCAGCGAGCCCCAGCCGGGACCGCATGCCGCGCGAGAAACCGCCGACGCGGCGTTTGGCCGCCTCCGAGAGGCCGGCCTGCTCGAGCATGGCACCGAGCGCGGCCGTGAGCGTTGGCCTTCCCAGCAGCCCGGAAGCCACGTCGGGCACCTCGACAGCGGTGAGCCACGTCTCGAACTCGGGGGCACCGGGGCGGTAGGCCACGGAGTCCTGGGCTGCGCCCAGTTCGATCCTGCCCGCTTGGCTGACGCAGGCCGGCCAGGAGCTCAAGGGTTGTCGCCTTGCCGGCGCCGTTCGGGCCGACAAGGCCGTAGACGGACCCGGGGAACCTCCAGATCGATCCCGCCGAGCGCCTCCGTCGCGCCGTGCGCTTTGGCGAGCTGGAAAGTCCGCAGCGCGCTCAGCACGTCCTCCCGGAGATCAGGCAAGCGATGCCGCCGAGTGGAATCGAGATCAGGCAGATGACGCCCAGGCCCAGCGCGGCAGGTAACGGATCTCTTCCGCCCGGGCCACGTCCACCAGACAGAAGATCTCAAAGCCGGCCGCCATGACGACGACCGGGATCAGCGCGGCACGACCGGGCTCATCGATGTTCGCCGATCCGGCTGGTCACTGCTTCGACGGGAACGCAGCGGCCGTTAACCGCTCGAGCGGATTGCATCGCACACGTGTCAGGGAATCCGCACGTCGCGGTGTGCCCGAGCGAACTCCCGCTCCTCGGCGGCCAGGTCCGGGTCGCGTGCGGGAGCGCCAAAGCTCCAGTGCCTGCCGACCGGACAGCGCTGCAGCCCGACCCCGCCGAGGTCCAACGCTTTTAGCGCTCCGCCACGTCAACGCCGTGGGAGCGCAGTACCGCCACGACTCGTTGCGGGTCATCGGGGGTGATGACCGGCTTCACCCGCTTGCCCGGGTCGACGACGAGTGCGGCGCGTTTGTGAGGGCGCCCCCGGTCGAGGTTGAACCAGCGGCGGGGGTCTGTCGTGCCCCAGATCCGCCACCTTCGGATCACGCCGAGCCCGACTTGCGTGACCGAGCGGATCTGGGCGTAAGGAATTCTCTTCGGGCGCAGGAGCAGGCCATACCTGCGGATCGCGAGCCCATCATCCGAGCACGCAATCAAGCCGTCGTCGTACTCCATCTCGCCGGTTCACCTCCAGTTCCGCGAGTGTTTCTATACATGTGAACGTTAGCAGAATTGTGATTAAAGATCTAGGCTGGGTTTGTGGCTAGCGCTGACCTGCTTCTCCACCCGGTCCGGCTGCGCATCGTTCAGGCCTTCCTCGGCGACCGAGCGCTCACCACGACCGCCCTTAAGAGCGAGCTCCCCGACGTCCGGCCGGCAGCCTGTACCGGCACGTCGCCCGCCTCGTCGACGGCGGGGTGCTCGCCGTCGTCAGCGGGCGCCGCGTCCGCGGTGCGCTGGAGCGCACCTGCGTGTTGCGAGCGTCGGCCGCGCACCTCAGCTTGGACGAAATCGCCAAGATGACCCCCGACGAGCACCGCCAGGCCTTCCTGGCCTTTGTCGCCGGCCTGATCGGTGACGCCGACCGCTACCTCGCACGAGATGACATCGACCCCTCCGCGACGGCGCTGGCTGCAACCTGGCCGCGATGTGGCTCGACGACGCCGAATTCGCCGAGTTCATCCGCCAACTTGTCACTGTCGTCCAACCCCGCCCGCCAACCCCCCGAAGCCCGGCCGCACGCGACGGATCTTCGCGGCCGTCCTGCTACCCGGGGCCGGCCTGACGCCCCATAACACCCCATAACACCGCGGAGGTAGATAGTGGTGCGCTGCCGCTTTGCCGTCGCCGTCCCGAACCTCGGTCCATTCGCAAACCCAGCAGCGATCGTCTCGCTGGCCCAGCTCGCCGAGGAGGCCGGCTGGGACGGGTTCTTCCTATGGGATCACCTACTGTGGACGTGGCCCGAGCCAACCGACGTGATCGAGCCGTGGCCGGTGCTAGGGGCGATCGCGCAAACAACGACGCGCCTCATGATTGGGACGATGGTCACGCCGGTCGCCCGCAGGCGGCCCTGGCAGCTCGCGCGCGAGGTGATCACGCTCGACCACCTCTCGCGCGGTCGCATGATGCTCGGCGTCGGACTCGGCTCACCCGACGAGGACTTCACACCCTTCTGGCCACATCCCAGCAGTGCCCGCGCGCCAACACCCCGAGAACTCGAGGCGGCAGAGCACCGAGAACGCTGGCGACGCTTCGATGACGGCCTGCAGCTTCTAGACCAGCTTCTCCGCGGTGCCACCGTCGACCGCGACGACGCGCTGCTCACCGCCCGGGACGTCACCCTGCGGCCGCGCGCCTACCGAAACCGGACGATCCCGATCCTCGTCGGCGGGCGCGCCACGACCATGCGCGGGCTTCACCTTGCCGCCAAGCATGCCGGCGGCGTCCCGATCGCCTTCGATCACGAGAGCCCGGGGCAGCCGTCGCTCCAGCAGGTCCGCACCTACGCGACAACCATCCGTCAAGCAGCCGCGCCCCGCACACCGGTCGTCGCGATCTGGGCGCACGCCGGCGGGCGACCGCGCGCAGCAGCAGACATCAGGCCCTATACAGACGCCGGCGTCGGCTGGTGGATCGAGACCGTGCCCGGCGGCGAAGAAACCGACGACCCGCGCAACACGATCGACTTCCTCAGGCAGCGAATCACCGTCGGCCCGACCGTGAATTGACTCGATGCGCACTCGAACCAGTGCGCTGACTGAGCAGCCGGCGGCCTTCGACGAGGGCGAGAGTCGCCGCTGCTGCTCGCGCGGCGGCATGCTCGCCGGCCGCGTCTCCGTGGCCGAAGTCCCCGTCAAGGGCCAGCATGGCGTGGCCGTGAGCGGCTGCCTCCACCGCGGTGGCCAGATCATCGGCCGCGGACTGCTCTCCGCCCGAGAGCGCCCTGACACAATCGAGAACGGCGTCGCTGAGCGGCTTCTCGGCCGCCTCAACCTCAGAGTGGTCGCGTTTGTCGATACCCGCCAGAAAGAGAACCTCGAGAAGCGGCCGATTGAAGCCGGCGAATCGCACGTAGCAGCGAGTTATTCCAGCTAGCCGAGCCGCGGGCCCTTGGGAGCGGCGGATCTCCTGGAGGAACTGGGAGTGGAAGACGTCGCAGGCACGCACCGCGACCGCCGCGAGCAAGTCCTCGCGATCGGCGAAGTGGGCGTAGGGGGGCGCTAACCGCGATACCGGGGCGCCGAGTCGCTCCGCCATGGAGAAGTCGCGAACGCAGCCTTCGCTGATCAGCTCGACGGCCGCATCGATCAGGGCAGCGCGGAGGTCACCGTGGTGGCAGCGGCCACCGTCTGTGCTGGATCAAGGCCAGCCGTGGGCGGCGAAGAACTCGAACGCTTCTTCGGCGGCCGGGACAGCGAGGAGGTTCTCGCGTACGAAATCGTCGGTCTCCCCACCCGTAGCCGATCAATTCCGTTCCGCCGCCGCTTCGCGATCGTATTCGGCACGGCGAAATGCCACATCTGGGCCGGGCAGCGCCCAGCATGCACCTAGCGGAGGTTGTCCCGAGTTGCGTTGAACTTCCGGCGGCGGTCCCTGGTGACATCAGGCCACTTCAGGTTCTCATTCTGGCTTACCGGGGTGACTTTTTCGGCGAGGGTCTGCGATGCGGTGCGGGTCTTGGCCTTGCTGGCTGAGCCGTTGAGCGCGGTTGCTCAGGGAAGGCTTCGGATGATCTGGATGATCTCGTCGCGGCCGAAGCCGTGGTGGCGTGCGAATGCGAGGAGGTCCTGTGCCCGGGTGAGTACGGCACCGCGCTGGGGGGTGCCGGCCACGGTGATGCCGCGGCCGCGCCGGAATTCCAGCAGGCTTTCGTCCCTGAGGATGTGCAGCGCGCGGAGAACGGTGTTCTTGTTCACGCCCAGCACCGCGGCGAGGTCTTGGGCCAGGGGCAGGCGCTCGCCGGGGCCTGCCTCGCCGTCGGCGATGGCGCGGCGGATCTGCGCGGCGACCTGGTCGTGCAGCGGGATGGGGCCCGAGCGGTCGATGTTGACATCCAGCATGGTACTAGTCAAGGTAGTTCTATGGCGTGGGTCCGGCAAGGCCTGGCATGAGCCCGCTGACCGCCCCGCCCGTTTCGCCGGGCGGCGCAGCGCAGGCCCTGTTCCGCGAGGCGCGGCGCCGGCGCCGGCGCCGGTGGCTGGCCGGGATTGCCGTGGTCCTGGTGGCATCGGCGGCGGCGGCCGTCTCCACCGTGAGCTGGCTGCACCGGGCATCTGGTCACGAGGATGGCGGAACCGGGCCGGCGGGCACGGGCCTGGGTGCCCGGTCATCCGCGGCGGCCGCTGTGTGGTTCGATGGCACCCGCTTGCACGCTGGTTACATCCACCTGGGCGGCCGGGTGACCCAGCGTGCCGGGGCCGAGGTCAGCGCCGACCTGCTGCCTTTGGTGCAGGCCGGCGGGCGTGTCTACTGGGTGAACCCGGCGGGCGCCTTCGTGCCGGCGCTGGGCCACTGGTCGCAGGTGGTCCAGTACCTGGACCTGGCAACCGGCAAGATCGGGACCGCCGGGCCGGGGCAGACGGTATTCCTGTCGGCCGACGGCCGGTATCTGCTCATGTCGCAGACGGCCACCAGCCTGACCGAGACACCGGTGGCTGGCGGCGCCTCCCGCCAGCTGACCCTTCCGCGTGGCTGGTACCTGCCGGGCGGCGATGGCCTGCCTGACGTGGGAAGCGGCGAGGGCCTGGCCACGGCGAACGGCATCATCGTCCAGTCTGCGGAAAGCTCAGCCTGGCGTGCCCGGGCCCTGGGGCTGTGGAACCCGCGCAGCGGCAAGGTGGAGGTCATCGGCAGGGAACTGGCGGTCATCGGCGCTTACACCCCGCCCGGGGGACGCTACAGCCTGCTCGCCTGGCTCCCGGCTGCCTGCCCGTTCCCTGACAACTGCCTGCTCAAGATCACCAACACCGCGACCCTGACGGCCCGGACCGTGCGCAGCCCGCTGCCGGGCGGCTTCGCCGCGGGGGGCGCCTTCTCGCCCGGCGGCACCCGGCTGGCGGTATTCCTGAACAACTCCCCATCGCGCGCGGCCCGGCTGGCGCTGGCCGACCCGGTCACCGGGGCCGTGCGGGTGGCCCGCGGGCCCCGGCTCGCGCTCGGCAAGGACTTTGCCTGGGCCCCGGTGGCTGCCCGGCGGCACGCATCTCATCGTGGGCGCGGGGACCGGAGGCAGCTACCTGGTGGATTCCGCGACGCTGTCGGCCCGGCCGCTGTTCTTCACGCGCGGCCACGGCAACGACATCGCCAGCAGCCAGGACATCAACTTCACCGCGGCCATCATCCCGCCGCGCCGGTGATCACCCCAGCCGTCCCGCGCGCACAGCCCGGGACGGGAACACCCCCTGCTTGATGGCATCAGCCAGACGGGCCCGGTGCTGAAGCAGTTGATCCTCCCGCGGCCCCGAGCGCCGGCGACTGCCCGTTTTGATCATCAGGCGGCGCTGATGCTTTGATCACGGTGCATGACATCGGCATTCCCCATGAAATGGGCTTCGAGCGCGGCGCGGAGCTTCGGCAGGCGGAAGCAGCCGCTGACGCGGCGGAACTGGTGATCGGCTTCGAGCATCCCCGCGGCGCACCAGCGCAATGCCATCTGCCCGTCCCGCCACCGCTTGACGTTCCTGGAATGCTCCCGGCAGACCCCGATCATGGATTCGACCAGGCTGGTCGGGCGCAGCGTGCGCGCCAGGGCGGGCGGCACACCCAGGCGCAGGATCGTCAGCGTCTCGGGCCATGCCCTCCCGCAGCGAGGCCGCGGCACCGGGACAGCTGCGGTCAAGCTCGCGGGCCAGCGCCGGCATCAGGCCCCCGGCTCGACCGCGGAGAAGGCATGGCAGGCCTGGCGCATCGGCCGCCCGGCTACGGTGCGGAGCTTGCCCGGGAGCCTGTCCCTTACGTTTTGATCTCGTGAATGCACCCCATCGGCCATGAACGCGACCAGGTCCAGGTCATCCGTGCGGCGTGACATCAGCTCGGCGAGCGCGGTCCGGGTCGCGGCCACGAAGCGGCGGGACAAGATGATGAACGAGCTAGCGGTCGAGGCCACCGGCCTCGAAAGTCCTACGGCGCGGTGGAGGTCTTGGCCGGCGTCGATGTGCGTGTGCAGCACGGCAGCGTGTTCGCCCTGCTCGGCCCGAACGGAGCGGGCAGGCCGGAGACCGGATCGTGACATTTCTTCGCACAGAACCTGATGCTGTCGCCGCTGGCCTGCTGCGCAGGTTGCCGCCCGGCCGGGTCAGCGCGCCGGGTCCGGGCGCGAGCGCGGCTCCGCTCTTTGCCCGCAGGGACAACATGACGAGCGTAGGACGAGTGCTGGCGGAGATGCTGGCCAGGGCCAGGCCAATCCATGCGCCAGGCTGCGCTTTGCCCGCGGGCTGCCGCCCGCGGAACGGGCAATCCCGCCGGTCCCGGGTTGGCAGCCCAGGTATTACGCCATATGATGCAACGTATGGCGAGGCAAGGGCGTGATCAAGATGGCCTGGCCCGGTTCGGGGAGCCCGGGGTGCTCGTGCTGCTGTCGTTGAGCGACGGCCCCAAGCACGGGTACGCCATCACCGAGGACGTCCTTCGGCAAACCGGGATCCGCCTCGGGCCGGGAACTCTCTACGGCTCGCTCGCCAAGCTGGCCGGGCGCGGCCTCATCTCCCCGCTCCAGAGCGAGGATCGCCGTCGCCCGTATGAGATCACCGCAGCGGGGCGAGCGGCATTGCAGGCCCAGGTCGCCAGCTGGTCCCGGATTGTCGAGGCTGGGAAGGTCCGGCTGCAGTGGGGATAATCCGCCTGCTCGTCGGGCTGTACCCCGGAAAGTGGCGCGACTCGTTTGGCGAGGAGTTCGGCGCCCTCCTCGAAGACACCCGCCTCACCCCTCACGCTGTCTTCGATGTCGTGGTCCATGCGGGAAAGCTCCACGCCGGAAACCATGCACGGCTGGCGCTCGTCCTCGCGTCGCTGCTGTGGTCGAGCTGTACGGAGTATCTTTCCGTGCGCGCCCACCTCACCGCCAACATCCTCTGGGCGCCGACGGCCCCCGCGAGGGCGCTCGCGCTTGCCGCCACCGGCGGCCCGTGGCTGGCGCTTACCGGAGTCATCATCGCCCGCCGCCGCGGCGGCGGGCGATGATGCCGCCGCAGGCGGCACCGCGCCGTGAGGGCCGCCGGGCGCACCGGCCTGCGGCCGGAGAACCCCCGGTACCGGCTTTCCCGGCTCAGCGCCACGGTCTTTCTCGCGTTGTTCCTGACCGGGATCGCCGAAGGAGCCGCGCAATATACCCGCCACTCGCCAGTACCCGAGCGGCACGTTGCGGGCACGAACGCCATCACGATCCATGTCCTCCTGGCCATCGCAGCCGCAGCGGCCGTGATCAGCATCCAGGCACGACGATGCCGCCGGCCCGCCCGCCGGCGGCACTCGCCCTGGGCCGCGCCGTTTTCAGCGAGCGCCCTGGCAAGGCTGAGCCGGACCATCCGGTTTGCTCACGGACTGTCCCTGCAGAACCTGGCG
>Ga0137366_10002056_pt1 | contig 15249 bp, 13 predicted proteins | sample SagtaG_8_FD_104938 | JGI IMG/M metagenome (GOLD analysis project Ga0137366, IMG submission 104938) | Vadose zone soil microbial communities from Sagehorn Ranch, Mendocino, California, USA - Sage1_L_60_16 metaG | ecosystem: Environmental > Terrestrial > Soil > Vadose zone | place: USA...
GTAACCGACTATGTGCCGAAAGCTATTACGCCGGTGGACCAGTTAGTCGAAGTCGCGCGGAGATTTAAGATCCCCATGGGAATAGAGTGGGTGGAGAGGGCCGACACAGCGACACCTGATAAGACGCCGCCTTCAGGGAAGCGGTCCGTGAGGGAACTAATCGAGGAAATCGTGAGTGTGTCGCCTGAGCACTTCGTAGAAGTTGATGACGGACTCGTTCACATTTACTCGGCCAGCGAGGCTGTGCACCCGTTCAACTTCCTAAATATCCGACTCAAGAGTTATAGCGTGAAGGACGGAGACCTTTTCGCTGCCGAGGACCAATTGCGATGGGCTATCAGGTTTACGCTTGAGCCTGAAAAGTACCTGAACGGCTATGGGGGTGGTTACGGCCACGGCGCCCACGACGTCTTTGAAATCCCGAAGTTCACGCTTTCTGTTTCAGACGTCACGATCCGTGAGGTCCTCAACCGGATAGCCTTGGCCCAGGGAAACGCGCTCTGGGTGGCGTCGATTAACAGTCCGGATCTCGAGGGCGATGAACCCTGCTGGAGGCGAAACGGGGTAGATGGCGGAGACTTACCAGTTACCTCTGCGTGGCACTTTTTTCCTCTTGCGGAAATCGCGGAACTGGCGAAGGAGCACCTCGCTATCGATGTGATGATAGCGGGGATCCTGGACCAGCGTATGACAACAATTCCCGTAATGCTTGAACATGGTTTGGCCGCAATTTCCGCAGGGTCGATTGGCGGATCTTCATCGGAAGGCAGTTCGTACCAATACAGGGCGAGCATTGAAAAGATAGGTACAGGCTTCGTGACGCTTTCAGTCCACCTCAAGGTCGGGCGCAGCGGGGAGGCCGAGTTCAACTTTGACGAGAAGCTTCAAGTATACAACGACCGCATCACCGAGGTTCGACCAGAGCCTCGAATTAGAATCCGAGCCTATTTAGAGCGCGCAGAGAAGCCTTAGAGAGGTTTTCTATTTATTGGAAGGTGAAGCGGAGAGGTTGGAGGGAATCGCGAGTCGCTGAAGCGCCTCTGTGAATCGTTAGAACTCTTTTATGACCTATCGAGTTTTCATCTTTTTCACCCTATTGCTTATCTATTCCTTTACTACGGCACTGGTTTGTCAGAAATGGTCGCAGGGGCGCCACCGTGATCGCCGCCGCGTACGACGTTACTTTCGTCGACGAAGAAAGACAACTTTCCCGTCTTTCCGTATTCGAGCGGAACAGCCATGATCTCAAAGTGATTACCAGTCACTGTGACTTCGATCTTGTAACCATCCTTTTCTACCTGGTCCAACATTTCCTTCGGAATCACTTTCTCAGCGACTAGTTGATCGAGCGTGGCGTACGCGCCGGCTCCTTTCCCGGAATGAAACTGCGCTTCGACGGTGGCAATCCACGAAATCGTTGCTCTGGTCATTCTTTCGTTGTTGACCAGTGGAGACTGCTTAGCCTCGCCCGACATCCCCGCGACGGCCATCAGCACGAGGTTCTTGGGGACATGCAATTCATGCAGCGGCCCAAGGCCGTCGTTGGAAAGCGAATACGTGATCGGCTCGGATACGATGCTCAGGCGCATGAGAAAGTCTCTGGTTTGATCGCTTATGAGCCAACTCGGCTCATTGGCCCAGGCCTTGTAGCTCTCCATGAGTGCTGGCGACACATACACCTGTCCCTGCTGCTGTCGTGGTTGCCAGCGCGTGTAGTTCTTGTAGTGAGTATCCGAGGCCAGCGTGTCGTGTTTCAAGTAGGAATCTACGAGGTGACGGATTGAAGCAACGTCGGGCGAGAGCACCAGAAAGTTTCCGATGAAAGCATACGCGATCACGTTTGCATACGAGACGAGCTCAGTATCTTCGCGTTTCTCAGTTTGAGCCAGCGCACTTGCTCCTTTGAAGCCTAAGCCATCGATTATTTTTGGCAGCAGGACGCGCATTGCTTCCTTGTCCTTCAAGGAAACGGCGATGAGCGGACTGGGAGTGGCGGGAGGGGTGGCTGCGTCTGTCGATTCCTTTTCCGAGCCTGAGACTGGAGTGACGACCCGAGTGGGTGGACTGGGTTCCAATGCTTTCACCGGCATACTAAGAACCATTTCATCTCCCAGAACTGGCAAGAGGTCGTCCTTGATTTTTATTCCAAGCTTCTTCTCGAGTGGTGCGAACGGAGATTCGACTTCGATTTCTTTGACGGCGTGCGTCAAACCTTTGGGCCCAGACACTACGGGATGTGGCCTGATCATTTCCTGATACACCTGTGGTAGATCCAGCGACATTGAAACAAACAACTCCGTGTCAGCAGGTAGGATAGATGGTGACTCCGGAGTTATGGCCGGGCCTGAAATGAGCTGCGGAATAAATGGAACGGCGAGATCTTTCACGTTTGGCGCGTTTACCAGAAGAGCGCGAATATCAAGCGAGTCGTCTTCGAAAACGATGGCGAGACCGACGGCCTCAGGCCATTTTGTTTCACCACTGAAGAAAGCTCCCGAGAGCGTTGAGAGAGCCGTCATCACGGGATCAGGCTCACGTGACGCGGCCGGCCTTTCCAGCGATTCAATCCCTATCTGCTGGGGTGGCGAGGCTGGTGACTCCGAGTTAGAGGGATCGGGCGCCAGTGGCTCTTCAGGAGTCGACGCTGCGGGCGTATTGTCTCGTTCGCGTCCCGCACTCGCCGCCTTTTGCTCGTTGGTCTCCTTTGCGACCGCAGCCTGTCGCTTCATGTCTTCTTCATATTGCCGGCTGCGCTCTTCCTCTTGTTTCTCTATCCCTTTGACATCAACATAGAGAAAGACTGACTCGGAATTAAAACGATCGTGAATAATGCGAAAGCCTGCGTCCTCCGCGAGCAGTTTGCTTCCGGCAGGTCTCAGATTCTTAAGGTTCAGTGGAGTACTGGTAATGAAGAGCAAAGCACCTGCTCGCTTGATGTAGTAGTTTGGTTTTGGCGAAGGGTTGTCGTTTGGCTTCTCATCTTTCAGTTTTTCAGCCGCGGGCTCATTCTTCTTTTCGCTCGGACTCGGTGAACTTTCCGGCATCGCTGCAGGGACCACTTTGGGCAGGATCTCGTTTAGCTGGGGTTCAAATTTCGCCGCCTCTTCGGGTGACGAGAATTCAATTGCGATCAGCATGTCGGGTACGTTCTTGCCGGTGGGCCAGGCAGCCACCAACATTCGTGATGTCATCACCGCGTCTGCATGTGTATTGAGCCATTTGACGAGCGTCTTGAATTCCCTGGGAGGCGCGGCAAGCTTCATAACAGGTTCCAGCAAATCGTTTACTGAACTCGAACGAATTAGCTGGCCGACGCCCCTGATCTCTCCGTAGATCTTATAGCTGTCGGACGCGAGCAGAGTGTCGAAAGTCGGAGCTGGCTGCGGTGCTTTCTGCGGGCTTTTCGCAGGAGGAGTGCGTTTTTGTTGAGCGATCGCGAAATTGATGTTGACGAAAAAGATCAGTAGCAACAATACCGCGCGCGTGAGGATTCTTATCTTCATGTTACTCACCATGGGGTACGCCTTCATTGACCCGAAAACAACCAAACGTGGTACTGCCTCGATAACGACCCTCCATGTTCTGCCATGGGATGAGCAAAATCAAGCATTTCAGTTGAAAGACGATTCGCAGCTCACTGTTGTTAACACTCAACTTCTTCGGTCCTGACACTCGTTGCCACACTTTGCCTTCTCCATCAGTCTTGATCAGCTGTCGAACTTCGTCGCAGGCTGCAACATAAGCTGTGCGCATTTCGACGACGCTCTTAGCCGAAGCAAGTTTTTGTTCAAATTCGTCGACCCTGATTCTGTGGTTCGGTTGTAACTGCAGAATTATTGGTCCTTCGCCAGCCACATTCAACGGCGGCTCTTCAGCGAGCCATCGAGGCGTCCTGCCCGAGCTCAGCCGCTCCATCAGTGCTAGCAGTGCGAGTTAAACCCACTTAAGGGTTTGTGAATCGCTGGTGGTGCCGCAACAAGAGAGGCGGTTTTTGGGGCGAGTTGTCAGTCCAATTTGGAGTGTGGTCCAGAGCGAGGGCAGGAAAAAAGAGTATTGCAAAATCCAGCGGGCGCGGTTAGATTGATTTGAGCCAAACAACGAGGTTGAGGTCTCTCCCAATGTTATGGGGTGTACCACTGCCTTCACTTAAAATGCGCGGAGGAAGAAACAGTGCCGACCGGAACTTGCCCGGAATGTGATGCCGATGTCCACGTCGATCTGGATACCGACAAGGGCGAAATTGTGGCGTGTGAAGAGTGTGGGACCGATTTGGAGGTAGTCGGACTCGACCCCGTCGAACTCGATATCGTCGAAGAGGAAGATCTCGACGACGACGAGGATGATGAAGAGTACTAGACCGAGGAGACAAAAGCGCAGGAGCGAAAGTTACGGGCAATTGTACGAAGCCGGCAGGATTAAGCTCCGACTAACTGTGACTTGTTTGCGACTGCCTCGTTCTTTTCTTCCTGCTTCTTTCTGCCGGTTATGGGCTTGCTCGATATTCCGAGCGACTCTGGCGCAGTGTTAAACCACGCGGACCTTCTACTCTAATCGTGTGTACCTGTCCATCGTGTCGCTTTTTTTCCGGTGGGTAGAATGCCAACACATATGCCGAGCTTACTTCCTCGGCCAACGCGCGAAAAAGCGGTCCGTAGTCCTTCTCGTTTGCATATGCGTTTCTTCCACCCGTCGCCTCAGCCAGTCCGCTTACGTCAAGGGGCGTGGGTAGCGGTGTTTGCGTCGAGGCCGCCATCACCCGTGAATACGAAGGTAGCGTAACAACGTAGACACTGACGTCCGCAGCGTTGGCACGTTCGATTACCGTCTGAGAAGAAACAGTATCGCCCACGGGAAAACCATCTGTAATGACGAGCACGGCGCGTTTCATCAGTCGCCGCTCACGGGTTCGAGGTGCCTGTCTAACCAGCAGCCGGATCGCATCATCTACGGCATCATAGGTATGCGTGGATAAACCGTTGGGTTCACGCGCCAGGCGATCGAAGGTCCGGTCCAGCTTATCCGGCTCGGAAGTAAACTTCTGCAGAGTCTTCACGCGCATTCCGAACGCCATAACGGCGTACATCACCGACTGATGAGACAACTCTCCGGAAAAAGATCGGAGTGCACTCCGCAGACGTTCCATCTCTTCAGCGGTCATGCTTCCTGAGATATCTAAGGCAAACACCATAGCCAGCGGGCGCGGCTCACCGTCCCTTCTTTCGACTTGAAAGAAAGAGACTGACTGCTCTGTGCCGTCAGAATAGAGTTTGAAGTCCTGCTGCCGAAGATTGCGGACCGGGCGGCCAACTGCATCCGTAGCCGTGACATCGACAGAAACCAGATCAGTATCGATACGCAGAACATCTGCAGGTTCCTGCTCGGCTGGAAAGACCTTTCGTGGCCGTTGTGACCTTGGAGCTTGATCCTGCGCCAGACCGGGCGTTCCCAAAGCCACGCACAGAAAGGGGAGTAGAAACATGTAAAATAGCAAGGGCGCGGAACATTTCCTTGTCATTAAAGTCTTTCGTCTGCCAATATCGATCGTGTGGAATTATACGAACCTGAAGATAATCTGACCATGGGCTGACCCCCGGGCAACATGAAAGTTGCTTCCATGCATCACGGTGCCAGCGCTGTGCAGGCGGCTTGTATGACCTAAGAATGCTATCATCCGCCTTCGGGAGTGCCGACATTTCTGGTTGTATTACGTGGAGGTTTGACTTTGAGATTCAAGAAAACGTTTCTACTCTTGACCGTTGCCTTAATGACCACCGGACTTGCATCAGCCCAGGATCGCCCGACCGCTAATACCACAGGAAATATTAAGGGAAAAGTGAGAGTTGAAACGGGCACGCCTGCCGGCATTAACGTTGTTGTCAGGAGAGCTGAGAAAGAAATCAGTCATGTGACCACTGATAAGAATGGAGAGTTCCTGATCACCCATTTGCAGCCCGGCATCTATGGCGTCACTTTTCGTAAGCCTGGTCTCAGCATCGGTACCATTGAGAATATCGAAGTAAAGGCTGGGAAGACGCGCTCGCTGGGAGATCATCTGGTACTCACGATTGACGAAGGCTCGATTGCCTTTATCCGTGGCAGTGTTTTCAACAAGGCTGACCGCAGCGTCCCAAACGCCAGGGTGGAGTTGGCTCGAATTCTTCAAGACGGCACTACGAAGAAGATTGACGGGCGAGTGACTACTGAGACTGGTACTTTTGTTTTTCGCCTTTCGCCTGAATTGGCGAAGTACAGGATCACTGTCAAGACTGAAGGCGCCGAACCGGCTAGCAAAGATGTGGAAATTGACGGCGCGGCTGTCTATCGCGTGGCCTTGTCGTTGGCGACGACTCCTCAGAAACCATAGAATCCTCAAACTGTAAGCAGCGCATGTAAAAGCTCAAGCCAATGGCTTTTCTCGGAAGAGCCTAATCATTGATCATTTGTCATTTGACATTTCTCAGTTGGTCTTTGAGGAGCCTTTGGTGTCTTTGGATTTCGCCGTTGGGCAGCCTAACATCAACTTGTTCTCGAGGTTGGAGCCAATGACAAATGAAAAACGTCAAATGAAACATATGTCCAATGATTGCTCTCCTGCCTTTCCGATAAAAAATCCCCAGAAGAAACCAAACGAATCCCCCACGACCTGTTTTATATTTGGCCGGGCTTGAGGGGTTGAGCTAGGATTTACGCTTGGAAGCAAACCAATGCAAGAACGCGAAGAATTTTTAACTGCGAAACAGCTTGCCAAAATCCTTCAGGTGAGCGAATCCACAGTCAGACGTCTTGCGCTCAAAAGGCGGATCCCGTCTGTCAGGCTGACGCCGCGGGTCATTCGCTTTCACCTTGATGCCGTTCGTGAAGCACTTGAAGTACCTCGTTATCGGATCCGTCATGGAGAATACACAGAGCGAGCTGATGACGCGCAGTTGTCGTTTGAGGATTTGTTGCTGCTGAGTTGAGGCTTACTGACGTCGCCGTCCGTCGCGCGGAGGACTGAATTCCACCCACTTGCCATCCTGTTTGATGTAGATTCGCGGTTTGCTAATTGAAAAGCCTTTTTGAAACGCGGGGTTGGATACCAGGAACTTCTTGATTGTCGACTGATCCCCCGTGGCTACTCGCCATTTTCCCTCTTCCCGCACAAGGTATTGTTGCACAACGATCTTTCCTTCAGCTTCAATCGGATTAACGACGCGTCCGTACAATACGGTGTCTACGACGGCGAGATTACCAGCGACTCGTACCGAGCCGATGTCCAATCGATCAAGCGCATACCTATCCTGAGCACGTTGAAGCGCGTTTGTGAAACGGTCGCGCGACATGCGGGCGCGCGAGGAACTGGGCAACAGATCATAGAGAGCGCTGTAGTCGTGCGACTTCAACTGCTGAAATACGTGCTGCACAGTACTGCGAACTTCAGCTTCGTCAGACGCCCGCGCGCCATGTGGCAGAAACAGCAAGCTTGCGACAATGACCAATAATGGCAGCGTAAAGTTCGTGGTTTTATTCTTCATCTGAGTCAACATTTCCGTCTCGTTTGTTTTGTTCATCGGACAGCCCTGTCAATTCCTTCATTCGCACTCGGTAATTTAAGAACCACGCCACCGCTCCTGCGACTGCTACGATGAACGCGGTATCAAAGTCGCGGCGGAAGAGAAAGAAGAGGGCAACGCCCACGCAGGTCCCGGAAATTGTCAGCCAGAACACCTTCACTGGCAGCCTCACTTGATAGTCACAGGAATGGTGACTTCGAGCTCTCCGGGAGGATAGCAAACCTGGTCGTCACATGCTTGAACGTGCAATTTGCCGGAAAAGTTTTGTTTGCCCGGATGTGCTGAATTGTTTGCCTTGAGAAGGACCTTCAAGTTTGTCGAGCCTTCGTAGACAGCAAGCGGTTTCTCCGCAAACGAAAACTTCCGTGTGATCGGGTTTGGGTACGAAACGAAGGCTGCCGAGATACCTGCGACTGAAGGAAGGTCCAGCGCTGTTGCTTTCAGGTAGGGATAGCTCGGCGGATTGGCATTCACGTGATAGCCGTTCTGAATGCTCAGGTGGACGATCGTTTCCGCAGAGCCGCCTCTCGGAATATCAACCTCCTGCGGCGAGGCCTTAACAACGTCTGCTGAAGCAACCCGACGCGACTCGTTGGCGTTGTTTGACGTGGCAGGCTGATTTCGCCTATCACCCGCAAATCGCTTGCACGCTGGAGCTGAAAAGACCAACAGAAGAAGAGTTGCTGCGATTTTGAATCTGGACAATGTATTCGCCTCGGTTTAATCAGAAGATGCAGTTGCCTGGAGCTGCTGTGCCAGGCGCAGTCGTTTGGGCGCTACTGACGAAATAACGTGCCACCAGAACTGCGCCGACAAGAGGGATTAGGAGAGTTTTCACAGTAAGCCCTGTTCAGACAAAATTGGAACATGCAACGATCAGAAGGCAACCCGCCCGTGATCCTTGCATATTGTTGTAGTTGGCTTGTTCCTAGTCGCTGCCAGCTGCCTCATTTTTGTCCTCAGGCTTTTTGATTCCAAATTTTTCCAGACGATATTGAAGTGTACGGAAAGTTAGTCCCAACAACTTGGCCGATTTCGTGATGTTGTAGTCCGTTTGTTCCATCGCTTGCATAATCAGATGGCGCTCGACATCCTCAAAATTGATTCCCTCAGCCGGCAATTTGAATGCGCCCTCCGCGGCCGGTCCGCCGTCTTGTCGCACCTCTGATGGCAGGTCCTCAACTGTGATCTGATCGCCTTCGCAAAGAAGGATGGCCCGTTCTATTGCCGACTCCAACTGCCTGACATTACCGGGCCAACTGTATTCGACCATCAGTTTTCTCGTCTCGGCCGTCAGACCGCGGACAAGCCGGGAAGTGTTGCGCGTGTGCTTCTTCAGGAAATAGTCAATCAGGACGGGGATATCTTCGCGCCGCTCGCGGAGCGGGGGCACATCGATGGAGAGCACGTTGATGCGGTAATAGAGGTCGTCACGAAAGCGGCCGTCAGCAACCATGGCCCGTAGATCGCGGTTGGTTGCGGCAATGACTCTGACATCCACGCTTATTTCGTGAGTTCCACCAACGCGTCTGATCTTCCGCTCCTGTAATGCACGCAGAAGCTTCGCCTGAATTCCGACGTCGAGCTCGGCAATTTCGTCGAGAAACAACGTGCCGCGATCCGCAATTTCAAAGAGGCCCTTCTTTTCCGCGTGCGCCCCGGTGAAAGAGCCCTTTTCATGACCGAAGAGTTCCGACTCGAGCAGGTTCTCGTTTATGGCGGCGCAATTGACAGCCTGAAACATCTCGGTGGCGCGTGGTGATTGATTGTGAACGGCCCGCGCAATCAGTTCCTTGCCCGTCCCTGACTCGCCACGAACGAGGACGGTAGAACTGGAACGTGCGACTTTCAAAATCATTTTTTTCACCGTTTCCATTTTGGGCGACGCTGAAATGATTTCGCTGTCAATAGCATCAAGCCGATCGAGGGCACGGTTGATCGTCTCGAGCAGAGCTTTTTTGTCGTACGGTTTTTCCAGATAGTCGAAGGCGCCGCGACGTAATGCTTCTTTCGCCGACTCGATTGACCCATGTGCGGTCAGCAGGATAACGATAATTGAAGAATCGAGCGCCAGCAGATGTTGCAGCAGCTCGAGGCCGTCCATGCCTGTCATCTTCAAATCAGTCAACGCCAGATCAAACCGCCTGTCCTTTGCAAACTTGATTGCGGCTTCTCCAGAAGACGCAGTAGTAACTTCGTAGCCTTCTTCCGTCAAAATCAGCTCCAGGATCTCGCGCTGTGACTTTTCGTCGTCTACCACCAAAATGTTTTTTCTTGCCATGACGTGAACCGGGAATGAAGGATGAGAAATGAAGGATGACTGGAGTCTGGGGATTGAACAGATGCTCATCCTTCCGTCTTCATCGTTTCTCCTTTCTCCGTAGCAGGTAAAGTTATTGTAAACGTCGTTCCGCTGCCTTGCTTTGAAGCAACACTGATGCTGCCTCCGTGATCGTCGATGGCCTTCTTCACGATCGCCAGGCCGAGTCCGGTGCCCGTATCTTTTGTCGAGAAGTAGGGCTCAAAGACTTTCGAAATATCCTCCGCCGCAATTCCGCAGCCGGTGTCGGTGATTTCTACCTTAACAAATTCCTGATCTTCCCGAGACAGCTTGATAACCACACTGCCACCCGCGCCATTGATCGCCTCTACCGCGTTGATGACCAGGTTTGTAAAAACCGATCGCAACGACTCCCGGTCAGCCATGATTCGGGGTAGATCGTCGTCCTGTATTATGCGCGTTTCAATTCCGCTCTCCTCGGCTTGTGCCTCGATGATGCGTAGGGCGTTCTCTGCTTCGTGGCGAAGGTCGATCCCCTGTAACTCGAGCTTAGAAGGCCGGGAGTACTTCAGGAAATCGGTGATGTGTCGATTTATTCGCGCGACCTCTGCTTTGAGCTGGTCTGCAAGACGAAGAAAAACTTCACGCTTGTCCGGATCGGTCGGAGCAAATGAAGACCGCAGATGGTCGAGTGTAAGGTTGATATAATTTAGGGGGTTGCGGATCTCATGAGCGATCGCTGCCGCCAGACGCCCCACCACGGCTCCCTTCTCAGCCTGATGAAGTTGGGCCTCTAGCTCTCGAGCGCGGCCGAGTTTTGCAGTCATCTCATTAAATGCTCCGGCCAAGGTCCCCATCTCGTCCCGGCGTTCGGCCGGCACCATGAAATCAAAATCACCGCCTGCCACCTTTTGAGCCGCAATCGAAAGTTGTTTTATCGGGCGTGTGAAACGCCAAACAAAGAAGCCTGTAACGAGGGTGGTAACGAGCAACAGAATTAAAGTATACAAAGCTGACTGCGAAGTCTGACGCTCAAGAAGATTCCTCAAGGTGTTTTCCGGTCCGAGAACTACGATGATGTACCTGCGACCTTTATCTGTTTCCACTAGAAGATAGAAGGCACCCGCTTCACCGGCACCGGTGGCTTTCGACTGTCGTATCCACGATGGCAGCTGCTCGGGCTCATTGGTAAATTGGACTGCGCTGCGGAGAGGTGGAAGCGAGATATCCTTGAACTGGTAGTAGATTGGCGTCTCATCGTCGCGTTCGCGCGGAGTGAATTCGGGGAGAATGCTGTCTAGAACGTTGCCTTGATCATCGACTACGAGGACGTTTTCGACTCTGCCAGTTTGCTCATTAAGTAATGGCTCACGGACATTCCCAAGAATTTTGTCCAAGTATTTGTCACTCGACAGGCTGTTAACCCCGAGTGCTACACCTGTCATGATTGCCTGTTCCTGCTTTAGGATCAGGCGGTCGTTATTTTTAACTGAGCGCAGATTGACGTAATACTGGACACCCAAAGTAAGACCCAGCAGCAGTGCCAGCAGCAGCATCAGTCGTGCGCGAAAACTTTCCATTAGGGCTGGTATTTTCATTGCGAATCCGAAGGTGATTCAAACATAAGGTTATCAGTCGCTGACACCACCAGGAAAGCTCCGTTATAAGATGTTTTACCTAAGCATTCCAGTGATTTATGTATAATCGATTACTTTTCTGTTGCCGCATCCGGTTCCTTGATGTTATATTTGCGTTGGTCTCGAATCAATGTCCCCAGGGACCACCCGTTTTAGGGAACTCTTCCCACCTCAATGTTGCAGGACTGAAGGTTTAGCAAATCTTGAACCTTAGGAGAGGCATTTTGGCAGCCCTCATAACTGCAAGAGAAGTTTTTGATGCGAGGAAGGCCGCTGGCAGATATCGCATAATCAATCTTGCCGGCATTCTGAGAATTTTAATCCCGCTTAACACTTGGTAAGCAAATCCCTAAGAAAGGTAGCTAAGCCCTGATGACTTTGCATTTCCATTCCCCTAAGCCACGACAGTTCGTCTTAATTCTATTAATTTTTGTTTCTTTAAGTTTGTCCGACACGGTATTCGGAAAGAAGGGGCATGCATCTGCAGGACACGGTAGGAGTGCACGCGCCGGGAAGGGCGGACGCCAATCCGCGAGAGATCGTCATGCGGCACGCCGCAGCGGCAAGCTCTCAGCAGACACGCGACGTGGTCGCAAGGGTGGCCGCATGTCAGCCGGCGACGTTCGTCGGCAAAGAGCCCTGATTGCTCGCGAGCAGGCCTCTTCGCTGAAATCACTCGAGCGAAAGTTACACCGGCCGTTAACGAAACGTGAGCGCGTTGCCGAGTTGCGAAGAATCGATTCGACGCACCGCCGTGCGATCGAAGAAGCGCGTCGCCGAGCAGAAGCCGCTCGACTCGCTGCGATTGCGCGCCAGCGCGCCATCGATCAAGCCATGCGAAACGAGGTGCAGACCTTTATCGGCAAAGACGATACCGCAGGAGAAGATCCTGAAGTTCGTCGGGTTGCTCTAAACGCCCTTGGCAACCATGCAGGCACAGTGGTCGTAATGGATCCGCTTACGGGAAGAATTTATTCGGTTGTAAACCAGGAGTGGGCTTTGCGCCGAGGCTTCAAGCCATGCTCAACGATCAAGCTGGTAACCGGTGTCGCCGGTCTTTCTGAAAAAGTAATTCCTCCGGCTGATGTGGCATCAGCCTCTGACGGCTTTCGCATGGATCTAACCTCCGCGCTTGCTCACTCCGACAACCCTTATTTCGAACAGGTCGGCGGCCGCCTCGGCTTCGACAAGATGATCAGCTACGCTCGTGAATTGGGGCTCGGTGAAAAGACAGGTGCGAATGTCAATTTCGAATTTGCTGGCAAGTTGCCGGAATTGAAACCAGGCTTTGTGCAACGCCGGATGTTTTCCTATGCCGATGGCTTCGAAGTGACTCCGCTGCAGTTGGGAACATTGGTCTCGGCAATGGCCAACGGCGGAAAATTGCTGGTGCCGCAAACCCCTCGACCTGGAAAAGAACAGAGTAAGTTTAATACCAAGGTGCGCCGACAGTTGGACATCGGTACGGACGTGTGGCAACGAATGGTGCCAGGCATGGTCGGTTCGGTAAATTACGGTTCAGGCAGGAGGGCATATGATCCTGCGCAGACTGTGGCTGGAAAGACCGGAACCTGCATTGGCGAGGGAGGCTGGGTGGGATTGTTTACTTCCTACGCTCCGCTGGTCAGTCCAAGGCTTGCTGTCGTCGTGATTACGCAAGGAACTGACGCCCATCACCATCTGCCGGCGGCGGTCGCAGGCGAGATTTATCGTGAGCTGAATCACCGCTTCGGCACTCCCACAGATATGCAGGTGGCCGCCTCAACTCTGGATGACGAGGAAAAGGACGCGGCGGACGCCGACGCAGCAGGGAATGGAGAAGCTAAATCCAATGGGGATGCAGTGGATGCCAATCAGGCCACAACTACCGCCAGCGCGCCGACACCCAACAAACCTGCCGCAACTGAAAGCCCGGTTCCGCAGAGCAAGGTGAAGCGTGTGCTTATGCCAATTGAAAAGAGACCTGCGCCATCACCAAAGAACGATCCTTCGTTGCAGCCAGAAACAACGAAGACCCCTGTCAGCGTCGTTTCGCCCGTGGAGCAACGACCAAGGCGGACACAACCCAGTCAACCATAGGTTCGAGACGTTTGCGCCACAAATATTAGCGCCGAAGGTTAGCTGCCTTCGGCGCTTTTTTTAGGTTTTTACTGCTGCAACGTACGCCAAAAGCTTGACACATTCGTCGAAGTTGCAGGAAGATTGCGGACGTTCTTTTCTTGATGGAATTCAGTAGCACACGATTGTGCTTTTCCCCCATTTGGTGCAAAGATCGGCAACCGCTCTCTGCACCATTCGCATCTTAAAGTTCCTGTCGCGACGCAAGAAGGCCGGTGGGTCTCGCCGGGATAGCCGAGAGAAAGATTTTGGAGGTTTCGACGACTAATGAAAAAGACGATTCAACTAATAGCAATTGGCGCGACAGTAACAATATTTGCCTTGCCCGCCGCGGCAAGGAATACACTGTCACAGCCGGATATTCTCACTCAGGAACAATGTACTCAAGAAAACAAAGATACATGGTACGCAGCCTTTAGAGCAGACTTTAAGGCCGACCAGGCGAAAGCCTATGAAGCTGCAAAGAAGTATCTGGCGTGTACTCCTGAAGACACCGACATTACAAAATATTTGAAGAAGTTTGTGGTCGCCTACGACAAAGAGTTCCGCAAGATGCGACTACCCCAGCTTATTTATAATGAAAAGAAATATGCAGATGCATTCACCCTGGGAAAAGAAATCCTCAATGACGAGCCTGACAACCTGAAGGTCCTGGTCGACCTGGGATATGGCGGATATCTGGCAGCCGCAGCGAAGAACAACAGCTTCAACGCTGACGCGATCAACTACTCTAAGAAGGCCATTCAACTGATCGAATCAGGAAAAACAGTTGACAGTTGGCAACCGTTTGGTGGCAAGGATGAAGCCCTGGCATACTTGAACTATTCCATCGGCGTGCTGACACTGCCACAGGATCCGACTGCTGCCCTGACCTATCTGATCAAGGCTGCTCAGTATGAAAGTAACCTTAAGAAGTTGCCGTTTACCTATGCCTATATCGCTGGAGCATATGAGACCGGACCTTATGCGAAACAGTCTGCCGACTACAAGACTATGTTCGGGGGAAAGGATGAGACTCCTGAAAGCAAGTTGGCGCTGGCAAATATCAATCAAGTAGTCGATCGCATGGTTGACGCCTATGCCCGGGCCGTTGCAGCGGCCGGAAATGATCCCAAGTTCCAGGCCAGCAAAACCGAATGGATGGATAGCCTCGCAACCTGGTACAAGTACCGTCATGACAAATCGGATGCTGGTATGAATGAGATGGTCGCCAGCATTCTCACCAAGCCATTGCCGCCGGTACCTACACCGCTGACGTCTCTACCATCTTCTACTCCGGCATCGACGCCGGCTTCAGGAAATGGAAGCTCGGGAGGAAACTCAACATCGGGTCTGACAAACCTCCCGGCTAACAATACACAGCCGGCGAGCAAGACAAACCTCCCGGCCGGCTCAAACAAGACCCAGGGGACCAAGGCGGGCAGCACCACGACACCGATTAAACCCCGCAATAATCACTCGCCGCGCTGATAGATTCGCCGCGATGGTTTTGGAATTTGCCGCCGGAAGCGTGTCGGACTTTTAGACAAGCTTCCGACGTTTGTTATAATCCCGCTTGTTTTGAAAAAGCCTGCACCTGCGGTCCCGGACCTGGACCTTCTCGAAAGAATTCTCGCTTACAACTTTAGTGATCGGGCTCTGCTCGAGCGAGCGATCACAC
>Ga0137366_10002059_pt1 | contig 15236 bp, 22 predicted proteins | sample SagtaG_8_FD_104938 | JGI IMG/M metagenome (GOLD analysis project Ga0137366, IMG submission 104938) | Vadose zone soil microbial communities from Sagehorn Ranch, Mendocino, California, USA - Sage1_L_60_16 metaG | ecosystem: Environmental > Terrestrial > Soil > Vadose zone | place: USA...
CCATGTCTCGAGTCGGCAAGCTTCCGGTCAAGATCCCGGAGAAGGTCAAGGTCTCCGTGGCGAACGGGGACATCAAGGTCGAGGGGCCGAAGGGGAAGATGCACTTCCCCTTCAACCCGCGCGTGAAGGTCGAGGTGGCGGGCCAGGAGGTCCGGGTCAGCCGCCCCGACGAATCGCGCGTGTCCAAGGGCCTGCACGGCCTCACCCGCACCCTCGTCAAGAACGCCGTCGACGGCGTCGTGAAGGGTTACGAGCGCGCGCTCGAGATCAACGGCGTCGGCTTCAAGGCCGAGGTGAAGGGGAAGGACATCAACTTCACGCTCGGCTTCTCGCACCCGGTCGTCTTCAGGCTCCCCGAGGGCGTGACCGCCGAGGTGGACCCGAAGCAGACCCGCGTCACGGTGCGCGGGGTCGACAAGCACCTGCTCGGCCTCACCGCGGCGAAGATCCGGGCGCTGCGCCCGCCCGAGCCCTACAAGGGCAAGGGCATCAAGTACGCGGAGGAGACGATCCGCCGCAAGGAAGGCAAGACCGGCGCGGCGTAAGCCCGCCCATCTCATGCGGCGGCTGCGCTTGCGCCGCCGCACGGAGGCACCCCATGGCGAAGCACCTCACGGCACACCAGAAGCGGAAGGCGCGCATCCGCAAGAAGCTCAGCGGCACCACCGAGCGCCCGCGGCTCACCGTCTACAAGAGCCTGAAGCACATGTACGCGCAGGTCGTGGACGACACGACGGGCAAGACCATCGCGAGCGTGTCCACGGGCTCGAAGGCGCTCAAGAACGACGTGAAGGAGGACGACAAGACCGCGGCCGCCAAGAAGGTGGGCACCGCGATCGGGAAGGCGGCGCTCGAGAAGGGCGTCAAGCAGGTCGTCTTCGATCGGAACGGCTTCGATTACCACGGCCGCGTCGCGGCGGTCGCGCAGGCGGCCCGCGAAGCCGGCCTCGAGTTCTAGGTGACACGCATGGCTTCTCCCATCAACGCGAACGATCTCGACCTCCAGGACAAAGTCGTCCACATCAACCGCGTCGCCAAGGTCGTGAAGGGCGGTCGCCGGTTCAGCTTCTCGGCGCTCGTCGTCGTCGGCGACGGCCAGGGCCACGTCGGCGTCGGCCTCGGCAAGGCGAACGAGGTGCCCGAGGCGATCCGCAAGGGCGGCGAGCAGGCGAAGAAGAACCTGTTCCGCATCCCGCTCATCGGCACCACCATCCCGCACGAGGTGCTGGGTCACTTCGGCGCCGGCCGCGTGCTCCTCAAGCCCGCCGGCGAGGGCACCGGCGTCATCGCCGGCGGCACCGTGCGCGCCATCCTCGAGGCGGCCGGCATCCGCAACGTCCTCACGAAGTGCCAGGGGTCGCGAAACCCCCACAACGTCCTCAAGGCCACCGTCGCGGGCCTGAAGCGCCTGCGCTCTGCCGACGACAACGCGCGCCTGCGCGGGAAGTCGCTGGCCGAGATCCAGGGTTCGTAGGAGAGACGACGACATGTCCGCCATTCGTGTGAAGCTGGTCCGCGGCCTCGCGGGCTGCCCGGAGAACCATCGCGTCGTCGTGCGCGGGCTCGGCCTCAAGAAGCGCGATTCGACGAAGCTGCTCCCCGACACCCCGCAGACGCTCGGGATGATCGGCAAGGTCGGCTACCTCGTGTCCTGGGAGCGGGTGGACGAGGCGCCGCCCGCCGGCCGGCTCGCCAAGAAGAAGGCCGCCGCGAAGGCCTGAAGGTCCGCCGCGCGCGGCCCCCTGCACGGGACACGGCCGCCCATCTGGATTAAAAGGGAGATCCCACCGATGTCACTCAGCCAGCTCAAGGCGCCCAAGGGCGCGAACCGCGAGCGCAAGCGCGTCGGCCGCGGCCAGGCCTCCGGCCTCGGCAAGACGGCCGGCCGCGGCGCCAAGGGCCAGAAGGCCCGCACCGGCAACATGCACTTCGAGGGCTTCGAGGGCGGCCAGATGCCGCTCCAGCGCCGCCTGCCGAAGTTCGGCTTCACGAACGTCTTCCGCCGCGAGCTCGAGGAGGTGCAGGTCTCGAGGCTCGACGCGCTCCCCTCCGGCTCGGTGGTGGACCTGGCGGCGCTCCGGGGCGCCGGCCTCGCCCGCGGCGGGGCCGACGGCCTCGTCATCCTCGGCCAGGGCGAGCTGAAGAGCGCCTACACGGTGAAGGCGGACCGCGTCACCGCGGGCGCCCGCGCCGCCATCGAGAAGGCAGGCGGCAAGGTCGAGGTCTTGCCGAAGCCACAGACGATGTACGAGAAGGCGAAGGCGGCCCGCCGCGCCGCGACGCCCGCCGAGAGCGCCGAGAAGGCGGCGAAGCGCGCCGCGCAGGCGGCCGAGAAGGCCGCCAAGGCCGCTGCCAAGGCCGAGGCGAAGGCGGACGGCAAGGCCGAGAAGAAGGCCGACAAGAAGCCCGAGAAGAAGGCCAAGCCGCAGCAGGAGTAGGCAGGGCCGCCGCGGCCGCGGCGGGGAACGACAAGGGGCGACCGAATGGTGACGAGCGGCATCGCGAACATGTTCCGCATCCCGGAGCTGCGCAAGCGGCTCCTGTTCACCCTCGGCATCCTCGGCATCTACCGCCTCGGGATCTTCGTCACCACGCCGGGCGTGGACCGCGTCGCCATGCGGCGCGTCGTGCAGAGCTCGGGCGGCCTCCTCGGCCTCTTCAACCTCTTCTCCGGCGGCGCCCTCGAGCAGCTCTCGATCTTCGCCCTCGGGATCATGCCGTACATCTCGGCGTCGATCATCCTGCAGCTCCTCACGGTCGTCATCCCGACGCTGGAGAAGATGCAGAAGGAGGGCGAGGTCGGCCGGCGCAAGATCACGCAGTACACGCGCTACGGCACCATCGTCCTCTCGGTGGTCCAGGGCATCGGCATCGCGAGCTATCTCGAGTCGCTGCGCGACAACACCGGCCTCATGGTGGTGGCGAACCCGGGATGGGGCTTCCGCCTCATGACGGTCATCTCGCTCGCCGCCGGCACCGCCTTCATCATGTGGATGGGCGAGCAGATCACCGAGCGCGGCGTCGGCAACGGCATCTCGCTCATCATCTTCGCCGGCATCGTGGCGCGCATCCCGGACGCCATCTACCAGACCTACGCCGCCTACCGGACGCCCGGCGCCGGCCTCGACGAGTTCAAGATCATCGCCATCACGGCGGTGATGGTCTTCGTGGTGGCGCTCATCGTCTTCTTCGAGCGCGGACAGCGCCGGATCCCGATCCAGTACGCGAAGCGGGTGGTGGGCCGGAAGCTCTACGGCGGCCAGTCGACGCACCTGCCGCTCAAGGTGAACACGGCCGGCGTCATTCCGCCCATCTTCGCGAGCTCGATCCTGCTCTTTCCCGCGACGCTCGCCTCCTGGTTCCCGTTCCTCTCGCGGCTCTCGGACGAGATCCGGCCGGGCACCTGGGTCTACAACACGCTCTACGTCGCGCTCATCATCTTCTTCGCCTACTTCTACACGGCGGTGACGTTCAACCCCATCGACGTCGCCGACAACCTCAAGAAGTACGGCGGGTACGTCCCGGGCATCCGCCCCGGCAAGACGACGGCCGACTACATCGACCACGTGCTCTCGCGCATCACCTTCGGCGGCGCCGTCTACATCGCCGCGGTGTGCGTGCTCCCCACACTCCTCATCAATCAGTTCGGCGTCCCCTTCTACTTCGGCGGCACCGCGCTCCTCATCGTGGTCGGCGTCGCGCTCGACACGGTGCAGCAGATCGAGGGCCACCTCATCACGCGCCACTACGAGGGGTTCACCGGCCCCCGTGGGCCGCGCATCCGCGGCCGCCGCGTGGGCACGGGCGCCGCCGTCAACGCCTAGCTGCCATCCTCAGGAGCTGCGAGCATGATCCTGATCCTCCTCGGTCCCCCCGGCGCAGGGAAGGGCACCCAGGCGAAGCTGCTCGCCCTCGAGTACGGCGTCCCGCACATCTCGACGGGCGACATGTTCCGCGACCACAAGGCGCGTGGCACCGACCTCGGCAAGAAGGTCCAGGCCATCATGGACTCGGGCGGCCTCGTCACCGACGACGTCACGAACGCGATGGTGAAGGACCGGCTCGGCCGGCCCGACGTCGCGAAGGGCTTCATCCTCGACGGCTACCCGCGGACGACCGCGCAGGCCGAGTACCTCGAGCGCCTCCTCCAGTCGATGGGCAGGAAGATCGACCGGGTGCTCTCCTACGAGGTGGCGGAGGAGCTCGTGGTCGAGCGGATCAGCGGGCGCCGGAGCTGCCCCAAGTGCGGCACCGTCTACCACGTGTCGGCCAACCCGCCGCGGCGCACCGGGATCTGCGACAAGGACGGCACGAGCCTCGTGCAGCGCGACGACGACAAGCCCGAGAACGTGAAGAAGCGGATGCAGGAGTATGCGGACAAGACGTGGCCGCTGAAGCGCTTCTACCAGGAGCGCGGGCTCGTGTCCGAGATCGAGGGCGTGGGGACGCCCGAGGGCATCCTCGCCGCCACGCGTGCGGCGCTCTCGGGCCGGACCTAGAAGACGCCGAGTGCGCGAGCGGGTGGAGCTGAAGAGCGCGGACGAGATCGCGCGCATCCGGGACGCGAGCCTCGTCGTCCACGACGTCCTGCAGGAGGTGATCGCCGCGATCGCCCCCGGCGTCACCACCGCCGAGCTCGACGAGATCGCGGCCCGTGGCACGGAGGCGCGGCACGCGCAGCCGGCGTTCAAGGGCTACCACGGCTACCCCGCCGTCATCTGCGTGTCCGTCAACGACGAGGTGGTCCACGGGATCCCCTCGCCGAAGCGGGTCCTCGGGGAGGGCGACATCGTCGGGCTCGACTTCGGGGTCGTCTACAAGGGCTACTACGGCGACTCGGCGTACACGGTCCCGGTCGGCGCGGCCGCGCCCGAGGCGGCGAAGCTCCTCGAGACGACGCGTGAGGCGCTGGCGCGCGCCATCGCGGCGGCCCGGCCCGATGGCCGCCTCGGGGACGTTGGGTTCGCGGTGCAGGCCTACGTCGAGTCGCGGGGGTACTCGGTGGTCCGCGACTTCGTCGGACACGGCATCGGCCGGCGCCTCCACGAGCCGCCCCAGGTGCCCAACTACGGTGCGCCTGGAACGGGTATCCGCCTGAGAGCAGGGATGGTTCTGGCCATCGAGCCCATGGTCAACGCGGGCGGATCCGAGGTGCGCACCCTCGGGGACGGATGGACGGCGGTCACGGCGGACGGCAGCCTCTCGGCGCACTTCGAGCACACCATCGCCGTCACCGAAGAGGGCGCGGATGTGCTGTCGCTCCCCCGAAGGGCGGCTTGAGCGTCGCCGCAACTGCCGTCGGCGACGTTTCGCGTCGAGCGGACGCACGACAGACGTTGCACGATAAAAAAGCCTGTGTTATAGGGCGCCCTTCGCATTCCGCCCGCGCAGGGGGGCAGGGTGGGAGCGAGAGCTCGCAACGAGGCGGCCTGGGAGCATTCCCACCGCCAGTCCCGCCGGAAGCCGCGGCGGGGCTTTTCGTCTGAACGAACGAGATTTTCTCGGGAGGCAGTCGCGTCATGAAGGTCCGCGCTTCGGTCAAGAAGATTTGCGACAAGTGCAAGGTCATCAAGCGCAAGGGCGTCGTGCGGATCATCTGCCCCGCGAACCCTCGCCACAAGCAGCGCCAGGGCTAGCGCCCGCGCCCGCAGGAAACCAGGAGAACACCGAAGATGGCTCGTATCGCCGGCGTCGACCTTCCCCGCGAGAAGCGCATCGAGATCTCGCTCCAGTACATCTACGGAATCGGCAAGACCACCGCGAAGAAGATCTGCGAGAAGGCCGAGGTGTCGGCCATCACGCGGACGAAGGACCTGACGGACGACGAGGTCCGCCGGATCCGTGAGGCGATCGAGCAGGCGTACAAGGTCGAGGGCGACCTCCGCCGCGAGACGTCGCTCAACATCAAGCGGCTCATGGACCTCGGCTGCTACCGTGGCCTCCGGCACCGCAAGGGCCTGCCGGTCCGCGGGCAGCGCACGCACACCAACGCCCGCACGCGCAAGGGGCCGAAGCGAGGCCTCGTCCGCAAGCCCGCCGCGTCGGCGCCCGCGCCGAAGGCGTAGCGGCGACTTCACCAGCGGCGGCCGGAAGGCCGTCGCGATCACCTTTGAACGGAGAGTAGAGTGGCCGACGAGAAGCAGCCCACCGCCGAGAAGCCCGCCCCGAAGAAGCCCGAGGCGCCCAAGGCCGAGGAGGCCCAGGCGCCCGCGATGCCCAACCTCGGTGGCATCGAGCCGATCACCGCCTCGCCCGTCATCCCGAAGAAGGGGAAGAAGCGGGTGAAGAAGAACATCGCGGCGGGGATCGTGCACATCGCCGCGACCTTCAACAACACGATGATCACGATCACCGACGTCTCGGGGAACGTGATCAGCTGGTCGTCGGCGGGCGCGCGCGGCTTCAAGGGCTCGCGCAAGTCGACGCCGTTCGCCGCGCAGGTCGCGGCGGGCGACGCCGCCGCGAAGGCGATGGAGCACGGCCTGAAGAGCGTCACGGTGCAGGTGTCCGGTCCGGGCGCCGGTCGCGAGTCGGCGCTGCGCGCGCTCTCCGCCGCCGGCCTCAAGATCTCGCTCATCCGCGACGTCACCCCGATTCCCCACAACGGCTGCCGGCCGCCCAAGCGCCGCCGCGTCTGAGAGAGGGAGAGCAACCGTGGCCCGTTACACCGAAAGCGTCTGCCGGCTCTGCCGTCGTGAAAATCTGAAGATGTACCTGAAGGGCGACCGCTGCTACACGGACAAGTGCGCCATCGAGCGCCGCCCGTATCCCCCCGGCCAGCACGGCCAGGGGCGCGTCAAGTTCTCCGAGTACGGCGTCCAGCTCCGTGAGAAGCAGAAGGTGAAGCGGATGTACGGCATGCTGGAGGCCGACTTCCGCCACGCCTACGCCAACGCTGCCGCCGCCAAGGGCAAGACCGGCGACAACCTCCTCCAGACGCTGGAGCTCCGGCTCGACAACGTGGTCTTCCGGCTCGGCTTCGCCGACACGCGCAACGAGGCGCGCCAGCTCGTCCGGCACGGCCACTTCCGCATCAACGGCCGGAAGGTGAACATCCCCTCGTTCCGCCTGAAGGTGGGCGACAAGATCGAGCTCAAGGACCGCTCGAAGAAGGTCGTGCGCATCAACGAGGCCCTCGAGACGGTCGACCGCCGCGGCGTGCCGCAGTGGCTCGAGCTCGACAAGGGCGGGTTCAAGGGGACCGTGAAGACGGCGCCCGCGCGCGAAGACATCACCATGCCGATCCAGGAGCAGCTCATCGTCGAGCTGTACTCGAAGTAGCGGACGCGGCTTCACGCAACGACAACGGCTGCGCGCCTCACGGCGCCCTGGTTCCGCTCGGCTGGCGGGGTCGGGGAGGGGGCGGCGGCGCAGGAGATCAGCCCATGGCAGACGCCATCGTGACGAAGAACTGGCGCGACCTCATCAAGCCCCGCGGGCTCCAGGTCGATCCGGAGAGCCTCACCAACACGTACGGCAAGTTCGTGGCGGAGCCGCTGGAGCGCGGCTTCGGCATCACGCTCGGCAACTCGCTGCGGCGGGTGCTCCTCTCGAGCCTGCAGGGCGCGGCGATCACCGCCGTGAAGATCGAGGGCGTCGAGCACGAGTTCATGACCATCCCCGAGGTCTCCGAGGACGTCACCGACGTCATCCTCAACCTCAAGGAGGTCCTGCTCCAGATCCACACCAACGAGGTGAAGACGCTCCGGATCGAGGCGGACGGGCCGAAGGAGATCAAGGCCGGTGACATCGTCGCCGACGGCCAGGTCGAGATCCTGAATCCGGGCCACCACGTCCTCACCATCAGCGAGGGCGGGCGCGTGCGCATGGAGCTCTCGGCGCGGCGCGGCCGCGGGTACGTCCCCTCCGAGCGCAACAAGGTGGCGGGCCAGCCCATCGGCTCGATCCCGATCGACGCGCTCTTCAGCCCCATCCGCAAGGTGAACTACCAGGTCACCAACGCCCGCGTCGGGCAGCAGACGGACTACGACAAGCTGACGCTCGAGGTGTGGACCGACGGGTCGGTGCAGCCCGCCGACGCCGTCGCCTACGCCGCCAAGATCGTGAAGGAGCAGCTCTCGATCTTCATCAACTTCGACGAGACCGAGGAGCCGGTGCTGGAGCCGGTCGCCGTCGAGGAGACGAAGCTGAACGAGAACCTGTTCCGCTCCGTCGACGAGCTCGAGCTCTCGGTCCGCAGCGCCAACTGCCTGCAGAACGCGAACATCAAGACGATCGGCGATCTCGTCCAGAAGACCGAGGCCGAGATGCTGAAGACGAAGAACTTCGGCCGGAAGTCGCTGAAGGAGATCAAGGAGATCCTGGCCGAGATGGGGCTCTCCCTCGGGATGAAGCTCGAGAACTGGCCGCCGAAGATCGCGCCGCAGGCCCCCAAGGCCTAGCGAGCACACCTCGAGGAGAACACCATGAAGCACCGCGTCGTAGGCCGGCGGCTCGACCGCACCACGGAGCACCGCACGGCGATGTTCCGGAACCTCGTGACGAGCCTGTTCCGTCACGAACGCATCAAGACCACCACGCCCAAGGCGAAGGAGATCAAGCGCTTCGCCGACAAGTTCATCACCCTCGCCAAGAAGGGGACGCCGCACGCGCGCCGGCAGGCGAACCGCGACGTCCGTGACGTCGAGGTGCTGAACAAGCTGTTCGACACGCTCGGGCCGCGCTTCAAGACCCGCCCCGGCGGCTACACGCGCATCATCCGCGTCGGCCGCCGCGCCGGCGACGCCGCCGAGATGGCGATGATCGAGCTCGTCGACCGCGTCGCGCCCGCCGAGGCGGACGGCGAGGAGAAGGCGAAGGCCAAGAAGGGCGAGAAGAAGGCCGAGACGAAGCCCGCCGCCGAGAAGAAGCCGGCGAAGAAGGCGAAGGCCGAGAAGGCCGAGTAGCTCGCGCCAAGGTCGAGATTCACGAGCGCCGCTCCGGATGACCGGGGTGGCGCTCCGTTTTTTGGAGCGTGCTACAACGCTGCTGCGTGCCGCCGCTCTACGCCCACGATCCGTTCCTGGCGCTGCACCAGGCGATGCAGTCGCGATGGCTCGACCTCCCCGCCGCGCTCCTCTCGACCGCGTGCGAGGGCTGGGCGCTGGCGCTCCTCGGGCTCGTGACCTTCGGCTGGCTCGAGCGCCACGGGAAGAAGCTCGCGGCGGCGTTCCTGCCCTTGGCGCTCGCGCTCGTCGCCAGCGGAGCGCTCGTCCAGGAGGTGAAGGACCTCGTCGCCACGCCGCGGCCGCTCTCCATCTACGGCCCCGAGCAGGTCCGGGTCGGCCTCGAGCCGCTCTACATGTTCGGCTTCCCCAGCGGCCACTCGAGCGCCGTGGGCACCTTCGCCGCCTACGCCGCCCTCGTCTACGGACGGCGGGTGCGCTGGGTCATCGCGCTCATGGTGCTCGGCGGCCTCTCGCGCGTCTACGTCGGCGCGCACTGGGTGGCGGATGTGGTGGGCGGGTGGGCGCTCGGAGCGTTGCTCGGCATCCTCGCGTACGCCCTGGCGGTGTGGGCATCTCCGGGGGGCCACCTCGCCGTCCTGCGGAGGACGCGCGCCCGGAAGGCCGGCGAGGGACAGCGCGTGCCGGCAGGCGCCGCCCCGGAAGTCCCTCGCAGTCCTTGACAGGTCAGCTAAGGTCCCGTAAAAGAGTCCGCTTTTTCGAGGAGCGCGGATGGGCCGCGGCCGCGGCGCCGAAGGTCCGACGTTCCCTCTTTTTTCGTCCGAGAATCCCGAGCAATACGGAGGCAGCACATGGCAGTGGTCCTGCGGCTCAGCCGCGCCGGAACGCACAAGGCGCCCTTCTACCACCTGGTCGCGACCGACTCGCGCAAGCCGCGCGACGGCAAGTACCTCGAGGACATCGGACTCTACGATCCGACGCAGCGGCCCGAGCGCATCGAGCTCAAGGCCGATCGCGTCGAGCACTGGCTGAAGGTCGGGGCGCGGCCGAGCCAGACCGTCGCGGCGGTGCTGAAGCGGGCGAAGAAGCTCGCGGCGCCGGCGGCGGAGAAGTCCGCGAAGTAGCGGGCGGCGTCATGCGCGACCTCGTCGTCTGGCTCGCCCAGCAGCTCGTGGAAGACAAGGGCGCCGTCAAGGTCGACGCGATCGAGCGCGACCGTTCCACGGTGCTCGAGCTCACGGTGGCGGAGGACGATCTCGGCCGCGTGATCGGGCGCGGCGGACGGACGGCCAAGGCGCTCCGGACGGTGATCGACATCGCGGCGCGCCGGCAGGGGCGGCGGGCGGTGCTCGACATCCTCGACTGACCGTGGGGCTCGTCCGAATCGGCAAAGTGGTCCGGGCGATCGGGCTGCGCGGGCTCGTCGGGATCGCGGGGACCGACGGCGCGCTGGCGGCGCTCGAGGAGGTCACGCTCCGGCGCGGCGGCGAGCCGCCTGGCACGCGGAAGGTGATGGAGGCGCGGCCCCAGGGTCGCGTCTGGGCGGTGCAGCTGGACGGTGTCTCGAGCCGCGAGGCGGCCGAGGCGCTGGTGGGATGCGAGGTCCTCGCGGTGCGCGAGGCGCTGGGCGAGGCAGGCGAGGGGGTGTACTTCTGGGCCGACCTCGAAGGGCTCGCGGTGGTGACGGTGGCGGGGGAGGCGGTCGGGACGGTGACCGGGCTCCTCGAGACGGGCGCGGTGGACGTGCTCGTGGTGACGGGCGGCCGGGGCGAGGTGCTCATCCCGCTCGCGCCCTACGTGACGGTGGACCGGGCGGCCGGCAAGGTCGTCGTGGATCCGCCGGAGGGATTGCTGGATCTGGAGGTGAAGGGACGCGAAGAGAAGGGAGGTCCCGAGCGAGGCGGCTGACGTGGCGAAGCTGGAGGTCGAGATCCTGACGCTCTTCCCGCGGATGTGCGCGGGGTACCTGGCCGAGAGCATCCTCGGCAAGGCGCGCGAGAGCGGGCTCCTCGCCGTGAGCGTGGTCGACGTGAGGGACCACGCGGCGGGCAAGCACAAGGTGACCGACGACGCGCCCTACGGTGGCGGGGCTGGCATGGTGATGAAGCCGGAGCCGCTCACCGAGGCGATCGAGGCGGCGCGGGCGCGCCTGCCCGGCGCCAGGGTCGTCCTGACCAGCCCTCGCGGCGTCAGGCTCACGGAGCGCGTGGCGCGAGGGCTCGCCGAGCACGGGAAGGTGATCATCGCCTGCGGACGCTACGAGGGCGTCGACGAGCGAGTGAGGACGGTGGTGGACATGGAGGTGTCGCTCGGTGACTTCGTGCTCACCGGCGGCGAGCTGGCGGCGCTCGCGATCGTCGACGCCGCGGCGCGATTCATCCCCGGGGTGCTCGGCAACGAGAGCTCCGCCGGGGCCGAGAGCTTCTCGGGCGAGGGCGGCGTGCTGGAGCACCCGCACTACACCCGGCCCCCGTCGTACCGGGGGATGCAGGTTCCGGAGGTCCTCCTGTCGGGGGATCACCGGCGGATCGAGCGGTGGCGGCGGCGCGAGTCGCTGCGCGCCACCCGCGAGCGGCGCCCGGACCTCTTCGCGAGGCTGGCGCTGACGGAAGAGGACCTCCGCCTCATCGAGGCGGGCGACGACGAGCTGTGAAGGAGAGAGCGATGCTGCGCAAGGCCATCAGCGACATCGAGGCGAAGTATCTCAAGGCGGGGGTCCCGGACTTCCGCTCGGGCGACACCGTCCGCGTCCACACGAAGATCAAGGAAGGCGACAAGGAGCGCATCCAGGTCTTCGAGGGCGTCGTCATCCGCCACCGGCGCGGCCAGTCGCGCGCGATGTTCACCGTGCGGAAGGTGAGCTACGGCGTGGGCGTGGAGCGCATGTTCCCCGTGCACAGCCCGCGCATCGACAAGATCGAGGTGATGGGCCACGGTGAGGTCCGCCGCTCGCGGCTCTACTACCTGCGCCAGCTGCAGGGCAAGAAGGCGCGCCTCCACCAGGAGGAGGGCGAGCGTGTCGCCGCGCCGGCCGCGCCGGCCGCACCTCCGCCGGCCGCACCTCCGGCGACCGCGCCGCAGGCGTAGCAGGACCGAGCCGCCCCCCGGACCGAACCCGGCCCGCTCTCGCCCCGCGCCCGGTATGCGCGGGTGGGAGCGGGCCGCGCTTTCGCGCGCGGGCTCGTGCGGGTACCATCCTCGCGTGCTGCTGCTCGAGATCGCGGCCCAGGGCGTGAAGGGCGTGTTGCCGGCGGGCGGGAGCGCGCGGCTCAGGCCCGGCTACAACGTCGTCGCGTGCGACGGCGCGGCGCTGCGGCGCCTCCTCGAGGCGCTCTACAGCCCGGGCCCGCGCGACGCCGAGGCGCTGCGCGCCGGTGCCGGCGGGACGGTCGGGATGCGAGCGGGCCTGACGCTCGCCGGCGACGACGGCGTCACCTACCGGCTCGTGCGCGACTTCGCGGCGGGCGCCCAGCTCCACCGCTTCGACCCGCAGAAGCGCGCCTTCGCGCTCGTGTCGCAGGACGCGGCGGAGATCGCGCGCCACCTCCAGCAGCCCATCGGGATCCCGGGGAGCGCGCGCCGGGCGCTCCTCGCGCTCTCCGCGGCCGAGCTGCCCTCGCGGCGCGGCGTCGGCGCCGCGCCGGCCGCGCCCGTCCCGCCGCGCCGGGCGCTCTCGGCGGCGGAGGCGCCGCGGCGCGCCGCGGAGCTGCGCGCCGAGCTCGATCGCGCCCGCAAGGCCGAGAAGCTCCAGTACAGCCTCGACGGGCTGCAGAGCCGGCTGTTCAAGCTCGAGGAGGCGCTGAAGGACGGCGCGCGCGTCCGCGAGGCGGAAGAGGCTGCGAACGCCGCCCTGGCCGCGCTCGCCCCGGCCGCGGCCGTGGCGGACGAGCTCGGCGACGTCGACGCGAAGCTGTCGGCGCACCGGAAGGCGCTCGCGAAGCGCGACGAGGCGCTCGCGAAGATCGACGCCGAGCGGACCGTCCTCGACGAGGCGGACGGCCGCGGCCCGCCGCTCCCGTTCTGGAGAGACGCGAGCTTCTGGGCCGGCGTCGGCGGCGGCGCCGCCGCGCTCGCCATCGCGCTGGCGGCGGGCACGGCGATGGGGCTGCGGTACGTGGCGCTCCTCGACATCCCCGCCTTCGGCTGGGCGGCCTGGGTCGCGCTGGGGTGGGTCTCCGCGCTCGAGGGCCACGGGCGGCTCGGACGGCGCCGCAACATCGTCGAGGACCACGAGCGCAAGGTGCTGGAGGGCTTCGACCGCGAGTCGGCCGACGTGCGCGCCGCCCTGAAGGCGCTCGGCGTCGCGGGCATCCCGGAGCTGCAGGAGGCGCTCAACCGCCTCTCGGACGCGCGCTCGGCGGCCGCCGGCGCGCGCGAGCGCCGCGAGGAGCTCGAGGCGCGCCCGGGGACGCGCTCGGCGCAGGAGGAGAAGGCGCGCGTGGAGGCGGAGCTGCGCGACGCGGAGGCCGGGCTCGCAGCGGAGACGGGCGGATACCTCCGGGACCCGAGGTCCGTCGAGGCCGAGCTGCAGCGGCTCGAGTCCGAAGCGGCGTCGCCCGAGCCCGAGCCGGTGCCCGCTCCGCCCGAGCCCGCGCTCCCGGCGGCCGACCCCCTGCGCGAGCTGATGCAGGCGGCGGCGAAGGAGCTGGGCGGGAGCCCAGCCGCCGCGGTGCGGAGCCTCCAGGCCAAGGCTTCGCAGGTCATCCAGGCGCTCTCGGGCAACCGCATCACCAGCCTCGGCGTGGACGACCGCGGGAACCTCCTCGTCCAGGCCGGCGGCCGGTCGTCGTCGGCCGGCTCGCTGGCGCCCGCGGACCGTGACCTCGCGTTCCTCGCGCTGAAGCTCGCGGTCATCGAGCGCGCGCTCGCCGCGGGGAAGGTCGTCGCGCTCGCGGACGACGCGTTCGCGGGGCTCCCCGAGGGCGCCCGCCGCCTCGCCGGGCGCATCCTGAAGCAGCTTGCGCACCCCGGTCAGCTCGTGCACGCCACCTCGGACGTCGCCTTCCGCGAGTCGGCGGACCACGTCGTCTCATGAAGCCGCCGGCGGGCCGAGCAGCGCAGAGCACGCGGGCGCGGGGGCGCGCGGCGGAGGCCGCCGCCGCGGTCTTCCTCGAGCGGGAGGGCTACGCCGTCGTGGCCCGCAATCACGCCACGCGCCGCGGCGAGGTCGATCTCGTGTGCCGCGACGGCGCGACCCTCTGCTTCGTCGAGGTGCGCAGCCGCAGCCGGCTCGACTTCGGCTCGCCCGCGGCGTCGGTCACCGTCGCGAAGGCGCGCCGCGTCGTCGCCGCCGCCACCGACTGGGCGGTGCGCCACGGCGGGCTGGAGCAGGACATGCGCTTCGACGTGGTCGCGGTCGATCTCTCCGGGAACACGGCGCGCTTCGAGCTCATCCGCGGCGCCTTCGACGCGGATGGGAAGCCGATGTAGAACGGAGCCGTGCCCGGCACGCTCTACGTCGTCGCGACGCCCATCGGGAACCTCGGCGACCTCTCGCCCCGCGCGGCGGAGGTGCTGCGCTCCGTGAAGGCGGTCGCCGCCGAGGACACGCGGCATACGCGCCAGCTCTTCGCCCACCTCGGCGCGCCGGCCCCGGCCATGCTGTCCTTGCCCGCGTTCGACGAGCGCGGCCGGATGGGCGCCGTCCTCGGGCGGCTCGCGGCGGGCGAGGACGTGGCGCTGTGCACGGACGCGGGCACGCCCGGGGTCTCCGACCCTGGCCAGCACCTCGTCGCCGCGGCGTGGGAGGCGGGCGCGCGCGTGGTGCCCGTCCCCGGGCCGTGCGCGGCGGTGGCGGCGCTCGTCGCCTCGGGGCTCCCGAGCGACCGGTTCCTCGTGTACGGCTTCCTGCCGCGCAAGGGCGGCAGGCGCACGGGGGCGCTGGCGTGGCTCGCGCGGATCCCGGCCACTCTCGTCCTGTACGAAGCGGGGAACCGCACCGGCGCCACGCTCCGCGAGCTGCACGAGGCGCTCGGCGCGCGGCCGGCCGCGGTGGCGCGCGAGCTCACGAAGCTCCACGAGGAGATCGCGCGCGGCTCGCTCGACGCGCTCGCGGCGCGGTTCGCCGACGGCGCGCGGGGCGAGGTGACGCTGGTCGTGGCGGGCGCCGCGGATGGGGAGGGCGCGCGGGACGAGCCCGAGGAGCCGCTCGACGCCGAGCTCCGCCGCCGCGCCGCGGCGGGCGAGGCGCCGAGCGCGATCGCGCGCGAGGTGGCTCGGGCGCGCGGCCTGCGCCGGGCGGACGTCTACGCCGAGCTGGAGAAGCTGAAAGGGCTCTAGAAGTTGACGACGGCCGAGACCGTCACGTCGAAGACGCTCGTCTCCGACACG
>Ga0137366_10002062_pt1 | contig 15213 bp, 16 predicted proteins | sample SagtaG_8_FD_104938 | JGI IMG/M metagenome (GOLD analysis project Ga0137366, IMG submission 104938) | Vadose zone soil microbial communities from Sagehorn Ranch, Mendocino, California, USA - Sage1_L_60_16 metaG | ecosystem: Environmental > Terrestrial > Soil > Vadose zone | place: USA...
CTGGAGGAATTAGGGGTTTCTCCCGTCGCGGTGCTGCGTCAGGCGGGACTTCCGCTGGCCCTGTTTGAGCAGAGCAAGATCTGGATGACAACCGAAGAGATGTTCGCCCTGTACGGCGCCATCCACGAGATCAGTCGCGTCCTGACCCCCGGCGGCGCGCTGTGCCTGGCGATCGTGCACCCCCTGAGCTCGGCCGGACGGTTCACCACACCGACCGCCACCGCACCGTTCGTCATCGAGGACTCCTACCTGGACGAGACCGTGCGCACCCAGCACGTCGAGCGTGACGGCCTGCCGATGACCTTCGTGTCCGCCCACCGCCCACTGGGCCGCTACTTCCAGACCCTGGAAGCCGCTGGGCTGCACGTGGTCGCGCTGCGCGAGCCGGCCGTCCCCGGAAGCGCCGTCGCCGCGAACCCCACAGAGCGACGCTGGCAACGCATCCCCGAGTTCCTCCTGCTGCGAGCCTTCAAGCCCAGAGAGCGCCGTCAGTAATCGCGAACTCGCGGGCTTCGCCAGGTAGTGGGCGGCGTGCCGCTGCCGTAGGTCGGGGTCGGCGCCGCTGGCGGCCAAGCGTTCGGCGGCGTACGCCCGGAGGCTCTCCAGCAGGCGGTATCGGGGCGTGTCGCCGCCGGCGGTGGACACAAGCGACTTGTCCACCAGCGCTGGCAACAGCCGGACCACGGCGCCGCCATCGGACGCGCTGGTGGTGCACACCGCCTCGACCGCGTCGTAGTCGAGGTCGGCCGGGAACACACCGAGCCGGTCGAACAGGGCGCGCTCTTCGTCGCCGAGCAGGTCGTAGCTCCAGTCGATCGCGGCCCGCAGCGTGCGGTGCCGCGGCAGGACCGTGCGGGCACCGCGGGACAGCAACTCGAAGTGCTGGTCGAGGCGCTCCACGAGCTCGGCCGGCGGGAAGCTGCGCACGCGGGAGGCCGCCAGCTCGATCGCCAGCGGCAACCCATCGAGCCGCTGGCACAGCGCCGCCACAGCCGAGGCGTTGGCGTCGGTCAGCGCGAAGCCCGGTGACGCGTCCACCGCACGGTCGACGAACAGGCGCACAGCGTCGTAACCGCCGGCGGTGGCCGCCCGGGACGATGCGCGCGGGATGGGGACGGGCAGCGGCTGCACCTCGTAGCTGACCTCGCCGGGGACGCCGAGGACCTCCCGGCTGGTGGCCAGCACCCGCAGCTGGCCGCCGGCCGCGAGCAGGTCGGAGACGAGCTCAGCGGCCTCGGCGACCACGTGCTCGCAGTTGTCGACCAGCAGCAGACAGTGCAGCTCGCGCGCCCCGTCGCGGAGGCTGTCACGCACGGGGCGCGTCGGCTGCGGGCTGACGCCGAGTGCCCGTGCCAGCGTGTCGGCGACCAAGTCGGCGGAGGCAACGGCGGCGAGGTCGGCCAGGCGCGCCTCGTCGGGAAACCGCTCGGCGACCGATGCTGCCACATGCAGCGCAAGACGGGTCTTCCCCGCGCCAGCCGGGCCGGTCAGCGTGAGCAGCCGATGGCCCTGGAGCAACGCGGCGATCTCGTCCGTCTCGCGCTGGCGGCCAACGAAGCTGGTCAGCGGGACGGGCAGGGCGGTGCCGATCTGCGCCGCCCGGCCGATCTCCGCGCCCACCTCGACCAGGGCCGCCCGGTCGGCGACGCCGAGCTTCCGCAGCAGGGCGCTGATGTGGCTTTCGACCGTCCGCACGGAGATGTACAGGCGCTCGGCGATCTCGCGGTTGTGCAGGCGCTCGGCGACGGCCGACAGGACCTCGGCTTCGCGTTCGGTGACGCCGGCCCGGGCCAGCCGCTCTGGCGGGCCGCCGTGGAGGCGGGACATGGAGGCATCTTGCCAGTTCGTGATGAGCGCTGGACACCCGCACCTGAGCGGCTATTCCACCGGCACCACCCAGACGGCGTGCGTGCCGATATCCGTGCGATGCACGGATGTGCCGGCGCTTCGGCGCCCCAAGACTGTGACGAAGTTAACGGCCCACCGCCAGACCGCCGCCGACAAGCATGAGGAGATAGCCATGACATTCATCGAGACAGCGACTGGGGGCACCGCGGCGGGGACGGTGGCCCGCCTGTACGCCGAGGACGTCGCTGACCAGGGCTATGTGGCCAACTACACGCGAGTGTTCGCGCTGCGGCCGGAGGTCCTCGCCGGCTGGGCGCAGCTCAACGGCGCCATCAAGCACGGAATGGACCTGCGCCGGTACGAGCTGGCCACGCTCGCCACCGCACGCGCCCTGCGCTCGACCTACTGCGCCATGGCCCACGGCCGGGTGCTGCGGGACCGCTTCTACGACCCCGAGACAGTGCGCCGCATCACCACCGACCACACTCACGCCGGCCTGACCCCGGCCGAGGTCGCGGTCATGGACTTCGCCGACCAGGTCGCCCGCGACGCCACCTCGATCGGCCCCGACGACATCCAGCGGCTCCGCGCCCACGGGCTGTCCGACACAGACATTCTCGATGTGGCCCTCGCCGCCGCGGCCCGGTGCTTCTTCAGCACGGTCCTCGACGCGATGGGCGCCCAGGCTGACGGTGCGCTGAGCGAGGATCTCGAGCCGCCGCTGCGAGCCGCGCTCACCGTCGGGCGGGCACCGCAGCCAAGTGACCGCCCGAGGGCGCTACCTGCAGTGCAGGAAGCGTCATGACCAGGCGCCCTGGCAAAGGCGGCGATGTGAAGCACCGACGACCGAATGGGAGCGATCCAACCATGCACACCGCGAACCGCAGCCGTCACGACGTCGTCGTCGTGGGCGGACGAGTCGCCGGATCAGCCACCGCCATGCTGCTCGCTCGTCTCGGGCATGACGTGGCGGTCGTGGACCAGGCGTCCTTCCCGAGCGACACACTGTCCACGCATGCGATCGCGCGCAGCGGCGTTGTCCAGCTCCGCCGCTGGGGTCTGCTGGACGAGGTCTTGGACAGCGGCGCCCCGGCCATCAGGCAGGTCACCTTCTATGCCCTTGGCGAGTCGGTCAGCCGGCCGATCAAGCACAAGGCCGGGGTCGACCTTGTCGTCGCGCCCCGACGCTACGTGCTGGACACGATCATGGCGACCGCCGCGGAACGGGCCGGCGCCGACCTGCGCACCGGCGTCACCGTGACCGGCGTGCAACGGGACGGGCGCGGCCGGGTGGCGGGCGTGGACGGGCATGACCGCGCCGGCGCTCCGATCGATCTCGGCGCCCGGTACGTCATCGGCGCGGACGGCCTGCAATCGCGGGTCGCCCGCTCGGTCGGCGCCGCGATCAACCAGGTCCGCCCAGCGCAGGGCGCGGCCCAGTACGCCTACTACGCGGGCAGTCCGTGGATGGGCATCGAGTTCTTCGTCGCCGGGGGGTCGCTCGCCGGGGTGTTCCCGACCCACCACGGGCAGGCCTGCATCTGGATCTGCAATCCCACCGCCGACGCGAAGGCGGTCCGCCGCAGGACCCGATCACGCGTGGAGGCCTTCGGCGAGCTGCTGGAGCGTTCGGCCCCACACCTCGCCGAGCGGCTGCGCCACGCCCGCCGTACCTCGCCGGTGCGGGGCATGCTCCGGATGCCCAACCAGGTGCGCCAGGCGTTCGGCCCGGGCTGGGCCCTGGTCGGGGACTCGGGCTATCACCGTGACGCCGTCACCGGCTACGGCATCAGCGACGCGTTCCGCGACGCCGAGCTCCTGGCCGTCGCACTCGACCAGGCGCTCAGCGGTGACGCCGAGGAGACCACGGCGCTCGCGGCCTATCAGCGGCAGCGCGACCAGGCCATACGGGAGATCTTCGAGATCACCTGCCGCCTGGCGGCCTATCCGCCGGTGCCGACGTTCATCGAGCTCCAAAAGCAACTGAGCGCCGCCATCGACAAGGAGGCGGTGGCGCTGGCCGCCCGGCCGATTCCAGGTGAGCGCCTGCTCGCGACCGCCTGACCGAGCACTGCCGACACGCAAGGAGGCCACCGCCCGGATCCAGGAACTCATCGAACCTCAGCACAGCCAGCACCAGGCAGCCCACCGCAAAGGAGATGCACCAAGATGACCACCACTGACATGACCGCCAGCGAGGTCAACGACTCGATGCGCAACGGCGTGGACACCACGACCCTGTTCGCCACCCTCGACGCGGTGAAGCAGGCGCCCGAGGCAGCCAAATTCCAGTTCCGCGCCCACAACGAGTGGGTCAGCGGCACCCACAACCGCAGCACCATCACCGACTACTTCGGGGTCGGAGAGGAACGCTCCCACGAGCGCACCTTCGTCTTCGACGCCGACCACCCCGCCGTCCTGGTGGGCCAGGACCACGGACCGACCCCTGTGGAGTTCGTGCTGCACGCACTGGCCGCGTGCCTCACCGCCGGGCTGGCCAACATCGCCGCCGCCCGACGGGTGCAACTGACCGAGGTCCGCTCGACTGTCACCGGTGACATCGACCTCAACGGCATCCTCGGGCTGGACCCCGACGTGCGCAACGGCTACGAGCGGATCACCGTGCGCTTCACGATCAAAGGTGACGCTCCGGCCGAGAAGCTGCGCGAGATCGTGGAGCAGTCGCGAACTCGCTCGGCGGTCTACGACATCATCACCAACCAGGTGCCCGTCACCATCGAGGTGGACACCCGCTGACGCCCAGGCGAGCTGTCACGACTCCCCGCAGGCCAGGACTCCGGTACTCGCCGGTCCCCTGGCCCGCGGGACGTCGATGGGGGCATCTTGCGGTCCACGATGCACACCGACGCGCGTGGGGGTCCGATTCGCCGATTGCGAGCTGAGCGTCGAGCGTCTTGAGCTGCGACGCGCCGACAAGATCGTCGATATGGAGCCCCAAGTCTCGAGGGCGTGTTCGGCCCAGCGGCGCGGCAGGAATGGTCGCCCTCGACACCGCGTCGGCAGAGCAAGATCGAAGTGAATACGCCCATGTCCCGCGACGTCTACCCACCAGAACCTCAGACTGGAGGGAGTACCGGCATGACTACCGTCGACGCGATCGAGCTGGAAACCAAGGTCAAGGACCTGTACCGCCACGTGGCCGAGCAGCCGCACGGCGCGTACCACTTCGAAATGGGGCGTGCGCTGGCCGAACGCTTCGGGTACCCGGCCGGCCTTCTCGACAGGATTCCGGGCGGGGCGGTCGAGTCCTTCGCCGGGGTCGGCTACTTCGTCGACCTAGCCGATCTTCGCCCGGGCGAGCGGGTGATGGATCTGGGCAGCGGCTCCGGGATGGACACATTCGTCGCCGCCACACTGGTCGGATCCCCCGGTCGGGTCGTCGGCGTCGATTTCACCCTCGAGCAGCTCGCCAAGGCGCGCCTGCTCGCCACCGCCGCAGGCCTGGGCCAGGTCGAGTTTCGCCAGGGACGCATCGAGGCCCTGTCTGCCGAGGACAGCCAAAGCTTCGACTGCGTCATCTCTAACGGCGTGATCAACCTGTCGCCCGACAAGGACCGGGTGTTCGCCGAGGCGGCGCGCGTGCTACGACCCGGCGGCCGGCTGGCGATCGCGGACATCGTCACCGAGCGGCAGCTCACCGAGTCGATCGTGTGCAACGCCGACCTGTGGGCGTCGTGCATCGGCGGCGCCGCCCAGCAGGACACCTACCGCCAGGCGATTGAAGACGCCGGCCTTCACATCGAGCAGATACGCCCGAACCTGTACCAGTTCCTCTCCGCGCAGGCGAGCAGCGCCAGCGCCACCTACGGCGTGCACAGCATCTCCCTGCTCGCGGTCAGACCGGTTCGCTGACCGCACTCAAGGGGGATCTGGTGACTACCACCGCTCACAGACCCGCAACACTGACCGCAACCGGACACTAGCACCTCGGCGTCTTGGCGGCAGGCCAGCACCCGGCCAGGCGCAGGCCGTTGTAGGACCGCTCAGTGCCGTAGGCCGGGCCGTTGAGGATCAGCAGGGTCTTCATGGGCATCACTCTTCCCCGACGGCGACCGGCAGGCCCGCAAGCCGCCACTCGGGCATGCCGTCGACCAGCCGGCGCGCCTTGAAACCCTTGGCCCGCAGGCGCTGGACCGCCTGGGGAGCGAGCACGCAGTAGGGGCCACGGCAGTAGGCGACGATCCGGGCGCGCTTGGGCAGCCGCGCCAGAGCGGCTTCCAGCTGGTCCAGAGGCACCGACAACGCGCCTGGGATATGCCCGGCGGTGAACTCCTCCGCCGGGCGGACGTCGAGGATCACCACCTCGCCGCGGCTGGCGCGCTCCACCAGCTCGGCGCGGCTGACCGGCTCCAGCGCGTCGCGGGCCACGAAGTAGTCGGCCACCACACGGTCCACCTCGGCAAGGCGGACCCGGGCCAGGTCCCGCAGCGCGGCGACGAACCCGGCGACCTCGTCGCCTGCCAGCCGGTAGTGGACCCTGGTGGCCTGCTTGCGGGTCTCGACCAGGCGGGCGTGGCGCAGCACCTGCAGGTGTGCCGAGGTGTTGGTCACTCCCATCCCGGTCGCCCGGGCCAGTGCCTCGACGGTCTGCTCGCCCTGGGCGAGCAGCTCCAGCAGCTCGATCCGCTTGGGGCTGGCGACGGCCTTGGCGGTGCGCGCGAACTGCTCGTACAGCAGGTCCTTTGCCTCCCGACCCTCCATACGCCGCCTTCTCCCGATCGTCCAATGCTCTGTGGAACATGGTAGGCGGCCCACTCGGCCGACGAGTACGGCCAGTCGGCCGAGCCCCGTGGCCGGACCTCTACTTCCACTATTCTAGAGTTATCTAGAATAGTGGTGCATCGTTCCGGGCTGGTATCCCGGTCTTGACGGCGGGAGGACGGATGGCCGAGATCGTCACGCTGCGGGACGAGGGGCTGGGCAACTCCTCGTACCTGGTCGACCTGGGGGACGGCCGTGGGCTGGTGCTGGACCCCTCGCGCGACCCGGGCCCCTACCTCGCCGCCGCCGCTCGCCGCGGCGTGCGGCTCGCCTACATCGTGGAGACGCACCTGCACGCCGACTTCCTCTCCGGCAGCCGTGAGCTGGCCGCCATGGGCGCCACCGTGGTGGCGCCGGCCGCGGCACGGCTCCAGTTCCCGCATCGCCGCCTTGGCGACGGCGACCAACTCGCCCTGGGCGGCCTGTCGCTGCGGGCGCTGGCCACCCCCGGCCACACCCCCGAGCACCTGGCCTGGCTGCTGGTCGACGGCGCCCGACCGCTGGCGCTGTTCTCCGGCGGGTCGCTGCTGGTCGGCGCCGTCGCCCGCACCGACCTGATCAGCCCCGACCGCACCGAGGAGCTGGCCCGGGCGCTCTGGCGGTCGTTGCACGAGCGGATCCTCACGCTGCCCGACGACCTGCCCGTCTACCCTACCCATGGGGCCGGGTCGTTCTGCTCGGCCCCCACCGGCGCCGAGCCGAACACCACCATCGGCCGGGAGAAGGCGACCAATCCGCTGCTCGCCGCCGCCGACGAGGATGCCTTCGTCAAGCTGCTGGTTGGCGGTCTCGGCTCCTATCCCCGCTACTTCCTGCGGCTGCGTGAGACCAACCGCCACGGCCCCCGTGTCTACGGCGCCACCCCGCCGCCGCTGGAGCGGCTCACGCCCGGGGCGGTGCGGCGACTTGTGGCCGAGGGCGCTGAGCTGGTCGACGCGCGACCGATCGCCGCCTTCGCCGCCGGGCACATTTCCGGCGCCCTGTCGATCCCGCTGCGCAGCGCGTTCGCCACCTGGCTGGGCTGGCTGGTGCCAGACGACCGGCCGCTGGTGGTCGTCGTCGACGCCGATCAGGACCGCGGTGACCTGGTCCGCCAGGCGCTCAAGGTTGGCTACGAGCGGCTGGCGGGTGAGCTGGCCGGCGGGATGGCGGCCTGGCAGGCTGCCGGCCTGCCTATGTCCCGCATCCCTCTGGTCGCGCCGGACGCCGTCCAGGGCGGGCGGGTGCTGGACGTCCGCCAGGACGCCGAGTTCGCCGCCGGGCACCTCCCCGGCGCGGCCCACGTCGAGCTCGGCGCCCTCACCGACCGGGTTGCGCTCCCGGGCGGGCCGTTGGCGGTCGTCTGCGGGCATGGGGAGCGGGCCATGACTGCGGCGAGCGTGCTGGAGCGGCTGGGCCGCGCGGACGTGTCGGTCGTTGAGGGTGGCATGTCGGCCTGGACCGACGCCGGCCGCCGCCTGGAACCACAAGGATGACCCGCGCGGCCGCCGGCCGACCGGTTCGCCTTGGCCTGCGCGCCAACCTCGCCCAGTTCTCCCTGCTAGTCGGGGTCAACGCCCTGGTCGGTGGGATGATCGGCCAGGAGCGCACCGTGCTGCCGCTGCTGGCTGAGCAGGTCTTCCACTTGCGGGCCTTCACCGCCGCGCTCACCTTCATCCTGGCGTTCGGCGCGGTCAAGGCAGCCACCAACTTCTTCGCCGGCACGCTGTCGGACCGCATCGGCCGCAAGCCGGTGCTGGTGGCCGGCTGGCTGGTCGGCCTGCCGGTCCCGCTGCTGCTGCTGTGGGCGCCCAACTGGGGCTGGATCATCCTCGCCAACGTCCTGCTTGGCATCAACCAGGGACTCACCTGGTCGACCACGGTCATCATGAAGATCGACCTCGTCGGGCCCCAGCGCCGCGGGCTGGCCATGGGCCTCAACGAGGCCGCCGGCTACGGCGCGGTCGCCGTCACCGCGCTTGCCACCGGGTTCATCGCCGCCCGCGCGGGGCTGCGCCCCCAGCCGTTCTTCCTCGGCCTGGCCTACGCCGGCCTGGGCCTTGGCCTGTCGGCCCTGCTGGTGCGCGAGACCCGCGCCTTCGCCCAGCTTGAGGCCGCCACCCATGTCAGCACCTCGGCCGCGGCCCACCAGGGCCTGTCCACCAGGCAGGTGTTCCTGCTCACCAGCTTCAAGGAGAAGGCCCTGTCGGCGGCCAGCCAGGCCGGCATGGTCAACAACCTCAACGACGGCCTGGCCTGGGGCATCTTCCCGCTGTTCTTCGCCAGCTACGGCCTGTCGGTCAGCCGCATCGGCATCCTGGCCGCGCTGTATCCCGCCGTCTGGGGAGCTGGGCAGCTGCTCACCGGCGCCCTGTCGGACCGGGTGGGACGCAAGTGGCTGATCGCCGGCGGCATGTGGATCCAGGCCGTGGCGATCGGGCTGATCGCGGCCGTCCACAGCTTTGGGCCGTGGGCCGCCGGGGCGCTGCTGTTGGGCGCCGGCACCGCCATGGTCTACCCCACCCTGCTGGCCGCCATCGGCGACGTCGCCCACCCCCGCTGGCGGGCGTCGTCGGTCGGCGTCTACCGGCTGTGGCGCGACGGCGGCTTCGCCATCGGCGCGCTGCTCGCCGGCGTGATCGCCGACCTACTGGGCCTGGCCGCCGCTATCTGGACGGTCGCCGCCCTCACCGCCGCCTCCGGCGTGGTCGTCGCCGTGCGCATGTACGAGACCCACCGCCGCACCCAGCCATCCCAGGATTCAGCAGTGCAGGCAGGACCGATACCCGACCCATGAGGCGACCATGACCATCAGAGACGAGCTGGAGGCGCGCGCGCTGTTTGAGCAGCGCTACGGCATCGCCGCCGTGCCCCTGCTGCGCGAGATCGAGCGGCGGGTCATCGGCGGCGACTGGGGCGCCAACGGCTACACCGCCATGGCCCAGGCCGACCAGCTCGCCACAGGGCTCGGCCTGTCGGCCGCCGACCGGCTGCTTGACGTCGGGACCGGGCGGGGCTGGCCGGGGCTGTACCTGGCCGCCCGCAGCGGCTGCCAGGTGGTCCTGGCCGACCTGCCGCTGGAGGGGCGCGGGTGGCCGCCGTCCGCGCCCAAGCAGAAGGCCTTGCGGCCAGGGCGAGCGTGGTGGTGGCCGCCGCCAGCGGGCTGCCGTTCCACCCCGGCAGCTTCGACGCCATCATCCACACCGACGTGCTGTGTTGACTGCGCGCCAAGCTCTCCGTGCTGAGAGCCTGCAAGCGGCTGCTTCGCCCCGGGGGGCGTATGGGCTTCACCACCATCTTCGAAACGCCGGGCCTGCCACCCGCGGCCCGGCGGCGGGCACGCTCCGCCGGTCCCAGAGCCGTCGCCATGCGCAGCGACCACCATCGCCTGCTCCGCTCCGCCGGGTTCCGCGACATCACCGAGGTCGACCTCACGCCGGCCTTCCGCGCCACCGCAGCCGCCTGGCTGGCCGAATCCCAAGCCCACGCCACCGACCTGGCCAAGCTGGAGCCGCCCGGCGCCTTCCAGCAGCGACAGGCCGATCGGTGGGCCATGCTGGCCGCCATTGACGCCGGGTTGCTGCGCCGCGCCCTGTTGCTTGCCCGACGAGGATGAACCGAGAAACCGGCAGAGACACGCGAGGAGGTCATGGGCCGATGCAACATCGACCGTCGCTGTCACCAGAGACCTTGGCAGCCCAGGCCCTCGGCGACGTTGACCCGTTGTCCGGCGGGCTGACCCCGGCCATCAACCCGTCGACGAACTACGAGCAGCAGCCGGACGGCTCCTACCGGCAGGACCGCGTCTACACCAGAGCCGACAACCCAACCTACGAGACCGCCGAGGGCCTGCTGGCCGCACTGGAGGGTGCCGGCTGTGCCTGCGCGCTGTTCGCCTCTGGGATGGCAGCCGCCACCGCGGTCTTCCAGTCCCTGCTACCGGGCGACCACGTGCTGGTGTCCCGGGTGCTGTACTGGGGCGTGCGCAAGTGGCTGGCCGAGTTCGCGCTCACCTGGGGGCTGGATGTGGAGTTCGTCGACACCACCGACCTGGACGCCCTAGAGTCGGCCATCCGTCCAGGCCGCACGCGGCTCCTATGGGTCGAGACGCCGGCAAACCCCATGTGGGAGATCACCGATCTGGTCGCCGTCTGCGAGCTGGCCCACGCCGCCGGCGTTCGGGTGACGGTCGACAACACCGTGGCAACCCCGGTGCACACCAGACCGTTGGAGCTGGGCGCCGACCTGGTCGTCCACTCCGCCACCAAGTACCTCAATGGCCACAGCGACGTCCTGGCCGGCGCGGTATTGACCGCCCGCCGTGATCCGTTCTGGGAGCGAATCCGCTCCTGGCGACGCAACGCCGGCGCCGTACTGGGCCCGTTCGAGGCGTGGCTGTTGCAGCGCGGCATGCGGACGCTGTTTTTGCGGGTGCGGCGCGCCTCCGACAGCGCCATGACCATCGCCCGACACCTCCAGGAACACCCGGCCCTGATGGCGGTGCTGTACCCGGGGCTGGCGTCCCATCCGGGGCACGAGATCGCCGCCCGCCAGATGCGCGGCGGGTTCGGTGGGATGCTGTCGATTCGGCTGACGGGCGGCGCGGAGCAGGCCATGGCGGCGCTGGCCGCGGTTCGGGTGTTCAAGCGTGCCACCTCGCTGGGCGGGGTCGAGAGCCTTATCGAGCACCGGCGCAGCCAGGAGGGGCCCTCCTCCCCGGTGCCCGACGACCTGCTGCGCCTGTCGATCGGCATCGAAGCCCCCGAGGACCTGCTGGCAGACCTGGACGCCGCGCTCGATGCGGCCCGTCGCACCGCGCCCGCCGCGGCTCCACCGGCACAAACGCTGGGCTCATAGGAGGCCTGCTCCACGATGGACCTGGTCAACAAGGTCTCGGCCGCGCTCCAGCGCAGCGTGCTCCCCTCGGTCATCGCTCGGGGAGGGGTCGTGCGGGTTGTCGCTGTCGAGGATGGCGTTGCGACCCTCGAAGTGGGTGGCTCCCCGGGCGCTGTGCTTCCGCTGGCCTCCCGCATCCAGGACTTGCTCGGCACTGCCGTCCCCGAGATCACTGGCGTGCGGATCGTGGGCCCCCACGCCGAATCGCGGGCAGCAGGTCCCGCCGGGAATCTCACCGACCGGGTGCGCAGTGTCCTGGATGCGGAGATCAACCCGGTGATCGCCGCCCACGGCGGTCGGGTGGCCCTGGTTGAAGTCGACCAGGGCTGGGTCCGTATCCGCTTGGAGGGTGGGTGCCAGGGCTGCAGCCTGGCGGAGGTCACCATTCGGCAGGGCATCGAGCCGCTGCTGCGAGCCCACGTTCCCGAGGTGGTCGGCCTGGCGGACGTCACCGACCACGGGGCGGGGACGGAGCCGTTCTTCTCCGCCGAGAAGCGGTGAGTACCGTGACGGCGAGCCTGGGCGTGCCGGCCGCGTGGACGGCACGGACGGCAGGGCGGAGCTGACGGTGGCGCGCGTGCTGCTGCTGGTGCCGGCCCGCACCTACCGGGCGACCGACTTTCTCGTTGCAGCCAACCGCCTGGGCCTGGATCTGGTGGTCGGCAGCGACGGCGCCCTGCCGCTCGACCGCCGTCGCGTCGTCCGGGTGGATCCGGGCGACCTGGAAGCAAGCGTCGACCGGCTCGTGGCTCACAGCGGACCGGTCGACGCGGTCGTCGCCGTGGACACCCCGATGCTGGTGCTGGCGGCAGCGCTGGCGGCCCGCATGGGCCTTCCCCACAACAGGCTTGAGGCGGTGCTGGCCGCGACCGACAAGGCCGAGCAGCGACACCGGTGGGCGGCCGCCGGCGTGGCTCAGCCGGCGTTCCGGGTCGTGCCCGCCGACGCCTCGCAGGATGCCGTGCAGGACGCGGCGGCGCAGGTGGGGTTCCCCTGTGTGGTCAAGGCGGTGTCGCTGAGCGGCAGCCAGGGCGTGCTGCGAGCCGATGACGGGCCAGAGGCGGCCACCGCGGCCGTGCGGATCCGGCAGATCCTGGGAGCCGCGGGACGGCCGGCGGATGAGCCGCTGCTGGTCGAGGAGTACGTCCCCGGATGGGAGCTGAGCATCGACGGGCTGTTGACCGGTGGTGGCCTGACCGTCACCGCGGTGTTCGACAAGCCCGGCACTCCAGAAGGCCCTACCTTCGAAGAGACCGTGCTCGTCACTCCCTCGCGACTGCCACAGCCGACCCTGTCGCAAGCCCTCAAGGCTGCCGAACGCGCCGCCGGCGCACTCGGGCTCAGGTACGGCCCCATCCACGCCGAGCTGCGACTGGACGCCCGCGATCCCGACCAGCGGCCAACCATGCTCGAACTGGCCGCCCGCTCGATCGGTGGGCTGTGCTCGCGCGCCCTGCGCTTCCTGGACGGAGTGAGTCTTGAACAACTGGTGCTCGCCAACGCGCTGGGCCATTGCGTGACGCCCCGCCGCTTCGCGGGAGCCGCTGGGGTACTGATGCTGCCCGTGGAACGCGCGGGTGTGCTCCGAGCCGTGCACGGCGGGGTCGACGCCGCAGCCATTCCGGGGATCACTGGCCTGTCGATCACCACGCCGGTCGGCCAAACCATCCGTCCCCTGCCCGAGGGTGACCGCTACCTGGGCTTCCTGTTCGCTGAGGGCGCTACGCACCATGAGGTCGAGGAGGCGCTCCACGCCGCCCAGCGGCGGCTGCGCGTGGTCATCCAGTGAGCGGTTGCGCCGCGTGGATGATCCCGTCGAGGGCCTCACCAATCCGTTGGGCGGCCTGCTCCCGGTCGGGCTGATCGGCGTCCAGCCAGGCCATGACCGCCTCGACCGCGACCGTGGGCACCAGCCGTGCCGCCCACGCCGCCCAGGAGGAGTCGGGGATCATCGCGGCGAGCTCGCGACGTGCGATGGTCACCATGGCCTTGTGGAACCGGTCCATCTCGTCGCGGAACTCCGGCTCTCGTGCCGCGTGGCGGAACAGCAGCCGGAACCCGTCCGGGTCCCCCGCGGCGGCCCCGACCAGCGCGTCCACGCTGGTCGCGGTGAAGTCACCTGTGCCGACGGCGCTTGCCAGCCGGGCGCCGGCGCGGTCCAACACCCCCCGGTACAGGTCGGTCTTCGAGTCGAAGTGGCGGTACAGGATCGCCCGGCTGATCCCTGCCGCTGCGGCGATGTCGTCCAGGCTGGTGGCGGCGAACCCGGCGCGGGCGAAGGCCCGGGTGGCGGCAGCAAGGATCTGCTCGCGGCGCTCGGCGCGGCGTAGCCGCCGAACGGGCGCCGCCGCCTGGAGGGCTGGCTCCTTCGCGGTCTGGCTACTGGCCGGCACGTTTCCCCGCCTCTCCGAACGATCTTGTTGACATCGAAGTATACAACTGCGATAGTGACTATCAGATGTATAACCTTGAGTATACAAGCGTTGCGAAGCTGTGACCCAGCGGAGGAGTCCCGTGGACGCCATTATCGAAGCCGAGGGTCTCGTCAAGGCCTTCGGCGACAGGGTCCGCGCGCTGGACGGCCTCACCCTCACCGTCCAGCGCGGCAGCATCTACGGCCTGCTCGGCCCCAACGGCGCCGGCAAGACCACCCTCATCCGCATCCTGGCCACCGTGCTACCACCCGACGCGGGGACCGCTCGCATCGCCGGCATCGACATCCGTACCGACCCCGCCGGCGTGCGTGCCCAGATCGGCCTGGCGGGCCAGTACGCCGCCGTCGATGACTACCTCACCGGCCGCGAGAACGTCGAAATGATCGGCCGGCTGTACGGGCTGCCGCGTGGCGAGGCACGGCGCCGCGCCGGCGAGGTGCTGGAACGCATCCATCTGGCGGAGGTGGCTGACCGGCGGGTCAAGACCTACTCGGGGGGGATGCGTCGCCGCCTGGACCTGGCCGCCTCCCTGGTCGGCCGCCCGCAGGTGCTGTTCCTGGACGAGCCGACGGCTGGCCTGGACCCGGCCAGCCGCCACGACCTGTGGGCGCTGATCGGGGACCTGGTCGACACCGGCACGACGGTGCTGTTGACCACCCAGTACCTGGAGGAGGCCGACCAGCTCGCCGACCGGATCGCGGTCATCGACCACGGCCGGCTCGTGAGCGAGGGCACCGCCCCCCAGCTCAAGGACCGGGTCGGTGGCGCGGTGGTCGAGCTGCGCGTCGCAGCCGCCGACCGTGCCCGGACGCTGCAGGCGCTGCGGGACGGCGGTGCCGAGGACCCGACCATTGATGAGCACGACGGCAGGGTGGTGCTTCCGGCGCCGGATGGGTCGAGGACCCTGACGGTGGCGCTGCGCCGCCTGGACGCCGCGGGCATCACCGCTGAGGACGCGGCGCTGCGCAAGCCGACCCTCGACGAGGTGTTCCTCGCGCTGACCGGCCACCACGCCACCCCCACCGGCAACGGCAACACCCACGACCGCCCCGTTGCCGCGGGTCGCCGCGGCCGGGCCTCACACGCGGAGCCAGCCCGATGAGCACCATCACCACCACCCGCCCGCTGGGCTTGGGGCGGACCGTAAGCGACATCGCCGTCATCGCCCGACGCGACCTGGTCCGCACCCTGCGGCTGCCCGACGTGCTGGTGACCTCCAGCATCATGCCGGTGATCTTCATCCTGATGTTCACCTACGTGTTCGGCGGCGCGA
>Ga0137366_10002072_pt1 | contig 15182 bp, 14 predicted proteins | sample SagtaG_8_FD_104938 | JGI IMG/M metagenome (GOLD analysis project Ga0137366, IMG submission 104938) | Vadose zone soil microbial communities from Sagehorn Ranch, Mendocino, California, USA - Sage1_L_60_16 metaG | ecosystem: Environmental > Terrestrial > Soil > Vadose zone | place: USA...
CGACCGGAACGAGTTGCGGAACTTCGTCAACGTTTATGTGAACGACGAAGATATACGACATGCTTCCGGACCTGCGACGCCTGTGAAAGAAGGCGACACGATAATGATCGTCCCGGCGATTGCCGGCGGCGCCGTGATGGAACCTGAACTCAAGCGCGATCTGCCCGAGTTATCGAACGAGGAGATCGGGCGCTATACGAGGCATTTGATCATGCCGGAAGTAGGCATGCAAGGGCAGCGGCGTTTGAAGGCCGCGAGTGTTTTGATGATCGGCACGGGCGGACTAGGCGCGCCGGTAGGAATGTACCTGGCGGCCGCGGGCGTTGGCCGCATCGGCATAGTTGATTTTGATGTGGTTGAGGAATCAAACCTGCAGCGGCAGATCATCCATGGCACTAAAGACCTGGGCCGGCGGAAGATTGAATCTGCCCGAGACCGCCTGCGCGACATCAACCCGCACATCGAGATCGAAACTCACGAGACCCGGCTGACCAGCGAGAACGCCCTCCGCCTCTTTGAGAACTACGACATCATTGTCGACGGAACCGACAACTTCCCCACGCGCTATCTCGTGAATGATGCCTGCGTCCTGAGCGGCAAGCCTAATGTTTACGGTTCAATCTTCCGATTCGAGGGGCAGGCTAGTGTTTTCTGGGCCGAACGAGGCGCCTGTTACCGCTGTCTGTATCCGGAACCGCCTCCTCCTGGCCTCGTGCCTTCATGTGCGGAAGGCGGCGTGCTCGGTGTGTTACCGGGCATCGTCGGCGCCATCCAGGCAAACGAAACAATCAAGATTATCTTGGACGTTGAAGGCATACTTGTTAACCGATTATTGCTTTTTGATGCCTTGCAAATGAAGTTTCGTGAGTTCAAATTACGAAAGGACCCTAAGTGCCCCGTCTGCGGCGAACAACCAACAATCACCAAACTGATCGACTACGAAGCGTTCTGCGGTTTGGGAGAGCCGGTTGAGATTGCAGCAAGTCAGAAGATCGACGAGATCACCGCTATCGAGCTGAATCAACGACGTTTGCGTGGGGATGCCATTCAAGTTGTGGATGTGCGCGAGCCACACGAATTTGAGATAGCTCGAATCCCGGGTACCAGGCTAATTCCGTTGGCTAGCGTAGTAAACCGAATGAATGAAATAGATCCTTCGGTGGATACGATCGTCCACTGCAAAGGTGGAGTGAGAAGTGCAAAGGCGATTGAAGCACTCAAACTCGCAGGCTTTCCGGGGCGTTTGATCAATTTGCGAGGCGGCATCACGGCCTGGTCAGATGAAGTCGATCCGCGAGTGGCGAAGTATTGACTTAGAACTCGGTGCTTGGTGCTTTGTACTTTGCATGTCTCTGTTTCGCGCCCTCAAAACTAGTAAGAAGAGCAAAGTACTAAGCACCAAGTACAACTCATTAAAAGTCGGGCGCAAGCGTAAGATTGAGAGTTGAGTGTTAGTGCAAACGGGTTCCCAGGGTTGAGACTGGTCACTTTATTGCGGAGCGAATGGACGAGTGGGATTTCGAGGCAATAAGAGTGGGGCGAGATTTATGAGAAAGTGAAACCGGCGCCAAAAGCAGAGTTCTAATCGGCGCCGACGTCGCTATTCTGGCGGACGCGCATGTATCAGCCGGCGCATACGGTCAGAAAAGAGCACGTCAATTTTGCAAGGCTCAATCACCTTTGTGACTTCTCCCAATCCGAAAGTTGGATGCATCATAGCCTGCCCGGTGCGATAGGTGCGTGTGCGGTCGTATGGAGCGCCCGCTTTTGTAGTTGAACGTTTAGCGGCTGCGTCCGCCGTGACGCCGCTTTTGAAGGAGCTGCGCGCTCCACACTTCGGGCAAGTTACACGAGAGATCTGTCCGCGCTTCGTAATGGAGACGACGACGTGGCCGCGCACCTCATTACAAATTGCACAGAGCTTCTCGACACGCTCCCCGATAGTAAATGCCGGCTTGTCCATTAATTCCTCCTCTATTTCTCACGAAAGTCTTGAAGAAAGCGCCTCTGGCTGTGAGTTTCAGCTAGAGGCGCTTTCCGTAAAGCGTCACTGCTGCGCGCGATTTTGTTACCAGCGCGGTTCGCGATTGCCCCCGCCGCCGCCGCCACCGTAGCCACCACCGCCTCGACCGCCGCCGCCACCGTAGCCACCACGACCACCGCCGCCGCCGCGTCCGCCACCAAAGCCACCACGTCCACCGCCCCCGCCGCGATTACCGCGATCTTCCCGCGGCCGAGCTTCGTTTACGGTCAGATTGCGGCCGTTGAATTCCTTGCCGTTAAACTGGGCGATCGCTGCCTCGCCCTCTTCCTTCGAGGCCATCTCAACGAAGCCGAAGCCACGTGAACGACCGGTGTCCCGGTCTTCAACAACGGAAGCCGACTCTACTGTGCCCGCCTGAGCAAACAGTTGCTGCAGATCCTCGCTGGACGTTTGAAAGGCGAGGTTCCCTACATAAAGTTTCATGGACATTTAGTTGCTCCTCTCCTGCTGGATCAGGAGTGTCAAAAGAAGCTTGAATCGAAGTGGCTCCGTTGTAACGGTAGCAGCGAAAGCTCTTTTTCGGATGCTCAAGATGAGCGGCTTCTGTAGTTGAAATCAGGCCTGCTCTCGAATCATCCAAAACGCCGCCGCCAACTCATCGAGGCGCGGGGCGCATCACCGTTGATGCGCGAGAGAAGGGATTAACAAGCTTTATGATGCACTACTGAGCCAATACTTGCAAGGATCGGGCAGTGTAATCAGTGCTTTACAAGGCGCAAAATCAATTATTCCCTGCAACGTTTGATGGTTTCCTGAAGATACTTCAGGAGGCGCTTTCGTCCACGACTGGTGACCCAACCCGACTCTTCTCGTCTCACCTTTTTCCTCATGTCTTGTGAGCCATCCCCCGATGGCAAAAGTTCTGGAATGGTGCACAGCAGAAGATACTGGTGCAGACTTGCACTACTTCCCACTTTGACCAAACTGCACCGGTAACCCAGCTGAAAGACGGCTAGCCCTCCGTTTGCCAGTCGGATAGAATCAACGCCACGCAATCAGCAGACACAAAATAGCAAGCAAAACCAGGGTGCAGCAAAATGCCCTCGTCCCTCCCAGCGGGCACCAGGCTCGGTCGCTATCAAATCCGCTCACAACTCGGCGTGGGCGGAATGGGCGAGGTTTATCTCGCGCAAGATACGGAGCTTGACCGAACAGTTGCGTTGAAAATCCTTCCCCTTGATCTCGCTGCCAATCGAGAGCGAATGCGGCGCTTTGTGCAGGAAGCAAGAGCCGCCGCTGCGTTGAATCACCCCCAACATCGCCCATATCTATGAAATTGGAGAAGCTGAAGGCGTGCACTTCATCGCGATGGAGTTCGTCGACGGCGTTACGTTATTTGAAAAGATTCATCATGAACAAACTGATCTGCTGAAAATGTTGCGTTACCTATATGTACGCACGACAATACGACCGCGCAGTGGAACAGGGCCGCAAGACGTATGATCTTGAACCGAACCACCCATCGGGATCGTTTTGGCTTTTTGAAGCCTATGATGCAAAGGGAATGTACAACGAAGCCACCGCACTCTTCGAAAAAGGCTTTGAAGCGGATCCCGATAATCCCCGCTATCTCTATTCCATGGGATACACCGAGGCTAAGGCCGGCCGGAAACGTGAGGCAGAGGAGAGGATAAACAAACTCAGGAGCATCTCAAAAGAGACCTACGTTCTGCCCTATCGAGTTGCCAGGATATATGCCGCATTGGACCAACAAGATGAAGCATTCGCCATGCTCGAGAAAGCATATGAGGAGCGAGACTACTATCTGCCGCGACTGAAGGTTGATCCCGCGTTTGACAATCTTCGAACGGACCCGCGCTTTTCGGACCTTTTGCGCCGAATGGGGTTGCCGCAGTGAGAGAAATCAGCCACAGATTAACACCGATAACGCAGAGCAGGACTGATCGGTGGTACTTTGTTCTTGGTACTTTGTTCTTGTGTCCGCCGATTCGCAATCGAATGGGATTACTCCTTAAGAACCAAGCACAAAGCACCAAGTACAAAGTTCATCTCTAACCACCTTTCATATATAGAGTAGCGACCTGGTCCTACTTAAGTGAATCGCAACCGATATCTTCGCGGGCTCTCTGCGTCCTTGATCGACTGTTAACCAACTGACCGGGTCGCTACGGTTCGCTGTTCCGCATCGGTGACCATGGTGTGTTACAAATGCGCTTCAAGAATTGATCCAAATCAAGGAGGGAACAGTTGAGGAGGGAACAATCGCAATGGCGCTTATTGCGGCCAACGAGCTAAAACGCAAGCTACTGATTGCTGTGGACGGGCAACCTTTCGTGGTTCTTGAGGTTTTCTTTGCTTCGCCGACGGCGCGTGGTGCGGCCACAATGGTACGCACCAGGCTGCGTCACCTCTTGACGGGCGCGGTCATGGAAAAGAGTTTCCGTTCAAGCGAAAAGTTTGCCGAGCCGGATGTCGAGTTCGCGCCGGCGTCTTTTCTCTATAGCGACGCGAACGGTTTTCACTTCATGGATGAGAAGAGTTATGAGCAGTTCACTTTTTCAGCCGAGGCCATCGACACCGATCGTGGCTACCTGAAGGAAGGTGTATCGTTGCAGGTTTTGAAATACAACGGCGGCCCTGTTTCCTTGCAACTGCCGCAATATGTCGAACTCGCAGTTGTCTCTACCGAATTGGGACTGCGGGGTGACACCGCAGCAGGCGGAGCGACCAAGCAGGCTACGCTGGAGACCGGCCTCGTTGCTCGTGTGCCGCTCTTTATCAAAGAGGGTGAAATTGTTCGCGTGAATACGCAGACCGGCGAAGTTGCGGGCAGGGCATAGCGCGAAGATAGATCGCAAACTGTCTCTTCTCGGATGACAGAACTAAAACGCTCAATCGGCCTGTGGCAGGCGACGGCGATGGTTGTCGGCATCATCATCGGGGCATCTATCTTTGTTCAGCCATCTGAAATTGCGCGGCTGGTCCCATCGGTACCAGGCGTATTTGCGGTCTGGATCCTCGCCGGTTTGTTGACGCTCTTTGGAGCGCTCTGTTGCGCCGAGCTGGCCTCTGCTTTTCCGCGAACTGGTGGTGTTTACGTTTTTCTCAAGGAGACCTATTCGCCCGCGGTCGGTTTCCTTTGGGGCTGGACTATGTTCTGGATTATGCACTCCGGCATCATCGCAGCCATCGCCGTGGTCTTCGCGCGCTACGTCGGATATTTCGTGCCGCTCGGCGACAGTGGTACGCGCCTGGTTGCGTCAGGAGCGATCGTGGTGCTTTCAGGTGTCAACTATCTCGGCGTGAAACAGGGAAGCACGCTGCAGACAATCTTCACACTCGGCAAAGTGATCGCAATAGTAATGATTTTGTTGGTAGTAGTGTTGAGTTCACCGGGTGCATCAGCAACCCACGCCGCCGCCGACCAGGGGATCTCGTTTGGCAAGTTTGCGCTGGCCGTCGGCGCCGGTCTTTTCGCATTCGGTGGCTGGCATATGGTGACATACACGGCTGAGGAGACGCACAATCCCCAACGGACGATTCAACTCGCGCTGGTCATCGGCGTGCTGACCGTGACAGCCTGCTACATCGCGCTCAACGCCGCTTATTTCTATGCACTGCCACTTGAGAAGGTTTCAACATCGACGCGGGTGGCCGCTGACGCGGCGGAAGCCGTAATCGGACCGCGCGGTGGGGCGACGATTTCGGCGGTTGTAATCTTTTCTACATTTGGCGCAGTCAGCGGCATCATCCTCGTTGGGCCTCGCGTGTATTTTGCAATGGCGCGCGACGGTTTGCTGTTTCGCTGGATTGCCGCCGTGCATCCGCGCTTCCAGACGCCGCACCGCGCCATTGTGTTGCAGGCTATCTGGGCGTCGGTACTGGTGGCGACTGGAACCTACCGGGCGCTGTTCACGAGTGTTATTTATACGGAATGGATTTTCTTCGGCTTGATGGTGTTCGGGCTTTTCAAACTCCGTGGTCGATCGGACTACACTCCGTCGTATCGAGTATGGGGATACCCGCTCCTTCCGGGTCTGTTCATCCTCGCTTCGCTCTTCATCGTGACAAGTCAGATCGTCTCCGAACCGCGCAACAGCATTATTGGGCTCGGGATAGTTGCGCTGGGATTGCCGGTGTATTATTTGTGGGCCAGAAGATCGTTGAGCCTTTAGTTGTTTTGTTTAGGAGTTTCGAACCGTGATCATCGACTTTCATAATCACTACTATCCGCCCGCTTATCTCGATGCGCTGCGACAGGGCCCGTCCAACGTCAAGGTCACCTTCGACGATGAGGGAAATCCATTGTTGCATTACCCCGGCGACTACAACATCGTAGTGCGCGGGCATCGCGACATCGATTACCGGCAACATGTGTTGAAAGAGACCAGCATCGACAAACAGATCCTGACGCTCACGACACCAGGCACGCACATGGAGGCTCCGCAGCGTGCGGTCGCTTTGGCGCAGATGGTCAACGATGCCTTCGCCGAGGTGGTAGCGACGCGTGGCGAGCGATTTAGCGCGCTCGGAACCTTGCCGCTCAGCGACCCGGCTGCTTCGGTTGGGGAACTCGAACGGGTGATCACTCAACTCGGATTTCGCGGCGTGATGTTGTTTAGCAACATCAATGGAGTCGGTCTCGACGACAAGCGGTTCTGGCCATTGTGGGAGAAGGCGAACGAACTTGGAGCTGTGCTATTCATCCATCCTACACATCCGGTCGGTGTCGAAGCGATGACTGAATATTGGCTGATGCCCCTCGTCGGTTTTTTGATGGATACTACGCTCGCGGCGGGCAAGCTTGTCTTTAGCGGAGTGGTCCATCGATTTCCGCGCATTACATGGGTGCTTGGACACCTGGGCGGCGCAGTGCCCTATATCGCGGAGCGTTGGGACCGCGGCTATCGTGCTTTCAAAGAATGTCGCGCCAACATCGATCGGCCGCCCAGCGAATACCTGAAGGATTTCTACTACGACTCGGTAAACTTCGACGTAAACGCGCTGACCATGGCGATCGCCTTTGCCGGAGTCGACCGTATTGTTGCGGGCAGCGACTATCCACACCAGATCGGCAGCCTTGAACTGATGAAGCAGAGCATTGCCTCTCTCGGAATTCCGGAAACAGACAAGGATAAAATCCGTGCAGGAAATGCCGCGAGAATTCTGAGATTCTAAGTTGAAGAGTTGAAAATCCAAAGCAGCCCGACCCGGGCTGCTTTCGTGGAGGCCCGGCTATGGATTATCGCAAATGCGAACAGGATTGACGCTTTACTTTCAAAGGCTACGGCACATCTCTGATGCCCAGGGTGTTGCTACAGCACGTGCGTAAGTTAGTCTTATCTCGGAAAAATTCCAGTCCTTGCGCTGCCAGATCGAGCCGTCGGCATATTCGACGCGATTGATCACGGCCTTCTCCTGGAAAAGCGACTTCTTTGCTAGGCTTCCAACGCTGACAACGTCGCTGGGACCGGAAATGCTGAAGGCCTGCAATTCCTTCTCTTTGTCAGGTTTCATGTTGACGCCGCAAAGAAACTGCCTGCGGGCCATGTTCGCTGGAGTCGACGGATCAATGAATTGGTACTCAAAGAACACTATTTCAATGGCCTTGGAACTCCTGTTTTGGACCTTGACCCGGTAAGCATAGCCGTCCACCGGTTTTGTTTGGGCCGCGCGCGAATCTTGCACGCTCTTTTCAAGAGCTGCGCTGCGTCCATCGATTGTATCGTCGTTTGGATCCCTTGCCCCTGCCGGCGCATTGGCCCTAACGTTTCGCTCAAAATTCTTATTGGCCGGGATCACAGCCCGTACCGGAGGAACAGTTGTAGTCTCGTCTAGTGGCTCAACTGTTTGATGACTCCGGTACCACTTGAAAGAGAGCACCGTCAGTGAAGAGCCTTCCGGCGAGGTTGTGGAGTTCTGACCGGGGAAAACAAACATCAGGAGAAGCGACAAAAGCAATACTTGTCTCATGAGATCTCTCCTTCGAGCGCGGGTATAGTCTTCACTCAAGTCCGCAGGCGCTGTGTTCTGTAGTGAGCACAATGGACGGCAAAGTGCTGAGTCTGCGACTTCCAGCCTGGAAGCTGATGCATGACTTTTCCATTGAGTTCGTTCCGGTTAAGTCAAGGAATGATGGCGGAGCCTGGGGACGACCTCGCTTCAGCCTGTATGAATTGAAAAGATAGTTAACGCGAGTGCGTCTGTCAATAAAAGTGTAGGTCTGAATACCGAAAACGAACCAAGTCGTATAGAATCCCCCGACGAATTACGGATCTCAGAAACCGTCCCGCCCCGCTTTCGGACGTCGTGCTCAACTGGACCGTCGCCTTGCACCGATGATGCTCGCCACCGGTACCAGGATCGGACGTTACGAAATCCGTTCACTACTCGGCGGAGGCGGGATAGGTGGCTAAAAGGAGTCCCATGCATTTCGCAGAAAAGAAGAGACGTTTTGACGTCGTCACGTCGACGATCGCCTTACTCGCCTTTGTAGTTCCAACTCTCATTATCTCTCTTGCGTCAGCAAAGCAAACAGGTGCACCGGGAAAGGATCAGTCGTCAACTGCAGATCTCACGGGCAATTGGCGCGTACAAACAGATAACTCAGATGGCACCTTCCGACGGGCTTACTTCAACTTGAAGCAAGAAGGTGCGCGAATCACGGGTTCGATCCGACTCACGCAGTTTTACTACTTGATTACCGAGAGCACCGGCGGACCTGAAAGCTTTACGATCGTGGGAACTATGAAGGATGGCAAGACGGACCGGCGCGTTCAATACGAAGGTCGACTGATCGGAGACGAACTGCATTTATCCACGCGGCGTCGCCCTGAAGATAAACCGACGGAGTCAGTGGCCCATCGGGCTCCGGCCGGAGAGGGCGCACTTCCTGCGCGAGTTGCACCTCCCGCGCTACATAAAGTGAAAGATAATGGCCTGGCTCGGACGCCGCCAATGGGGTGGAACAGTTGGAACAAATTCGCCAGCAGAGTTGATGATGCCACCGTTCGTAGAATTGCAGACGCGATGGCCAGCAATGGCATGAAAGAGGCCGGATACCTCTACGTCAACATTGACGATACCTGGGAAGCCGGTCGCGATGCGCAGGGGAATATTCAGACAAACAAGAAGTTTCCCGACATGAAAGCCCTCGCAGATTACGTGCATAGCAAGGGTCTGAAACTGGGTATTTACTCATCACCAGGACCGAATACCTGTGCCGGTTACGAAGGCAGCTACGGTCATGAAGAACAGGACGCCAGGACCTATGCCGCATGGGGCATTGATTATCTTAAGTACGACTGGTGTGGGGCGCGCACGCTCTACACTGATGAAGAGATGCCGGCTATTTACCAGAAGATGGGCGACGCATTACTCGCGGCTCGTCGACCGATCGTCTATAGCCTCTGCCAGTACGGCCGTCTCGATGTTTGGAAGTGGGGTGCCGACGTAGGCGGAAACCTCTGGCGCACAACCGGCGACATTCGTGATAGTTGGGACTCAATGTCAAGAATCGGGTTCGGACAGAGTGACCTCGCGCAGTGGGCCCAGTCCGGTCATTGGAATGATCCTGACATGCTGGAGATTGGCAACGGGGGTATGAGCGAAGTTGAATACAAGACACACATGAGTCTGTGGGCGATCCTGGCCGCGCCCTTATTGGCCGGAAATGATCTTCGGAGTGTGAGTCCGGCAATACTGGAGATTCTCACGAACCGCGACGTGATCGCCGTCGATCAGGATAAACTGGGAAAGCAGGGCACAAGAATCTCGAGGTCTGGTGACCAGGAGGTCTGGAGCAGGCCGCTTGCTGGTAGTGCGCAGGCGGTGGCGTTCTTCAATCGCGCCGCGGAACCAGCGAAAGTGACCGTTCGTTGGGCAGACTTAGGCGTAACTGATAAGCCACGACTGCGCGATCTTTGGGAGCACAAGGATATAGACGCGACATGGCCGGAATACTCGGTAATGGTTCCGGGCCATGGTGTGACTATGCTTCGAGTGAGTCGTTAGCTGAAATCGCTCAGGTGCTTCTGGTTCAATGAAGCTGGAGGATAATCACGTGGTGCGTGTGATTTGCAATGTTCTCGGGCTCGTTCTGGTTCTCAGTAGCCTGACTATGGCCCACGCCCGGGCGGAAACGCAGGATCGCGCAACCTTCACCGTCGGCACGGCAACCGCAGCGCGCGGCCAAAAAGCTATCGGCGCGATAGAAGTTCCGGCCGGGAGCGACCCAGGTTTGAGCATCCCAGTCGCAGTGTTTCACGGTGCGAAGCCGGGGCCTGTGCTCGCGCTCGTCTCCGGTGCGCACGGCACTGAATACGCATCCATCATCGCGCTGGAGAAAATGATCGGTCTGCTAAATCCGGCAGAGATTTCCGGCACAGTAATCGTCGTCCCGCTAATTAACATCCCTTCCTTCGAACAGAAAGTCCCACACGTCAACCCGGTAGATCATAAGAGCATGAATCGCTTCTACCCGGGGAAGATAGATGGCACGCAGACCGAACGCGCTTCATTCCTGTTAACAAAACAGGTCGTGGAGCAATGCGACCATCTGATCGACCTGCATGGCGGCGACCTTGATGAGAGTTTGCGCCCTTACAGCTACTGGACGAAGACCGGCAACGAAAAGCAGGATCAAATCTCGCGCGAGATGCTTCTCGCGTTTGGTCTGGATCACATCATCATCTCCACCGACCGGCCAAAAGACCCGCAGGCTTCGCGCTATCTGGAAAACACTGCGACCACGCGCGGCAAGCCTTCGATCACCGCAGAGGCAGGACACGCGGGAACAGTTGAACCCGAGGATGTCGCTGCTCTAGTTAATGGCTGCTTGAACGTGATGCGTTATCTGAAGATGCTGCCGGGCACGACCGCGATGATCGAACATCCTGTTTGGATTGAGAAGGTCGTTACTCTGGCCAGCGAGCAGACCGGGATGTTCTATCCATTGGTCCGGCGCGGCACCTATGTCGAGCGGGGAATGAAAGTCGGCTACGTCACTGACTACCTTGGAAAAGTTATCTTTGAGGCACGCGCTCCGGTGGCGGGAGTGGTTCTTTACATCTGCGCGGTGCCCTCGATGACGAAAGACGCAACCATCGCGAACATAGGTGTAGTTGCGCGATGATGGAGATTTCGAATAGAGATGTTTTAGGAGTCTTTCATGGCGCCCAGGATGTCCATTGATACCTCTTCTAAATGGCGATACTGCTGTTACGCGCTGGTTTGTGCAATTGGGATGTGTGGCGCAGTCACCGGACAATATATCTCCCCAGATACCTACACGCGGTACGAGTTGCTCACGCCGGAGAGTCATCAGTTCAAGATCTACTACGAAGTGACTGAGACACGAGTTGGCGCGCATTTTCATTTCAACGCCATCCGCGAAGGTAGCGAGGCTTCGGATGAATCTGTCGTCGACGTGGCCACGGGCAAGCCATTGAAGTTTGAGGTTGTTACTGGAGCACAGGCCAAAACTGATTCGCCAACTGAAAACTTTAGCCCTATGGTACACTACATCAAAGTCTATTTGGCCCATCCTATTGCCGAACAGGGCGAGTATCGCCTGGCGATCACTAAGACCTACAAAGACGACAAGAGCTATTACGCCGAGGGCGACCACCTCGTGTTCAAACGTCCGTTGTCAATCCCGCGTGACAGTGTTGTATTGCCGGAGGGCTATGAAATTACGTCGTGTTCAGTAGCTACGCAGGTTTTGCCTGAGGCGGATGGTCGCTTAAAGCTCGCGTTTGTGAATGAAGGCAACGGCGGATCGCTCGAAGTTATGATTACAGCCCGCAAACTGCCGGCTAAAGGGCCTTGATTATTGCATCTGCCGACACCACTTCACTGCAGAACCGTGAGCGTAAAGCCAGGTGTGAATGAGGATTTCTTAAGACGCGTGTGAATGGGAGTTTCTGGAAAGGAGGGCTTGTGATGAGAGTACTAACTACCTCGCTGCTTTTCGTCGGCATATCCTGCTTCATCACGCTCAGCGGTGGCAGCCAGACTCTAACTCAAAGGCCAACTCTCTCCGAACGCGCCTATCAGGACCGCGAAATTCTCTATGAGCTGCAGGCGCCTGAATCGCACGCTTTTCGCATCACTCACGACTACACCGTACGCAAGGCTGGCGAAAAATATTACTTTAATGTCGTGCGCGCAGGCAGCCATGTGTCAGACCCGGCCAGCATCGATCTCGACACTGGCGAGAAGCTGAAGTGGGAGATTATTAGCGGCAAGCAGGCCTTAGATCGCAAACTACCGATCGTTGACGAGGTTAAACCAGATTCCGAGGTCGTGGTGACTCATTTGGCCCACGTACTTGCTGCCGGTACGACCAATAGAATTCGCTTGATGGAAACTTACGCCGATTCGAAGAGCTACTACCTCGAAGGCGACGAGTTGATTTGGGATCGCAGCTTTGGGCGGTTGCGCAACACGGTCGTGCTGCCCGCGGGTTGGTACCTCACAGCCCTTGCGTCGCCTGCAACGATTAAAACACTGCCCGATGGACGGGTGTCAGTCTATATTGTTAATCCACGAAACGATGACATTCGAGTATATTTGCGGGCGCGAAAGCGTCCAGCATAGCCCGCGCGAAAGTCCAGAGCTTTCTCGACATGAATCCGGAACTTGTTAGTGCAAGATTTAACCTCTTTTAGTGGACTGCTTGCTGGGTTGGGTTTCCCTGTGACAGGTTGCCAGAACGGAGAGTTCATCACCAGTTAGTCGGCTCATTTCTTACCGCGAATGCTGTCATTACTTAACATCTCCAACATTACTCTGATTGATGACCTGCGCGTTGAGTTTGACAGTGGCCTGAATCTGCTCACCGGCGAAACGGGCTCGGGAAAATCAATCATCGTGGACGCGCTTGGTGTTTTGATCGGCGGACGGTTCACTTCCGATCTGATCAAGACAGGCGCGGACCGAGGCTTCATCGAAGGACTCTTCTCCGTCGCGCCTAGTCGTGAGTTGGAAACTACTCTCAGTGCCGCCGGTATTGAAGTTGAAGCTCCGCAACCGGCAGAGGAAACGACCGCCATGGAGATCATCATCCGGCGGGAACTAGCTCCAGCGGGGCGTAACAAGATCTTTATTAACAATCAACTCGCCACGCAATCGCTTTTGCGAGACTTGCGCCCGTTTCTTGTAGACATACATGGTCAGGGTGAGCAGCAGACACTTTTCAATCCAGAGACTCACCTCGAGTTGCTTGATGCCTACTCGGGCAATGGCACGTTACGTCAGGAGGTAGCTGAGGCCTTTCACCGCTGGTATGGTCGCAAACGCGAGCTTGACGAATTGCGGCGAGACGAAGCGGAAAAGTTTCAACTGTTAGATATTCTGAAATTCCAGATTGGCGAACTCGAGCACGGGCAATTGGCCATCGGGGAGGACGCCACTCTGGAGGAAGAGCGACGACGTTTGCTCAACTTCGAGAAACTAAACACGCTTTCTGACGAAAGCTACGCGTTGATTTATGAAGACGACGACGCTGCGCTCACTCGTGTGCGACAGGCAATGAAGCGAATGGAAGAGTTGGCGCAGTATGAATCGACGTTTTCCGAGTATCGCGAGGGCCTCGAATCCGCGCGAGCCGTGCTGGAAGACCTTGCGTTTTCATTGCGCGATTTCTCAGACAAGCTGGAATTTTCGCCGGCGCGGCTCGCGGAAATAGAAAACCGTTTGGCTGAAATCTCCAACCTCAAGCGCAAGTATGGAGGCTCGATCGAAGCCGCGCTGGAACACCTGGCGCGGTCGGAAGATCGGCTGCGGCAAATTGAGCACTCTGCCGAACGGGAAATAGAGTTGCAGACCGAGTTGGCGGCCGCACGCGCAAACTATCAGGAAGGGGCGGTCAGGCTGCACGCCGAGCGGGTGCGCGCGGCAAAGAAGTTTGAAAAGGCGGTCGAGCGTGGTCTGTCTGAAGTCGCGATGGAGAGCGCGAAGTTTCAGGTACAAATAACCGCGCCGGAAGGCTCAGAGTTAGCAGACGAAGCCGGGTCGTCGGGCTTCACAGCTCGCGGTATTGATCGCGTTGAGTTTTATTTTTCTGCCAACATCGGTGAAGACGTCAAACCACTTGCCAAGGTCGCCTCGGGCGGCGAAGCATCGCGATTGATGCTGGTGTTAAAGACGGTAGCCAATGCGTCGGAGTTTCCGCGCACGATCGTGTTTGACGAAGTAGACACTGGTATTGGCGGCCGCGTAAGTGAGACAGTTGGCGTGAAGCTCAAGAGACTGGCGCAAACGAATCAGGTGTTGTGCGTAACCCACCAGCCGCAAATAGCTCGCTTCGCCGACTGCCATTTGCTCGTGCACAAGGATGTCATCAAAGGTCGCACCACGGTTGGTGTTGAAAGACTAGACCGTCAAGCGCGTGTGGAAGAACTGGCGCGCATGCTCACCGGGACCGAAATTACCGCCAGCGCGCGTCGCCATGCGCGAGAGTTGCTGAAATGAGGGAGGGAGGCGTTCTTTTCGCAAGTCTCATTCGCACCGTGGTTCTAAAAGAGTCTGGAGCAGACACAAAGATTGGACCAATGATTGGACGAATGACCTCGTTTGCACACAAACTCATGACCGGTGTACAAGGCTTACTCATGCTTAAGCGCGCGACGGCTTCGTTGGCTCTGATTATTTGCGGCAGTGTGTCAGCCAGAACTCCTTCAGTCCCTGTCGAGAAATCCTGTCGTGAGCATCCCCAGATAATCGGCAAGTGCTTCACTGTGCATGGCAGGTTGTCAGTCTATAACGGGAACCCGGCTGTTCGGCTGCGCCGGTCAGGCACAAAGAGGATACTGGGTGTGTCAGACCAAAGATTCAGCCTGCCCGAATATCGAAATATTCCCGAGAGTCTTATGAAAGAACTCGGAGGTGAGAATGAAATTGTCGCAGACTTTCTTGTTTGTCCTTTCACGCGGCAGAAGCCCGGTGAGATGCAGTTGATATGTATTGAGTCGGCGAAGAATGTGGCAGTCAGGTCCCGGCACTGACGAAGCTATGAAGAAACTCAACTTTGGCCGCAGGTTAACATGGATGACCAAGATCAAGACAAGCGAGAGTCTCAGGCATGGGCTTCTTAACTGTTTATCTGACCAGCGTTATCGGCGTTAATCTTTGGCAAGTTCTCTCAAGGTGGCCACGGTTGTGTCACCCGTCAGCG
>Ga0137366_10002073_pt1 | contig 15182 bp, 12 predicted proteins | sample SagtaG_8_FD_104938 | JGI IMG/M metagenome (GOLD analysis project Ga0137366, IMG submission 104938) | Vadose zone soil microbial communities from Sagehorn Ranch, Mendocino, California, USA - Sage1_L_60_16 metaG | ecosystem: Environmental > Terrestrial > Soil > Vadose zone | place: USA...
CCTTCTTTATTCTCGCGATCGCTCTCCTTTCCCTTCTCGCCACGCCGCTGCTGACATGGCTCGCGATAGTCTTCAATAATGCCAACTGGCTTCTGGGCCAGCTTGTTCTTGGGATCGTGCAACTGCTGGCGCAACTTCCCGGCGGACATTTTTACGTCGCCCAACCGCATTGGCCCGAAAAGCTCATGGCAAAGATTATCGTGCTGGACCTGGGCGCCGGCGCGGCTGTTCATCTGCGGACAGAAGGTGGAAACTGGTTATTCGATTGTGGGAGCGAACGGAGCTACGAAGACGTTGTTCGCGAGTATTTGCATTGGACGGGAGTAAACCGGCTCGATGGTTTGGTTCTAACGCACGGAGATTCGCTCCATCTTGGCGGCGCAGCGGAATTGCTGCACGATTATCCCCGCGTCCGGGTGATCGATAATCCGGCGCCAGATCGCTCGAGTATTCATCGTCGATTGCAGCGCCTGCTCCAAGAATGCGGAGTCAAGCCAAACGATTTGACCGCCGGAGACAATTTCCGCTTGTCGCGCGACGTCGTCGCCCATGTCCTTTTTCCGCCACGAATATTTTCTGCAAGGAGAGCGGACGACCAGGCACATGTTATTCAGGTATCCATTGCTCCATCGACATCGGTTTTGTTCATGTCGGACAGTGGCGTGGAAACCGAAAGCGCGCTGCTGTCTTCCGGTTTGAATCTCCACAGTGACATCGTCGTCAAAGGACAGCATTACTCTGGAAATTCCTGCTCCGGACGTTTTCTCGATGTTGTGCAGCCGCGCCTGATCATTGCCACTTCGCGCGATTTCCCTCCGACCGAACGAATCAGCGACAACTGGGCCGAGGATTTGCGAACCCGCGGCATCAAACTCTTTCGCCAGGACCAAATGGGCGCGGTAACAGTGCGCTTTGGCCGCAATGGTTGGGAAGCACAGAGTTATCTCACCGGCGAAACTTTTCGGAGCTCAAGCCAATGAATCATCGCGCCTTCCGCGCAAAATTGTTGCTCAAATTTCGTGAGCGGCAGATCTCCGGCCCTTGGAGAAGCCATCGTGAAATCGGGATTTGCTCGCGCGATCCGTTCGATTTCTTGAAAATAATCGAGGTGATCGGTCGCGATGAGGAATCTTCCATTTTCAGCCAGTGCCTGGCTGATCGCGCGTAAGAATTCTCCAGTTACGATCCTCCGCCGCCAATGGCGGCGTTTTGGCCATGAATCGGGGAACAAGAGATAAAATGTTTCCACTGACCCGGCCGGCAACAAATAACGCACCGCATACGAATTTTCCATGCGCAGCACGCGCACATTGCCAACCATCGCGGCGGCTTTTCGCGCGGCGCTGCGGATTCGGCCAAGCAACCGCTCGATTCCGAGAAAACTTCTCTCCGGCATGCGTTCTGCCAGCGCGCAAATGAACGAGCCGTCGCCGCAGCCAAGATCGACGTGCAACGGCGCGTTGCGTCCGAAGATTTTCTCCGGATCGAGCCGGTCGGTTACCGAATCGAGTTCGATCAGCGGAGAGCCCCGAAACTCTTCGGGGCGGTAAGCTACTTTAACCTCGCCTACGAGCACGCTGGGAGAAAACTACGCAGTTGCTATCTCAACAAGCCCAAAAAAGCCGAAACAAACCACCGGCAGCTTTGTCTAAGATCGACAATCATGAAAAGAATCTCAGTTTTTGCCCTGCTTTTTACCGTTGCAGTAGTATCTCTTAGTGGTGCTGGTCGCGCCGAAAATTCGCCTTCTCCAGCAATCAAGACCGCGATTTTCGCTGGCGGCTGTTTTTGGTGCATTCAACCCGCGTTCGACAAGGCAAAAGGCGTGATCAAAACCGTCGTTGGTTATTCTGGCGGAACAGAACCGAATCCCACTTACGAACTCGTTACCTCGGAGAAAACGCGCTACCGAGAATCAATCGAAATCACGTACGATCCGGAGAAAATTTCGTACGATCAGTTGCTCGACATTTATTGGCGACAAATCGATCCGACGCAGGCGGACGGGCAGTTTACCGATATTGGGCCAAGTTATCGCGCTGCGATCTTTTATGGCAACGATGAGGAAAAGAACATCGCCGAAGCGTCAAAGGCAAAGGTCGCGGGCTCGGGCAAATTCGATAAACCGATCGTGACCGAAATTCTTCCGGCGATGAAATTTTATCCGGCCGAGACGTATCACCAGAAATACTATCAGCAAAACCCGGCGCACTTCGAAGCATTCGAGAAAGGATCGGGGCGGGTTTCCTTTCAAAATAAAACCTGGGACGATGGGCGGTAAGGCGGCGGCGGCAGTGGCCGTCATAGAGTAGCGCAAGCTCCGGGCTTGCCGCGGGAAAATCGGAAGCGAGGACGCATGCGCTACATCACGCTACAGATGAACGACCTGTACGCCTTCAGTCTCGGTGCGCTGGGCGTACAGATCGCTCAAGCGTTGTGTGATCGCGCCGACTCTGCCGTCACCGATGACGCGATTGTCGACCTTTGTTACGGCGGCAAGTTCGCCCATTGTTCCCGTGCAAAACGTCTCATCAGCATCGTAAACATCGACAACTGACAAATCGGTGTCGACGCACCGGATTTTTTCGGAGGCACAAATCTCGACAACGGTCGCGCGGGTAATTCCGTCAGGGCACGCCACGACGCGGCTGGTCGCAAGATCGCCGTTGCGCACGATGAACACATGGGTTGCGTTTGTCTCCGCAACGAAACCGCACGTATCGAGCATGAGCGCATCGTCCGCGCCGGCGTTGTTTGCTTCTATCTTCGCCAGAATCGAGTTCAGCAGGTTCGCATGATGAATTCGTGCGTCGAGAACCTCTGGCGGCGGCCGGCGCACCGTTGCGGTGATCAATTTGAGACCGCTTTTTGAGTACACGGGAGATTTGTGTTCGGCGAGAATGATCAACGTTGGCCCGCTCTGATTCAGGCGTGGGTCCATCCCTGAGGTGATCTTCGCGCCGCGGGTGAGCGTGAGACGAATGTGGACGCTGTCTCGCATCTTGTTTGCCGCGAGCGTGCGTTTGATCTGCTCGATGACTTTCTCGCGCGGCGGAATTTCGGCGAACGACAAGGCGCGCGCCGACCGCTCCAGCCGGTCGAGATGTTCGTAGAGCTTGAAAATTCGACCGTCATACAGGCGCAACCCTTCCCAAACTGCGTCGCCGCCTTGCACTGCCGAATCGAACGGGCTGACCCCTGCTTTGTCACGATGCACCAGTTGTCCGTTGATATTGACGATCAGGTCGCTATTTCGCTCATCGAATTTCTGCAACATCAAACGAAAAAGCTAACCACGGAAGCACACGAATGAACACTAATCTTCCCAGTTTAGTGGCTGAACCCTATTTTGGAAATGAGGCTCTGGCTTCTCTATCGCCCGCAGCATCCGCGGTTCAATGCAAGCGATGTTCATACAGCCTTTGGTAACATTCGCGGCAACGATCGTAGATTTCCCGTAAGTGCGCTGGCACTTCGACGTGCCTTCGTCGATATGGCTGAAACGACGGCGATCTTGCCACTTCGCCATACCAATACTTCGCCCAGATCCCGTCCGTTTCGCGCAGGCCCGGCGCCCAAGAAAGCATCGATTCGCTAAACTCGACACCGACTGCTTCGCAAAGCAGGCGCAATATTCGTTCGGGATTTTGCAGCACGTCTTTTGCATCCACAACCGGGGGAGCCGCATTCATGCGTTGTCGGACAAAATTAAACAGTTCCGTCTGTTGCACAAACCCGAGATTTTCCAGCGCTGGCTCCTCGCGCTTCTTGACATAGGAGGAAATCACTTCGCGCGGATCGCGTATGAGAAAGCAATTTGTGACGCTGGCAAGCCATTCCCGGTCCACCTCCGGCAGGAGATGATGTGTCATCTGTTTTTGGAAAAAAATGAGCTTGCCGTTTGGGAGGGGGCTGGTCAGCTGCGCGACAACTTTTCGCCAATCCGTCTCCCCGGTCGCGATCACTTTATCCGCGCCGGGGTGTTTCTTGCCGGTCGCTTTCAGATAATACGCGTAAAACGGCTCATCGACAACGAACGCGTCCGGCCGATTTCCCCATGCGCGCATCATCGCGGTCGAGATGTTTCGCGGGCCCGACCACATCGCGAGGCGGATCGGTTGAATCATCAGCAAAGATTCCAGCGCCGCTGGACAATTTTCCAGCGCAGAATTTGGACGCTCGAATCGTCGCGAGTCGGCAAGATTCGGAACGTTAGACCGAGTCGAACCGCCTATGCCTTCGCGAAGACGCCGATTAACGGACGACGCGATGGCGTCTTTGAGCGAAAATCGCTCGCGAACCCATCCTGGGTGCGAATCTCTACGTGACCAGCCGCGCGCTTGGCGCCATAAACCAGCACGGCGCCGACCGGCGCTTGGTACGGATCAGAAACCGGAAGCTTCTTGAACCCGTAATTATTCACGAGTTCGTTCCCGGCTTGCTTTGCCAATAGCGTTGTCGGACGCGAGCGAACCACTCCGGCAGCAACGAGCGCCTCTTTCACGAATCGCCAGCACAGGGAATGCGAGTGGGCATTTGCGCGTTCCTGGGCAATCGTGGCAGCGCGACACAGTTTCGGGTCAATCTTGGAATCGATTTTGGCAAGCGGGCGGACAATTTTTTTCGGCTGATATTTGTCCACGACCTCAACCGACTGTGTTTTGCCGGAAACATCTTTGTAAGCAAACTTTGGTTTTGGCGCGGACATGATCAACGCCTCAGCAGGACGTGGATAAAACGCGACGCAAGAGAGGATAATTAGGAGGGGGAATATTTTTCGCATAAAGAGCGCGTCATATCGATCATTTTGGCGGCTTCTGCAAGCGATTTTTTTAACAAAACACTAAATTTTCCGTTCGAACCTATAGCTCTGGTATCTAGTTACTTACGCGCGAGGATTAGCGCACCACGGGCAAAGATCTTGTCCAGGCAATGCGCTTAGAGCGACGCCACAGATTCGACCATTCGCTGGCGCATCTTTGCATCAGGAAGCCGACCGATTCCTGCCTGCATATTGTCTTCGAGATGGCGCGCTTTGTCAGTCGCTGGGATGGCGCAGGTTACAGCTGGATTGGCAACGATCCACTTCAGAAAAAATTGCGCCCAAGATCGGCAATCAAATTCGGCCGACCAATCCGGGAGCGGTTTTGAGCGCACTTTGCCGAAGAGATCCCCTGCTCCAAATGGCCGATTAACAATCACTGCGACGCCGCGTTCCTGAGCGAGCGGCAAAACGCGCTCTTCGGCTTCGCGTTCCATCATCGAATAGTTGATCTGCACAAAATCGAGCTTTTCGCTTCGCATGAGCTTTTCCACTTCACCGAATGCGCCTGCTTCGTAATGCGTGATTCCGATATACCGAATCCGCCCCTGTTCCTTCCATTGACGCAGCGTCGCGAGGTGCGTAAGGACGTCGACCAAGTTGTGCACCTGCATTAAATCGATTTGTTTGGTTCGCAATCGGACCATCGAGCGTTCCATCTCACGAATTCCGTTCTCCTGGCCTCGAGCCCAAACCTTTGTGGCGAGAAAAAAATTGTCTCGAATTCCGAGCGTAGCCGTGAGATCGCCAATCACATCTTCGGCACGGCCATACATGGACGACGTGTCGATGACACGGCCACCGAGCTTCACAAAAAGCGAGAGAACATCCCCGAATTGTCTCCGGCTATCCGACGTGAGATCGACATCGAATGTTCGCCATGTTCCTAGGCCGATGACAGGCAGCTTCTCACCAGATGAAGGAATCGGGCGGACAATCATCGTTGATGATTCGGTTGCCGATTGCGCATGCGATGCCCGAATCGGCACAAGCAATCCCGCTGCGCCTACGCCAATTAACCGCGTGGCTTCGCGACGGGTAATTTCATTGCGCGGATTGATTGTGCCTTTTGTCATGTCGAGCGTAGTCGAGACATCTCTCACTGTTAAATCAGACAAGGGCAAGAGATTCCTCGACTTCGCGCGGAATGACACAAACTTTTAGCCACCATGAACGAAACCAGCCGTCGTCATTTCATCAAACTCTCCGCTGCCGCAGGCGGTGCCCTCGGATTAGGAACTAGATCGATAAGTTTATTCGCCGAGCAATCCGTGAAGCCACTTCGCATTCTCATACTTGGCGGGACCGGATTCACCGGACCGTATCAGGTCCGTTACGCGCTCAGTCGTGGACACAAAGTCACGACATTCAACCGCGGCAAGACGCACCCGGGCGAACTGCCAAGCGAAATCGAACAATTGATTGGCGATCGCAACGGCCAATTGGATGCGCTGAAGGGGCGCAAATGGGATGTCGTCATCGATAACCCGACGACACTGCCGGCCTGGGTGCGCGATGCTGCGCAAATTCTCAAGGGAAATGTCGAGCGTTACGTGTTCATCTCGACAATCTCTGTTTACGCCGACACGAGCAAAGGCGCGGATGAAATGGCGCCGCTCGCGAAATATGAGGGCGCCGATCCGTACAAAGAGACGCTCCAAGCCATGAAGGCGTCCAGTTACAAAACGTACGGCCCCCTTAAAGCGTTATCGGAAAAGGAAGCCGAGAAATGGTTTCCAGGAAAAACATTGATCGTTCGTCCGGGTCTGATCGTCGGGCCGCGGGACGAGACCGATCGCTTTACCTACTGGCCGGTTCGGATCGAGCGCGGTGGCGAAGTCCTTGCGCCTGGTACATCAAACGATCCGGTGCAGTTCATTGACGCGCGCGATCTGGCTGAATGGACAATTCGGATGGCAGAAAATCGCGAGACGGGAATCTACAATGCGACGGGGCCAGCAAAACCGCTCGTGATCGGCGAGATGTTGGATCAGATCAAGGGGGCTCTCAACTCGGATGCGAAGTTTACCTGGGTGCCGGCCGATTTTCTCGAAAAAGAAAAGGTCGAGGCGTGGTCCGATATGCCGGTCTGGACCGGCGAAGAAATCGGGATGGCCCGAACAAACATTAATCGTGCTCTTGGCAAAGGCCTGACTTTCCGCCCGCTCGCCGAGACGGCTCGCGATACGCTGGCCTGGTTCAAATCACAGCCCCAAGATCGACAATCGAAGTTGCGCGCCGGCCTTACGCCCGAACGCGAAGCAGAGGTCCTTGCCGCGTGGAAGAAGAAACAAATGACGAAATCCTAATGACGAATGACGAAATAAGCTCAAATGTTCGAATAACGAATAATTCTTCGGGCTTCGTCATTCCTTCATCATTCGACATTCGTGCTTCGTCATTAATGTGAAACGCATCCTCACCAAAATCGTTGACGTAAAAGCCGACGAACTGCGCGCGCTCTGGCTCGGGTTCGTTTTTAATTTTCTCGTCCTCGGCAGTTACTACGTCATCAAACCAGTGCGCGATGACATCGGCGCGCACAACGGCGTCCAAAATCTCTGGTGGATGTTCACTGGCACATTGCTCGTTGCACTTGTCGCCAACACTGCCTTCTCGGCCATCGTCGCTCGTATGTCGCGACGCCAATTCATCCCGATCGTTTACCGTTTTTTCATTTTGAATCTCGCCATCTTTTATCTGGCGATGCACTACTTGAGCAACACTGCACAGTTTTGGGTTGGGACAGCTTTCTTCGTTTGGGTCAGCGGCGCTTTCAACCTTTTCATCCTTACCGTCTTCTGGGCGTTCATGTCGGATGTATTCAGCCCCAACCAGGGCAAACGCCTCTTCGCGTTCATCAGCGTGGGCGGCGAGCTTGGAGGCATCGTCGGTGCGTTTCTCGCCGGAGCGCTCGTGAAAAGAGTCGGTGCCGTCAATTTGCTCATCATTTCGGCGATCATGCTCGAGGCGGCAGCGTGGTGCGTGCGATTTTTTCCTGCTGATTTCCGCACTCGTCATCCTGAGCGAAGCGCAGCGCGCGATGACAAAGCGGCCGAAAGGCCGGTCGGCGGCGGAATCGTCACCGGCATCTCACATGTCTTCCGCTCGCCTTATCTAATGGCGATTTGCGGGTTCATGTTCCTCTACGCCATCACCACGACCTTTGTTTATTTTCAGCAGGCTGATATCACCGGAAGCCAATTCCACGATCGTGCCGCGCGCACTGCTTTCTTCGCGCACATTGATACCTGGGTAAATTCGCTGACCTTGCTCGTGCAACTTTTCCTCACCGGCCGTTTGCTGAAATGGATCGGCGTCGGCCCCACGCTCGCTTTCCTGCCCGTGCTGAGCATGATTGGCTTCATCGCAATTGGGATCTCGCCGGTGTTAAGCTTGTTCGCGTTTTTTCAAGTCGCGCGCCGCGCTGGAAATTTTGCCGTTACGCGTCCCGCGCGCGAAGTTCTATTCACCGTTCTCAGTCGCGAAGACAAATACAAAGCCAAGAGTTTCATCGACACCTTTGTTTACCGCGTCGCTGATCAAGTTGGTGCGTGGTCCTATTCACTTTTGCGCTGGCTCGGTCTGGGTCTGACCGGTATTTCCTGGGTCGCGGTGCCGCTGACCGGCCTTTGGTGTGTTCTCAGCCTGTTTCTCGGCCGCAAACAGCGCGCTTTGGCGGACGCACAAGCAAAGCGGGATCGGTCCTCACCCCTCACCGACATTGCTGCCCCCGAGCCGGCGTGAGTTGCGCTTCCGCTGATCCGGCGCGAAGCATTTAGCCAAACATAAACTAAAGGAGGTAAAACAATGGCAACACGAACTGGATCGGCTGTTTGGGAAGGCACACTGAAGGAAGGCCAAGGAAACATGAAACTCGGCAGCGGCGCGTTTGAAGGTCCCTACTCATTCTCGTCACGCTTTGAAGAAGGAAAAGGTACGAACCCCGAGGAACTCATCGGCGCCGCCGAGGCGGGCTGTTACTCAATGGCACTCTCGGCAAATCTGGAAAAGGCCGGTAATCCGGCGAAGCGGATCAGCACGACCGCGACAGTGAAACTAGAAATGGTCGGCGGCGGTCCGAAGATCACGACGATCGATCTCAAGACTGAAGCGGAGGTGCCCGGGATCGACGAAGCAAAATTTCGCGAGCAGGCCGAGCACACAAAGAAAACGTGCCCGGTATCGGTCGTTTTGGCAGGCGCGCAGATTAATCTCGATGCGAAATTGGTCCGCTAGGCGGATTTATTTCGCGAGTTCGTAGAGATATTCGACGAAGGACATCACCGCGCCGTCGAAGCCCTGGATTCTCGGGTTGGCCGATTCGATGACGTAATATTCGTCCGGCGCGTGCGCGCCGCTGCCGTGACCGAGACCAAAATGGCCCGCGGCCAGCTTCAGCGGCTCACCGGTGAAAACATAACCGGGATACGAACCGGCGTTCCGCGGCCAGAGCAACGCGTCGATTCCGAACCTTTTGTAGGTTGCCAACTGTGCCTGGATCAATGCCGAATCTTTTGACGTGGCCGTCGGATCGTACCCTCCGGTCATGTTCACTTCGATGTCGCCGAAGCCGCGTTTCGCCAGATGCGCCTTCAACGCCCCGAGTGCATCCGCTGCTTTCATGTCGGGCACGAGACGCATGTCGATCTTTGCAACGGCGCGATGCGGTAAAATAGTTTTGCCGCCGGGACCGGTGTAACCGCCGACCAAACCTTCGATGTTGACCGTCGGCTGCGATTCGAGGCGTTCGTTCGCCTGCTCCCATGGTAGGTTATTGATCCAATGTTGGACGCTGAATTGTTTCTTCGCTTGCGCCTCGATCCGCACCTTAGAAACTTTTTCGATCATCGTTTTCTGTTCGGCGCTAAGCGGGCGCGGCCTAGGATAATTGTCGATCATGATTTCGTTCCCGTCCTCCGAGACAAGCGTGTCGAGAGCTTTAATCAAATGCCACGCCGGACTGTCCACCATCGCCTTGAGCGACGAATGAATGTCTTTGGCCGGGCCGCGTCCCCATTTTTCACCGCTCGACACCAGCTCCAGTTCGATGACGCCTTTTGATCCGAGATTTACCGTCACGATACCGTCGAGGTCCTGCGTTGCCGACGGCATGAACACACCGACGCATTTCTTTAGCGCGTCCTGCACTTCTGGTCGTCTGACGAGTTGCGGGATGTGCGGGGAACCGATTTCTTCCTCGCCTTCTGCCACCATTACCAGATTCACCGGCATCTTCTTGCCGGCGCCGAGAATCGCATGCAGCGCCGTGAGGAACGCAGCTTCCGGTCCTTTCTGATTCACCGCTCCACGACCGATCATGACTTTGCCCAGTGGCGGTTTGTCCACGATCCGCGCTTCTGTCGGCGGCGAAGTCCATTCCGCCGGATCGAACTGTTTTACATCATACATGAAATACAGCCCGACGGTTTTCGGCGCGCCGGCATCGAGTGTCGCGAACACCCCTGGCTTGCCATCTGTATTGATCACCGTGGCCTGCTGAAATCCGGCATCGCGCGCGAGCTTCGCCATGTACTCCGCGCCTTCGGGATAACCGCGATTCTCGGCCGCGATCGATACCTGAGCGATCCAGTCTTGCAACCGCTTCACTGCTTCATCGCGGCGTTTCGTGATTTCCGATTTGATGTCGGCGAGATCCTCCTCAGCTGAGTAGGCACGGTCCGTGCCAGTGACCAAAGCGACAATTACTAATAGTGACAGAAGCGGTGGATTCATGATGAGGATGCCTCTTTACAGAGCTAAATGCTCCTGCTTCGCAGTTGAGCCGGCAGCGGCGGCAAGTCCACCGAATTTTTTCACAAGCTCGTCGAGTTTGGCGAGGTAGTAATCGACGTTTTCGTCCCGGTTTTCGGGATCGAACTCGCTGGCCAGTCTGGCCGCCTCGTAGGCGGGGACTTTTTTCGGCGTCGCCTTGATGTAGTAGCTGATCTGATCGCCGGGTTTGTAACTGCGGCCACTCGCCAGGGCGAGCTCATAGGCGGCGGCGCGATTGCGGGCGGATCCGGCAATCTTGGCCCGATATTTGTCGAGCGAATCTTGGAGCGTATCCGTCTTCATCAGCATGTCGATCTTCCATTCGCGGTTACGAATTTTCTGCTCGAAATCTTCTCGCAACTGCGGGATCGTCTCCGATTTTCCCTGCATGATGAGCTTGATCATTTCCTGCAGGAAAACGCGCTGGAATTTTTCGAGCCCGCGCGATTTGAGCGCTCCACCTTTGATGATAACATCGCCGTCTTTGGTGAGGAGGGCATAATTCTTCGCCTTGTAGCTGAACATGGCGTCGAATTGCTCGTCGAATTCCACTTCAATACCGGACGGCAATTCTTTCGCCAGACCATCACGCAATTCGCCGATGTCGATCTCGGATGGCGGGACGAAATAAATTCCGTCGGTATCGACCTCGATGACTTGCGCGCCTTGGACATTCAACCAGTCGATCATCTTTCTCAACAGATCGCGCCCAATCTGGGTGACCCGCGCGGCGGCATCGAAATCGGCGAAATGTCCCTGTGCGAACCCGAGATAGCCATAGAAACTGTTTAGCAGAATCTTGAACGTGTTTTGCAGTGCCTGAAGGTAGTGCTGCTTCGCGGGATCTTTCTCGGCGCGCATTTTCGCTTTTGCTTCCAATCGGAATGTGCGGAGGTCAGTGAGCAAATGGCGGAAGATTTGCAATTGATCCGTTGCGGGAAAACAGTCGAATTGCAACATGACCGACGGATAGAGCGAAGCGATGTCGCAGTGCCAGACGTTGTGCGCTACTCCGCTGAAGAAGATGTCGGTGTAACCGCCTTCGAAAGCGCGCACCATCGGCAGCTCGGGAATGGAATGGCGTTGCCGGAAATATTCGCGCAGAAACAACGCGTTGATGCGCGTGGCGTTGCCGCGCACGATCACGTCCTGGTAATTGTAGGGAAAAATTTGCGCCTGGATGAAGTAGCTCGGGCTCAACAGTTCCGATAGCGCGCGGGTTTCCCAAACGCCACCCAGTGCGCGCCGTCGAAATTCTTCTGAATTGCCAATATATGCGCGCTGCAACTCTTTGCCCGTTAACGTCGAAATTTCTTCGCTCTGGCAAAGATCGAAATGGCGAGCAACATCGGCCCGCTCGAAACCAGCGAGGGACCGCATCCCGACATCATAAAATTGGGCGAGCAAAAAAGTATCGACGAAATGGCGGCCATCGATCGTGAACTTCGGATAATCGATCGTTTTCTCGGCGATCTGGAGCCGTGACGGGCGCGAGCGCAGAAAGCCGCCGGCACGTCCCCAATCCAATTTTGTTTTCGCTTTCTTCGCGCGTGAAAGCAGATAAGGCAGATCGAACCGGAAAAGGTTGTGACCTTCGATCACGTCCGGATCGCGTTCTTTGATCAGCGCAGTGAGTCGTTTAAGTGCCGCGTACTCGGATTCCTCGACGTTGTTTGGATCAACAATGATCAGTTCCTCCCACCCGGTATTGTCGGAGAGCGCAATGCTCATGACATGATCGACATTGCTGGTCTCACCGCCCCCGGCTACAGGATCTTCCCACGGCAGAACTTCGAGCTGCACCCGTTTCAGTTCTTCAAAGGGAAGCTCTTTGAATAATGTGCGACCGGTGGCGGTAAGGTAATGCTGCACCGGATCGCTAAAGGCGAAGAAATCGCGACCTGCCTTTTTCAGACCGTTGCGCAGATCGATCAGTTCCTTCCAACTATCGACCGTAACTAACCAGCCGTATTTGAGATCGCCTTCGAATTTCTCAGTCTCTATGCCAAGATCGACAACGTCCGAGTCGCACCAAGCGAATGGATGAAACGGCTCGACATCGGAAACAGTCGATCCATCCTTTTCCCGGCGATAAACATTGACTGTGCCGGTCTCGCCCAACGCGATAGCAACAATGCCGGGTGCCGAATCTGCACCAAAGAGCATCGGGTTTTTCTCGAATTCCATTTTTTAACAACCTTCTGTCATTCCGAGCGAAGTCGAGGAATCTCTTACTGTTTCTCGAACTGAATTAGATTGAGAGATGCTTCGACCCATTCGACTTGCGCTCAGGGCAGGCTTTCGGTCAGCATGACAAACATGAACGTTCGTTTCTGCACAATCTTATCGCTGTCAATCGTGGTTCCAGCGCTTGCTTTCGCGCAACAGACCCCGCAGTCATTGGCCGATGCGGAGCTGCCGTCGCTGCTCGCAATTTATAAGGACGTTCACAGTCACCCGGAATTGTCGGGGCACGAGGAACGTACTGCCGCGCTAATCGCAAAGGAGTTAGGCGCTGCTGGCTGCGAGGTCGCCGAGCACCTCGGAAAATACGCCGATCCAAAGTTTAAGGGCTATGGCGTGATCGGCGTTATGAAGAATGGCGATGGATCGACCGTACTGGTGCGCACCGACATGGACGCGCTGCCAGTGGAAGAGGAAACAGGTTTACCCTACGCGAGCAAGGTCACAAGCAAGAATGACGAAGGCAAAGATGTCCACGTAATGCACGCGTGCGGACACGACGCGCATATTGCAGTGTTCATCGGCACGGCGCGCGCGCTCGCAAAGCTGAAAGATCAATGGCACGGCACGATCCTGTTCGTTGCCCAACCGGCCGAGGAATTGGGCACCGGCGCGCGCGCCTTGCTCAAGGACGGGCTTTACGATCGCTTCGGCAAACCGGATTTCGCGCTAGGATTCCACGACAAGGCCGACATGCAGATCGGCCATATCGGCGTCACCGAAGGGTACACGTATGCGAACGTCGATTCAGTGGATGTAACGGTGCGCGGCGTAGGCGGGCACGGCGCGTATCCGCACAAGACGAAAGATCCGATTGTGCTGGCGGCGGAGATGATCAACTCGTGGCAAACCATCGCGAGCCGCGAAGATAATCCGCTCGATCCAATTGTGGTGACGGTCGGCTCGATCCACGGCGGGACGAAGCACAACATCATTCCCGATGAAGTGAAAATGCAGTTGACCGTGCGCACCTATAAAACGGACGTGCGGGATCGCGTGCTGGCCGCGATCGACCGGATTGCTAAAGGCTGTGCCGTTGCCGCCGGCATTCCGCCAGAACGCGCGCCGATTGTCACCGTCCGCAAAGATGAATTCACACCTGCGACCTACAACAATCCGGAGCTGACGAAGCGGCTCGTCGCCGTGTGGAAAGAACAGCTGGGCGCCGAAAAGGTGGAGGCGACCGATCCAACGATGGGTGGCGAAGATTTTTCCGAATACAGCCTGCCGGACCATTCCATTCCCGCTGTGGATTTTCACATCGGCGCAGTCGATCCGGCGAAAATCGCCGAGTACAAGCAGGCCGGAAAAGAATTACCCAGCTTGCATTCGAGCAAATTCGCGCCTGTCCCTGAGCCGACGATTCGCACAGGTATTGTGGCGATGACAGCAGCCGTGCTGGAGTTGATGAAGAAATAGGGGTGTCGCTCCGAGTGGAGTCGAGGAACCCCGTGGCGAAATGTCTGGATAATGCAGCTGGATCCTTCGACTTCGCTCAGGATGACAACGCAGACGCGATTGTCACTTCACCTTGATGTTCTTTCGCAGATAGGTCGGCACATCGAGATCTTCGCCCTCAACAATGGTCGGCTCGCTTTTTTCAAATCGGCCGCGAGTGACCGACTCAAATTGCAAAACTTCCTGTTTCGCCTGCACAGATTTCTCAGCCGCTGGTTTTTCTTCCTTTATCGGCGTTTGGTGCAGCGTGCTTACAAGCCGCTCAGGCTCGCCGCGGCGAGTCCGTTCAGGGGCGGATTTGATGAGAACGGGTTCTGCTGGTGACGGCGGCGCAGTTTCGATCGACGCCGGTTCCTCAAACGGAATCATCTCCGCAGGTTCGGAGACTTCCATTGGGGTTGGTTCCGGTTTGGTGTCGATCTTGGGCAGGATCTCCTGCGGTTGCTCCCAGATTGGCAGCTTCGCGGGTGCAGCGCTTAGGGTCCCGCAGTCGCGGGACTGCGGAATCAAATCGTCATTCGCTGCGAGCGAACTGATGATGGTAACAGCCAGGCGATCTCCCAATCGCGCGTCCACGGCAGCGCCAAACAGAATCTGCGTTTGCTCGCTAACGTGACGGCCAAGCTCTTGCATCAGGATCTCGACTTCAGACAGGGTCATGCCGGGCCCGCCCGCCACCTGAACCAATACGCGAGCTGCCTCCTCCAGCATGCGACCGCGATCCATCAAGGGATTTTTTAACGCCTGCGTGAGCGCCTCGTGGGCGCGATTGTCCGAATCGGATTCGCCAAAGCCAAACAGGCAACGGCCGTTGCGGTTGCGCAACGCGGCCAGCAAATCATCGAACCCAATGTGGATGAGTCCCGGCCGCTGAATCAGGTTC
>Ga0137366_10002089_pt1 | contig 15151 bp, 12 predicted proteins | sample SagtaG_8_FD_104938 | JGI IMG/M metagenome (GOLD analysis project Ga0137366, IMG submission 104938) | Vadose zone soil microbial communities from Sagehorn Ranch, Mendocino, California, USA - Sage1_L_60_16 metaG | ecosystem: Environmental > Terrestrial > Soil > Vadose zone | place: USA...
GACTTCGACTTGAGTGACGACTTGTTGCATCTCAAGAATATCCGCGCCAGTCAGCACGGCCTCGAGATTCTGCAGTTGCGCGGTACCAGCCTTGGCGCGAAGAATGTCACGCTCCGAATTCCCATCGGGATATCCCATGTAAAGGCGCATTAGGAAACGATCGAGTTGCGATTCGGGCAGAGGATAAGTTCCATGGTGCTCGACCGGGTTCTGAGTTGCGATTACCAGAAAAGGTTGCGGCAGCGGAAAACACTGAGCATCAATTGTGACCTGGCCTTCGTTCATGGCCTCGAGCAGCGCCGACTGGGTCTTCGGGGTGGTGCGGTTGATCTCGTCTGCCAACAAAATGTTAGTGAAAACCGGGCCGCGCTTAAATTCAAATTTCTGCTCAGTGGCGGAATAAATCGAGATGCCAATGATGTCCGAGGGCAGCATGTCACTGGTGAACTGGACGCGTTGAAAACTGCATCCGAGGGCCCGCGCCAACGCATGGGCCAGAGTGGTCTTACCGACGCCGGGAACGCCCTCAATCAGGAGATGCCCGCGGGCGAGCACGGAAACCAGCGCCAGTCGAACGACTTCATCCTTGCCGCGAATGACTTTTTTTAGTTCATTTTCCAGGCGCGAGGCCCGGTGTGAAGCGGCAATGACGGTTTCAAGCGACATGGAGGCGATTCTACTATGTGGCGCTGCGGCGTTGATTGTTACCTTAGTGATCGAGTCCTGAGCGTCGAGTTATGAGCTGTGAGCGAACAGGAGAACGGGACTTTCGTGTTCGCCGCTTGCAGCTCACTGCATGGTGAATTCTGCCGGCCTTCCCGTCAGGCGCTCGATCCGTTTCGCGATCGGCGGATGCGTCATGAACAGACCCCCGAACCCGCCGAGGAACGGCTGAATGATGAATAAGTGTGCCGTTGACGGTGTCGCTTGAAGCGGCAGCCGTTTCGAATAAGCGTCCAGCTTGGCCAGCGCGCTAGCCAGGGCGTACGGATTGCCGGTAAAGTGCGCGCCGGTTTCATCGGCTTGGTACTCGCGCGAACGGGAGACGGCAAGCTGAATCAGAAAAGCCGCGATCGGCGCCAGGATCAGCATAAAAAGCGCTCCAATTCCTCCGCCGCGATTGTCGTTGTCGCGTTCGTATCCGCCAAAGATCATTCCCCAGCGGGCGATGTCGGCGACGTAAGTAATCGCGCCGGCGATGGTCGCGGCGATCGAGCTGATCAGAATGTCGCGATTGCGAACGTGACCGAGTTCGTGCGCCAGCACTCCTTCGAGTTCTTCGTCGTTGAGCAGGTTGAGAATGCCCTGAGTTACCGCGACTGAAGCGTGCGACGGATTGCGTCCAGTGGCGAAAGCGTTGGGCGATTCGGTCGGAATCACATAGATTTTTGGCATCGGCAGTCCGATTTTCTGGGTGAGCCGCTCAACAATCAGGTAGGCGCGTGGAAGCTCCTCGCGCGTGACTGGCTTGGCGCGATACATGGCCAGCGCCAGTTTGTCGGAGAAGAAGTAGGACACGAAATTTAACACTGTGGCAAGAATGAGCGCGAGCAGCATGCCGTTTTGACCGGCGACCACTCGGCCGATGAACATGAGCAGCAACGTAAGCGCAGTCAGCAAGAATGCAGTTTTAAACGTATTTCCCATAAATAGCCCCTACAGAATAGATGCCGCAGGGGATCGCACGATGCATAGTGTTGATAGAACGAAGGATGCTAGGACTGTTGCGAACAAATTCTTCGCCGCGGATGAACGCGGATTTGCCGGATTTGCAAAGCTTTTAACCGCAGAGATCGCAGAGAAAGATTATAGAGGTCGCAGAGAAAGCGACCGCGGATAAACATGGATTTTCACGGATTCTTCTTGACTTTGATCCGTGTCGATCCGCGTGAATCCGCGGCTATGAAGTTCAATTTGAAAAGCTCAGCGACTGCGGCGAATCGCTCGCGAGAGCGTCTGATCGAGAGCAGCTTTGGCGGAAGCGTAATCCTGGTCAGAAATCTGGCCTTGCTTGTGCTCCATCTCAAGCTGGAAGAGCTCTTCTTTTAGCGCCTCCAAAAGGACGGTGGAACTGCCGGCTGCCACGGCGGCATGTGGAACAGCAGATCTGCGCACCGTCCAGACAGCGCCGGTGATGAGTACGACCCCCAGCCCGAAGAGCGTGATCACCCGATACGAAAGCCCCGCTCCCTGACCCGACACTGCCGTCTTCTCCATGGGATCGGGGGCCTCGATGGGCTTGCCGAGACCACCGCCGGGGCGATTGTCAGTGGCCAAGGGAACTGCTTCTCCGCCGGATTGGTTGGACGCGTTTTGAGACTGGTCCTGCAACATTCCTTCGCCAGAAATTTCGAAGGTCAACTTTTGGCCGGGCTGGGGATTGCTGGCGACTTCAGCGATTGCATCAGGAAGGTCAGGCGGCCGCTTATCTTCATACACTCCGGTCTGCGCGGGAGTAAATGCGATGCTGCGCGGCATCATGGCGACAAAATGCTGCAGCGGATAAACGAGCCGCGGATCAATGGTCGCCTTGCCGGGATAAGGCAAGTGATAGGTGACTTGAAATTCGGTTTTGCCGGGCCGCAGCGGGAAGGCGAAAGCGTATCGTCCTTTTTCAGTTTGTGGCGTAGGAGAAGTTCTGACCGGCTGGCCACCAGATGTTTGCGCCTGGGCCTCATCAACCTCGGCATTCTCAGGCGCATAGAACTCGAAGTTCGTCTCGTTCATCTGAGTGCGCGGAGGATTAGAGGTGTTGTCCACGGCGAAAATTCGAGTAACGCCGAGTTGTCCCTTGGACGACTGCAAATACATCAGGTCGGCGACAGCCTTAACGCCTTCGACTTTCTTGCTCACGTCATAGACTTGCACGGAAACGGAATTGGTCCCCGAAGGCGCCATCTGGTGATAGGTCGCTCCCTGGTGGATAGCGCGAACCAGGTGGGGTGAGTTGGCGTCGTCGAAGTTGAGAGTGAATTTTCCCTGCGCGTCGGTCTTTGTGTGGCCGGCTTCTTCCATGCCGGCGGCGAGTTTGATGAGAATGACTTCGTCCCCGGCGGAAGGATTGTTGGTTGTGCCGTTGGTGACGGTGCCGCTCAGGGTGGCGGCTGAGGCCGGTGCCACCAAGGAAAATACGAGTGCAGCGGTCGCGAGCCAGCGGATGTCCGTTCTCGACCAACGTCCCGCAGCGGCTAAAGCCGAAGTGAACCTTGACCAGCAATCGGCACGAGTAAACTCATGCCCTTCCCGGTTCGCTAAACCTGCCCATGCGACTTTGTCCTGAATGTTCAATTTGGCAATTCCCTTTTCCTGGATATTGGTTCGATACCGGCGTTCGACTCGAGATGCGAAATTTCCGCCAGGACTGCGGCTGCTTCTTCCTCCAGAGAACTTCTCATTGTCTGATAGTCGGACTCTGGAAGCTTGCCCGCTTTGTAATCAAAATTAAGATCGCGGAGATTCTCGTAAACGACTTCTTTGCGCTCGCGCAGATAATTGATGCGGGTCTTGGTGGGGCCGGCAGTTACGGCATCGGGCACGTGAAAAATGTAGTACAGCGCCGCCGCAGTGACCAGAACGCATGCCCAAATCATAGGCCAGTCTCCTTGCGGACCTGTTCGCGAAAACGTGTCAGTTCTTCTCCGCGCACCGGGGTTGGGACGCTAGCGTGAACCCGGACAGGGCGTTTCCTCCATATCCATACCATGAATACGACCAGCGTTATTCCAACCAGCAATGCCAGATAGGGCATGAGCCAGGCGATTCGATTGAATCCGCGATTCGGCGGTGCGGCGAGTACCAGAGTTCCGTAGGTCTGAACAAAAAATTGTGTGATTGCGGTGTCGGAGTCGCCGCGATCAACCGCTGCGGTCAGCTCCTGCTTCATGCGCGAAAGGTAAGGACATCCCAGGTGGTTGCACTCGAGTAGGACCTGATTGCAGCCGCACATGCAGATGACCTGATGACCGAGGCGGTCCACACGCGCGTCGTCGCCAGCGGCGAGGAATAGGAACGTTGACAGGAGAACAACGCCAAGAATCCGCAACGAACCCACTTCTCGCAAAACCGGCGAGAAGGGGGGCACCCCTGATTCGGATTGATTATGGGACTGCATCAGTCTCCGGCTCCAACCGGAGCAGGCCGAACGCGAACGTCGGCGGGCATGCTCCGGCGTACCGGAGCGCGAACTGGCGCTGCATTCGGAACCAGTGCGGCGATGGTACCGAAGACCATCACCAGAACGCCGACCCAAATCCACGAAACCAGCGGATTCAAATGCGCTTTGATGATGGGACGACCTGTGTCGGGATTTTGACCTTCGTACACCAGGTAAAGATCTTCTTTCAAAGTCGAGCGCACGGCGGGCATGTGCTGCTGTTCGCCGCTGGCAGGATAAAAGCGGCTCTCGGGATAGAGCGTGTCAATCTGCTTTCCGCCTTTGAACACCTGCAAAATGGCGAGGTCGGCGCTGTAATTCGGCTTCTCCTCCTGAGTATATGAACGACCGACGATGTTGTAGCTGCCGATCTCAAGTTTGTCGCCATAGCTCATTTCTTTTTCCGCCTCGCGATTAAAAGCCGATCCCGCGAAGCCGATGAACACGATGATCACACCAAGATGCACGACGTATCCGCCGTAGCGGCGGGTGTTGCGGTGAGCAAGATGCAGCATGGAGGCGGCCAGCCCCTGCCCAGTGTGGCCGGAGATGACACGTCCGCCGCGCACAAACTCTGAGATCACGGTCAAGGCAACGAGGACTGACAGCATGATCGCCATCAGCGAATAAAAATAAGAAACATCATGCCACGGGCGGAGGCCAAATGGGTCGCCCCACGCCGGCGGTGTTGCGATCAGGAGTGTACCTACCACCACGGCACCTACGCTTGGCCACAAGAAATTTCGCTTCAGGCTCTCAAACGACGTCTTGCGCCAGGCGAGCAGAGGACCGACAGCGGTAAGCAAAAGAAGGAGAAGCGCAACTGGAATACTGACCTTATTAAAAAACGGTGGCCCGACTGTGACCTTGTGTCCTTGGATCCATTCGGAGAGCACGGGAAACAAGGTTCCCCAGAGCACGGTGAAGCAGGCCAGCAACAGAAGAAGATTATTGAACAGGAAGCTGGATTCGCGCGAGATCAGCGATTCCAGCCTGTGCTCGCCGCGCAGATGCGAACGGTTCTTCCAGTAAAAGTAAATGCAGGTAGCGAGAATTATTGCGAGGAAAGTCACGAACCAGTCGCCGATCGATGACTGCGCAAAAGCGTGCACCGAGTTCACGACTCCGCTGCGCGTGAGGAACGTCCCGAAAATCGCAAGCATGAACGTGGAGAAGATCAGCCACATGTTCCAGGTCTTCAACATGCCGCGCTTTTCCTGCATCATGACTGAGTGCAGAAACGCAGTGCCGGTAAACCAGGGCATCACTGAAGCGTTCTCGACCGGGTCCCATCCCCAGTAGCCGCCCCATCCGAGCACGTTGTAGGCCCAGTGCATGCCAAGGAAAACGCCGCAGGTGAGGAATCCCCAGGTCACCATGGTCCAGCGGCGGGTAATGTGGATCCATTTTTCGCCGGGATATTTCATCGCCAGGGCGGCAAGCGCGAAAGCGAATGGAACGGTGAAGCCGACGTATCCGAGATAAAGCATGGGCGGGTGGATGACCATCTCGGGATATTGAAGGAGCGGGGTTAAGCCGTTGCCGTCAGCGGGGATCGTGCCTTCCATCAGCGCAAAAGGCTTGGCGGCGAAATTCAGCAGCAGAAAAAAGAAAACTTGAACGGCAGCAATAATCACGGATGCGTGAGCAAACAGGCGTTCATCAGTTTTATGGCGAAGGCGCAACACCAGGCCGTAGGTTGAAAGCAACAAGGACCAGAACAGCAGCGAACCTTCTTGCCCGGACCACAATGTCGCGAACTTATAAGGCCAGGGCAGATCTCGGTTGCTGTGATGGAGAATGTAGGCGATGGAAAAATCGTTACGGAAGGCCGAGGCAACCAAAACCAGGGCACCCAGAAACACGGCGCCAAAGCTGGCAATTCCTGCACGCCGTGCGGTTTCCCCAAGCCGCTCGGCACCGGGATGCTTGATTGTCAGAGCCGCCAGACCCGCTAGAAACGAATAGCCGCTGAGAGCGAGAGCCAGCAGAAGAACAAAACTGCCTAGTTCAGCCATGATACGGTATTCATTTTTTCAGAATTGCGGGGAGGAGGCAAACGGCCACCGGAATCCCAGCCTTTGAAAACCGCAAAGGCTGGGGTAGCCACAGTGATATTTGGCCCAGATAATCCTCAAGCGGTGTGCGTCTGTTGTGTATGGCGCGCCAACACTTCGCGCTCGGCAGCCAACCAGTCTTCGGCTTCCTGACCTGGGGTGCAACCGCGCCGCTCATACAATTCGTAGGCACGCATGCGGATTTCCGGTTCAAGCTCAGTTAGCGCGAAACCGTTTCCAGCTTTAGCGTTATCCGGCATCTGCAGAACTTTTTTCTCAGCTTTTGGTTTGGAGGTGCGATGGGTTTTTGTTTTGGCCATTTGGTACTCCTTTAATGTGAATGGGCCACACACTGACGCAACAACCCAACGGCTGTACATCCTTAGTGGCGAGTATATATTCATGATAAACCGGAGTTGGCTGTGGAAAGAGTAAAGATGTAAATGATTCTTTTCTATTTTTTCAAAAAGGGAATTGCATGAGTTGGGAGAACGAGTGGCGCAAAATCGTTTTTGCGTTTGGCGGTCGTCTGCGATTAGTGAAAATCGTGCGAATTGGTTTGTGCACGGGTGATGGAGAGAGGCGCGACGGTTGCGGCTTTGACAGAAATGACTCCATCCTGATTCTGCAATGTCCCTTCGATCATCAGGAATTGTTCGGTGGAGAGCAATAGCCGGTTTTGCTGAAACAGATATGGAGTGACGATTGCGTTCGCAACTCCGGTTTCATCTTCCAGGCTGAGAAATACAAACCCCTTCGCAGTGCCGGGACGCTGGCGCGCGATCACACCGCCTGCGATCCGGACTTTGTTGCCGCCTGGAATTTGCTTGAGTTCGGCCGCTCGGCGGACGCCGAGTTCCTGCATACGTGCCCGATGATAGGCCATCGGATGAGGGCCGACGGTCATACCGGTGCCGCGGAAGTCGGCGACCAGGCGTTCTTCGTCGGTCATTATATTCAGGGGAGATTTATTGTCGGGGTTGGGGATATTTTCGAGCAGCGGGCCTGAGGGATTGGCGGCGGCACCGGCATTCCAAAGGGCGTCGCGGCGGTGGAAGGGGATTGCAGATTTCAGATTGTATATTTCAGATTTGAAATCATAGGATTCATGTGGTCTCTCAATCCGAAATCTAAGACCTGAATTCTGCAATATTACTGAGTTCAGCGCTCCGATTTTCGCGAGCGTGTTCAGTTCGTTTTTTCGCAGCTCTGGAACACGGCGCACAAGATCATGGATAGATTGAAATGGCGCAAGGTGCCGTTCCCGTGCGATGACCTTTCCAGCATCCTCGTGCAGTCCGCGAACGTACCGGAGACCAAGGCGGAGGACGGGAGAATTACGTCGTTGGTCGTTAGTCCCTTCGACTCGCTCCGCTTGCTCAGGGCAAGCTAAGGTTGGTCGTTGGTCAGGATATGCTTGAGAGTTCGCAGAATCTTCGCACGCATACTCGGTCGTCCCTACAGGACTTGAATCATCCTCATCACCATTCCCAGCGCTGAAGCGCTGGGCTAAGTTCGTCCGCCCCTCTGGGGCTGGCCCATTCTCTATTTGTACCCAGGGCTCGTGCCCTGGGCTGCATTCTTGCGCTCCTTCGGAGCAGTCGGTTAGATCGAGGTTCGCATGCGCAATCATTGGCGAGCAGGGCTCGCCCCCCCGGACGAGGGCGTCCGGGCCTACGCATGCATCTTGGGGTTGCACGCCGACCGACCGCCGACCGACGGCGTTCTCTAAATGCTGAGTGCTGAGTGCTGAGTGCTTCCTGACGGCTGACGGCTGATGGCTGACAGCCTTCTCCAACGTGCACTCCCACTCCGATTTCGTCACATCAATGGACAGAACTTTTAATCCGTGGCGCTGTGCGTCTTTCACGATAGTTGCGGGGCTGTAAAAACCCATAGGTTGATTGTTCAATAGAGCGGCGGTGAAAGCAGCAAGATAATGCTGCTTCAGATAAGCGCTGGCATAGGCGAGCAGCGCGAAGCTGGCGGCGTGAGATTCGGGAAATCCGTAGAGCGCAAAAGAAGTGATGGAAAGAACGATTTGTTCCTGCGCCTCTTGCGAGATGCCGTTACGCGTCATTCCGGCGCGAAGTTTGGTTTCGATCTCGCGCATGCGCTTTTCTGAGCGCTTGAATCCCATGGCACGGCGCAGTTCTTCAGCTTCGCCGCCGCTGAATCCCGCGACCACCATCGCCATCTTGAGTAGCTGCTCCTGAAAAAGTGGGACACCTAGAGTTCGTTTGAGTACAGGTTCGAGCGAAGGGTGAGCGTACGTCACATCCTGACGTCCTTGCCGCCGCTCTAAATAAGGGTTGACCATTTGTCCAACAATGGGGCCGGGACGAATGATCGCAACTTGCACAACAATGTCGTAAAACTTTTTCGGCATGAGACGCGGCAGGCAAGACATCTGCGCGCGGCTCTCGATCTGGAACATGCCGATAGTATCGGCGCTCTGCAAAGTGGAATAAACATTGGGATCGTCTGCGGGAAGATGCGCCAGGCCTACCTCTTCGCCGTAGTGATCGCGAATGAGATTCAGAGAATCCTTGAGCACGGCCATCATCCCGAGGCCGAGCAAATCGACTTTGATGATACCGAGATCGGCGCAATCTTCTTTGTCCCATTGCACGACGACGCGGCCCGGCATAGATGCAGGCTCGAGCGGAACAACGGAATCGAGTTGTCCCTGGCAGATCACCATGCCACCGGAATGCTGGCCTAAGTGTCGCGGCAAATCCTGGATGGCTTCACAGAGCTCGAAGTATTTGCGAATGCGGGGATGGCGAATGTCGAGACCAGCATCGCGAAAGCGGTGGTCGAAAGTGTCGTTCTGATCGCGGTATTCCCAGTGCGCGACCGCGGCGGAAAGTTTGTCCAGTGTTTCGGGATCGAAGCCGAGCACTTTGCCGATCTCGCGCGATGCCATGCGGCTGCGGTAGGTAATGACATTGGCAGTCATGGCCGCACCCCGCTCGCCATAGCGGCGATACAAATATTGAATTACGGTTTCGCGATCGTCGCCGCTGGGAAGGTCGAGATCAATGTCGGGCCACTCGCCACGCTCTTCGGAAAGAAACCGTTCGAAAAGTAATTCCATGCCGACGGGATCTACGGCAGTAATGCCGAGCGAATAACACACAGCGCTGTTGGCGGCTGATCCGCGTCCTTGCACCAAAATGTTGTGCTCATGGCAGAAGCGGACCAGGTCCCAGACGATGAGGAAATATCCGGGCAGCTTGAGTTTCTCGATGAGAGCGAGTTCGTGCTCGATCTGAAGGCGAGCTTTCTCTTTTAATGGTGCGGCGGCGCGTCCGTAGCGGGACTGAAATCCTTCGCGGGAACGCTCGCGCAGAAACGACATCATGCTCTCGCCTTCTGGCACGGGATATTTAGGAAATTCGTAGCCCAGATCTTCGAGGGTGAATTCGAGACGTGAGGAAAGCTCAACGGTGTTGGAGATGGCTTCGGGAAGATCCGCGAAGAGTGCTTTCATCTCTTGCGGAGATTTCAGATAGCACTCGGAATTGCGGGCGAGCAGGCGTCCGGCAGTGTTGAGAGCACAATGGTTGCGGATGGCGGTAAATACATCGGCAAGTTCGCGGGCATCTTTGGTGGCATAGCGGACGCCGTTGGTTGCGACCAAGGGGAGTTTCAAAGAGCAGGCGATTTCGATAGCTGCCCGATTGCGGAGTTCTTGCTCGCGGCGGAAGTGGCGTTGCAGTTCGACATAAACATTTTCGTGTCCACAAAGTTGAATAAGACGCTCGACAGAGCGGCGAGCTTCGTCAATGCCGCCATTTCGAAGCGCATGCGCGAGAGGGCCGTCATCTCCGCCGGTAAGGCAGATTAATCCTTCAGCATGTTGCTCAAGTTCGTCTGCAAAAACTGCGCCTTCGTCTTTTTTGGCGCGCAGCTTCATTTTCGTGATCAGGCGACAGAGATTTTGATAACCGGTGCGGGAAGTGACGAGGAGAGGCAGGCGAAAAGAATTGCAGATTGTAGATGTTAGATTGCAGATTGGTTGAGATTTAGCGAAATCTAAAATCTGAGATCTACAATCTAAAGGTCCGGTCGTGACTTCCGCACCGATATGTGCTTTGATCTTGGCTTTTTTCGCAGCCATGTGAAAGCGCGGGGCGCCGTACACGCCATCGCGGTCGAGCAATGCCATTGCCGGCATGTGCAATTCGGCGCAGCGCGAAATCAAGCTTTCAGGAAGGGAAGATCCTTCGAGAAAGCTGAAAGCGGACCGAGAGTGGAGTTCAACGTACATCGGGTGATCTGGTCATCGGGTCATCTGGTGATCTAAAAGCGCGTTTCGAAATCACCCGATGGCCCGATCCTCTCCCCTCAGTCATAACTTCCTTCCAGCAGCCATTGTCCGCGGAGCAGATCATGGATTAATCGGTAGAGGGTGATGCCTGTTTTTTCCTGCACAGCGATGTCCCATTCGTCGCGGCCCCACGCGTCTTGCTCCCACCAGTCGCCGGAGGACCGCCAGGGGCCAGCGGCCCACAGCACCTCACCGGCAATCTGATTGTGCTTTTTAGAAGTAATGTGAGACGGCCTGCCGTCTTGGTGGTGCACCGTGACGGCAATCGGCGAACGGAAAATTCGCAGTGCAGTGACGAGATTTGAAGACGTGATTTCATTTCTCGAGGAAGCACTTGTACGGGCGAGGACGCCCGTATCCCCACAATCCAATTTAGATATATGTGCAGTACTTGCGAGGACCCTTCGACTTCGCTCAGGGCGGGCGCCCGTACCCCCAAAATCGATATCTGGAGATACGCGCGTTCCCGCCCGTGCGGAATCTGATGACACGAAGCGCCGCATCTCGAATGCTTGCGGGCGATGCGTGTCCATGATCCGTGGCGATCCGGCGCGGCCTTCGCCGACCACGGCAGATATTCTTGCCAGCGTCAGCTCAAGTTTTTCCGGCTCGGGAGTTGACGGAATAAATAGTCCGGCCTGCCCTGGCCGCGGCTTTGCAGGTTCAATCCGCAAATGAATCTTCATGATGGGAGCGCCCGGAGGATGCGCTTTCAAATCCAGTTGCAGCAGCTTGAGGAAAGTTTTGGCGTCGAGCAACGGCACCGGCAGATGGATTGCGCGCTGAAAAACCGTGCGGTCGGAATCTTGCTGCCTTCCATTTTCGAGCGTCATTTCCAAATGTATTTCTTGCGCGGCCAATGATCGCGACTGTAGCCGCGCACAAAGTTGATCGAGCATGCGGCTCAGCAAAAATGCGAGCGGCTCAAGCAGAACTAGCGAGAACTCCAGTTCCATTGCCTCTTCAAACACCAGTGGAGGATCGCAAGGGACTAATGTGCGGTGGCTTCCGCCACATGCCTTGCGCTGAAGTTCGAGCCCGCGTTGCCCCAGACGTTCGGTCAAAGCAACTGCAGGGAGAGCCGCCAGATCGCGGAATTTCCGTATCCCCCAGCGGCGCAACGTTTCCAGAATGTCGTCGCGATCCGCGGAGTTGGTTTCATCTGCAAATAGCACTTCGACCGGCAGGCTTCCCAGGATTTCGGATTCTTTTCTTTCAGGCAGCACCGTGACTTCCGAGAATCCATGTGCTGCAAGCAGCGCCGCATCCAGCGTGTTCGCCACGGCGATATTTGTGCGCAGGCCCATTTCTGAAGCGCGACGGGAAATTTCGCGGGCAATCTTTGGCAAGGAGCCAAAAAGTTTGTCGAGCCCAGATAAATCTAGCAAGACGTTATCGGGAGCAGAATCTTCCATTCGAGGAGAAAAGGATTGTGCACAATCGAGCAAAGCCTGGTGAGCGGCAGATTCCTGGAATTCAGAACGGTCGCGTAACGCAATTTTTCCGCACCCTTCGATTTGCAATTTTGTCATGTCGGGCGCAACTCCGGCGTCGCGAGCAGCCTGATTTACGGAAATAATTTTTTCGAGTGGTGGTTTGCCTTCGAGCACGGCCACAGCTTGCGAACGCAAGTCGGGTTCAGCACGCAGAACCGCCTCAACGGGAAAATCAGGAACGAAGATGCAGGCGAAAGACATGGAAACCGTTGGTCGTTGGCGAAAACCAAATTCAAAATCAGCCACGGAGTTCGCGGATTTTTGCGGATAAAAAACCAAAAAAAGCGGGGAGAATCCGTGCAAATTCGCGGGGTGTTGCTTTTCATCCCGCACGGACTGCTTGTGTTGAGAACCTGGTTCTCACAGATTGCATGGGTTTGCGATCTTCGTTATGTACGAGACGCGAGTGCAGAATTTCGGCTTCGATTTGAATTTCTCCCAAAACTTGCGCGTGTGAAGGCTTTTCTGATGGCAGATGGCTGAAAGCTGATGGCTGACTTTGAGCTTTCATCACCAGCGCGGCGCAAGTTTGCGCGCAGGGAAATTCGCTCACAACCAGTAAGGCGGTTTTTGTGTGCTCGATGGCCCGCTGAAAACGGAACCAGGACGCCAGCGGAATACGGCGCACGAATTTTTCGGGAATTCCGGCGAGATCGAGCGCAACCAGACCGAAACCGCCACTTTGCAATATAAGGTCGGTGGATTTGAGGACTTGTTCGAGGCGTTTTTCCTGATTTTTACGTCGTTGTTTATAGTCGTCGGCTAAAACCTCATCGTTAGTCGTTCGTCGTTGGTCATTGGCCAGTCCCGACAATTTAGTTTTTCGGAGCCGAGCCGAAGACTGAAGATCGATGGCCAATGATAAAGATTTTCCGCACCGAACCCATAACAGCTTATTGAATTCCAAGCCTGCGGCCGTTCCGGAACTTGGATCAAAACTGTCGCTGGCGTCAATCAGAACGCAGGCTTCTTCATGCCGGATTGCAGATGCAATCGTAGCTAGCAGCACACTGGTTTTTCCGGAAGAAGGTGCGCCGCAAATCTCAGTCAGGCAGCCGCGCGGGATGCCGCCGGTCAAGGCATCCAGTTCCGCAATGCCGGTCGAAATCATCTCGGGGTTGGGACGCACTTCTAGCCGAGACGCTGGGCGCACTGCAACCAGCCGTTCTGACTGAGCAATATGCTGGAGAACGGCAGTTCTTTTGTCCTGCAAGATCACTGGCAAAAACGAGGAAAGGCTGGCATTGGTCGCAAGCGTGGACATTGAAACCTCAAGGTGGCAGAAAAAGATCAAGGCTGGTCTGCCGGGCGAATTGTATGGGTTATTTCGCTTTTTGTTCGCCATAATGAGATTCTGCTACTGGCAGGGGAGGTTGTCAAGAGGACGAAGTGTTATGAGCAATTTCGCGGGAGCAGAAAAAGAGCAACGTGATAGCAAAAGAACTGGTAGCGCTACCGGGAATCGAACCCGGGTTTGAAGATTGAGAATCTGAGAACCGGGATACTGCCGCTAGAGCTACTATTCTGCAATTAACTGAAAACAAATCAGTTCGCTTTCGCTAAGAGACACGCAGAAGCGGTTCTGAGACCTAAGAAATTGTGGCCAGTAACGGCGATTTATGGCCCGTCTGGCCACAAAATGGCCACAATCTTTTGAGGGTTTTTGGAGTCGGAGAGTTCCTTCCTCCAGCATCCAGTACGACTACTCAAAACGCGCACACAGGCCAACCGCACTCAGGAGCGGAGGGAAAAGCACCGGCGGCTACACCCCTCCAGGTTAGCCACGCCAATCCGCCGGGTTCGATCCATTGGAAAACCTGCGGCGCCGGAGACAGCGAGCGTTTCTTCTTGAGCTGCGGCGGGCATCATTGCCTAATTGTAGCCAGCGATCGGGTCTGCACAGAAGTAACTTCGGTGACTCTTGTGACGGGTACTACAGTTGCATCACAGGCAAGCCGGGGATTCGTTGGAAGTGGCGAAGATTGCCAGTGGCTACGCTGTAGCCAAGTTCCAAGGCCGTCACTCCGATCAACAGATCGGCGAGTGGGAGGCGCAGCCCTTTGGCCTGGTTCTCGCCGTCGATCTGCCCGACGCGAAGAGCGATCGGTACCGTAACTGGATGGATGGGCAGAGCCGTGAGTAGTTCCAGGATAAGCTGCTGGCGCTTCGCTTTGCGCTGCGCTGTGTCGGCGCGGGCTGCACCGTGAGCCAGTTCGATAAGAGTGACAACCGACAGGGCGATCTCAGTTTCTCCTGCTGTGCCGGCGATGGCGGAGAGCATCTGGCGCGCGTTCTGGCCCTGCTGTTCGCAGCGATCAGCACACTGGAATCGAGGATCAGTCCCATGCGGGCGGTTCGAGCGGCTCGCGATGGCTCTCGATAGCTGCTTCTACATCCTTTGCGAAGTCAGCATCCATGACCGCTGTCGAGTCCTCGGGCAAGAGTGCAATGCACTCGGAGATAGTGCGGCGCGGCGGAGCAGGCGCATGGATTACCGCTACAGGCAGCTTGCCGCTCTCGATCACAACCTCTGCACCGGCGCGCACACGTGCCAGCACGTCAGCAAAGTTGCTGGCGGCTTCCGCTTCCGAGATGTGGATCACATGGTCAGCCATGACGCGATTATACCGGCATTCCTCCTCGTCAGGATTCAGCCTCTAGCGCGGCCAGCAGATCGGCCTTCGTTGCAACGCCCGTATGTTCCCGGCAATGCCGTAGTACGCATAATGACCGTGGAGCATTTGATTGAGGCACTCGGTTTGCTGCCGGATCGATAAGTGCCGCATTCGCCGCATCTGGTCTTGCAAGCGCATCAACGCGCGCCGCAAGCGTGACTTTTCCGTACGCAGCCCAACCCGAAAGTTGTCATCTTGCGCCAGTAAACGTTCCACGGACCGATGGAACCGATTGCGGGTGCAATACAGAGTGCACCCCAGAAAGTAAATCGTCTCTGGGCGGGGCAGGCGAAGAAAGAGCGCAAGCTTATGCAAATGATTCCATGACAATGTCGCCTCCCACGCCCGAGTAAATTTGGTGGTGCGAAACAACCAAGACCCGGGAGAAGGAGGCAACATGTTAATTGTAGGCTGCGATTATCACCCGGGATTCC
>Ga0137366_10002093_pt1 | contig 15141 bp, 8 predicted proteins | sample SagtaG_8_FD_104938 | JGI IMG/M metagenome (GOLD analysis project Ga0137366, IMG submission 104938) | Vadose zone soil microbial communities from Sagehorn Ranch, Mendocino, California, USA - Sage1_L_60_16 metaG | ecosystem: Environmental > Terrestrial > Soil > Vadose zone | place: USA: California...
CGGTGGTCGCCGTATCATTAAAAAAAAAAAAAACACAAGAACAGCTTCAACAGGAGTTTGAGGAACTCCGTGAAGGCACTTTTCTGAATCCAGGAAGCCGGTAGGAATTCGGGGTTAGCTGATCATGCCAGCCGAGGGCTCTAGTCGGGAGCCGGCTGTCGGCGATAAGGACGATAAAGTCGACGCCCGTTGGGGGCAGTGACGGCGGGCGACGCACAGCCTCCCCGGAAGTCCAGAAAACAAAGAAGATGAACGTGCTCACATACCGATGTTTTTGAGATGGTAGCGTTCGGTATCGTAGTGGCGTTCCACGTCCACGAGGTTCAACTTCCCCCCCACCGCCGAGATGTCCACAAGAGATAATTCACATGCCGGGGCTATGCCGCGAGCCGAGACCATCGTGCCAAACTGATTGTCCGCGACAGCATCGGCGGCGCGCGCCCCGAACATCAATCCCATGATGCGATCAATTGGACTCGGCGGACCGCCGCGCTGCGGATGTCCCAGCGCCACGGCCCGGGATTCATAGGGGGTCTCGCTCGCAATTCTTCTGGCCAGCACTTCGCCGATTCCACCAAGGCGGGCCTGTCCGAATGCGTCATGACGATCGTCAATGGTAACCATCTCTCCATCTGCTGCGCGCGCTCCTTCTGCCACGACGATCACGGCATAGCGAGGCCTCTGAGAAAGTCCTCTGCTTAGTCCGGGTTCGCCAAGCCGGCGCGTTAGGAGATGGAAGACTCGTTCGTAAAGAAAGGGATGTTCAGGTATGAGGATAAGGTGCGCCTGGCCTGCGACCCCAGACCACAACGCCAGATGTCCTGCGTGGCGTCCCATGACCTCGATAATCTGGATCCAACCATGTGAGCCCGCTGGAGTGCGCGAGCGTTCAATTATCTCCGCAGCATTTCGAAGTGCCGTATCAAACCCGAGGGTGTAATCCGTTGCGGCCAGGTCTTTGTCGATCGTCTTCGGTACGCCAACAACGCGTATGCCCCTGAGGCTAAGCTTTGCCGCAACACCGAGGGTGTCTTCGCCTCCGCAAGCAACGATGGCATCGAGTTGCAGCTTCTCAATATTCTCAACCACTTCCTCCGACCGATCTAGAGCGTCCCCGTCTTCGCTCAAATATCGAAAAGGATTAGTTCGCGACGAGCCGAGATTGGTGCCACCGTCGCGATCCCAACGGCGAACTACTTCGCGATCCAGTGGCAGCACCTCGGGCAGCGGACTCAGCAAACTACGCCACCCGTCAAATAAACCAATGATCTGCTGACCGTGTTCAGAACCCCGATAAACCAACCCCTTTATTGCCGGATTCAATCCGGGAGCGTCACCTCCGCCAGTCAGCACTCCGACGCGCATGCCCTTAGACATAAATCAAGATTAATCCCCCTAATCACTGAAGCATTGAAATCCTGGTGACAATATAACCTTGTGCGAGCTCAACCTCCATTCTCTCGGTAGGGAGCGTGGTGTGTCTAAGGAGGGAATTGATCAGTAGTTGAGTGTTGCGGCAGCAACCATTGTGGTTGAGTGTCGCGCCCGGACCAGGTCGCTAACCGATCCCGAACCGCTCGCTGCTCTGTGGTTGAGAGTTGCGGCACCGTCATTCCACGCGGGTTGTATTTGATCAGTCCTATTCTCTCCATCGCTCGCGGAATCTCGGGATTCTGCATAAACCAGCGCCAAACCTTTCCGGAACGCATATTTTCCGCGCTCAAGAGAATTATGCCTACGTTGATCCCAATTACGTCGCTATCAACCCAGCCAGTTTGGGGATTGAATGCGTCAATAAATCCATACTTACCGTAGATGCCACTCCCGTACTTCTCGTGCATCGTCCGCAGCACCGCAACTGAAAGTCCAGGGGTGAACATTAGTGAGCCGCCGGCGGCTGAGGGCACTAAGGTTCCGTCGATGTCTCTGTCGCGCGGTGGACCACCCCAGGCAAGATAGCCTTTCGCGCTATCTGACGCTGTAATGCCCCAGACATTTGGTCCAAACGCAGAAAACTCTCGTGACAGATCCATACAGAAAGCGCGATGAGCGAGAGTTGCTTCAATGGAATTCTGAAAATAATCGATGCGGTCGCCCTTCGTTTCGCGCTTGTTACGATAGTCGATCCATGCGTGCGCATACTGGTGCATGAACAAAGGCACGCCAATCGTTGTGAAATATGTATGGCTGTCGTAGCGATAGTGATCTCGCCACAATGCGGACCATGAGGATGGCGAAATAGAATGGGTCGGTGATCCAATGGCCAGCAAATAGAGAATAGTGTCTTCGCTGTAGGTATCCCAACGTGGTCTCAGGAAGCCTGTCTCTGGTTTCCATCCGTGCGACAAGAGCAGTGGCTGTTCGTTAAGCATCCAGCGAAAATCGACACGCTGGTAGATCCTGGTGGCCAGCCTCACGAGCTCCGGATCATCCCGAAAATATTGGCGCGCCGTGAGAATGCCTCCGAGAAGCAACGCTGTGTCGATCGAAGAGATCTCGCTTTTCCATTTTCTCTCCCCGGTTCTTGCATCCATCCAGTGATAGAACCAACCATGTTCGCGGAAGGCCCGAGCGTCGAAGAATCGTAGCGTATTGCGCGTGCGTTCGCGCGCCTGAGTTCTGTCAATCCAGCCGTGGGCCGCGGCAATACAAAGCGCAGTCAAACCAAAACCGGTGGCCGCAATACTGGCGACGTTGCGATGATCCACATCCAAAGGCGAGCCATCCATGCGGGCGCGGTCCGAAACGAGTCCGGTATCCGGATCGGCTTCTTCCCAGAAATACCGAAATGAACGCTGCTCAAGATCGTTGAGGAAATCCTCGTCCTGGAGTGACGTCTTACCTTGAGGGTCTGCCTCTGCGCCCGCTCGGATGCGTTCTCGCCGTCTCTGTGGTGCGCCTTCTGATACGGGCAAATCCACTGCGGAGACACCGAGAACGCAGAAGGGGCGTGGAAGGTTGAAATTTGGCCCAAGGATGAGTCCAAGAATCAGGACGAGAGAAACGATCGTAAGGTAACGTCTATGCGTAGGAGGTCTCTCCTGAAATGTTAGTTGTCATCGCTTACTTTTCAACTACTTCAAACTTTGTTTCGATTGTCTCTTCTGAGTTTGATCCGACCATCACCTTGAACTCCCCTGGTTCAACCACAAAGCGCATCTCGCGATTCCAGAATCCGAGATGTTCGCCGGTGAGTGCAAACTCCAGGTGCTTCTTCTCGCCCGGTTGCAGGGTAACGCGCTGAAACCCCTTCAGCTCTTTTACCGGCCTGGTCATGGTTGCTACTGGATCGCAAATGTAGAGTTGGACGACTTCATCACCGGACCGTTTGCCCAGATTTTCCACATCAATACCTACTGTTAACTTATCGTCTGCCTTAATTCGTTGAGCACTGAGCGTCAGATTTGTAATTCTAAACCGCGTATAGCTCAAGCCGTAGCCGAAAGGGAAAAGCGGCGTCCACGGAACGTCGAGATATTTGGACGAGTACCTATTGTTGGCCGCGGGTGGTCGACCTGTGTTCATGTGGTTGTAATAGATCGGAACTTGCCCGACGGTGCGCGGAAACGTGACCGGCAACTTGCCACCCGGGTTCACATCGCCAAACAAGATGTCGGCAATGGCATTGCCCGACTGACTGCCGCCCATCCACGACTCAAGAATCGCCGGGACTTTGTCGACGATCCATCCGATAGTCGGCGGCCGCCCGTTTACCAGCACCACGATGGTAGGTTTTCCTGACTCATAAATTGCTTTTACGAGATCCATCTGGCGACCCGGCAGATCGAGGGAACTGCGCGAAGCCGCTTCGCCCACCATGTCAGCAGCTTCGCCAACGAAGACTAGTGCAACGTCAGATTCCTTTGCAAGTGCAATAGCTTCGGGAAAGCCGGACGTTGATTCATCCTTAATATCACAGCCTTTGGCATAACCAACCTTCGTTTGTGCTGAGACCTTGGCTTTAATGCCGGCTAGCGGAGTTACTGTGTTTTCTTCGCGACCATCGCCGGCCCACCACCCGAGTGGTGCGCGACGATCATCTGCGAGTGGCCCGATAACAGCGATGGATCTAACCTGCTTGTCGAGCGGTAGGATGTCACGTTCGTTCTTCAGCAGAACCATCGAACGGTCAGCGCTTTCGCGAGCTAAGCGGACGCTTTCGGACCTGAGCAATGAATTGGGTTCGCGCGCCTCGTCCGTGTAGGGACGATCAAATAGCCCGAGACGAAACTTGATCCGCAAAATCCGTCTCACGGCTTCATCTATCGTCGCCGGAGATAGTTTGCCCCGCTTCAAGAGTTGCGGCCCAAAGGTGTTGAAGCTGCGGCTCACCATTTCCATGTCGACGCCGGCGTTGAGTGCTGCGCTTGCTGCTTCCTCTTCGTCGGCAACCAATCCGTGGTTGATAAGCTCCTTCACGGCCGTGTAATCACTCACAACAAAGCCGTCAAACTTCCATTCGTTGCGCAGCACTTTGGTTAGCGTGAACGGATTTGCGGAAGCCGGAACTCCATTGATGTCGTTGAACGCACTCATCACAGTGCCAACGCCGGCATCGACGGCCGCTTTAAATGGTGGAAAGTAGATCTCTCGCAGGGTGTTTTCGGAGAGGTCTGTGGTGTTGTAGTCACGACCTCCTTCCGCGGCCCCATACGCAACCCAATGTTTGGCGCATGCAAGTATCTTGTCAGTCGCGCTGTAGTCATTACCCTGGAAGCCGCGCACGCGCGCGCGAGCAAAGGCAGCCCCTAGATACGGGTCTTCACCCGCACCTTCTGTGATTCGTCCCCAGCGCGGATCACGGGCAATGTCCAGCATCGGCGCAAACGTCCAACGGACTCCGGCACTGCTTGCTTCCTGTGCCGCAACGGCGGTGGAGCGCTCAGCCATGGCGGGATCCCAACTACTCGCCTCACCCAACGGAATAGGAAAGATCGTGCGGTAACCGTGGATCACATCGAAGCCAAACAAAATCGGAATCTTCAAGCGCGATTCGTGCATTGCCACGTGCTGAACCTGGTTGGTGCGCTGCGCCCCACGAACGTTTAGCGTCGATCCCAGCAGGCCCTTCCGGATCAGCTCCAGGTGTTCGGGTCGAAAGTTTCCATTGCCTTCTCCATCGAGTTGTTGCAGTTGTCCGAGCTTCTCTGCGAGTGTCATTTTCGCGATGAGGGCGTCGATCTGTTTTTCGACATCCCTGTCTTTCTGGGAGTGGGATGGCAGTATGGGTACGAATAAAGCGCAGCAAACAGCTAACACGATTGGTACAAAGCGGATTGATTTGATTAACTTCATCTTAATTTCCTCGGAAGACTTTTTCGTTGTCGCACATTAAACCGGAGCCGGCCAGTTGTAATATACTCGCACGGCGCGTCGAATCTTTTGGCTTGATTAATACTATGCGCAGGTTGATAGCGTCTCTGTTCCGGCCGGAATTCTTTGCGAGCATCCTACTAGCTCCGCTAGTAATCCCTATTCCAGCTCATGCCTTGAGAAAGCGCGTTCAGAACCGCGAGTCATCAACAAATCGTCCAAGCTCTGATGTAATGGCGGACTTGCGTCACGCTGCTGACCTGTTGCAAGCGGGTAGGCTCAACGACGCTGAACCGATTCTTCGGAGAGTCGTCGCGGCAGCTCCCCAAAATTCTGACGCCCACAACTTGCTTGGAATCATCCTGGATCAGAGGGGAGAATTCAAAGATGCTGAACGAGAATATCGGGAGTCACTTCGTCTGAATCCCAATGGCGTATCACCGCTGGCGAATTTAGGGGTTTTGCTGGCTCGGACAAAAAGGTCAACGGAAGCAATCAGCTCTTTTGAGTCGGTTTTGCAGCGCGCTCCGAGCCATCCTCAGGCCACGCTTAATTTGGGATTGCTGTACGCAAGTCGTGGCGATTATGCGCGGGCACTCCCGCTACTGGAGCAGGCGAGTCAGCTGGGAATGAATACTTTTGAGGTCCAGAAGAATTTGGGCATCGCGCTTTACAACTTGAAGCGTTTCGATGAAGCGAATGCCGCGTTTCAGTCAGCACTCGGACTTTCGCCAAACTCCGCGGAGCCACTTTATTACCAAGGCTTGATCAGTTGGTCTCACCAGCAGGAGGAAGCGGCCGCTGAATTCTGGGACCAGGCGGTCAAGTTGCAACCGAATTTTCCAGAGGCAAATTTCATGCTCGGCGAAGCGCTCCGGAAGAACCGTCGCACGGAAGCATCGGTAATCTTCTACAAGCACGCCCTCGATCAGGATCCAACCAAGTTTATATATTACGCTCGACTGGGGGGAGCCCACTTTCTCCTGGCTCAATATTCGCAGGCACTCGAGGTTTTTCGTAGCGCCGTGGAGCGGTTTCCGAAAATGGCCGAAGCGCACCACTTCGTTGGTGTCGCGGCGCGGGCAACCGCTGACTATTCTCTGGCCGAGGCAGAATTTCGTATGTCACTTTCGCTTCGTCCCAACAACGTGGACACACTCGCCCAACTTGGATTCATTGTCGGGGAACGCGATCGTATCATCGAGGCTGAGAAGTTGTTGCGAGAGGCAATAGCGATCAACGACAAACACTTTTTTGCGAGTTACGACCTCGGCCGCCTATTGGTAAAAGCTAAACGATTTGAAGAAGCCCTGCCTATTCTTCAACATGCAGTGACTCTCAAACCGAAGGATTCCAGCGTTCACTATCAACTTTTCCTTGCACTGTCCCGGCTGAAACGTAAGGCCGAAGCTGAGCAGGAGTTGGCAACCTTTAAACAACTCGAGGAAGAGCGCAAGTCGGAGCTCCGGCCAGTTGACGACTTTGATACTGACGCGGTATCCCCTCCGATCGTTCCATAGCTCTTACGAGACATTAAAGAATTCGCGAGTATCCTCTCTTTCGAGAACCAGCGGATGCGTCGTTGCCTCAATCTCTCTGTCACGCTAGAAGCTGAAGCGAGCCTGTAGTTCGACGACCCGTCCAGCCAGAGCATTCCTCGCGCGGCCAAAGTCGACGTTATCAATGTTCGGCGAAAAGAAGCCGAACGGAGCAAGGTTCAAGCTGTTAAAAGCATTGAAGAAGTTTGCTTTGATCTCGAGGAAGGCTCCTTCACCAAGCTTCAAGAAACCCGGCAAGCCAGTTCGCTTCGCTACGCTTAAATCGACAGCAAAGTACTTCGGGCCGCGGAAAGAGTTGCGGCCAATGCCCGGCAGCAGTGTGCCGCTGGGATTGTTGGGGTCGAAGTACTTCAGTCCACCGCCGGGGAAATTTCCGCCCGGCCGAATGAACGCATCATTGCTTGTATCATTGAGTGCGCCGCCGAAATATTTGCTAGGACGAGAAGGACAAATGAAATCCTGAGAACCAGGCGCGCGCACACACTGTCCGGTGTGTGGAGTCCATGGAAACCCGGAGTGGGCAGCCAAAATGCCATCGACTTGCCAGCCACCCAGCACCTTGCCGAGAGCATCCTTGCGGTTTCTGAATAACGGCAGATCCCAAAGACCTGACAACACGAAGTTGTGCTTAACGTCGTAGTCTGACGGGCCACGTTCCTGGCTTAAGTCCTGCGGAAATGTCTGATTGGTTACGGCACCGGGTCCTTCGTTGGATAGCGTATCAATACTCTTGGCCCAACGGTAGAGGAAATCAAACTGATAGCCCTTCGCAAATCGTCGCGTTAGTCGCGCGTTCAGGGCGTTGTAGTTTGCGTTCACATCGGGTGTGGGAATGAAAACCGCAAAAGCAAAATAGTCGGGGGGAATCACCGGCTGAACGAATCGTTGATTGACCAGCCGAATCAGCTTGTGGCTCGAGCTGCCCTGGTACCCGAGTTCGGCCGTAAGGTTATATGGCAAAGCATACTGACCTTCAAAGGAATAGGTGTAAACGTAAGCCGTCGGTGTGTTCGGGAGCGCGCCGTAGACTTCAACTGTGCGGTTTGGAGGCGCTCCGGTTGCGGGATTGATACCGACTGCCAGCGCGGGATTTGCTGGATAACTGAATGGGGAATTGCTGGCGCCAAGTGCATAGAGAATCTGACCACCCGCGAATGGCGTGCTGAAGTCTGAAGTCGACGTGCCGCAGCAAATCTGGAAGCGCGCGAAAAACGGCGGATTGCCGCGAGTGTTCGAGAAAACCACATCGGGGATGCGGTTATAGCTGACACCGAATCCACCTCGAAGCACCAGCTTCTGTTCGAGGCCAAAGCGTTTTGGACTGTAGGCAAATCCTATTCGTGGCGCAAAGTTATTACGATCGGGATTATAGAGCGCGCCGGTAGGCTCCACCTTTGAACCAGTCAAACCACCGCCGGGACCAAACACAAAGTTCGACACCTGATTGTTTTTCTCTTTCAGTACATCGAAGTACTCGTAGCGCAGACCCAGATTCAGGGTTAGGTTCGGCCGAACTTTCCAATCGTCCTGGAAGAAAAGCCCGTAGCCGCCGGATAGGAAATGACGCTGTGCGTTCGCTACTCCGCCAGTAGTTGGATCCGCGTTTATCTGATAGAAGAGCGGTGTGTCGTTGGCAAAGTTGAATAGCCCAGCAAAGGTGTACAACGGACGCGAGCCGCCATTGAGGTTGTCGTCATTTCGTTCTTTGCGGTACTCACCGCCGAACTTGAGCGCATGATTTCCGCGTACGTTGCTTACCACGTCGCGAAACTCAAAAGTCTTCTCCGAGAAAATCCCGGGCGTTGTCTCGGATTGGTTGGCGCCGAAGCGAATTCGCCGGCCATCTGTTAAGAGATCCTCAATCTCTGCGCGCGGGATACCGAAATTTGTCAGGTTTGACGACTGCACTTCATTGTAAGCAAATTGGGTGAAGTTAAACCGCGCTTCATTGAGCAGGGTCGCGCTGATAGTTCGGTTATACAGCGCTGTAAATGTCGTATTGTGCGGCGTGCTGGTGATATCAGCCTGGGGCCGCGCTCCGGCTCCCGTATCGCTGCCCACAAAGAAAGTCCGCGTCAGGTAAGTGCTGAAAGCAATCTGATCTTTCGAAGTCGGAGTGAAATCAAAGCGCGCATTGTACTGATTTGGTCGGTTGAGTGTGGGCGCAGCGATGACGACCTTTTGTATGTCGGGAATACCGTCGAGCCCGCCGCCGCCGAGGTTTGCAAAACTCAAATACTGTCCCAACGCGGCCCCAGGTGAGCCAACATCCAGACCACCGGCTACCACCTGACAAGGAACTCCAGCCTGCACATCGGTACAGGAGGGCTGCAATACTCCACCGATACGTGGCTGGATACCGGAGTTCGCGAGTATCTGTGCAGTCAGCCCAGTAGGACGAGCACTGATGATACTTTGCCGGTATTGCGCCGTTTCAACGTATTCGACGGTTGGAGTGCTTGAATTTTCCCGCAGGCCTTCATATGAGAAAAAGAAGAAGGCCTTGTTCTTGCCGCTGTAAACAACCGGTCCGCCTTCGCCGAAATGTGGCAGATAGACCGGGCCCCCGATACTGCCGCCAAACTGACGAAAGAAACGCTGCACCCTTTCGGTCGTACCCCGGCCAAAATCATTCGGGTACTTGTTAAAAGCATTGAGCTTGGGACTGTCGTATTTTATGAACGCGCTTCCGTGAAACTGATTTGTCCCGTTTTGCGAGACCACTTTGATCTGTGCGCCTGAGTTTCTTCCATCCTCCGCAGAATACGTTGACGAAGATATCTGGATTTCCTTCACCGATTCCTGGTTCGGTGTGACGACTGCGGCGCCCCCGTGTGTGAGACTGTTTACGCTCACACCGTCTAGCTGGTAGTTATTAGCCGAAATGCGTTGACCGTTTGCGGTAATTTGCGGCTGGTTCTCGGCTTGAAAAATTGAATTGTTCGAGCCGCCCGGTCCAGTATCAGAGCCTGCATTCGGCAGACCCGCCGAGTTTCCGTTTCCTCCTCGCGCACCGTCTCCAAAGATGCCGGGCGTCAATCGCGCCAGTTCATAAGGGTCGCGACCGACCTGTGGGAGGCGTTTGATCTCCGCGGCGGTAATCCCCTTAGTGACGTTACCGTTCTCGGTCTCCAGTTGTGTCGATATTTCTGCGCTAATGGTAACGGTTGCAGTCACGTCGCCAATCTCAAGCACTATGTCGACACCCTGAACATTTTCAGCGCCGACCAATACGTTTTCCAACAGCCTTTTCTTGTAACCAGCCCTTTCAACCAGGAGTTCATATTTTCCCGGAGCCAGGCCAGAGACACGATAAAACCCTTCAGCGCTGCTCGTCACTTCCTGCGTTTTTCCCGTCTCCGTGTTTTTAAGCGTGATTTTGGCATCAGGCACCAGTCCACCGCTCGTGTCGGATACGGTTCCCTGAATGCCGGCCTTGAACTGGGCCTGCGCTGTGACCATTGCAAACAAGATAACAAGCCCGCATGTCATGGTGCGGACTAAATTGTAGATGGTTCGATTCATTGCAAAGGCCCTCCTGTGACCTTCAAGCCCGCTGCAAGGCTGCGCACAAGACCCAAGGTCGGTCCACGGCGGTTAGCTAAGCAGTCCACGCGAAAAGGGGAATTTAATCTGAGGGGAGACAGTGAATCGATTGAGATACCGTCGCAGACTAACATCCTCAACCTTCTTTTTGTGTGTGCTGCAACACACATAACCGTGTTCTTTTTGTCGCCATGATTGCAAACATCGGTAATGTAATTCCGGCAGGACTCTGGTAAGCTCGGGCCTCAATCGAAATATCACTTTGCGATTGCTGACTGAATCAGGGGTTTCTGAGCCTTGGTGCGCGCGACTTAGAGTTCTTGATTCACCGCCGGTTGCCAAGCCAGACGTAAGGCGAGGCATTGAGATTCGGGCGGACCTATATAATCCGGTGACAATTTTCTGAACTGAAAACAGGAGAAGGGAAAGACTATCAATGCGACGTTTAACCTGTATGGTCCTCTTAGTTCTGTTTGCGCTAATAGCCGTTGGTTGTGTGTCCAGCACTCAACAAACCAACAGCGCAGCCATGAGAAAGAAAAAAGGACCAAATGATCCGGTGGTAATAGGTTTCTGTATGGATACGTTGAAAGAAGAGCGTTGGCAGCGCGACAAGGATCTCGTCGAGAAGCACGCGAAGGAGCTCGGCGTCCAGGTCTTCGTGCAAGTTGCAAATAGTGACGACAACTTACAGGTCAAGCAGGCGGAAAACCTTCTTACGCAGGGTGTCGATGTATTGATCGTGGCGCCGCATAACGGTGAGATTGCGGCTTCGATTGTCGAGGCAGCACACGATCAGGGCGTGCCGGTGATCAGCTATGATCGATTGATTAAGAACAGCGATGTGGATCTTTATGTTTCCCACCAGGTAGTCAAGATCGGTGAGATGCAAGCGAAATACTTGCTCGATCACGTCAACAAGAAACCGGCCAATTTTGTGATTGTCGGCGGTTCACCTACCGACAACAATGCGCTCCTATTGCACCAGGGACAGATGAACATCTTGAAGCCGGCGATAGATCGGGGCGACGTAAAAATCGTGACTGACCAATATGCAAAAGAGTGGCAGGCGAGCGCGGCGCTGAATATCGTGGAGAATGCTTTGACGCAGGCGAACAATCAGGTCGATGCTGTTGTTGCGTCGAACGACGGCACGGCGAGGGGCGCGGTTCAGGCTCTCGAGGGACAGAACCTGGCGGGTAAAGTTCTGGTCTCTGGACAGGATGCCGACCTCGCTTCGCTCCAGTTGATCATACAGGGCAAGCAAACGATGACGGTTTATAAGCCGATCCAGCCTCTCGCCTATGGTGCCGTCGATGCGGCCGTCAAGTTAGCACGCGGTGAGAAGGTGGATGCTTCGGAAACGATAGACAATGGCTCAAAAAAGGTGCCTTCCATCTTGCTTGAACCTGTCGCCGTAGATAAAAACAATATCGTGAGTACCGTCGTCAAAGATGGATATCAGACCTTAGAAAAGATCTGTGCAAACGTGCCGGCGGACAAATGCCCGAAGCAGTGAGTGGAAAACACGTGAAATCAGGTATTGAGCATTTCAGAGAATATGAATCTTAAGGTATGAATCAGCCCGTCTCTTTTCTGGAAATGCGAAACATTACGAAGACCTTCCCGGGCGTTCGCGCTCTGGACGGCGTTACGTTCGATCTTCAACCGGGTGAGATTCACGCTTTGGTTGGCGAGAACGGTGCCGGTAAGTCGACGCTAATGAAAGTACTTGGTGGTGTCTATCCGCACCCCCATTATGGTGGTGACATCCTGATTGCGGGAGAAGAAGAGCGATTCGCGAGCGTACGCGATGCCGAAAAGGCGGGAATCGCGGTCATCTACCAGGAATTATCGTTGGTTAAGGAAATGAGCGTTAGCGAGAATATCTTCCTGGGCCGCGAGCCCCGCAAGTGGGGCGTGATCCGCGGCGAAGAAGTTTATCGTCGCTCGCGGCAGTTGCTTGATGACCTGCATCTCACCATCGATCCGCACACACCAATTCGTAACCTCGGAATTGGTCAGCAGCAGCTAATTGAAATAGCCAAGGCGCTTTCCCACGAGGCTCGGATCCTTGTGCTTGATGAGCCCACGGCTGCGCTTACCGATTCGGAGGTGGAGACACTGTTTGCCATCCTGACTAAACTCCAGTCGCGTGGCGTGGGGATGATCTACATTTCCCACAAACTCCATGAAGTGTTTCGCATAAGCGACCGTATTACAGTTTTGCGCGACGGGAAAACCGTCGGCACCGGCTCCACCGGAGGGTGGACTGAGCCGAAGGTGATTGCGCGTATGGTGGGCCGCGAAGTCGGAGACATATTCCCGATCGTGGACCATGAGCAGGGAGAGGTTGTATTCGAAGCCCGAAACATTTCTGTCTCTGATCCGGCGATACCCGCCAAGCAGTTGGTTGATCGAGTAAGTTTCTCAGTCAGAAGTGGAGAGGTACTAGGTATCGCAGGTCTAATGGGTGCCGGCCGGAGTGATCTTTTGATGGCAATTTTCGGTGCGCACGGCGGCCATACCTCCGGGGAGATCTACATCGGCGGTAAGCGAACTGAGATCACCAGTCCGGCTGACGCTATCAAACACGGCATCGGTTTCGTTACCGAGGATCGCAAGCGTTTTGGTCTGGTACTGGACCAGACGATCCTCAACAACATGACGCTCGCCGGCTTGAAGCGAATCTCCGGGCGCTTTTTGACAAGTGTTGATGCCGAGGCAGCTGCTGGGGAACGTTCCATGAAAGAGTTGCGCGTCAAGGCGAACTCCGTGTTTACGATCGCCGGAACACTCTCGGGCGGCAACCAGCAAAAGGTTGTGCTGGCAAAGTGGCTGCTAACCAATCCCCGTGTGCTCTTTCTCGATGAGCCGACTCGAGGGATAGATGTCGGAGCGAAACAGGAAATTTATGCGCAGATTAATAAACTTGCCAGGATCGGACTTGCCATTGTCCTTGTTTCTTCGGAACTGCCTGAAGTGCTCGGACTCTCTGATCGGGTATTCGTCCTCCATGAAGGCCGCGTCACAGGTGAGTTTACTCGTTCAACCGCGACGCCGGAGAAAGTGATGGCCTGTGCCACAGGTCACGTGATGCGCGCTGCATAACTTCTTTGTGTGCAGGCCGTGCGTGGCGCAGCGGCACCCCACGGCTATTGGGTTAGATCGGGATTCAGAAAGTCGCCACGTTGGTCTCAAGCTGAACCATTAATAAGTAGCCGGAAAGATTGACGATGTCCAATCTCTAGCGATAGGAAGACTTCCTCGATGAGTAATCCAAACGGAGCTGACCTGACACGGCCTCTGGCCACATCGGATCTCACGCCAACTGCCACGATTGCTGAGGTCACACCCCAAACAAAAATCGGCAAATTCAAAATCCCCACAGAGCTTCTGCGCGCCTACACGATGGTCTTCGCGTTAATTGCGATCTGGATTTATTTTCACTATTCGACCGGCCGTATATTCCTTGAACCACGAAACTTCTCAAACCTCATGCGTCAAACCGCCGTTACTGGCGTGCTGGCGGTAGGTATGTTGATGGTGATCGTCACAGGTCAGATTGATCTCTCGGTGGGTTCCGTGGTTGGTCTTGCTGGCGGCGTCGCAGCGATCGCACAAGGATGGCTTGGTTGGGGTCTCATTCCTTCCCTGGCCGCGGGGATTGCTGTTGGTATCGCAATTGGCGCAGTGCAGGGCGCCTTGACCGCTTACGTGAACATCCCCGCATTTATCGTTACACTCGGCGGGCTACTCGCCTGGCGTGGCGTTATTCTCGGGCTCAGTCGAGGCGAAACGATTCCACTGCGGTTGCAGTCGTTTAAATCGATCGGTCAAGACTACGTTGGCCCAACTGTCGGTTGGGTTATAGCCGGCATCGCCGTTGCCGCCATTGTTTGGATGAACATCGCAAGGAACCGAGCGCGGCGGCGGCATGGGCTGGGTGTGCCTGGTCTCGCGATTACGGTGGCGCGCATATTAGTGCCTTCGCTAGTTGTTGTGGGTTTTGTCTATCTGATGAACTCCTATGAACTTGCCCCCGGTGCCCACGCGGGTATTCCAAATCCAGTCATTATCTTTCTGGCAATAGCGCTGGCCGGCGCATTTCTCTCTCAAAACACAACCTTTGGTCGTTACCTGTATGCAATCGGCGGCAATCCGGACGCCGCACGTTTGTCGGGCATAAATATACGGAAGCATATTCACGTCGTGTTTTGCATAATGGGCGCCCTCGCTGGCATATCCTCGATAATCTACACTGCCCGCGTCGGTAGTGCTTCTCCTGATGCTGGTCAATTGCTCGAGCTCGACGCCATTGCCGCTTGTGTGATCGGGGGCACCAGCCTGATGGGCGGTCGGGGAACCGTCTTCGGTGCGATTCTCGGTGCGTTGATTATGGCGAGCCTCGACAACGGCATGTCCCTCAAAAATGTCGAGCCTTACATGCAGAACATCATTAAGGGGGCTATTCTGGTAACCGCTGTGGGATTGGATATGGCGGGTCGCAAACGTAGCTGAACTCGCTGCACGTTCCGATCACATGAGAGAACTTCTTGCGATCATTGGCTGTCTCGTACTCCCTGGTGCCATTGTCTCGGCTCAGGACATTACATCGCTCGAAAAGATTGGACCGTTTGTCAGTCTCGAAAAGACGGACAAGGCAGTCACTTTCAGCTGCCGGGACAAGTCCCAGGTTCAGTTAACAATCCTGGCTCCTGAC
>Ga0137366_10002105_pt1 | contig 15107 bp, 16 predicted proteins | sample SagtaG_8_FD_104938 | JGI IMG/M metagenome (GOLD analysis project Ga0137366, IMG submission 104938) | Vadose zone soil microbial communities from Sagehorn Ranch, Mendocino, California, USA - Sage1_L_60_16 metaG | ecosystem: Environmental > Terrestrial > Soil > Vadose zone | place: USA...
GAAACAAAGGGAGCCCAACCGCAGCAATCGACCGCCGAACCGCAACAAAAACAAATGCCTGCTCCGCAAGAAGCGCCGATTACCGCCGCGGAACAATTTGCCTTGTTAACTCAAAAATCAGCTGCTGCATCCGAGCGCTCGACTTCAGCATCGCAGCCGCAATCCGCATATCGGCGCATGAAGGAGCGGAACCGCATCTCCGGCAACATCACCAGTCGCGGGATATCTGCCGTGAATGCTTTAGGAACACCGCTCGGTCGGTATCAAAAGATCGTTGCAGATTCGATCGGCTCGCGCTGGTATGTGTTTGTAGATCAGCAGCGTGACCTGATTACTATCGGCACGCTGCGACTTCGATTTAATATTGATCGAACTGGAAAGGTGAAGGGTCTCAAGATCACCGAGAACAGTTCGAACGAGGCGTTCGCCAACGTTTGCGTGCAATCGGTACTCGAAGCGCATCTCCCGCCAATTCCTGAAGATGTGGCAAACACGTTGCCTCCGGAAGGCTTGGAAGTGGACGGACTCGGTTTCATCATTTTCCCAAACCGATGATCGCCGCCTGGATCATTGCCGAAACGGGAGTCGTGAACACTGTGTTCGGATTCTTCTCGAGAGGCGGCCTTTTCATGTGGCCGCTGCTGGCGTGCTCGATTGTGTCGGTGACGATAATGATTTTGCGCGGCCTCGCGTTGCTACGCAAAAAAGTCATGCCGCCAATAATCGAGCATGAGATAGAACGTCTCGCGCCGGGCGAAAGTCCGGAGCGGCTCTGGCGCATCGTACATCACGACCCTTCGTCGCTGGCGCGGATCGCTCGCGTGGCGCTGCAACATTTGCGCGGACCGCGTTCCGAAAACGTCGAAGCCGTTCAGACGCGTGCGCGTCATGAGATGGTGCGTTTGGAAAGGGGCCTCATCATTCTCGAAGTCATTGTCGGCATTGCGCCGCTGCTCGGTTTGATCGGCGCGGTTTCGGGATTGGTGCATGTATTTTCCCATCTCGGATTGAGCTCTGGCGCGTCGGATACACGTCAGATCGCGCTCGGCATTGCCGAAGCATTGAATGCTACCGTGTTCGGGCTTTCAATTGCCGTTCCGACATTGATCGGGTTCACCTATTTTTCGAGAAAAGTGGAAGTGATGTCCATAGAGATGGAGACGTTGGTCGTCGAGCTAATTAACAAACTGTATTTCGGTCGCTCCTCACACGGATTTGAAGCGGCAAAACCGCCGCCCGGCGCGGAAGTGTCGATTCCGACGCCGGTCGCGTGAAGCGCGCGGCGCATCCCAGCACATGAACTTCGCAGTGCGAAAACGGCGGGCACCTCTCATTATCATTGTTTCGCTCGTCGATATTCTGATCATCCTCCTGATCTTTTTTGTGGTTTCGACCAGCTTCAAGAAAGACCAGCCGGAGGTTCAGATTAATCTGCCGGACTCCAAGACCGCGCAGAAACGACCCGGTGAGCTCGAACACGCGATTGTCAGTATCGATTCAAATGACGACATCAAACTGGACGGACGCTCCATAGGCGCGGACGAACTGGAGGACGCGGTGCGCAATTTGCCTGAAGCGCGCAAATCAACCCTCGCGCTGCAAGCGGACAAAAAAGCTTCGTTCGGCACAATCATCAAAGTGATGGACGCATTGAAGTTGGCGGGCGTAAAAAATTTGCCGGCGTTTACCCGGGAAGAAAAATGATCCTGCCAATCTTGCAGTACGGCGACCCGGTTCTCCGGGCGAAGGGCAACCGGATCGAGATAATCGATGATCGAATTCGCGAGCTGGCAGCGAACATGATCGAGACGATGCATGCGGCCCATGGCGTGGGCCTGGCGGCACAGCAGATCGGCGAAGCTTTGCAGCTCACTGTGCTCGATTTATCGGCAGTCGAGGACGACCGGCCGAGCACGCTGAAGCTGGATGGCAAAGATATTGACCCAAAGACGGCGATGCCGCTGGTATTAATCAACCCGGAAATCGAGCTCCGCGGTCAAGCGGAAGTGGGAGTAGAAGGCTGCTTAAGTTTTCCTGAAATTACCGGCGACATCGAACGGGCGCAGTCGGTGACGGTGCGCGCACAGACTTTGGAAGACGGCACAATCCAAATTGAAGCTGGCGGATTTCTTGCGCGCGCGATTCAGCACGAAGGCGACCATCTTAACGGAATTTTGTTTATCGATCGGATGCGTTCGGCAGCAAAGGTCGCATTATCAAGTCGCCTCAGAAGATTACAAAAGGAGACGAAACGCGGCATCAAACATCGAGAGCCGCTGGTGACCGAGACCACGCTGTAGCCGATCGGCTTCCAGCATGCGGCCGTTTCAAACCGCGACCGTAACGCGCAAGAACGTTGCAGGAATGGACGTGGCTTCCTTGCGCGGGCTTTTGTTTTGGCTGTTGAACAGAGCTTCCAGCTCGCGCTGCAGGTCAGCGGCTCGGCCGTCTTTTTCTGCGGCTTCGAATGCATTCATGGTTGGCCCGTAGTATTTCCTGAACTCATCCACGAACGCTGAGGGCGCGCCGGGGAAATTGAATGTAAACGTGTCTCGCGCGAACGATATCTTTTCTGCCGGGACTCCCGCGGCGGCAAATCGCTCGATTACGTTGCTCTCGATCCCCCATGTCATCGGGCTAACGAAACCCTCCGGCGGGGGCGGCGTGTAGGCGGAGCTGATCTTCAAAATTTGCGCGACCAATGTCGGATCATTTGGAATCCAGTTCCCCATAATGATTCGACCTCCGCGCCGCGTCACGCGCACCATCTCTTTCGCCACATCAAATGGCTTGGGTGCAAACATCGCGCCAAAGATGCTCACCACGAGATCAAAAGTATGATCCTTCAACTCATGCAGATTCGATGCATCGCCTTCCTGAAACGTGCAGTTGGTGAGACCACATTCTCTGGCCCGCTTGTTTCCAGCCTCCACGAGATTACTCGCAATATCGACGCCCAACACGTCCGCTACGAGTCTAGCTGCTGGCAATGCCGTCGTGCCATCGCCGCATCCGAGATCCAGAACCTTCAGCCCTTTTATGATTCCAAGTCGCTGGACGAGAGCCTCTCCGCTTTCTCGCATGCTGTAAGCAATGCGCGTAAAGTCGCCTTTTTCCCAAAGTGCTTTGTTTGGATTCATGCGGGCATTTATTATGAGCTTGTTGATTGGATTGTGGAATTACAAATCCTCATGAAGTTCTTCCCTGTCTCATTCTTCTCGCAGGAGTTTGGATGGATCGATAGCAAGCGCTCGTAGAGCTGGAATAGCAGATGCTGCCACGCCTAGCAGCGCCATCGTTAGGATCGCGCCGACTACGACGACGGGATCTCGCGGATTCGCCTGATACACAATATGACCTAGCAAGCGGCTGGCGAAAACGCCCGACAGCAGCCCCACTAACGATCCGATTCCAAGCAGCACGATTGGACGACCCACCGCTGCGCTCATCACATGCTGTGTGCGCGCGCCCAACGCCACACGGATGCCGAGCTCCTTCATCCGGCGACTCACGTTGTATGCCGCCATTCCAAAGATGCCGGTGACAGCCAACATCGCTGCCAGTCCGCCCATCACGCCTAATACTACTGTCGCTGACCGGGCCGGAAACAACACATACGAAATTTTATCGGGCCAACTCTCAACGGTGATTAGCGCATCCGGCTCGAGCGCGTGTAACACTCGTTCGATGGCTGGCGCTATTTCGTTCTGCGACCGATTCGACCGCACTACGAAAATCGGCTTGATCTGCTCGTTTTGCGACAAGGGCAGAAAGACCGCCGGCTGTGGCGACTCCGTCATTTCGTGATACTTGCCGTCCTCCACTACGCCCACGACTTCTCTTAAGCGGTCCATGAAAATAAAACGTTGCCCAATTGCCGGCGTGTCGCCCCACATTTTCCGCGCAAAAGTTCGGTTCACGATCGCGACGTAGGGCGTGCTTGTCGTGTCACGCCATGAGACATCGCGCCCCTCCAAGAGTTGCGTCCCAGCGGTCTCAAGGTAGCCCGGAGAAATTGTGAAGCCGTACGGCGACAGCACCGAATTGTTCAGTGTGAACTCTGTCGTGCCGGGCGGGAAAACCGGAATACCGCGCAGCCCGCCGTAAAGTGGCGACCTACTTAACGCCCCGGCCGCGGTCACACCCGGGATGTCCCGCACCGCTTCAATCATCGCTTTCTTTTTTTCGAGCGACACGTTGCCTCCTTCCACCAGGCTGAAGTCGACATCGGCCAGCATCACACCTTGTGGCTGGAATCCGATCGGAGCGTGCAGCATCCGCACCATGCTGCGCACCGCGACCAGCGAAGCCGTGACCAAGAGCATGCAGATGGCAATTTGTGCGCCTAACAACAAATCTCGCGGCGTAAACCGGCGCAGTGGTATCGCATCCACCGGCCCGCTTTTCATTGCCTGCAACGGACTGCTATCCCGCACCTGCCGGGCGGGAATCATTCCAAAGAGTAGGGCGCTAACCAGGGTGAACGCGAAAGCTGCGAGATAGACACGCCCATCCACACTCACGGCCAGATGATTATTGGAGTCTCCTAACCGGCTCAGCAAATTCAACAGCAGACTTGCGATGACCAGCCCTGCTGCACCGCCCAGCATCGACAACACCACCGCTTCAGTCATCACTTGCCTAACGAGTCGCCATTGGCTCGCCCCCAGCGCCACCCGGACAGCGAGTTCACGGCTGCGATCGGCCGCGCGCGCCGCGAAAAGACTGGCCAGATTGGCGCAAGCCGCCACTAGCACCAGCAGAGCCAGCCCGGTCACGCTATAAAGAAATCCGCGAATAACGTCACCGTCTTCCGCCTGAAGTCCCGGCCGAATCAGACGCAGTGGCATTCCAGTGTCAGTCTTTGGATACTCCCTGGCCAATTGGGCCGCGATCGCACTCAGATTTTGCGAAGCCTGCTGCGGCGTCACGCCGGGTTTGAGCCGACCTAGCACCGTTAAAGGCCATCCCGTCCGGTCTGCCAGGTGTTCGGCGTCGAAGTGGTTCACGACGGGGATGAAGTAGTCTGGCCACTCAAATTGCTCCGTGCCGTGGAATCGCGCGGGTGCAACGCCGACGACGGTGAAGGAATCTTTGTTAAGCCGCACGGTCGTTCCGATTACGCCTGGATTGGCGTTAAATGCGCTTCGCCATAGACTATCGCTTAACACCATGTAGGGCGCTGAATTCGGACCATGCTCGTCCGCCTCGTGGATGAATCGGCCCAACTCCGGTTGCACCCCTAGCATTTCGAAATAATTGCCGGTGACCGAATACCCGGAGACAATTTTTTCCGAGTTACCCCAGCTCAGTCTCCCGCCAGAGTATCCGTCATAGCCGGCTATCTCACTGAAGGTACTGTTGCGCTGCCGATAGTCTTCAAACGCAGGATAGGATGTAGTGAGCAGCTTGCCGTGAGTCCACGGCTTAAGGCGAAGTTGGTAGAGGTTCTGCGGGTCGCTCACATCCATCGGGTGCAGCAGGACCGCATTCATTACTCCGAAGACGACGACGTTTGCTCCAATGCTCAGCATCAGAGTGAGTAAGGCCACGAGCGTGAACGCGGGCGACTTCCACGGGACGCGCAACGCATAACGAATATCCAGCAACAGGTCTTTCATGAATGGCCCTACCCTCTAACGAGAATTCGGCCCAACATTTGCGCCTTTAAAGGCATATTTTTGCCCTAACACGCTTGAGGGTCATTGAGACAGAAATCCAATCAATGGACTGGTTGCTGCCGCAACGCTGAGTTTTTCGGCTAATCCGATCTCGCGCGCTTCACGTCCTGCTTCGATCGCTTTCTTGAATGCTTTTGCCATGCGAACGGGATCGGACGCGATTGCGATTGCAGTGTTTACTAGCACTGCATCGGCGCCCATTTCCATTGCTTCAGCGGCGTGACTCGGCGCGCCAAGCCCAGCATCCACAACAACCGGGACGGTGGCTTGTTCGATGATGATCCCGATTTGCGCACGCGTCTCGATGCCGCGGTTGCTCCCGATCGGTGAGCCGAGCGGCATCACCGTGGCAGTCCCGATGTCCTGCAATCGTTTCGCCAAAACCGGATCGGCATTGATGTAGGGAAGAACGGTGAATCCTTCCTTCACCAAAATTTCCGCGGCCGCCAGTGTCTCAACCGGGTCCGGAAGCAAATAGCGCGGGTCCGGATGAATCTCGAGTTTGATCCATGTGGACAAGCCTGCACTTGCGGCGAGCCGCGCAAGTCGCACCGCCTCTTCCGCGTTGCGCGCGCCGCTGGTGTTTGGAAGGAGGAGAAAACGTTTCGGATCGACAAAATCCAGAATATTCGCAAACGGATCGTGTTTGCCGGAAAGATCTGCCCGGCGCAGCGCCACGGTCACCAATTCGGTGCCGCTGGCAATGAGCGCATCCCGCATCAGCTCGTTGGACGCAAATTTCCCAGTGCCAAGAATCAGACGCGAGGTGAACTCGCGATCGGCGATCTTCAGTTTCGAAGGCTTATCCGCCATTACGAGAAAATAAACGAATTTGCCGGCGTGCGCGAATATGTGTCTCTGGAGCACGGGCTGCCAGCCTGTCCTTTTCGGCAGTCTGCCGAAAAGCTCTTCGAACATTTGATAATAGAGTTCTTCCAGCGTGTGGGAATCGTCGGCAAGCTGCCGGCGACAACAGGCTAGCAGCCTGTGCTCCTCGGAAACAGAACGCCCGCGCCACATTCTGGTTGTACGAAGGAGCTAATCGCGCCACATTCCGACAATGACGCAGTTCGATCTCCGGTTGAACGATTGCGCGCTGGGAATGTTGCGGCTGCCGAGTCGCAGTGTCGACCTGGTCGTGACTTCTCCACCTTACAACCTGGGAATCAGCTACGGAAAGTATTCCGATCAGCAAGGCCGACAATCGTATTTGCGATGGTGCCGCAAATGGACGGAGCAAGTTCGGCGAATTCTGAAATCCAACGGCTCGTTTTTTCTCAACATCGGCTCAGCGCCCTCCAATCCGATGTTGCCGCATCAAATCGCAATCAAGCTGACGTCCGCTCCATGCGGATTTGTTTTGCAAAACACCATCCACTGGATCAAGTCGATCACGATCGAGGATCGAGATGCGGCAGTTCGCTCGCACGGTCACTTCAAGCCAATCAGTTCCAAACGATTCCTCAACGATTGCCACGAATACCTTTTTCACTTCACAAAAACTGGTGGTATTCAACTCGATCGGCTCGCTCTGGGCGTTCCGTATCAAGACAAAAGCAACATCGCCCGCTGGCGCCACACTCGCGGGAGCGATCTCCGATGCCGCGGCAATACCTGGTTCATTCCTTACGAGACAATTCAAAGCCGCCAGAAAGAGCGTCCACATCCCGCGACGTTTCCGGTCCAACTGGCAGAATGGTGTATCAAACTTCACGGCGTTTCGCGCGTCGAAACGATGCTCGACCCCTTTCTCGGCATCGGAAACTCTGCCGTCGCGGCGCAACGCTGCGGCGTGAAAAAATTTATCGGCTTCGAAATCGACGAGACCTATCTCGCGGAAGCGAAGCGGCGTTTGGAAGCGCTGCAATGAGCGTCACTCAAGTGGAGTTTAAGGAGCCCACCTTTCAGCCGATTGCTGACGAAACTGGCCTTAAAGAAATTTGCAGACTGGAATTTGTGGGTTTGCCGCATTTGACAGAGGATAATAATTTATTGAAAACGTTAATCTTAGTTGGGCAGGTTGTCGCCGTTCTCAACGTCATAACAACGTCCGGCGCGGACGCAGCCCAAGCTTCTCTTAATTTCGCTGGCACAGCTTTTTCTCCAGGTTCAACGGTGAAGGCGAATGTTCCGTTGAGCGCGCAGGAAAAATCGTTAGCCGCCCAGGGCGGAAACGTTGTACCGCCAAATGCAGTCGCCGTTCTGGCGACGCCTGCGAATTTCGATCCGCGAAAGAGTTGGCCGGTCTTGGTGGTTTGTTCCACCAGCGATTTCAAACGTCAGAATCGAGATGATCTCGTCCAGTTTTATCGCACAGTTGGACTCGCTGAAGGATGGGTGCTACTGGCAGGAGACGGGCCGCAGCATGCACGCAACGACACCGCCGCGTGGCGTGGCGCAATGACGCTCGCCGCGGTTGGCGCGCTGCATCGCAGTTTTCCAGGATCAGAAAAGTGGCCGGTTGCCTGTGCCGGGTTTTCGGGAGGAGGGAAAGGTGTTGGCTACGTTGCGCCTCTGCTCGCGAGGAATGGTTGTCGTATCGCCGGCATTTACATGACCGGTGCAAACGAAGATCACCTGAGCGATGGATACGCACGGATCCAGCCCGGCGAGAATTTTCTGAGAACGCCAATTTACATCGGCGCCGGTCACGATGATCGAATCGCAACCGTAGAGCAGCAATACACCGTTGCCGGGTCAATCAAGCGAACTGGATTCAATCGAATGCGAATCGGGACTTTCCGTGGTGGGCACGAAGTGAATGACGGGCAAACTTCGGTCGCGTTGCGCTGGTTTCGCGAGCTGGTGAAGTAATGCGCGCATGCCTGGGCGTACCGGGGAGCACAGGCTGCCAGCCTGTAGTTGCCGGCGGCCCTGCCTGCAACATTCTGTTCAATGCAATTTCACGCGACGCAATTTCCTGGTCCTGGCAAGTTGCCGAGACTTACAGGCTGGGCAGCCTGTGCTCACCGGGAAAGCTGAATTGCCGCCGTGAGTCCGTGAGGATCGTTTGTGCCGAGCGCGAATTTTCGCCCATCACGCAACGTGATCGCCACAGCGTCGAACCCTGAGACGTTATATAGCCAGCCGTACGGCGTCAGATGAATTCCCCAGCCGTACCACCAACGGATCCGAATGGCCTGGCATCCGGCAATGTCTGCAAGCCATAATCTCTTGCGGATAATTCCGACGCCGAACGACGCGCATAACGTCTCATCCCCAATCTTAATCGTGAGTTTGTAAAACAGTAGAAGCGCAGCTACGAGGACGATCAAAGCGACCAGAGGCGGTTGGCGGTGATAGAGCGACCCAACAAATCCTCCGCTTCCAATCAAAACGATGAATGGAAGCAGCGGCCAGATGATTACGTGACCGATCTGCGTGTGTCTGTACCGGTTCACAGAAGTTTGTCAGGGCCTGGCGACACCGACGCTTGCTGAAATTTCTCCAGCGACTTCACCAAATTGCCCGGCAACGGACGCACGCGATCAAAGATTCGCGGGGCCAGCGGTTGGGCTGTTACGTACCCAGCGGCGAACATTTCCAACTTTGAATCGAGATTATCGATGTAATGCAACGCCATCGCCTCGGGCGTCTTCGGCTCAACCGGTGACCCCAATTCCTTCTGACCATGATGAGAGCCAATCAGATGCAGCAGATGCAGGCGGACATCTTCAGATGGCGGTGAATGGGTCTTCCAGCTGTCTGCGTTTTCGGAGCTGAGTTTTCTCCAGACGGAATTGACGAGCTCAAGTCCAATAGAGATGTGGCCGACTAGTTCGCCGAGTTCATCGTAGTCCATAACGAAGCCCGTTTCGGAGAATTGGTTTTCCCAGAGCTTACCGGAGTCGTGAAACAGAATTCCGGCGATCAACAGGTCAACATTCAATTGCGGATAGACCGGCGCGATCTCCCTCGCCACGCGCATCATTTGCGCGGTGTGCTCGACGAGCCCGCCGCGACGAGCATGATGATATTTGCGCGCTGCTGCGGCGCGACGAAAACGTTCGCCCCATTCATTCAGAAATGCGGCGCATAAGGCGCGCAGCCGGGGATCGCCAAGCCCCCGGGTAGTTTGCAAGATAAATTCCCAATCTGCCGTTTGTTTGGTCCGCAAATCTGCGGGGCCTTGCAGCAGATCGTTTTTCTCCTGTTCGGTGAGCGGCCGCACCGTCCACTTGCGAGCTTCGAGGCCGTATTGCGAATGTGTGTGAAACTCCGCTGTAAGCTCGACGAATTCGCGCCCACTGAGTGCGCTGCAAGTTTTGTAAGCGGGATGATCGCTCCACACACGCAGCGTCATGCGATCGCACGCATCGGCGAGAGCAAGTTCACAATAGGGCTGCTGTTCGCGCGTCAGCTTTGGGTTCGCGCTTTCCACTTGCACATGTACGCGCCCCGGCACCGCGCTCCCGCCTGCGCGCGACGCCGCCCGGCGAATTTCTGTGAGCGTCATTAGATCCATCTCAAGATCACGGTTGCCTGTCACATTCTCGGACCCTTCGAGTTCGGCCGCGAAACCATAGCCAGGGAGATTTGGCCGTCCACGAACCCAGGGTCAGCGGTTCTCCTCGTTGGCTCGTTGCTCGATTTGCTCGAGACTTGGATCGCTGGTGCTGATCCATTCCTGCGCTTGGTCAATTTGAGCCGGATTCACTGGAATCGCGCGCGGAATTTCTTCTCCTCTCGCCACAAGGCCGCCCTCGTACTTCACTGGCTTCGCGCGTTTGATCGGGAATTTCCAATGATGCCCAAACCTGAATAGCGCATAAAACATGGTCTTTGCTTCAGCGGCGCTCACGCCGCTGCAACGCATAGCGTAGTAGAACATGCGGTCGCAATCCTGCCATGGCCGTTTGTGTTCTCCATATGCGACATCATGCAACACGGAAGCGTTCCGATATTTTCCTTCAAACGGTCCGCCCATGACAGACCAGAGGTACCGCGGGATCGATGCGCCATCGACAACCGATCCGATCGGCGCTACCCAGACGTTGCCATTCGGATCGGTGTAACGGAGTTCTGTCAACAGCGTCATCGTCCGTCCGTCCGGATTCCATTTCGTTACGGGCTCGCCGTCGTAATTACCCCATTTCGACTCGACTGACGGAGATTGCTCAGGTTCGGAAACTTCGGCCGGCTCCTGGTCCGAGGCGTATGCAGCCAAAGCCGCCATGAAGGCGAAAAATACGAATGATTGAATAGCTCTTCGGTGTCTCATGCCAGGGCAGAACGTTCAACGTTTTGCCCCGGCTTTCAACTCGCCAGGCTTTCGGAGTCAATGCTGAACTGTCGCAGGGACAGGTCGCGATTCGGCGGATGCCGTACGGTTTTGTTCGTTCGGGTTTGAACTAGTCGGCGTGATCGGTTCGCCTACGGTCTGTTTCCGGTACGGCTGAAGATAAAACATCATGAATACGCCAATCACAACCAGCAACGAACCGATCCATTTCAATAGCCAGCCGGGGTCGCGCAAAATCTGCACCGTGCTTTGGTTAAGGTTTTCAGGGTTCCACGAGGCTTGCGAGACTTTGTAAGTCAACCCAGTCCACGTCCGCCACCAATTACCAGGAAAACTAAATGGATTATTCATCCAGCATGAGCCGGTCGCGGTCTCGCCATCGGCAGTGACCACTCGCAGCGTACTTTTAAATCCCGCGGGGCTATCGCTGCCTTCGTTGCGTTTCACTTCAAACTCGAGCAGTTCGAGTCCGATCGGCAGCGAAACTGTTCTCCAGCCATAGGCAAACATTGTTTGACTGGGCGACGTTTGCGACGGCGAATCCGTCGCTTGGCGGATCGGAATTGCGATCTGCCAGCCGGCTGGAGCCCATCGCTCGAGTGTTTCGCCATTTTGTTGAACACGCACCCGCACGCCGTCTGACAGATCGGCCACAGCGGAGGGGGACGCTGATCCTTGCTCGGATTTCACCGGCGTGAAATCCATCTGCGGCTGCGCGCTGGGCATCGTCTTGTCAACGAGAAGCTGCCAATCGGCCCAACCTGTTGGCAGTGGCTTATTCAACTCGAGTTTGCCTGAAGATTTGCCGTTTTTTCGTGAAGCGAGCTCGTAAGTGATCGCTCCATCTTCTGCGATGAACAATGTGAGATGATTTGATGCTTCTTCGCCAGGCGCGGGCATCGCCGGCGGACCTCCCGTTGCATTAAGTTCTTTGCCGCCGCCTCCGTGTGGATTTGGTTCGGCAGCGCTGGCCGGAATCCCTTTGCCACGGAGCGTGACGAGCACCGCAGGATTGTTCGGCTCATCGCTGAGCGAACTCGGTTTGCCGTTCTCAATCCGGAAATCAGGCCAATACTGTTCGATCTTGAGTGTGAACGGCGTTCCGGCCATTGCGACATCACGTCCGAGGTTTTCTGCTACGTCGAAGCTGACCTCACTCGGGCCCGAGGAAATTACGACGCGCCCTTTGTTTCCATTCTCAGGCGCGACTAATCGGACCTTTGCGCCGGTGCTGCCGCCTTTCCGAGCGTGACCTATCTGTTCGTCTGGCGCTTTGCTAAAAGCGAAAATCGATTCCTCAAGATCGGTTGCTACTTCGCTGTTAGTCGTGCTCCTGCTGGTGCTCGTAATCGGTGTCGCCATCCCGCGTTTCAATTCGATAGTTGCCAGACCCATTGAGAAATTTTCGTGCTGTGGATCGTCAGCGAGCAGCCAGCCGTCGAGACGCTGATTCATCATCGCGGTTGCAATTTTGAAATGCAGCGCAGGCGCGCCGCCCTCGCTTACCGGCCGCGGATTAAGCTTCCCCTCAATCGCCTGCGCGAAATCGACAATTTGCAGATGTGCTCCGCTGGCCAACAGCCCGAGGTCCCGTGGATGCTGCGGCGTCGGCGGATGATGCAAGAATTCCGCGGGATAACCCTTCACAACTCCATCGACATCTTGAACGCGAAGCTGGCGCTCGTTAACAAGGAGCCGATTTGTGGGCGGGTCGCCCTTAAACAGCGTGATCGTTCCTTCCACTCCCCAAATCCTGCCGATCAGCGAACCGATTAGCAGCGTGATGATTCCGAGATGCGTGATCAGAAATGCAAGATGATGCTTGCGCCAGGGCCAGCGCGATAACGCGGAACAAGCAAGGTTCGCTCCAAGCAAAACCAGCCAGAGATTGAACCACGGCGCGCCGTAGATATAGGCGCGGGCGATCTTCGCGTCGAAACTTGATTCCCAAATCGTGCCGGCGATCGCGGCGACGATCAGCACCGCGAGCAAAACGACAGCGAGTTTCAGCGACGCAAAAAATTCGAAGATCGGATTGCGTTGCCACGCAGGCTGCTCAGTGGAACGGGACCTTGCCATTTGCGAATTGACACTTTCAGCGATGTGGCGCGACGCTTCAACGATGGAGTTGGTCCGGTGGGAACTGAATCGTTAGCAACGATCCCGGTCGACGGCGTGCAAATCGCTTATCGTCGTGTCGGAAGTGGTCCACCACTTCTGGTGCTGAACGGATTTGCTGCGACGCTTGCTGACTGGGATCCTTCGTTCATCGATGCGCTCGCGTCTTCGAACGAATTGATTCTGCTTGATCATAGAGGGATGGGCGGATCTACCGACAACGAAAGGCCATTCAACATCGCTCAGCTCGCTGATGATGCGGCCCGTGCAATGGAGACGCTCGGTTTCCACAGCTTGAGCGTGTTGGGGTGGTCGATGGGCGGATTTGTCGCCCAGACCCTGGCCTTGCAGCGTCCGGATCGCGTTAACAAACTCGTTTTGTTATCGACGGATCCTGGAGGCACTGACGCAGATTTCGCCTCGGACGCTGTGTGGTTACAACTCGTCAATATGTCCGGCACGCCGCACGAGCAGGCATGTCGATTGCTCGCATTGCTTTTTCCGAGCGATGTAGCCGAATCGTTTTACCGTCGGTTCGGGGACATCGTCGCGGCTGCGCGTGCGCAGTTATCGCCGGACTTGGTCAGGCGCCAGGCTGCAGCGATGGATGGATGGCATCGCATCGGCCTCGGGAGCGCAGTACGAGAAATTCGCGTTCCCGTGTTAATCGCCACAGGCACCGAGGATAGTGTGATTCCACCTTCAAATGCATTAAAACTGGCCAATGCCATCCCCGGCGCATGGCTGGCGCAATTCCCTCATGGTGGCCACGCGTTCATGGCACAGTACCCGCGCGCTCTCGCCGACCTCATCAACAGCTTTCTCGGAATTTAGATGATCGAACAGAGAATCTGTTTACGACTCCTCTGTGAATGTCCCCATTGCGTCTCGAATTTCGTCCCAATGTCCGAGCATGTTGTTCAAGGTCGAATAAACGAGCCTCTGTTTAGTCGCGTCTTCTTCTGTAGAAAATTCCTTCAACCCTATCAGGGCAATAGGGAATCGATCGTCCTGGGTTAATTTTAAGCCGTACGTCTTTCCTTTTTCGTAACCGTACTCCGTGGGGTCGCCGATGTACACAGCAGTGATGATATTAACCGTCCTGGTCATCGTTTTGATCGATAGCGATCTCTCCTTGCCACCGATTTTCGACAATTCAACAAGACGCAATCACGGCATAAACACTCTCCAGCGTTTGTGGGTCGCAACTCAGGTGCGGGCCGCCGCCACGAACGCCGATACCTTCTGCAGATCTTTCGTATGGGTTCCGTCGCTCTTGTCCGTTTTGGTCTTGGAATCGACGCCCGCCGGGCATGAGGCACGGATAGCGTCGCGAACGTTCTCTGACCCTAATCCCCCCGCAATGATGACGGGCGTGCGCACACTTTCGACGATACGCCGGTCGAGCTTCCAGCTATGGGCCACGCCCAAGGCCCCGATTTGGCGATCGCCAGACTTGTAACTATCGAGAAGAAGAAAATCGGCGATCCCATCGTAGGAACGAGCGAGGGCGATGCTGTCGTCGTCAACTACGGGGATGCTGCGCATCAGCAAGATCGCGGGAAACTTGCGTTTTAGCGTGCGCAACTGTGCTGGCGACAGGTACTGTGGGGCTGCGCCGAGATGCAGGATGTCTGGCAGCAGCTGCGCGGTGAGCGACGCAATGAGATCGAGATCATCGGAAAGCAAGAGGGCGGATGCCTTCGATCGTGAGCGGATCGCCGCAAAAATTTCGCGCGCCGTCCCGATGGTTTGCTCGCGAGGAAACGAGCCATCGCCGACCAGAACGCCAACATGATCCACGCCCATCGAGCTGAGCGCACGAGCCTCTTCCGGTGAGGTTACCTCGTAGATTTGGACGATCATTGCGCAAGCTAACACCGGGAAGCTTGCTCCTACCAACAATCGCGGGGAGCCGAGAAGTGTTGGCTTACCTTTATTGCTCGCTTACGCGCAACGCACCAAATTTTGAATTCAGCAATCAGCAGGAATCGAAGTCCAGCCACTGCTCAGCGCGTCCACGCTTTCCAGCGCTTGCGGATCGGCTTTGCGTAACGATTCACATC
>Ga0137366_10002107_pt1 | contig 15100 bp, 18 predicted proteins | sample SagtaG_8_FD_104938 | JGI IMG/M metagenome (GOLD analysis project Ga0137366, IMG submission 104938) | Vadose zone soil microbial communities from Sagehorn Ranch, Mendocino, California, USA - Sage1_L_60_16 metaG | ecosystem: Environmental > Terrestrial > Soil > Vadose zone | place: USA...
AACCAGCCGAACGCGGCGATTCTAGGCGTTGGTGGCATCACCAAAATGCCCCTGGTCGTGACGGACAAAGACGGCGCAGATTCCATCGCTATCCGATCGGTTGTGCACCTGACCCTCGGCTACGACCATCGCCTGATCGACGGCGCCGTCGCCGACCAGTTCATGGCGTTCGTGAAGAAGACGCTGGAAGGGTGGGGGGAGGATGTAGGGTAGGGCGTTATCTGCGTGGCGCACCGTTCCGCACCATGGTTGAAGGTGATGACTCCGACTTTACCCGAGTCTCGAAGTCGGGCAAGTTCCCACATCAAGTACAGAAATCGGCCCCGTCATCGAAAGTGAGGGACGCAAGAGCTTTGTCCTATTGCACTACTTCTCGATCTTAATGTCCTTTGGATGGAGAACCGTTAAATCCGGAATCTGTTTGAAATCGTCTTTCTCATCGAACGTCAAAATGCTGGAGATACCGTTGTTCTTCATGATGACACTGTGGATCACGTCTCCGACTCCGGAGTGGTATTTGAGAATACCCAGCTTTACGTGATAGAAGAATTCCGCGAAGTCGTAATCCTTTCGCGGGCTGACTTCGATGAGCTGTATCTTAAGGTCCTTCAGCCGTTTCTCATTTACCAACTGAGCTTCAATGTCGGCAACGACTCCGCGATCCATCCTCTTGCCAGAAACCAGAATATTCACCATCTCCGTTACTGCCCACATCGACGTGCAAAGCTTGAATGTCCTTGAGCTGGGCGAAGACGGCCAATGCCTCCTCGGCCATCTTTTTCTTGGGTTCTTCAGCTTTGTCCAGGGAGTGGTACGCAATCAGCACATTGCTGTCGAGATAGATGCGCTTCATTTTTTCTTAGCGCGAAAACGCACTGCTTCTTTCCGTTCGAACGTCTTCACCGCCCGAAAAGAGACCGTCTCGCCTGACTTTGTTTTGAACTTAACAGTCGCCGGCTTCTTCACCGTCTTCGTAGCAACGAATCTGACGTTCTTCTGCGCCATAAGCGGATAATATCACCATCTCGTGAAAGCGAGGTCGAATGCCCCAAGTCCGGTTTCATAGTAGATAGTTGCTAGGCGCCCCCTTCGACTGCGCTCAGGCCAGGATCTTTCGCGCTCTTTATGAAGGATTGGAACCTACCATCCAACCTTCACTAGCGACAGCGCTTGCCTTGGCAGCTCAAATTGCAGCCGAACACTGCCGTGTTCCATTTGAACCCAGCGTGGCGACGCGAGCAGCTGCAACTGTCCGGCAGACTCCAATTGCCTGTACTGGTTTGCCGAGGGTGACTGAGGCGAGCCCATCGCTTTCCAGGCGGCGAAGGCATTGCTGTGCTCGGAATCGATGCGGAAATGCTCTAGTAACGCTTGTTTTGTCTCTGAAGGCAGGCCATCGATCGACAGCTCTATTGAAGCCGGAGCCGAGGCAACATCGTCGTCGTGGTAGTTCCACAGCATCACTTGCACGCCATGCTCGCTGCGTGTGGCAATCGCACGAATATCTGGATTGCCGCGTACGCAATCGGCGACGATTTGCTCCGTCGCCAGCGCCGCGGGATCACCAACCTCGATCCTCCCCTGCCCCATGAGGCCGAACATGCGGAATGCGTTCAGCACAGGTTTGTCTAAACCGCCGCTGGCTAGTTCGCGATATCCAGCGAAAAGGGCCTGATCTTCGAATTCAAATGCCCAAGTGACAATCCCTTCTAACTTCACGTGTTCACGTTCAGCGAGAGTAAGCGTCTGGCTGACGGCCTCCGCGGTGTAAGCCGCGTAGAGCGGCCCATTACGATATCCATTCTGCGGATTCTTCTCTGCCGAACAGGCCGCGCAACCTTCCGGATCAAACTCGCCGAGAATCACAGGCGTATTGCGCCACTTTGGCGACGCAGCCACTAGCTTGAATCCGCGCTCGACCGCCTTTAATTGCGCGGCGATGCCCATCTGCACGTGATCGCCCTGCCACTTGGGCGACCCTTTGGGATGGAAGGCGATGAAGTCGAGCGGTGCGCCAGTCTTTCCGGTGACGTAGTTGCGCCCCATCTCGCAGTGCTGCAAAAACTCCTTTAAAAACTGCGCCGAACGCTCCGAAATGCCCGTTGCATCGGGGCCACCGATTCTTGCGCCAGGCAGGGCCCGCAGGAGTCCGTCGGCTGAGTAATCGTAGAGCTTGAAGAACTCCTCGTGCGTGCCTTTCCAATAATCGATATCGGGCTCATTCCAAACTTCCCAAAGCCAGGTCTCGACTTCGGCATCGCCGTAGCGCTGGCGCAAATGCTGCACGAAATGAAATACAAGATCTGCCCACTTGGAATAATCCTTCGGCGGATAAGTCCAGCCGGTGAAGACCGAGCCGTTGGGGAAGTTGTGCCTGTAGGGATCGGGATGCGTCGAAAGCGCCTCCGGCATGAACCCAAGCTCCACCAGAGGCTTCAGGCCGGAATCGCGGAACGTGTCGAAAATGCGGTCCACGATTTTCCAGTCGTAAACGGGATTTCCAGCCGCGTCCTCCGTGTATACATTCGTCGATCCCCACTTCAGCGAAGACGAGCCATCGCCGGAGGTGAAGAGATTGTGGGTACGAATATAAGCGCGGGTCGCGCTCAGGCCTGATATTTCGCCGAGCAGTTTTCGACCGTTGGGCGCATACGTGTAATTGGGTTCGTCATAGCCGAAGAAATTCCAGATAGGCTTGAATTTCCCGGCAATATGATCGGCTCGGACGTGAATTGTGACGGTAGCCGGCGCTTGTGCAGAGGTTGCGAGAACACGTATGAGGAACAAAACGGTGCAGAGAAAAGGAACGTAGCGTCTTGTCATGTTTTTTGACCGAGGACCGAGCGCAGCAGTCAGTGCTCCTTGTGGAATCAACCCAATGCCAGGCTGCCCACGCTTTGCGTTTTTTCAAAGGCTGGACCATCAGAATCCTTCGAGGTCTGAAGTTCCCACCCTTCCCAAAACCGGGGAAGGATGGGGCACCCTCTGCAGGGTGGTGAAAAACCACGCAATCAGCGTTTGACCTGCACGACGGATCCGTCCTTCCCGACAAACGCCATCTTAGCCATTCCGATGAACAGGCCGTGTTCGACCACGCCGGGGATCGCATGAAGCTTGGAGTCGAGCCCCGCCGGATCTGTGATCTCGCCGAACGTGCAATCCAGAATGTGATGCCCCTCATCGGTGACGTAAGGATTTCCATAGGCAAACTTGCGCAACGAAACCTGAGCGCCCAGAGCTTCGATTTTTCGCTTGATCAACGACTCGGCGAAGGGGATCACCTCCACCGGCAGAGGGAACTTGCCCAGATGCGAGACCAGCTTCGTGGATTCGGCCACGACGATGAAGCACTTCGATGCAGATGCAATTACTTTTTCCCGCAGCAGCGCTCCGCCGCCACCCTTGATCAAGTTCAGCTGCGGATCAATCTCGTCGGCGCCGTCGATGTCAATGTCGATGACAGGATTCTCTTCCAGAGTGGTAAGCGGGATGCCGAGTTGCTCAGCGAGGCTTTTCGTGGCTTGTGAAGTCGGTACGCCGACGATCTTCAGCCCGCTGCGAACGCGTTCGGCAAGGAATCGAATGGCGTAAGTAGCAGTCGAGCCGGAGCCGAGACCAACCACACTTCCCGATTCAATCAGTTGAACGGCGGCCCGCGCGGCTGCTTGTTTCTCCGGCTCGTGGATGGATTGCACGTCGGGTTGAGTGCTCATGCGCTAATTCTTAGCCGTTAGCTTTTAGCCAAACCCGGCCGGCTAAAAGCTAAGAGCTAAAGGCTAACAGCTTGCTTCACGCGAACCGATATTGTATGTCACAATGCGCGTTCGAGCAGTACGCCGAAAAACCCATCGCAGGGATGCACGCCAGGAATGGTGCGCAAGTAAGGTCCGCAGACCAGGGAGTCCAAATCTTGCCATTCTAGAACGCCTTCGTGCAGCAACGCCTCCAGGTATTCGCGCAGAGCCAGAACGCGGAATCCGGATTGTGTCAGCAGAGCATTGTCGATCACGCCTTCGTTCTCTTCCGGCTCCAGCGAACACGTCGAGTAGAGAATTCGACCTCCCGGGGCAGCGTGCCTCATTGCGGCAGTGAGGATTTCGAGTTGATACGCCTGCAAACGCGTGATGTCGTCCGGCGTGAGCCGCCACTTGATATCGGGATTACGCGCAAGTGTTCCCGTGCCTGTACAAGGCGCGTCAACCAGGATGCGATCGAAGTTGCCGTCGAATGGCATGGTCCGCGCGTCCGCAACCACAACCTGAACGTTGGGTAAGGGAACAAGCCGTTTGAGCAGGGCCGCGCGATGAGGGTGCATTTCCATGGCGACGACTATCGCATTTGGATCTTGTTGCGCGAGGATACGGGTCTTTCCACCGGGCGCGGCGCAGCAGTCGAGAATGCGGTGTCCGTGACCAACCAGCAGTGCGATGAGTTGCGAACCTTCGTCTTGAATCACGAGCCGCCGCTCGCGGAAGGCTTGCGTGCGAGCGACGTCGCCGCTGGTGACAATGCGAGCGTGGGTCAACAGTTTGCCTGGTTCGACCTGGATTCCATCGCGCCTAAGCTCCTCAATAAGTGCCGCATCGGTGCGGATGGTCGTTTTGGGCGCCTGCTGATCGTAGGCGCAGATGGCTTGCGCCGCTGTTGTGCCATACGCCTCGTTCCAGCGTTGCACGAGCCATGCGGGATGGGCACCCGCAGCATTGCTATTGCGGGACAAAAGCAGGTCCCTCGGCTGCGCTCGGGATGACAAAGCAGGGAGGGTTACTCGACGTTGAGGAAATGCGGGTGCGGCCAGGGTTTCGGAGGGCTGGGCTTTTAGCCCAGCCGAAAGATCGCCAAAATTGATCGCGGCTTTAGCCGCTGAGGGATTGGGGTTGATCTTCCGCAACACCGCGTTCACCATCCCCGCAGCCGAGCGCTTGCGTGCCTTCTTCACCAGTTCCACGCTTTCATTGATGGCGGCGTGCGCAGGAATCCTGTCGAGAAAAAGCAACTGATACGCTCCGATGCGCAGCGCCGTGAGCACCTCGTCATCGAACTTCGCCAGCGCCTGGCTTGTGTGCGCCGCGATCTGCTCATCGAGGACGCTACGCCAGCGCAGCACGCCCATTACGATCTCCGTAGCCAACCCGTGATCCGCCGGAGAGAGAGCCGCCACGCGCGAAGAATGCAGCAGCTCCGACGCGTAAGCGTCAGTGGTATCAACCCTCAGCAGAATGTCGAAAGCCGCGGCACGGGCGAGGGAAACAGGCATGAGGAGATTCTAGAGCCATCAGGTGATTGAATGATCCGGTAAACAGGCAATCAGATACAATCCGGCGGGAGACAGTCTGCAGAACAAGGCGGCTATGCTTTCTCAAAACCAACTACGCACGTGGCCGTTAGCCGTCCTCGCGGCGCTTCTCTCAATAGGGTCCGCGGTCTGTTATATCGGTTCTGTTGGCCAGGGCATTGTTGTGGGTGCATTGCTGGGCTTAAGTGGCCGTGAAGCGGACGTTGCGGCCGCACAAGGATGGGCAAGGGGCTGGCTAATCGGTTCGGTGCTCTGCTTAGTCGGTTCCGCAGTGGTTGGGTCAGTTTCGATAACTCTCTTCTCCGATGCAGAACGAGTTCCCCGATCTATGGCGCGATTGCTTTTGGCGTTGGTTCTTTCGGTTGGATTCACGGCAGTTGTTATTCTGGTGGCGGAGTCATTGGTTACCGCATTCCACAGGAGCGCGATCACTCGGTAGCAACCGAGGTCTTCTATCGTCCGAGACCCTCGCTGCTTTGCGGCCGATAACCCTGTGCGAAATCTCGCACCCGCATGCGCTTCTTACCTTCGGGTTGCACTTCAAGCAGCTCAAGTACGGTATTTTGACCGCAGCCGACTAAGAACTGGGAGCCGCGCACAAGTAGTTGGCCTTCGCTTAGCGGTTCTGTGACTTGCCCGGACACTAGCCTCGCCGCGGTCAAGCCCAGCATCTTGCCGCGGAACTTCGTGAAGGCTCCCGGCCAGGGCTGGAATCCGCGCAGGCGGTTATAGATTTCCTCCGCGGTGCGATGGAAGTCGATGCGAGCGTCTTCTTTGGTGAGAATCGGTGCGAGGCTGGCTTCGGAATCGTTCTGCGGCTGCGGGGTGATCGTCCACGCGTGCAGACGTCGTAAGGTTTCGACCATCAGGTCTGCACCGATTGCTGCCAGCCTCGGCGCGAGAGTCTCGGAGGTGTCGGCGTCTTCAATCGCGAGTTCCTGTTGAAGCAGAATTTCTCCGGTGTCGAGACCCTCGTTGATGTGCATTGTGGTCACGCCGGTGATCTTCTCCCCCTTCGCTAGCGCCCACTGAATCGGCGCGGCACCGCGATATTTCGGCAACATGGAAGCGTGCAGGTTGATGTTGCCGTAGCGCGGCAGGTCGACCATCCATTTCGGAATGATGCGGCCGTAGCCAACCACGACGATCGCGTCGGGCGCAATTTCGCGCAGACGGGACTGCAATTCTTCGTTGGTTTTGATTTTCTCCGGTTGGTAAATCGGCAGGTTCAGCTTCAGCGCGCTCTGCTTCACGGGAGAAGCAACGAGTTCGAGCCCGCGTCCCTTTGCCCGGTCAGGCTGAGTGAGGACAAGGTGAAGGTGATGCCCAGCTTCGACGAGTTTCTCCAGCGCGGGGACAGCAAAGGCAGGCGTTCCGCAGAAAACCAGATTCATTGGGTAGCCGGTTGATTTACTAATCGCATCATCGGGTGATCTGGAAACCATACGTTTTCGTTTTGACTCGCGAACTTTGCGATCTTTGCGGCTTATGATTTTAGATCTGTCAACCGCAAAGAACGCGAAGCGCGCAAAGGAAAAACCAGATCCGATCCCCGGTTCCTACCATTGTCCCGCTTTCACCAGCTTGCGGATCTTTTGACTTCGCGAACTTTGCGATCTTTGCGGTTTATGATTTTAGATCTGTCAACCGCAAAGAACGCGAAGCGCACAAAGGAAAAACCAGATCCGATCCCCGTTTCTACCATTGTCCCGCTTTCACCAGCTTGCGGATCTTTTGACTTCGCGAACTTTGCGATCTTTGCGGTTTATGATTTTAGATCTGTCAACCGCAAAGAACGCGAAGCGCGCAAAGGAAAACCAGAGCCGATCCCCGGTTCCTACCATTCTCCCGCTTTCACCAGCTTGCGGATCTTTCGCTTCATCAGGTCCCGCTTCAGGGCGCTGATGTGGCTGATATACAGTTTGCCGTTCAAATGATCGGTTTCGTGCAGGAAGGCGCGGGCGAGCAGGTCCTCTCCGGTCTTTTCGAACCATTTGCCGTGGATGTCCTGGGCGCGCACGGTGACGATCTTCGGCCGGGTCACATTTTCGCGGAAATCGGGAATGCTGAGGCAGCCTTCGCTCTGCGTCTGCTTGCCTTCGCGGTGAATGATCTCCGGATTGGCCAGCACCAGCTTGGCTTTGGGATCCTCTTTGAACGTCACGTCGATGACCGCTAGCCGTTTGGAAATGCCGATCTGCGGCGCGGCCAGGCCCACCCCCTTGGCCTCGTACATGGACTCGAACATGTCCTCGACCAGCTTTTTCAGCTCGGCGCCGAAGTCCGTCACTGGCGTAGCGGGAGTTTCCAGAACTGAGTTTCCAAATTTTACGATGGGATAGATCATTGAGTTCTAAGTCGTCGGTCGTCGGTCGTCGGCTCTCGGCCTTCAACCGTGCACCTAGAAGTTCTTCAATTGCCCCAAATAACCTTCGAAATTCCGGCGCGTTTCTGTCATCGAATCGCCGCCAAACTTTTCCAGCGCGACACGTGCCAGCGTGAGCGCGACCATCGCTTCGCCTACGACGCCAGCGGCTGGTACCACGCACACATCCGAGCGCTCGTACGCGGCTTTAACCGGCTCGCGCGTCTCGAAGTCCACTGATTGTAACGGACGCCGTAACGTGGAAATCGGTTTCAGATACCCGCGCACACGGATTTCTTCGCCGTTCGATACGCCGCCTTCAATTCCCCCGGCATTGTTGTGCGGGCGGGAAAAGTGCGTATATCCAGCCTTCGCCTCGTAGCTAATTTCGTCATGAACAGCAGAGCCGGGAGAGTAAGCAGCCGTAACGCCCGATCCGATCTCAACCGCTTTGACCGCCTGCATCGACATGATTGCCGCCGCAAGCTGCGCATCGAGCCGCTCGTCCCATTGAATGTAGGTACCCAGTCCGGGCGGAACATTATGCGCGACAACCTCGAAGACTCCGCCGACGGAATCTCCTGTGCGCAGCACCTTGTCCACCTCTCTCTTCATCTGCGGTTCGACTTCAGGGTCGGCGCAGTTCAACAGGATCTCTTCGCGGCCGCAACTTGCCTGAACTTTCTCCCATGGGACTACGCGCGTGACCCGCGCTGCCCCGACCGCAACCACTTGGCTCAGGACCTCAATCCCAAGCTCACGCAGGAACAACTTAGCAAGCGCGCCTATCGCAACCCGGGCCGTGGTTTCCCGCGCAGACGCCCGCTCCAGAACGTATCGTGCCTCAGGGAAGTTGTACTTCAGCGCTCCGGCAAGGTCGGCATGACCCGGCCGCGGGGACGCCACGCGCTTGTGTAATTTGGGATCTCCTGGCTCGACCGGGAGCTGTTCCTGCCAGTTCTTCCAGTCTCGGTTCTCGATCAGCACTGAAATCGGCGAGGCGATGGTCTTTCCATGCCGCACTCCGGACAGAATCCGCGCCGTATCCCGCTCGATTTTCATGCGTCCGCCGCGGCCATACCCCTGCTGCCGACGCCATAGCTCCCGATTAACGAAATCCAGCGAAACACCCAGTCCGGCGGGTAAGCCGGAGAGAAATGCGACGAGCGCCTCCCCGTGAGACTCCCCAGACGTGAAGTATTTCAGCACTAAAGGATTGTAGCCGATTGTGTTTACGCGAACAGCCGGGCAAACCCGGAACTCCGGTCCTCATCAAACATCTGCCTGTATATGTGTCGTTTACTCAGCGCTTGCTACAATGACGAGCAAAGCCCGAAGCACGACTTCAGGTCACCTCGTCTGCAGATAACAGTTAAGCCAAGCCGTCCACCCGAGGTGACGATTGCCTTCCAGACGCACGCCTAAGTCGGCCGCGATCGAAACTGCAGAGCCGACCGAGCTATCCCGGCAATTGTTGAACGCCCAGGAGGAAGAGCGCCGCCGGATCAGCCGGGAACTGCACGACGAAACCGGACAAGGGTTGATGGTCTTGCGGTTTCAGCTCGAGATGCTGGCCCACGATGCAGGAACCGAGGAAGAGAAAGGCAAGCTCCAAGAGTCTTTAGAACTGCTGGATCGCACGATTGAAGGCCTGCGACGCACGATTGCGCGACTTTCTCCTCGCGTGCTGGAGGAGTTGGGACTCATCGCGGCTATTCGACGAGAAACGCAACTTGTCTCCAGGCACACCGGCATCGCGCCGCACTTGAAACTGCCGGAAAACCTCGAACCCCTCAGCCACGACCTGGAGGTTGCGATTTACAGGTCCGTGCAGGAAGCATTGCACAATGTTGCCAAACATTCCCAGGCCAGGAACTTTACCGTGAGCATGCAAGTGACCTTAAGCAAAGTCTCCGTTCAGATCGAAGATGACGGCATCGGCTTTTCGCCGCGATTGGTTCGGGAGCACGGCTTTGGGCTGACGGGGATGCAGGAGAGGGCGGCGGCGTTAGGCGGATCGGTGAAGATCCGCTCGGGGCGGGAGAAGGGGACACGTGTACGGCTGGTCTTCCCGCTCGAACACGACCGTCCCGTCAGTTCAACTGCACCGGAGAATGCGCTGCAGCGCGTTACCGCAGCCTGAGCCCGCAAAATCTCATGCCAATTCGCTGTCTCATTGTTGACGATCACACGCTCTTCCGCGACGGACTTAAACGTGTGCTCGAGAGTGAACCGGGGATTGAAGTCGTCGGCGAAGCGCGCGATGCTTCCGAGGCGATCGAACGCGCAATGTTCCTCAAGCCTGATGTTGTGCTAATGGACATCGGGATGCCTGGCCTTTCCAGTTTCGAGGCATCGCGGCGCATTACCCGAGAAATGCCGGGCAGGCGGGTAATTTTCCTCACCATGTACGAGGACGAAGAGTACCTGCTGCAGTGTTTGGATGCTGGCGCTTCCGGCTACATTCTGAAGGACGCCCCTGCCCCGCGCCTGATCGGTGCCGTGCGCGATGTGAGTGCCGGCAGAAAATACCTGAGCCCGCAGGTCCTCGGGAAGCTGGTCGACGACTTTCGTTCCCGCTCAACGTCCGGCGTGGCCCGCGGATCAACCCTGACTCCGCGCGAACGCGAAGTGATCAAAATGCTCGCTGAGGGAAACTCGGTGCGCCAGATCGCCGCGATTCTTGGCCTAAGTATCAAGACGGTCGAGGCCCACAAGTTCAACCTGATGCGCAAGCTCAACATCCACAACAAAGCGCAACTGGTCACCTACGCCATTCAGAAGAAGATCGTGAAGATGCCCGCCGGAGCGTAGGAATCGGGTGATCGGACGATCGGATGATCTGGTACAAACCATCTCACCGCAAAGATCGCCAAGCGCGCAGAGAAAGCACCTAAAATGATTTTCTGCGCTCTCGGCGTACCCGGCGGTCGTAACGGTTGTGGGTTTCAGATCGACCGATGGCCCGATCACCCGATCGCCCGATTTCTTCCTGACTCAAAACCTAAACGTCTCATATAAAAGAAATCGGGAGTAGGTAGCTATTGAAAACCGATTTCCAAATAAGGGTGCGTGGGCGCGATGAGGGATTGCTAGCGCGTGGGTTTGCGGAGCAGTTTGTCGATTGCCTTCTGAGGATCGCCGCTGATTACCAAGCGCTCCTCGTTCGGCCCCGGCTTGCTTTTCTTGCGCTTCGTTTTTGGTTTCTTCGCCATCTAGTAGTATTATCGCGTAGATTCCTGTCTGCCAGTAAAATGGTGCCCAAGCCGGGGATCGGACCCGGACGACCTTTTAGGTCACGCGAGTGCAAGTCGCGTCTGTCTGCCAGTTCCAGCACTTGGGCATCCGGTAGCGTGCAAGATGTGGGGACGGGAAGGCGCTCAAACCGTGCCGTCCCCACTTGTTTCGGGCCGTCTAGCACGACCCTTAATCTCTTCTCATTTCACGTCTCCCACACGCGGACGAACTGTTTAGGCAACTGCCTTGATTCGCTCTGCTGCCAGAGAACGGGCTTTGCCGATGCCCGTATTCGTAAGTCGATAGCGCTTCCCTCGCCGTTCGCCGAACGCCAGTACATCCCCATCTTCCGCAAGTTTGTCGAGAATGCGGTCAAGCCGGGAAACTGCAAAGCCTCCAGTGGAGGCAAGTCCGGAGAGGAGTTCCGCACCAGTGACGGCATCGTTGTTCCGAAGAGTTTTCTGGCCATAAAGCATGACGAGAATCGCGTCATGCACGCTGGAAGGGCGTGCGGTAAGCGATACGGTGCGATTCTCCAAGCGCATGATCCTCGGCAAGGCAGAGTCAATAGAGTTTGGTTCATCTGCTTTCTGCGGCTGGGCAACAAGGTCGCGGGCATCAATAGGCGCGGTGAATTGGGGTGGGGGTTGCACAGGAGCCGGAGAGGTCACTGCGAGCTTCACAAGTTCCTGCCACGCTTGAAAAATCTCGCGTACCGAATCGGCGGAGCCTTCAGCGTCAAACTCGTGTTCCCCGACCTTCATCTTGAAGCGTGTGGTGGGCGTGTCCATATATCCTCGCAGTTGAGAGTTATTAACCTATCCATCTACAAACTAGGAGCAGATCATGACATTGTCAAGGGATAAAACGCCAGATTCTGTGCGTAGCGAGAAAATCAGCCGCAAGAGGCTTCAGGCGACTGGTCTGTGCATAAATTGTGGAAATAAGGTTACATTGTGCGGCAGGCCGTTCACGGCTGACATTAGGTGCAATAACTGCCATGTAATAAATCATTTCGAGATGTCACAGCAGCCAGTGTCGTTCCGGACTATGGATTCTAACGCCAACGACGCCGAATTATCTTGATACTTCTTGAAATAGGTGCTACATTTTACCAATGAAACACGCTAAATCATTGGTTCTTGAGGCGCTCAGGAATGCAGCCGTGAGCGAGCCATTGGCGGTCGCATTTTTGGAAAAGCAGCGTTGGGGAGATTGCCCAGCCTGCGTCAAGTGCGGGAGTGTAAACGTGTACCAAATGGTAGGGCGCGATGGGCAGCGTAATAAGGACTACCGATGGCGCTGCCGCGATTGCTCCCAGTTCTTCACCGTGCGCACTGGAACGATCTTCGCTGAGACGCGCCTCCCTTTGCGTGTGTGGGTGTACGCGATCTGGAAAGCATGTTCATCTAAAAAAGGAATCTCAGCGTTGCAGTTATCGCGGGAGATGGAAGTCACGCACAAGTCGGCTCTATTCATTCTTCGTCGCATCCGCCACGGATTGGGGGAAGTCGCGCCAGAGAAGTTGATGGGCACCGTAGAAGCCGATGAGGTTTATATCGGCGGGAAACCACGTTACAAGGGTGCATCGAAACGCGGAGCAGGTGCCGACAAAGTTCCAGTGGTCGGACTCGTTCAGCGTGACGGCGACGTTCGCTTTCAGATGATGCAGCGCGTGACCTCTGATCAGCTCGGGAAGTTCATTGCAGAAAACGCTGACCTCTCATGCCGACTGATAACCGATGAGCATCCCGGCTACAAGCAAGTCGGGAAAGCATTCATCATGGGTCACGAAACTGTAACGCACAGTGCTGGAGAATATGTTCGCGCCGGAACGGATGTTCACTCGAATACTGTCGAGGGCGTGTTCTCTCTGATTCGTCGCGGAGTGATGGGAACCTTTCACAGCGTGAGCAGGAAGCATCTACCTAATTACCTCAACGAATTCCAGTTTCGCTGGAACACGCGGAAGATGAATGACGGTCAGCGCGTCTCAGCCGCGATCAAGAAAATTGACGGCAAACGTCTGGAATACCGCGAATCCATTGACGATCCGCCGTATTTCGTTCCGACGCAGAAACCAGCGGAGCAGTTAAATGCAAAGTTCTAAAGTGGATATTTACCAAATGGTACTTTTCAACAATACCTACTCCCGAAAGAAATTGTTGACAATTGCATTAACGTACCGCAATATCTTGAGTCAGAGATGCTGCGGGCACAAAATGTCGGCGGTCATCTGTAGTAAACGGGCCCTGAGTAACGATGTTTTAAGGGAAAATCGTCCAGGAGGGAAAATAGATGCCAGCAAAGAAAAAGGCTGCCAAAAAGAAAAAGCACTAACAGCGAGAGAGCAATCTCGCGTATAGGTTTTACAAGGCCTCTCGATGGAAACCCCTTTCGAGAGGTTTTTTATTGCTCGAATGTCTTTCCCGCACTTGTTCGCTGCACCCGATCGTGCTAGAAACGCGGGAGACATTCGTTGCTGGTGAAACGGAGTTGCTCATGAGTACTCGCTCCAAGTCAAAAGTAAGTGCAGCACGCAAGGACGAAATTGTGATTCCGGACAAGCTGTACTTCCGCATCGGGGAAGTGTCCGCGCTGTGCCGGCTCCCTGCCTACGTCCTTCGCTTTTGGGAAACGGAGTTTCCCCAGCTCAAGCCGGTCAAGAGCAGTACTGGCCAGCGCATGTACCGCCGCAAAGAAGTTGAGACCGTCTTGCGCATCAAGCAGTTGCTGTATGAAGAGGGTTTCACCATTGCCGGTGCGCGGCAGCAACTTCGAATCGAGAGCAAAGCCCAGACGCCATTGCCCTTTCCAAGCCATTCGTCTGGAGATTTGAAGCGGTTGCGGCACGGGCTGGAAGAAATTTTGACCATGCTGTCAGCGCGTGGGTGAGACTTCCCGAAGTTGGTTTAAAGTAGCGCTCAAGTTGCCGTCCTGGAACAGGCGAATTCCCGCTACACCCGCAGCTCCGGCCTCCAAACACGATCTGGAGTTTTCAAAGTTAACGCCGCCAAGAGCAAGCACGGGAATTCCGTGCTTACAGGCGGCTCGCAATTCAGACAGGCCAATTCCGGACTTTCCAGACTTTTCGAACACCGGACCAAACACGACAAAATCCGCTCCCACGAGTTGTGCAGCCAACACTTCCGGCTCGGTGTGGCAGGAAACGGCGATGATGGGTTTTGAATTAGCGCCAGCAGCACTCCAGATTCTTCGCATGTCGGCGGGACAAACATCATTCGATCTGATGTGTACGCCATCGGCGCCTGCTGCAAGCGCAACATCAGTGCGAGAGTTGATCAGGATGCGAGTCGCGCTGCCGGCTTCACGCACTTTCTGCACGATGACCCGAGCGAGATCTTCCAGTTCTCGCGAAGGAAGGTCTTTCTCGCGCACCTGGACGTAGTCGACTCCCGCGAGCCCAGCCTGCACGATTCGTTCGATGAGTAGTTCCCGGCGCCGGTGTTCCGGTCCAGGGAACTGCGCGCGGTCGGTAATGTAATAAAAAAGCAAAGGATCAGTTGCCAGTTATCAGTTGCCAGTTCTCATGTCGAACTTACTGACAGCTGGCAACTGACAACTGTTCTTAAGGATTCGTCTTCGCGATTTCCGGTGACACTTCTCCCACTCGTCGCGGGCGGTCGGGCCCGAGATGGTATTTCGTCAGCCCCTCTTTCAGATACTCGAAGCCTTCTTCCGGCGTATCTACCATTTTGAACAGCTCAAGATCCACCGGAGAAATTGCGCCGGCGTCCGACATCACTTGGAAATTGATCAGCCGGTCCCAATACTCGCGACCATAGATTACGACCAGAATCTTCTTTGCCAGCTTCTGGGTCTGAGCGAGAGTCAGGATTTCAAACAGCTCGTCCAGGGTGCCGAAGCCGCCAGGGAAAATCACCAGTGCCTTTGCCAGGTACGCGAACCAGAATTTGCGCATGAAGAAGTAGTGAAACTCCAAGTTGAGCGAAGGCGTGATGTATGGGTTCGGGCACTGCTCGAACGGGAGCCGGATGTTCAGGCCAATAGTCTTCGCGCCCGCCTCGCGGGCGCCACGGTTTGCGGCCTCCATGATTCCGGGCCCTCCCCCTGTGGTAACGACGAATCGCCGCCGGCGCGCCGGAATGGTAGCGGCCCACTCGCTGAGCAGAAATGCCATGCGCCGGGCGTCTTCGTAATAGCGCGCCATGTCCACGCCA
>Ga0137366_10002111_pt1 | contig 15093 bp, 13 predicted proteins | sample SagtaG_8_FD_104938 | JGI IMG/M metagenome (GOLD analysis project Ga0137366, IMG submission 104938) | Vadose zone soil microbial communities from Sagehorn Ranch, Mendocino, California, USA - Sage1_L_60_16 metaG | ecosystem: Environmental > Terrestrial > Soil > Vadose zone | place: USA...
CCACGACGCGGCACTGATCGGCGCCCTTCGCGCACATGCAGACCTGACGATCGTCGGTGCGGACACCGACCAGCCCTCGCCGTCGGCGTTCGACCTCGCCGTGCTCAAGGACGCGTCGCTCGGATCGATCAGCGCCGGCCGAGATCTCGTCCGCCCCGGCGGGTGGGTGTACGCGGAGGTGAGGCGGGTCCTACGGCACCATGGGGCCGCCCCGGCAGGCGCCCGTCCGGTGTCACGTTGGCGCCGCGCGTTCGTCGACACCGGCCTCACCGAGGTCACCGCCCACTGGCACGTACCCAACCACGACGCTGCCGCCTTCCTCGTCCCCCTGGGCGATCCCGCCGGCGTCCGGCTCGTCCTCCGTCGCCATCAGGGCTCGGCCGCCGGCCACGCCAAGGCCATGGCGGGCCGCCTCCTCGCAGCCACCGGGCTCATCGAGCTCGCGGTACGTGACGCCAGCGTGCTCGGTCGCCGACCGCCGCTGGACGGAGGGCGCCGGTGAATCTCGTCGAGCGGCTGCTCACCAGCCGACGCGACGAGCTGGGGCTCGACCGCCTCGGCCTGCCCATGGACGTGAACTGTGTGTTCGTCACTCCGCGCTTCCGCACCTCGCGGCACGTTATTGCCCTGGTCGTGCCTGCGGGTGGCGACGAGATCCGCCTCGTCGCCAAGCTCCCGCGCCGCGCCGACGACGACGCGGGACTGCGCCGCGAGTACGCAAACCTGCGCCGCCTGCGAGACCTGTGGCCGGAAGGCCGATGCTCCTATCCCGAACTGGTCCTGCTCGACTACGTGGACGGTCAGCCGATCCTCATCGAGACCGCCGTCCGCGGCGAGGCCCTACACCACCGGGCCCTGCGCAAGGACCCCCAGCGCGTGATCGCCTTGATCGAGCGCTGGCTCGACGGGCTGCCCGTGACGGGGATGAGCAGCGACGACGGCGCCTGGTTCGACCGGATGATCGCGGCACCGCTGGGTGACTTCGCCCGACGGGCGGCGCTTGGGGACGAGACACGCCGGCTCGTCGACCAGACCATGCGAATCGTCGATCCGCTCGCCGAGGAACACTTCCCGTTCGTCTTCGAGCACGGCGATCTCACGCATCCGAACCTTCTGCTTGGGCCGGGCGAGTGCGTTGGCGTCGTCGACTGGGAGCTGTCCCAGCCGCAGGGCCTACCGGTGCACGACTACTGCCTGTTCCTCGCCTTCGTGGCGTTCTCGCTGTCGCGGGTGCACAAGCTTGGTGGCCAGGTCCAGGCCTTCGAGCGGGCGTTCATCGGCCCGCGTCCATGGGCGCTGCCGCTGATCGCCCGGCGGCTGGCACGTCTGTCGGTCGATTCCCGGCTCCTCGTGCCATTCGTCGTCGCATGCTGGGCGCGCTACGTGGCGGAATTGCTGCCCCGCCTGATCGGGACCGCGGCGGGAGACGTCGCGACGGCCCAGGGCAGGCCGGCGGTCCTCAGCGACGAGGCGGCCGCGCTGGTCCGGCAGGATCGGGATCTCGCGCTGTGGCGCTGCGCCGTCCGGCATGCGGACGCCATGTCCGCAGCGGCGGCGGCATGTGTGTGACGTCAGCGCCTGCCCCTGGTCGCGGCCGAGGTCACGACGAGCTCCTCGTTCCCATCACCCTCCGAGCGATGCGGCCTCGGCTCTGTGGCACGTACAGGAGCAGAATGGCCCTACGTGCCAGCAAGCGAGGGGCGGACGAGACGGTCGCGAACCAGACCGCGAAGATGAGACGGCGGCGTGCGTCGAGGTCTGAGTGGAACACCGTTCGGGCGATCCCCCACAAGGCCAGGCGCCAACGCCGGTCGTCTCCCACCGGGTGGCTTCGTGGGTCCAGCCGTAGCGACGCGATCCGGTGCCGCAGGTGGTTATGGTCGTTCATATCCAGGTGGCGCGGAGCCGGGAATCCGTTGGCCGTCGCCAGCGCTTCGATCAAGGCGTATTTGGCGAGGTCGTGCCTGATGCGTCTTGGCAGATTGGCGGCGTCGATGGTGTCGGGCGCCCACGCATTGGCTCCGTGGATGCGGTATGCGCCGAGAGACTCCTGGATTGGAACAACCGCACCGTAGAACGGGGCGGCCGTGACGAGGTAGCCGTCCGCCGAGATACGCCATTCGGTCTCAGGCATCGGCAGAATGCGTTCCAGGACATCTCGGGCAAAGGCGTTGCCGCTCATCACCGGCGTGGTGTACCGGCCGATGCTCAGCAACGACGGCACCACCGAACCCGCAGCCAGAGGCTGGGACGAGGGAGGGTTCGTGAAGCCGAGCGGCGCGCCATCTTTGTCCACGGCGTTGAGCCGGAAATGCAACTTCGCCACGCCCGGCCGGAAGTGCCGGACGACCCAGTCGGCCGCTTGGGGGTGCAACTCATCGTCCGCGTCCAGGAAGATCACCAGGTCCCCCGTGGAGGCGGCGAAGCCGGCGTTGAGCGCCGCCGCCTGCCCCCCGTTGGACTGCGCCACGGTGACCACCTGGTGGCGGTAACGGTCGATCACTCGACGCGAACCATCGGTGGAGCCATCGTCGACCACGACGACCTCTACGCTCGGATACGTCTGCCCCAGTGCAGATTCGATGGCGTCACTGAGGAACCGCTCGTAGTTGTAGTTGTCGATGACGATGCTCACCGTCGGCCTCAGGCCCGGGGAGTCGGCCATAGGTCTGGTCATCACTTCTTGCGCAATCCTGGGGATCAGTGCGGTCGCGGCCAGCCTGGCCGAGCGAGGGTCTACGCTATCAGATCCAGCTCGAACCCCTGCGGAGACGCGCGTTCCTGCGTCACGCCGCGTACCATCTACAGGTCGTTGGGCGCAGACAGCCGGTTGGCATCCAGCTATCCTTGCCGCTGGACACTAGGGGAGGGGCCGTGGCAGGCGCTTACCGAGGCGAACTGGATGCGCCAGCCGGGCCGGCCGGTCTGGGAGGGCCCGCAACCTTCCGAGAAGGCTCGCCACTGGGACCGTTTGCGAGCGGCTTGGGCGCCGTCATCCTCGTTCTGCTGTCGGCCGCGGTCATCGGTGTCGGGACCGGACTGCAAGCCGAACTGGGAGCGGTGGCCCTTGTGGCCGTGGTTGCCGGGCTGACCATCCTGCTCCGTCCGGCCGCCGCGGTCCTCACCGTCGTGGCGGTGGCGCCTGTCATCTGCGCGCTCAGACGGGGCCTGATCCTGCCCGGCTTGCGGCCTTCGGAGGTTCTGATCGCCGGAGTAGCCGTTCCGGTACTGCTCTTCGCTGGATCCCGCGTCCCGATACGCTGGCGATTGCTTGATGCGATGGCCCTGGCGTACGTCGTGGCCACTCTTGCGCTCGGGGCCGGCGACATGCTCGCTCGAGGCACTGCCTTCACCGCGGACCTCAACGGCCAGCTCATCGGACCACTGCAGTTCTTCCTGCTCTACCGCAGCGTCGTAGTCACTCTCGACACCCCGCAGCTTCGGCGGCGGGCAATGCAGCTGCTGCTGCTCGGCAGCGTTCCGGTTTCGATCAGCGCCGTACTGCAGTTCTTCAACGTCGGCTCCACGAGAGCGTTCATCAAGTCCGTCGTCAACAGCGTCGCGGCCGCCAGCGTCCATTACAGCAATGGAGGACTCCCGCGTGCCACCGGCATCATGGATCACTGGCACTCGCTCGGCGGGTACATGTTGATCATCATCTTGCTGTGTTCGGCCCTGCTGCTCGACACGCAACAGCAGGTGATGAGCCGGCGGTCACTGAGCATCGTCCTCGCGTTCGCGGTGGTCGGCATCACATTGACGCTTACCCTCGCTCCGATCGTCGGCGCCATTGCAGGGTCGATCGTGCTCGGGGCAATCAGTGGCCGCTCACGGAAGGTGATCGGCTGGATGGCGGTTGGCGCCCTCGTGGTCATCGTCCTGCTCGGACCATTTCTGTCTGCTCGCCTCGATCAGCAGTTCCAGAGCCGGGTGGGACAGGCAAGCGGGACAGCGGGACCCGGGTTCTTGCCACAGACCATCCGATACCGGCTCGATGTCTGGAAGGAACAGTACATCCCTCTGGTGGCCCCCAATCTCCTCACGGGCTATGGACCCGGGCTCCCCCCGTACATCAACTGGCCCTACACCGAAACGTTGTACATAACACTGCTGATGAAAGGCGGGCTGCCCTTGCTGGCAGTTTATGCTGGTCTGATGCTCGCCGCGTGGAGGCTGGCTGGGTCGCTGGCCTCATCGCCACGTGCCAGCCCCGAGGATAGGCGCACCGCTCAAGTCGTGCTGATACTGATTCTGATCCTCATACCGATGCAATTCGTCAACCCGTATTTCGCGAACACGGGGCTGGCCCACCCGCTGTGGATTCTTTTCGGCCTGGTGGGCGCGGCTGTTGGATGGTCGGGGGAGTGGCCGGCGCCACCCGCCTCAGGGGGCCACGTGGACCCTGGCCGGCCGCAACGGTATTCACGGGTATCGCGCCCAGCGGTTCCAGTGGCGCGGCCTTCTGGGCGGCACGGGGGTCGCGCGGACGCCCGTGGATGAACATGGACTGCATGCGAGCTTGACCGGACACGGTTGGTAAGGTTGGTGCCATGTATGGACCACCACCTTCTCCTGAAGGATTCCGTCTACGTCGTCGCCTCGGCCCGCCCTGGAGCCTCTCCTACGGACCGATGGTCTTTATCCTCGGATCACTCGTCGCGATAACGAGTGTCCTTGTCCTTAGGGCCGCCGCCATCCCCACGATCAAGGTAAGTTCCGATGCAGAGCTCAAGATCGCGCTCAAGCGCGCCACCGGAGGCGAGACGATCCTTCTTCAACCGGGAAGGTACGGGCTCCAGTACCTGCCGAAGCCCTACGCCTCTCGCGTAACGGTCCGAGGCGCCGACCGTAACAGCGTCCAAGTTCAAGGGTTCAGCACTCTGCCTGATGCCGATGCGAGCAGGGCCGCCGCCAATATCTTGATCGCGAATATGACTATTTCCCCCGCCGCCGATGATCGCGACGCTGTTAGAATCAACCGAGGCGCCCATGACATCGAAATCGCGGCGGTGACCATAAAAGGTGGTCACCATTGTGTTGACATCAACGCCTATCCGTATTCTAGAGCGACCTGGCCACACGACATCACCGTGAGGGACAGCAATCTGTCTCACTCCTTGGGCGATGTCGTGCAGATCACGGGGGGCCGCAAGGTTGTCCTCGAACACAACTTCATACACGATCCGCAGGACAATCCCGACGACCACGTTGATGGCATTCAGGCCATCGGCTCGGAAGACCTGGAAGTCGTCGGTAACTCATTCACGGAGCCGCCGGTGGGGGCCAGCGGTTTCAACCAGGCCATCATCTTGGGACGAGCCGATCCGTACAACAGTGCCTTGACGATTGGGAAATCCTATGTAGCGAACAATCTGATCTACGGATGGCGTGGCAGTGGCATCCTGCTGGCTGGAACCCAGACCACCTGGGTGGTCAACAACACCTCCATGCCGTACAGCGGTCAGTCCGGATTCATGACGGTGGATAAGAACCCAAACGAGAGCGGTGGCACGGCTGAAGCTTGGTACAATACCGACCTGAAGGTCTGGAACAATATCTTCAACAAGGTAGGTACCGATTCTGAGGCAGCTCCGGTGTTCAAGTCCAACAACTTGATCACAGATAGCGCAACCGGGTACGGAGAGAACTCCATCACAGGTCGAGCCCGGTTCGTAACCAAGAGCGCGACCAGCCCAGAGAGATATGAGCTCCAGAGCGTCAGCCCCGCTATCAATAGCGGTATCATAACTCCTGACGGAAAGACCCCTCAAACCGACCTTGACGGCCTCAGCCGCAGAGGTTTGCCGGACCGAGGAGCGCGCGAATATGTCACGTCGACCGGCTCGTAGGAGTCTGCTGAATGGGCGTGGTTCGGCCCATCCTGTTGACGGCTGTGCCGATCCGGTAGTCGGCGCTGACGGCTGCCGGCGGGCAGACTCACCGGCATGAGCGCTACCAGCCACCCATCATCCGATGACCAGTGGAACGCGGCCATCTGGTGCCGCCACCTGATCCCCCACGGGTCGGTGTACGCCTTTCTTGCCGACCACCGTCACTAGTGAACCGCGCCGGAGACTCGCGTAAGAAGTTGGCGGCGAATCTCATGCAGCGTACTTGTACAGTAGCTCCCCCATCCCCCGGCAGACCCACGGCGGTGACCGGCGGACGATCGAGCCGACCGCAGCATGCATTCGACTGTGGGTGGGCCGGAGGACGCGATCGCCGAGGGTGGTGTAGACCAGAGTTGCCTCCTGCGATCCCCAGCTGTCCTTAAATTGACGGAGACCTTTGCTGGCGAAGTCCGATCGACCGAAGTCGAACGTTTGAAAGCCGTTCTGGCAACCCCAGCGGATGGCGGTCCACATCAGGAGATGGTTCGGGTGCAGATGCCAGGAGGATGCGTCGGAAGCGCCATACTTATAGGTGACCGTACCATTCCAGGCTAGAAATACGGCACCTGCAACCGGGACGTCGTTGGCGTATGCCAGTAGAACAAAACCTAGTCCGGGCTCGATGAGCTCTCTCCATAGGAGCTCGAAGTAGCGTCTTGGCTGGATCGGCACCCCGAGCCGACGCCTTGTTGCAAGATGAAGGCGATAAAATGTCTGTGTCAGAGCTGAGTTTGACTCTTCGCGCCGGACGGCCACGCCGTCGCGTTCGGCTCCCTTGATCTGCCTCCGAACTGATGGCCGTTTGAAGCTTTTGTACAGTACGTCTGGATCGCTATTGAGCCGAAGGCTGTGGGTGACCGCGACCTCGCTTCTGTGCGCCTCGGGTCCTTCCAATTGCGAACGAACCTCTAAGCTCGAGATCTTGGCTTCGCGTCGAGTGACGTTCAGTTCTTCCACCAGAGAGCTCCACCTGATCGTAGACCGGGCAAGCGGTGGGCATTGATCAGTGAAAGGTAATGACACCCACCGCCGAGCACCAAGGGGTGTACGCAGTTCCATCACAGGCAGCCCTGCGATGATCTCGCCGCCGACATCCGTCTGCACAAGCGCGAACATCCGGTATCCGTAGCAGCGTGCCACCACACTCGCCCATGACGGGTGGTGAAACGTTGTTGCGATTGGGCAGTCCTCGACGAATTCGAGCCAACGGCGATCGGTGAGATCAAGGATCATCATTGCCTTCACAACCTCACTAATCGGCAAGCGTGCAGTAGTATGCGCATTCAACCTTGGCCGCCGCCTCACCACAACTGACCTGACCCCTTGAGATTGGTCACCTGGCATGAGAGTCCTGACCGCCCAGTACGGGTAGGAGGACTCCCTGAGGGACTCTGCTGGCGAATTCACACCGGTGCTGGTGTTGGTCAGGCGCCCCAAGGAACCGGAGACCGAGAACGCCAGGTTGCAGCTGATCGTGGCCAACAAGGAGCTGCAGATCCAGGCGCTCAGGAGCTCACCGCCAACGCGCTGCCCGACTGGTGCCGGTTCAGCCACGCAGGCGCCAGCTACATCGAGCCAGGGTCGCCGTGGCAGAACCCGTACGTGGAGAGCTTCGGTGGATGGCTGCGCGACGAGTTGCTCGCCGACGAGTTGCTCGCCGTGGAGGCGTTCAGCACCCTGATAGCGGACGGACCAACAACCGGGGTCCCCGTCACAACGGAGTGGTGGACGCCCCGCCAGGATTGCGTCGGTGTCCTTGCTCAATACGAAGACGAGCAAGCTGCCGGCCTGGATGGCTCCTCGCGCCCGCATGCTGAGGAGTTGCACTCCAAGGCCGACCACCCTGACCTGATTGGTGCCTCGGGGTGAGCCTCCCTATCGCACCGGCTGGGACCGGCGACGCGCGATGGTCCTCCACCACGACGCCCGGAGCCGGTTCCCCGATTCGGCCGTGCTTCTGGTGAGCTGGTCGAACACGCCGATATAAGCAGGTGCCTGGAGGGGCCAGGCCAAAACGTCCTCCACGCGTCGGCGCCCGGCCCGGCCCATCGTGGCGCGACGGTCGGCGTCGTCGAGCAGGGCGGCGATGGTGCCGGCGAACTCCCTCACCTCGTTTGGCGCGACGTAGACGGCGGCGTCACCGGCAGAGACGCGGGTTTCCTTGAGGTCGAATGCGACCAGGGGCAGCTCGAACGCCATGTACTCCATGACCTTCACGATCGTGGAGACCTCGTTGAATGGGTTCCGAGGTTCCGGGCAGAGCCCAAGGTCGGCAGTGGAGAGGTACGCCCCCAGCTCGTTGTCCCCGAGGAAGCCGGGCATCGTGATGTAATCCTCAAGACCAAGCTCGTGCACCAGCTCCCGAATCTGCTGGTAGCAATCACCGTCGCCGAGCAGGGCAAACGAGCAGTCATGACGGCCCATCTCGTGAACCAGCGTGTCGGCTGCCCGTACCACCAGGTCGACGCCATCCTGTGGTCCCATGATGCCGAGATAGCAGCAGAGATACCGGCGTCCGTTGCGCAACTCGGGTCGCGATGGCCCCCGCCGCATCCGTTGTGGATCGGGACCGTTGCGCACCACCACCACGTCCTCGGCAGCCTTGCCTCCGCGAGTGAGCGCGACCTCACGATACGAGTCGTTGGTCGCGATTACCCGGTCAGCGGTGCGGTAGGTGAGCCGTTCCAGCAAGCGCAGGCCCCACGAGAGCGCAGGGGAGGGGTGCTCGAAGCGCGCTTCGTAGGTCTCCGGGGCCAAGTCATGCTGATCGTACACGAAGCGCTTCTTGAGGGGCTTGTAGAGCCAGACGATCGCGAAAAACGTGTCCGGGGGATTACAGGCCTGGATGACGTCGAACCCTTCACGGCGCAGGACCTTCACACTGAGCAGTAGCGTGCGGACCCAGCTATAAGCGAACTCGTAGACGAAGCCCATTGTGCCCGACGCGCCCAGTGCGGGCCGATATCTGTAGACTGCAACTCCCTGAAGGTATTCCACAGGAGGGTCACCGTCAGCCATGGGGCAGATAACCGACACGTGATAGCCGGCGAAGGTGAGCGAGAGACATTCCTGCCAGACTCGGCGGTCACGTAGCACCGGCTCGTTCTCTACGATGATGAGAACCCGCGGCGGCCGCCGCTTTGTCATTTGTTCGCTCATGACCTGGCCCCCCCATTATCTGCGTTTGCCAGGTGACAATACCAACGTTACCACCATGTGTATGATGCCGTCGTTGTCACCTCGGCAACGGCTGCAGCGCCGATTCATCGCGATGTGGCCATCTGCTCGCCGAGCTGCGTGCTGGAAGGAGATCGCTTCATGAGGAGGATTCAGAGAGCGACAGCCGTTCTCGGCCAGCCACGATTGGCCATGGTGTCATGGATCCGTTACAACCCTCGCAGCCGGGAGCTGGCACAGGCGCTCGGCGCCCAGGCAGTCTACATGCCGTGGGCCTGGCACGGCCAGTTCCTGGCCAGAACATTTCTCGGCTGGTTGCGAAGCGGCCTGAGGACGTGGTCGGTCGTGCGATCCCTGCCATCAGGTTCCGTAGTGGTCACGATGGCGCCGCCGGTGTTCTGCCCCTCGGTTGCATGGTTGGCTGCCTGGGGACGCGGCGTGCATGTCGTCATCGACCTGCACTCCGGCGGACTCAATGATGCTCGATGGCGATGGAGCTTCGGCCTCATGCGGTGGGCGATCCGCCGGGCGGATGCGGTCATTGTCACGAATCCTGATCTCCTGGAGGGGCAGAACACCAGAACCACTCCGGTGCTGGTGATCCAGGATCCGTTCTGGATCGGCGGGCGGCCGGAGGTCGGTCCCGCACCCATGCCCGGACGGCCGTACGCCGTCTTTCCGGCTTCCGGTGCCCCCGATGAACCGATCGACGCCCTTGCTGAAGCAGCGGCGCTTCTTGGAGGGCGGGTTGAGGTCGTCGTGACCGGCGACCGCCCGGTGCGATCCGACACACCAGGGTTGCGGTTCACCGGCTTCCTCCCTACCGGCGAGTTCCAGAACCTCGTGGCGAACGCCACGGTAGTGCTGGCGCTCACCACCCGTGAGGCCACCATGCAGCGTGCTGCGTACGAGGGTCTGCAATTCGGTCGCCCGCTGGTCTGCTCCGACACCAGGGTGCTACGCCGAGTGCTGGCGAACGCCGCCGTGTTCGTGGAAAACACCGGACCGGCCATCGCCGCTGGGATTATCGACGCGGTGACACGAGCCAATCAGCTCAAGGCCGCCGGAGCAGCTGCGCAGGCGACGATCAAGTCGGAGACCGAACGCGGCCTGGCCGAGGTGCGGGCTTTCGCTGTCGCCCAGAGCCGTCCAGCGTAGTTCCACCCCTCGGTGTCGGGTCAAGCAGGTGCTGCTGGGCCGCTTGCTTTCTTGACCCGGTGGAGTTGCCGTTCGAGGCTTGGATGACTCGCTCGTGGCAGGCCACCTTGGCGTCCACTCGCGCTGGGCGGCGTCCTCTGGCAGGGCGGTTGGCCACCGCGACATCGGGCCACGACCCCTCAACCCGCCAGCCCGGACCGTCTGTTCGTGCCACCACGGCCGGCATGCTTGCCTCCCTACCGACCGCAGTCTGCACTCCTGATCCCACAGGGTGTGGGACCTTCAGGGCCGCCTCTCGCCAAGATCTCCGAGGGCCGGTTAACCGATAATGTCACCGACCGGCTGCCTGACGCGCTGGGATCCACGGTCACCAAGAAGCTGCGCACGGCCCACCACCTCGCCGACCCGCTGCTCGCCGAGGCCGAGCTGGAGGCGCTGGACCGCTCCCTGGACCGCTCGCACCGGGCACGGCCCGCTCCCTGCCGGAAGGGCTGGCCGAGACGCTGACCATCACCCGCCTGGGCGTGCCGCCACCCACCAACGAGGAGGCCGCCTGATCAGCCCTAGTAGCTCGTCAGTCGTGACTTGTGAGATGTGGGGTTTGGTCTCATGCTCGTGCGGTCGAGGGATACCGCCGCCGCAGGAGGCCAAGGGTGCGCAAGCGATACACGGTGATGTTGTCGGAGGTGGAGCGTGCCCGGCTGCATACCATGATCGGGCGGGGTGTGGCCCCGGCCAGCGCGCTGACCCATGCCCGGATCCTGTTGAAGGCCAACCAGGGTGAGGCCGGCCCTTCATGGACCGACGCCGCGATCGCCGTGGCGTTGGAGGTCAACCCCGCCACCGTCGCCCGCATCCGCCAGCAGTACGTCATGGCCGGCCTGGAGGTGGCGCTGCACCGCAAACCGCCCGCGCGCCAGTACCGCCGTCGGCTGGACGGCCAGCAGGAGGCCCGCCTGGTTGCGCTGGCGTGCAGCGCCCCGCCGCAGGGCCGCAAGCGCTGGACGTTGCGGCTGCTGGCCGATCGGCTGGTGGAGCTGGAGGTGGTGGAGACGGTCTCGTATGAGACGGTGCGGCAGGCCTTGAAGCAAACCGGCTCAAGCCGTGGCTGATCCAGCGCTGGTGCATCCCGCCCGAGCAGGACGCCGAGTTTGTCTGGCGGATGGAGGATGTGCTGGAGGTCTACACCCGTGCCTATGACCCCCACCGCCCGCAGGTCTGTCTGGATGAGACCAGCCGCCAGCTGCTGGCCGAGGTCACCCCGCCCCGCCCGGTCGCCCCTGGCCGGCCGGCGCGCCAGGACTACGAGTACGTGCGGGAAGGCGTGTGCAACGTGTTCCTGGTGTGTGAGCCGCTGCGCGGCTGGCGACACGTCATGGTCAGCGATCGGCGTACCCGCATCGACTGGGCGCACTGCATCAAGGACCTGGTCGACGTCTGCTACCCGGAGGCTGAGCAGATCGTGCTGGTGCAAGACAACCTCAACACCCACACGCCCGCGTCGCTGTACGAGGCGTTCCCGCCCGCGGAGGCCAAGCGGTTGGCCGACAAGCTGGAGCTGCACTACACGCCCAAGCATGGCAGTTGGCTGAACATGGCCGAGATCGAGCTTGCCGTGCTGGGTGGGCAGTGCCTGGACCGGCGGCTGGCCGATCGGGCGGGCCTGGAGCGGGAGGTCGCCGCGTGGCAGGTGACCCGCAACGGCTCCGGCCGTGGCGTGGACTGGCGCTTCACCACCGAGGACGCCCGGATCAAGCTCAAGCACCTCTACCCTGTAATTCAGGACTGACGAGCTACTAGGCCGCCACCGAATTCCACGGGACTCAGGACGTCCTCCACCCTTGACCGGTCCTGAGTGTTCTCGCGACCACCGAGGTCCGGTCGGCGGCGTCAAGGCTGTCGGTGCAAGGCTTACCCTGCCGCCTTGGGATCCTTGTTTCTGGGGGCTGAGCGACGAACTGGGGAGGAATCGAGCGGCAGGATGCGAGATTGATCCACGGCCTGAGAGTTGCCGCCCGTGTAGCCGTAGCCACGCCGGCGCCAATGGTCAACGAGCACCATGCCCAGCACTCGTATATTGTCGCGCCGCAACCCGGCCACGACCTCCCGCACAGATCGAAGTCGACTACGTCCTGAGCGGACGACCAGAACGGCGCCGTCGGCGACATTGGCGAGCGCGGCGGCATCCGCGGATTGGAGGGCTGGTGGGGTATCGATGATCACCACGGGATTCCCGAAGCGGATCGGCTTCAGCACTTCGCGGATCTTGTTAGGCTCCAATAGCTCCGCCGGGTTCCCAGACGGGCGGCCGGCCGGCAGCAGCCACAGGTCCGGGGTGATCGAGAAGAGCGCCCTCAGCGGCTCGCTGGCTTCGTTGTCAAGAAGGTCGGCTAGACCAACTGCGGGCGTCACGTTGAACAGCTTCTCGAGACCTGGCCGTCGCATGTCCCCGGAGACGAGGAGCACCATCTGTCCCCTCCGAGCCAGCGCGATACCAAGATTCGCCGCAAACATCGTCTTGCCCTCTTGCTTGTCCGCCGACATGACGACGATAGTCTCGATCTCACTCCCAAGCCCGAGTCGCTCCAGCGCAATCCGAATAGACTGGAATCCCTCGGCGGCTGGAGTGAAGGGATGGTTCAGCACAGGGATATCGCTGCGGCGGCCCACCGGCGCTACCGTGCCGAGGATGGGGATGTCCGGAACGTGCTCCTCCAGGATGACCGTGCTGTCGACGCGGATATCAGAGCGCTCCAGAGCGATGACGAGCACGGCTGCGGCGCAGAGTCCGAACACGGCGGCGAGCATGTAGGACGTCGTGCTGCTGGAGGGAGCCGTAACCCGGGCCACGTCCTGTACGGTAACGATGGAGTGTGGTCTCACGGCCGGTGATGCAGGCTGTGAGGAGGTCAGGGCGATCTTCAGCGCCTGCACTGCGGTAAGGGCTTCCGCTCTACTCCTCCCCGCGTACGTTACCCGCACCAGAGCGGTGTTGACGGGGTTGACGGCAGTGACCCTGCGCTTCACGTCAGCTGGCTCGCGTTTCACCTCCCCGCCGATCGCCTGGGCGATCAGGTCGTCATCAAGAATTAGCGCCGCGTATGTCGACGCCAGTCGCTGAGCCCCGTCGGGCGAGATGCCTGTGCTCTGCGTGCTCGGGACGACGAACACCATGGTGGCGGTGTACGACCCCGGGTGACTGGCTGCTACGGCTCCCCCGACGGTCGTCGCCACGCCCACCGCGAGGACAGGAATCCACCAGCGACGGCGGATCCAGCCAGCTCTCAGCCCGGTTCTCACCGGCTCCTCCTCGTATTCCCAGACCGATCGGGCGCGATCCCTGTCCGGCCGACGCACCAAGCCGATCGGATCACCTTATCAGGTTGCAACGCTCACCCTGGAGGTGCGCAACCACAGTACTACGCAGAAGCCGCCAGCATGATTGAACGGGGTTGACATTGGCAGCCGGCCGCAATCACAGCCGCGTGGGTTCGCCTCCTGTCGTAAGCGCCAACCCGGCTGTCGCACCCGTTCTGGCTGGATCAGCCATCCATTCATCTTCGAGCTAGATTAGAGGACTACTCCCGCAAGAGCCGACAAGACAATCAGGGGCTAGATTCCTAAAGTTCGGATTGTCTATTCTATGCTATAGCGTATAGTAAGCGGATAGTCCGGTCGCCGGTCTCCCGCTGACGCTGCGGCGGCGTTCAGCACGACACTCGCGGCATGGGTCAGCAGGCCTCACGGCTGAATAACAGGGGTGAGCATCGATCGAATGAGGACCGACCACGACAATCACGGCGGTCCATATGGTAAGGACGGGCGTAGCGTCGCCCGGCTGACGTTACGCGGGACGACGACTTGGCCGCTCATCGCGACAGGATCACTGAACGTACGGCTGGACCGGTTGCAATCCGGGTTCGATATGTGATGGTGGTCATAGGATACCGGCAGGTTGGGCGGTTGAAGTGAGATCGTGGGTGAGCTCGTCGAGGCGGACTGGCTGGCCGGTCTGAAGTAAGAGGGTGGCACATTCCAGGGTCTGAACCACTCGCAGGCCGTTATCACCGCTGGTGGACGGTCGTCCGCCGGTGTGCACGCAGTTGATGAATTTGCGGTCTTGGACCTCCAGCGGTTCCTCGAAAGATAGGTAGGGGCCACCGCCTTGAGGACAAGGTCATATGGCACGAAGAATTTCTTGATGTCCAGGTCAATGAACCAGTCCGCTCGCCAACAGCGTTCCCGGCATGCCCCCACCGCATCCGGCGCCAACCGGCCCGGGTGATAACCATAGGAGTCCGGATGGACGATCGGCTCGACCTTCGGTTCCAGATACATTCTGGCCACCGTCTGCGCCACCCTGTCCGCGATAGTCGCCACGCCAAGGATTCTCACCCCTTGCCACCAGGCTTAGGAATCTCCACGAGCTTCACCGGAGGAGGGAAAATAACTCCAGCGGATCGGCAGCACGGTGACCGCAAGCAGCACCGCCCCGTAGGTGACGCCGGCCAGCCGCAAGACGGCACTCGGCGGCCGGGCCCGACGGCGGGTGAGCGCCTTGGACGTCGCCTTGTCGACTGCCATCGCCCCGAGTGTAGATCGCCATGGTCGATCGAACCTCGCGCAGACACCGTATCGCGCCCTACGAGCCGACCCAGGAGGCCATTGCAGCTACCTCCGTACTTCAAACGGAGACCGCCGCCACGGCCCCGGCACACGAACGACCACGGACGACCACGGACGACCGCTACGGCTCCCGGCAGACGAGCACCCACGGGCGGTCGAGGACGCGCGTGAGGACGACAGTGAGCCGGCGCTCGCCGTTGAGGTCCAGGCGCCGGCGGAGGTCCGCCACGTCAACAGCCGA
>Ga0137366_10002123_pt1 | contig 15061 bp, 13 predicted proteins | sample SagtaG_8_FD_104938 | JGI IMG/M metagenome (GOLD analysis project Ga0137366, IMG submission 104938) | Vadose zone soil microbial communities from Sagehorn Ranch, Mendocino, California, USA - Sage1_L_60_16 metaG | ecosystem: Environmental > Terrestrial > Soil > Vadose zone | place: USA...
ATACGATGACATTGTTCACATGTGGTCGGGAAATGCAGAGCGATGTGATTGGGAGTGGTGGTGGTCTGATAGTCCTTGCTGTGACAACTGTAGCATTGGGTAGACAGGCCCAAAAACTGTCCGGTAGCAGCGCCTTTGTGACACGAATCACACTGCAATGTAGCGTGGGCGCCAATGAGCGGAAACCGATTTTGGTGATTCTTGACCGATTGCGCCGAAACCTGCCATGTTCTTACGCTGTGACATTGCTCGCAGCTGGCTCCGAATTGGCGGCGATGGATGTCGGCGTGGCAGTCTGCGCACCGCGTGCCCGCATTGCTGAAGACCAGCTTGGTGTGGCATTGCGTGCAGAGCACCCCTTCGTGCATACCGTGTAAGGGAAAATTGGTCTTATTGTGGTCAAATTCCAGGACCTTGCGCAGCGGCTTCCAACCTTCAGCGGTGTGGCAATTCTGGCAGGGCATATCGAGACTACCGTGTGGGCTTCGGGATTGGGCATAAGTCTGCGACTGCGCCCGAGAGGGCACATGGGGAAGCAGCAAAAGAGCTACTGCGCCGCCGATGAGGAGTCTCGAAACCACTCGGCCCACGAATTATTCAAAATCGAGTACAGGTACGAAGTCGACGCGCGCTCTACAAAACAGTTAATACGCCGTTATGGTCGAACAGCCGCTAAAACAAAGCTCCCGCCAGCCAGCTCAGACGCTGCTTCAAAATCGGCAAACGGGGAGCATGTGGTCCGAAAAGCTTCGGTCCACGGTTGATATTGCGAGTACTTGCAGCTGTCGTGAGTTGCTCTTAGCGCTAAACGCTACTGTGAAATGGGGCGCTAACGCAATCGGGAAAAGCCTGATTTGGGTACTTCTGAGTATTACTAAATCGGCAACATTGATTACTTGGGCGCATGGCAGGCCGCGCATTCCTTCGGCGTGGGCTTATAGAAGAGCACCGTTTTCTGGCTCACCGTCCGAAATAGTTTGTGGCAGTCCGCGCAGCGCACGTTTCGGTGAACCCCTTCCAGCGGGAACTGAGTACGCCGGTCATGATCGAATTCTGACGGCTTCCACCTATTGCTGTTGTGGCACTGGTTGCACCGTGTGTTCCGCTCGGGGTTCATGAATTGACCACCGTGGACATCCTCGTGGCAACCTTCGCACTCCTTTGGCACGCTCCGAAAATTTACATTGGTAAGCTTGGTTTCAAGGTTCGGAGGCTTATGGCAATCGATGCATCCGATGGCACGATGTGCCCCGAGCAAAGCAAAAGACGTATCCCCATGGTCAAAGTGCGAGAGATCGCGCCAAGTCGAAGTCGAGTGGCAGGTTTCGCACCCTTCGCTTCGGTTTGCCCCCCCTTGCCGCATGCGTTCGTTAAACTGGCCGAGATGCGGATCGCTGTGACACGCTACACAGGAGTGGTTTTCAAAGCGATAGACGACCGAAGTCTTTGCAGCCGAAGCGGGCTTGTGGCAATCGTTGCAAGGCGTAGCAATGTGTCCGCCCGTGAGCACAAAACGTGATTGTTTATGGCGCGCCAGGTTAAACGTGGACGGTCGATACCCTTGCAGAGTGTGACACTGCTCACACCGATTTAGATAAGGAGCGCCGGCAAACTGTCCTTGATGGTCATCCGTGTGGCAGTCCATGCAGCGATCGAACTTGATCTTGTAACGCGTTTCCTTCCCCTGGGGGATGTGACATTGGCCGCACTGCAGCTTCGCGTGGCCGCCTTCCAGGGAATAAGCGGTTGCTGCATGCTCCTTAATGCCGAAGGTTGAGGGCTTAAATCCGTCCAGCGAATGACATGAAGCACATTCACCTCGATCGCTCCGTTTTGCGAACTGCCCGCCGTGAGGATCAGGTTTGTGGCAATCCATGCACTTGTCAAACGCAAGTGGTGTCTTGAAATCTCCGCGAACGTGGCAAGCCGCACAAGCAACTTCCATGTGCTTGCCCATAAGCGGATATCGTGTCTTCGAGTGATCGAAATGTCCACTGAGGACCGCCGGCGAAACCTTCCATCCTGCAGTGCTGTGACACGATTGGCATTGTTGCGGCGCGAAGCTTCCCTTGTGAGGATCGCTGTGGCAATCAGAACACTTGCCGAACGCCAATCCGGTATATCGCGGTTTGGCATCGGGGCCGGGCGTGTGACACTTCTGACAATTCACTTGAACGTGTAAGCCGGTAAGTGGATACCGCGTTTTGGAGTGGTCGAACTGCGACGTATTCTTCCAGTCGGTGAAGTTGTGACACTGAATGCAGTTCTGCCCTAATCTGCCTTCGTGTTCGTCCCGATGGCAGGTGACGCAGGCTTGCGGAATCCCCAGAAAAGTTTTGCGCACGTCTGTAAATTTGATTTTTGCGCGCTCCGCAGCAGAAACATGCTCGGGCGTATGGCAGCGATTGCATGCCAAACCAAAATGCTTCCCCTCCAATCGGTATCCGGTTTGCCTATGGTCAAAGGTGCGAGTGTCCCATTTGGTGAGTACAAAATTCTCTCCGTTATGCTCGGAATGGCAACGGGAGCACTCTTGGCTGGAACCCGCCTTGATTCCGTAGGAGGCATGCAACCCCCGACCGGCTGCTACCCGCGAGCCAATCTCGGTGTGACACTCGATGCATTTGTAAACCGCCTCGCGCGCGCCCAATTTGTGACACGTCGTGCAGTTCGTTGGACCATTGAGAGACTGGTGCGCTCGCGAAAGGGCGCCGGGCGAAATTTGTGTCCGCGCTACGCTCGTGAGCGCGAGCAATAGAACACCAGACACAAGAACATTCACTGGGAAATCAGTTCGAAGGCGATGGCAAAACCCGCTGGCGCGAAAAGCAGAAGGGCTGAATTCCGGTTGCCGGCATCGGAGCAGCACTTGCTCTTGCGCTCTGCCCCTGATCCATTGGACAACGTTGCCCATGAACATGCCCCAATTCCCCGCTTGTGAGTTGGAGTCTAGCACGTGCGTTGACAAGCGAAGTTGACGAGAAGGGCGACTGACCGCTGGATGGAGCGATTCCTTGACTCTGCGCTTTACGAAAACGACTTGTCGAACGATATTGAATCCAGCGAATCTGAGTGATAACGTTGCTCCTATAAACACCTCGGCGAAAACTGCTCGTCGTGGCTTTTCGGACGGAGATCAGCACGACGGGACCCGCGATTTGCGGTTGCTAACCCGCAGTTCAAAACGCAGTCCCGACGCCATCTTCGGGAAGACTTCCCTGCTATGAGGAGGACGGTGCGCCAATCATTACGTTTTGAGACCATGAACCCTGAGAACAACAATGTAGTACATCGGTCCCGAATTCAAACCCTCTTCCAAGTTTTGTTGCTGGTTATTTTGAGCGCTACCTGCTCGTCCGCACAGACTCTCACTGGGACGGTTATTGATCGAACGACGGGCAAACCTGCAGCCGGCGACGAGGTGGTCCTGCTAAGCCTGCGGCAAGGCATGGAGGAATCCGGGCATGGCAAGACGGATGGTGCGGGCCACTTCAGCATCGGACTGGACGACGGCAGCATTCCGCATCTGGTACGAGCGATTCATCAAGGTGTTACCTACCACCGCATGGCCCCTCCTGGCACGACCTCCGCGGACGTCGAAGTCTATGACGTCGCGAAGAAAGTGAAGGAGGTCAGTGTCACAGCCGACGTGATGCGTCTTCAGTCCAAGGGCGGAACGTTACAGGGGGTGAGGCGTTTTGCCATCAGCAACAACTCCACGCCTCCCAGAAGTCAGATTGGCGAGACGGGATTTGAGTTCTATCTTCCCGAAGGTGCAAAGGTGGAATCAGGAATGGCGCAGAGCGGCGCCAATGGTCAACCTGTCAACTCCGAACCCGTGCCCCAGAACGAAAGGAATCGCTATGCATTCCGATTCCCGCTTCGACCAGGTGAAACGCAGTTCCAGGTTTCTTTCCAGGTACCGTACACCGGCGAAGCAGATATTGATCCCAAGATTCTCTACCCGGCACAGCACTTTGTCGTAATGCTGCCTAAGAGCATGCATTTCACCGCCGGATCAAATAGCAATTTTCAGTCGATGCAAGACCCAAGTCTGTCCGATGTACTTGTGGAGGTTGCTTCTGAGACTCGAGCTGCGCAGTCACTGGCATTTAGAGTTTCGGGCACGGGAAACCTACCCGTTGGAGTGATGCAAACCGCAGCGGCTGGCGGCAACACCGCAGGTCAGGGTCGCGACTCCGTCCCGGGTGGCGGTCTTGCACCGCCAGGAAACGCCCCAGATCCGTTGGGCGAGTATCGCTGGTACATCCTCGTTGGACTTGCACTTTTGCTCGGGAGCGTCGCCATTTACATCACGCTTCGAAGAAGAACCGTTTCGGAGCACAGCCCTTCTAATGTGTTGTCTGCCCAACAGTCCCCGGCCGCGAGAACAGTAGCTGCACTCCAACCTGCCGTTTCTTCGCCATCCCCGCTGCTGATGGAAGCTCTGAAAGAGGAATTTTTTCTTCTTGAGGTGGAGCACAAGCAGGGAAATATTTCTCCGCAAGAGTACAAGGACGCAAAGGCAGCTCTGGATCGAACTCTGGAACGAGCGATAAAGCGCGCGCCCACGTCGTGACTCCACATGGCTTCTTAGCGTCCTCCGGGGATGTACCTCTAAGTGGAACCCGCGTGACCTTGACCACTTTTGGACGCCGTTCCATGATGACAGTCAGAACTTAGTAGCAACTTTCCCCATCCACGCCGAGTGCACAGACCGCTCTGAGTGGTGATCCCGTAACGGCCTCCGGAGCCGAAACTGTCACCGATAACTAGAGAGAGAGTTTGTGTAAAGTTGGAGAATCTTGTCCTAGGTAATCCCCCAAGTCAGTGCGCGCTTTAGGCGGCCCGAAAGGCTGTTGCCTGGCGCACCGTCTGCCAAAGGACGAAAAATGCTCGCCAATTTCAAGTCATATGCTCTCGCACTTGGTATCGCCTTCACCGGTCTTCAAGTTGTTCAACCATCCGCGAAAACCCAGGCGCCGGCTAGATGTCTGAACTCTTCCCACCTGGAGAACACAGTTGGCCCTCAGGTCGGAGCAATCATCGAGCGCTCATGCAAGGACTGTCATTCCAACGAAACAGCATGGCCGTGGTATAGCCATATCGCTCCCGTCTCCTGGATCATCTCCAAGCACGTGACCCAAGGTCGTCAGAAGCTCAATTTTTCAGAGTGGCAGGCGGGAAAACAGACGGCGAATCAGATGGCCGAAATCTGCGACGCGGTTTCCGACGGAAGTATGCCAATTCGCGGTTACACAGTGCTTCACCGAGACGCCAAGCTGTCGAGCCATGACGTCGACGCTATCTGCGATTGGGCTGCTACGCGCGTCGCCCACAACCAGCCGCCCTTGCGTTGACGGCGAAATCAAACGCCACGATCGACTCTGGCCGAAATAATCCAACAATCTGTGAGGAAAACATGCAGCCGCTTGCTACAAGAACGATGACCCGATCTCTCCATCTTGGAGTTCTCTTGCCCATTCTCGCCTGCTGTGCGGTGGCCCAGACCAGCGGAACTGGCGCAGTCGAGGTTCGCAACTTAGGGGTATCACGCGATGGCAATTTGACCAGGATAGAGGTCACTCTCAGCGATTCGGTCACTCCATCGATAGAGACCGCAACTCAGCCGGACCGGTTAGTCCTAGTCCTCCCGAATACCGTTTCGAGCGGGCTGCAACGGCGTATTGCAGTCAACGATAACGGGATACACCGCGTGCGCATGGGCTTGAACAGCGCCCAGCCACCGGTAACAAAGATCGTCGTCGACTTGGATGAGGCGCGTCCTTACGCGCTCACCCCCAAGGGCAACAAAGTAGTCTTAACGGTTCGTCCGGCAGTGCCGATCACGTCTCGTGCGGGATTGGTTCGTGCCAGCGATCACTCACCAGCCTCGGAGCCGGCAGAAAATGCGGGGACTCCCAGTGCCTCCAGCGCAAGCGACACCTCAAGAGGTCAGCAGACAGGATCGGTAGCGAATTTCCTCGCGAATGAAAAACCTGCAGCCGCTGAAGCGCCAAAGCAAGTAGCATTGCTCGCAGCCGCCAACCCGCCACAGATGGCAGGCGAACCTGAAAGCAAGGCCATTCCGTCCTCGGAGCCTGGTGGGACGACACCGCTCTCCGAGGGTCACTATGAGCGCTCGCCGATTCCCGTGGTGACCGGGTTTATGGCATTTCAGTCCAGTTTTGCTCCTGGAGAACAGCATGTCAACCCAGTATTCGACCCCCTCATCTTGCTTCCGCTGGGAGACAAGTTGTTGATTGAATCTGAATTCGAGATGAACCTCGATGTTGTTCGAGGTGATGGCCAATGGGGACCGGCTGCGGTAGATCACGGCATCGAGTATTTGCAACTCAACTACATTGCTCATCCAAACCTGACAATTACGGCGGGACGTTTTCTCACTCCGTTCGGCATCTACCGCGAACGGGTGCACCCGCTCTGGGTTCGCAACCTTCAGGAAGAGCCCATTATCTTCGCTATGAATGAAAACTCCAGTAACGGTGCCATGTTGCGCGGCGCCGCCAGCCTGAGCCCCAAAGTCAACCTGACTTATGCCGGCTATTACTCGATTCCGACGAGTTGGAAATTGATGACCTCCGACCGTCGCGCCGGCGGACGTGCCAGTTTGTTCTTTCCGAACCAGCGCATCGAAATTGGCGCTTCGTTTAGCCGCACACTGGGAGACCTTCCGTACAACATGTTCGGAATGGATGCCACCTGGAACCTGAAGAAGATTCCGCTCGACATTCGGGCCGAAGGTCTCCGCAATGCGGTACTGGGTAGTGGCTACTGGGTGGAGGGCGCATATCGATTGAACAAGCTTGGCAGCAGTGCGTTCTTGCGTAAATCACAGGTCGTCCTGCGCGGAGAACAATACTTTGCCCCCGGTGTGGCTCCGATGGGCGATATGGCGGAAGACGCTATGAGCGAACTTCCTGACCGTAATACCAAGCGCGTCGGAATCGGTTGGAACTACTACCTGACCAATGGCATCCGGCTGAATACTTCTTTCGGCCGCAACTTCGCCTTTGGAGAAAACGGAAATACCTGGGGAGCCGGCATCACGTATCGGTTCGCCACGTTTTAACCGCAGAAATCTTTAGAAGGAGAGAATCAATGAAAATATTATTGTGGTCTTCAGCTGTCGCACTGACCTGCATACTGCCACTTTCAGCGCAGGAAAGTCGTCGCCAGATCGATCCCGACGATGCCTATAAGAACAACTGCATGCGCTGCCATACCTCAACTCCGCAATATTCGCCGCGCATGACCAAGACAATTGTGGAACACATGCGAATCCGCGCCAACCTCACTGAGGAAGAATCGCAAGCCATTCTTAAGTACCTGACTGAAGACGTCTCTGAACCGAGAGCGAAAAAACAGAAACAGAACCCGACGACAAGTCGCGCCAGAACCGTCGCTGATCAAGGAAACACGGGAGGCGTTAAAACAAATGACTAGACGAATACCAGTTTTGCCAACAGCACTTCTTGCAGCGCTTGTGCTCTCGGGACTCGGAGCCGCTCTGGCGCAAACCCCGCAACCCCGCGTCATTGAAGTCATTGCGGACAAGGACAATACGTTCAAGGTGCCCGGACAGAGCAAGCCGGTAATCGTCATGAAGCCGGGGGAGAAAGCGATTTTTCGGATCACTTCACACTTTGGAGGCGAAAAGGCCAAGGACAACTCCGTCCACAGCTTTGTGGTGAAGGATCTCCGGGACCAGGGGTGGGATGTTCGCCTCAAAGAAGATACAGAGGAGATCCCCCTCGTTGCGCCTCAGCGGCCCGGGGAATACAAAATCGAATGCACGGTGAAGTGTGGCCGCGGCCACGATGACATGAATATGAAACTCGTTGTACGGAACTGACCCTTGACGGCGGCCTCATGAGCGGTTCTGCGGCGAATCGCAGAACTGCCAGCCCGCTATCCGGATTCCGAAGTGACTTCGATGCACTAAGGACATCTTGTTTTGTGATCACAATCACACTACATATTGACCCGCGTCACAGACCGAGGTGGCTGGACGTGTTCAAAATGTGCCTATGTCCGACCATACGGTGAGACTCGATATTGCCCATGCGCTCTCCGCCTTAATGCGGGAGCAGGTGCATGCAATTTCAGTGCCGAAACTGCAAGACCTGACGGATGACGACCTTTCAGCTTATCGGCAACGCTGGGATCGTATGGTCGAACTCCGCTTCGACCTGCAAAAACCCGTAACGCGACATTAGCTTTCACAGCAGGTCGCACCCCTCGACGATCGACCGACCGAGATGCAATCAGTAGTTCTTTCCTATTTGCTGAAGCCAAGCAAAATGTACGTACTCATGGGAGCAGTGCGTCAATCGATTGCCGAGTTTCGGTACTCGCGCTGCTAACCGCAATTGGCAATTTCGCCTCAATCGCAGTTCCACTGTCGTCCGACACGATTTCAAATTCGCCCCCGAGTTGCCGCACTCTTTCCCGCATCCCCGAAATCCCGACTCCCCCAACCGCTTTCGCGTCGCGAAGCCCTTCGAGAATCTCAGGAGAAAGACCGCGGCCGAAGTCCTTAATCGTAAGGGTGACAGAGTTGGCCTCCTTGAGTATCGTGATGCTTGCGGTCGAACTACCCGAGTGCCGAAGGATGTTCGTCAACCCTTCCTGTACGATTCGAAATAATGTGAGCTCCACATCCCGTGGGAGACGCCCAAGGTCCGGAGGCATGTCCAGTTCGACTCGAATTCCGCTTCGATTGCTAAACCCGTCTGCGTACCATGGCAGAACACCTTCCAACCCGAGATCGTCCAGGATTGGCGGATGCAACAGGTAAGAGATGGTGCGAACTTCGGCGATAGCCGCCTCTAGCAGATCGGTACTTTCGGCAAGCAGCTTCCTTGCTTTCGAGTCAACACGGCCTGGATCGAGTTTTTGAAGTTTTTCCAGATTGATGGCTAACGCCCCGAGAATCTGCGCGGTGCTGTCGTGCAGTTCGCGCGCAATCCGGCGTTGCTCTTCATCCCTCAATCTTAGAAGACCCGATGAGAGTTCTCGCAACGAGTCTTCTGCCTGTGTGCGCTCATTAATTTCAATCCCAAGTCTCTCGTTTATCGCCCGTAGTTCCGTCGTGCGTTCTTGTACTCGAAACTCCAATTCATCGCGGGCCCAGCGTAGCTCCTGAGACGTCAACTCTTTAGTCCTCGCGAGATCGAATGCGAAGAAGAGCAGCAAACCGATCATGGATCCGAGTATGAATCCCAATTCGGGCAAACCAGATTTGAGCTTTCGCACCAGCGGCAGTTCTGGCCACACTCGAACGCGCCACGTCGCTCCTGCGAAACGGAGCTGAACATCCTGGCTCCATTCGTTCTTGGTCTCGGAGCTACTGCCGCTGCTCCGATACACTTCCTCGTTCTCTTCGAAGACGGAAATCGCGTAGCCGTGGTCGGCCTGGTCTTTCAGAATCTCTGTGAAACTCATCGTCTGATCAACGATGGCAATCAAGAAACCCATCAGTTTCTCTGATTGGTAAATCGGCGTGATCAGGCGACGAGCAAGTTTCCCGTTCGGGAGGCGAAACGACGGTGTGAAAAGCAGGCCCTTACGATCCCGGCCATGATTCACGATGTCCTGCAGCGCACCTCGAATTACTTCGTCCTGCCGAGGAATTTTGTTCAGATTGATTTCATCCGCCGACGATACTGTCACCCATCGAAGGGCGAGGTTCGCATCCAGGTACTCAACGGCAATGTAACCGGGATAGTACATCATCAAGAGCTTGGCTTGAGATTCCCGTGTTTGAGGAGATATTTCTCGGCCAACACTGAACAAGTCGCTAAGCCGGACGAGTGCTGCCATGTGCTCTCGCACCTCGTCGCTGATGTCCGTCTCCACGCTTCGCGCAAGAATTGTCGTGACCTGCTGAATGTGGTTGTGCTCTTCCTGACGGAGCGGGAACCAGCACGCGATGCCGAGCGCCGCGGCAGCGCCTAGCATCAGGGCCATCCTGTGCAGCAAACTATCTCCTGATCCGGTAAGTCTCACCATTTGGGGTTTTTCCACTGATCTCACCGCCAATGTGCGGAGCAGAACACGGCGCACCAATGCGTCGCGGTCCGGGGGAGGGGCGAACTCCTAAATTATACGCAGGAAAGAAGATCCTGGGCTCATTTATTTCTCATGGCAGGCTCGAATACGGATCACAGAGCCGATCACATGAGATCATTTTACAGGGCTGTGCGTTTCACGCCAGGTCTGTGGTTGCGATTTAACCTGGAATTCACGGCCAGAACACAGTCCGTTCATTTCGGGAAAAGCCTTGTAGATTTCCGAAAACTAAGCTATGTTATGGGCACTCTTTGCGCATTCCCCCCATGATGAGTTCAATGGACCGTTTGGGCTTTTGTGTTCTTCGTCGCTGAGAGAGATTATGGCCTGTCTCTTGCACAAATGGATTTGCGCAGTTTATTCGCGTTAGGGTTTGTTGTCGATAATAGAGGGCGTGCGTCCACTCGTCTCCCCGCCCGCAAGGTCCTGGGAAGCCAGTACGCCGGGTTGAGAAGACGTCAGGACGCTTTTGGATTAGGAAGGGTAAAGACTTAGCTGCAAGCCCTCGGTGCCTTGCGCGTGACCGAGGCTATTTCTCTCTTTTCTCACCCAACGCTCCTCTACAAGGGGAGTTCGATATGTTGCAGGCATCCGTCAGGTTGGGCCGAATATTGTTAGCTGATGACCACGCGATCTTACGCGATGGCCTAAAAGCTATTCTCAAGGAAGCGGGTTTCGATGTGGTTGGGGAAGCTTCCGATGGCCACGAGGCGATCCGACTTGGACAAAAACTCGCGCCCGATGTCGCGGTCTTAGACATTTCCATGCCTCTCTTGAACGGCATCGATGCCGCCCAACAAATACTGAAAGCCTCTCCGAAAACGAGAATTGTGCTCTTGACCATGTTTGCGGAAGATAACTATGTCTTGGCTGGTCTGCGCATCGGTATCACGGGGTACGTGCTGAAAAGCAGGGCCGCTTCTTGCCTGGTCCAGGCTCTTGAAGCGGTTCGCAAAGGTGAAATCTATCTGAGTCCAGGGGTGTCCAGAGCAGTCGTGAACGCTTTTTTGTCTAAGGACGACACCCCCGCGGATCCCCTGAGTATTCGCGAGCGGGAAGTTCTCCAACTGATCGCGGAGGGGAAAAACGTGAAAGAAGTTGGCAGCATCTTGATGATCAGCGCTAAGACTGCCGAGTCGCACCGCTCCAATATTATGCAAAAGCTAGACATCTATGAAATCGCCGGGCTGGTTCGATACGCGATTCGAACAGGTCTGGTGAGGATCGATTAAGTGCGGCCCGAAAGAGGAAGATTCGACCGGCGTTCGAGAGGATTGGGATCAAGTCAGCATGCCCTATCGTGCTCGACCATGTCTTTCAGCCTGACTACCGTTCGCAGCACGCCGGTTCGTGAAACCGGAACCGTCGTCGATGTGGTAGGTGCCATATGAAGCCTCATAGCCACCTTGCGCGTAGGCACTGCCAGCGAAATTTTCGAGTCACGAGCCGCGCAGCATGCCGCTCATTCTGCCCGCCTGCACTGTACCGAGAATCACTAGAATAAACAAAGGACGATTGGAGTCCATTCGAGCCTCACCACCTGAGCGATCCTAATCTTCGTCTCTCAGATTCGAAAGCTAGCGTTCGGTGACAGAGCTAGCGCGAAAAATCTCCAGAACAAACCCGTGGCTTAGTCCCGGCGTCACTTTTTGTCGCTCGCAGAATCTCACAGTAACAATAAGGAGCATTCCATGAAGGGCAAGATCGTGCTCGTCACCGGCGCCAGCGGGGGCCTAGGCACCTATGTAACACGAGCGTTTCTTGACGCAGGTGCGACAGTGATTGGCACTTCGCGAAAAATACAGCAATCCGATTTCACCGGTGCCGGGTTCAACGCGAATCCCGGGGAAATTTCGTCGCGAGCCGGCGCGCAAACAATCGTGGATAGCGTGGTTTCGCGCTTCGGGAGGCTTGATGTTCTGGCGCACACAGTGGGTGGTTTTGCTGGCGGACAGTCTGTCACCGATATCGATGATGCCACTTTCCAGCGCATGTTGGATCTCAACTTGAACTCGGTCTTCCACATCTTGCGTGCGACGATTCCAACTCTGCGAAAGAGTGGCAACGGACGCATCATTGCGATTGGCAGCCGGGCAGCCGTCGAGCCCGGACCGGGAGTTGGCGCCTATAGCGCGTCTAAGGCGGCGATGGTTTCGCTGATCAAGACAGTCGCGGCTGAGAACCGCGATGCCGGTGTCACGGCGAACGTCATTCTGCCTGGCACCATGGACACGCCGGCGAATCGCATGGCCATGCCCGGTGCGGATTTTGCAGGATGGGTGCAGCCGGCCCATGTGGCGAGCCTCGTTGTTTGGCTTGCGAGTGACGCGGGCAAAGAGATTAGTGGAGCGGCGATCCCGGTTTACGGCGATGTTTGAAGAACTGGTCAAAGCATTTGTTTTCGTGCTCGAGGCATACGTCGCCGCGGGCTTTGTCTTTGCAGCAATCTTCGTCTCGCTCGGCGTACAGCGGCTGGATTCGGAAGCGCGCGGATCGGGGGTTGCTTTTCGATTGCTGATCGCGCCCGGTGCCGCGGCTTTCTGGCCGATGCTGCTGGTTCGCTGGATTCGTGGAGCGACTGAGCCTCCAGTCGAACGAAATCCTCACAGGATGCAGCGATGATTCAGCCTCTCAGGACCGCTCACTGCCGGGTGTTTATCGTGCTTGCCGGGCTGCTGCCGGTAGTCATCGTCGGCGGGCTCAGTGAGCGCCACCGCAATGAATTGTCGGGGCCCATGCCGTTGGCTATCCCGCAAGCTGCGGCACGTCTGAGGTCCGTATCCGCAGTCTGGGGGCAAAACACGCTCACAACCGAGTTCTATTCAGATACAGCTCATCAGGTCAGAGTGCGACTGCTTCCGAATCCAGTTCGCGAATTGCACGACCCCGATCTACTTCTGTATTGGGCCACAAATGCTGGTGCTGTGCCAGATGACTTGTCGAATGCTGTCCTGCTGGGCCCGTTCCTTGCGGGTAAGGAATATTCGATTCCTCCAAAACAGGTTGCAGGTTATCTGATTCTTTACAGCCTGGCTCACCGGACAATTGTCGATCGTGCGAAAGTCGAGGTGCGGCCATGAGCACCGAATATCGCGCAATCAGCTGGAACCGCCAAAAGAGAATCTACGACCTCGTGGTGGTGTGTCTCCTGTTGAGTTACGTCCTCGTCTTTGTGGGTGTCGGAGCGTGGCGGAACCCGACGGCGACAGCCGAAACCTTGCTGATTCGCGGTCTCGGAACTGCCGCATTCCTGCTTCTGCACGTAGTGCTGTGTATCGGGCCACTTGCAAGGCTCGATCGACGGTTCCTTCCGTTGCTCTACAACCGGCGGCACTTAGGAGTCACCACATTTCTTGTAGGACTCGCACACGGGGGATTTGCGCTGATTCAGTTTCATGCGCTGGGAAATGTGAATCCGCTGGTGAGTCTGTTCGTCAGTAACCCGCGCTACCGAAGTGTGGCGCAGTTTCCCTTTCAATCGCTCGGGTTCTTTGCACTGATTATCCTCTTTCTGATGGCGGCGACGAGCCACGACTTTTGGCTGAGGAACCTCTCCGCGCCTACGTGGAAGCGGTTGCACATGCTGGTGTATGTGGCTTACACGCTGCTGGTGGCGCACGTTGTCCTGGGGGCGCTGCAGTCGGAGCGCAGCCCCACACTGGCAGCCGCGCTCGCGCTAGGGATGGCGACAGTGGTCTCCCTTCATCTCGCCGCCGCTTTCAAAGGCAAGCGAATCGATAGAGAAAAGCGCGAAGCTTCGCAGGATGGCTTTGTTGAAGTCTGCCGCGTGGACCGCATTCCCGAAAAGTGTGCCACGATCGTCTCTCTCTCGGGTGAGCGAGTGGCAATTTTTCACTATGACGGCAAGGTTTCGGCGGTCTCCAATGTCTGCCAACACCAGAACGGGCCGCTAGGCGAAGGCCGCATCATCGACGGCTGCATCACCTGCCCATGGCACGGGTACCAATACCAGCCACAGAATGGGGCTGCTCCGGCTCCGTTCAAAGAGAAGATCCCCACCTTCCGCGTCAAAGTTGTTGACGGAGCTGTCTTCGTCCATCCGCGGCCGAATCCCGCGGGAACATATGTGGAACCAGCGGCGACGATCGCTAACCTGGGCAAGAAAGAGGCGCAAGTGCCATGAATGAAGAGTCCGATTTCTATGTTGGCTATTTGCCGCAGGCATCGTCCGCGCTCCGTCACTTTGTGCGTAAAGTGGTATTCGCTCTAGGTCTTCTCGGAATCGTGCTGGCACTAGCGCTTGTGCTGGCACAGATGCCGTTCGCCAAGTCCTACTTCGAGTTCGGCCAACAGCGGGATTTCGAAGGCACTCTCATCACTGAGCCTTATCCAGAACTCCTTGTCCGCCGTGCTGGGCAGGTTGACCGCACACAGAACGCTTCAGCGTACCTGTTGGTTGCTCCGGGAAAACATGGCGCCGATGATCTGTTGCGGAATTTTTCTGGTAAGGAAGTTCACTTACGGGGACAGCTGATTTATCGGGACGGACGGACCATGGTGGAAGTTGAGCCAGGATCCATACGGGCTGCTGCGATCATAGCCGCGGGACCGGGGGAAATCCGGGATCTCGGGCCGGTGACGCTCAATGGAGAAATTGTTGACAGCAAGTGCTACCTGGGCGTGATGAATCCCGGCCAAGGCAAAGTCCACCGTGATTGCGCATCGAGATGTCTGAGCGGGGGGATTCCGCCTCTCTTCATTAGCTCTGAAGATGGGAGACAGTTCCTACTCACCGCGAGGGACGGGAGATCATTGACATACCCAGGCCTTAAGGAGTTCATCGCTGAACCTATCAATGTGACTGGGGAGTTTGTGCAGCGCGGCGACACGCAGATCCTGAGGATTGACCCATCTCAATTGCGGCACAAGTGAGTAAAACAGAGAAACGGCAATCGAACGAAGCAATCCTGCTATTGGTGCTCAAGAAATCGCGCCCGAATTCTTG
>Ga0137366_10002125_pt1 | contig 15058 bp, 12 predicted proteins | sample SagtaG_8_FD_104938 | JGI IMG/M metagenome (GOLD analysis project Ga0137366, IMG submission 104938) | Vadose zone soil microbial communities from Sagehorn Ranch, Mendocino, California, USA - Sage1_L_60_16 metaG | ecosystem: Environmental > Terrestrial > Soil > Vadose zone | place: USA...
AGCAGGAGTCGTTTCTGCTAGGAGCACTTGCGGCCATGATGTCAAAAACGGGAGCAATTGGTTTTGTGGGTGGAGAAACATATCCAAATATTATCAATATCGCAGAAGGATATAAGCAAGGCGCGAAGTTGATCAACCCGAACATTAAGTTACTTAGTACTTACCTGCATGACTTTAATAATCCTGCTAAAGGAAAAGAAGCTGCACTAGCACAAATTAATTCTGGCGCCGACTTTTTGCTTCACGTAGCAGATACATCTGGTCATGGTGTGATAGAAGCGGCTGCAGAGAAAGGTGTATATGCCTTTGGAGCGGTCGCTGACCAGAACAAATTAGCACCCAACACAGTCCTTTCCTCTTTCGTCATAGATATGGATAAGGCATACGACCAGGCTTATAAAAGCGTCAAAGCCGGCACCTTTGTTGGCAAACTAACTAAACCTGGACTAGAAACAGGTAAAGGAGGACCAGGAGATGGCATTGTGTACTTAGCGGCATTCCACAGTCTAGACAATAAAGTACCTGCAAATGTAAAGGCCAAACTAGCGCAATTAACCCAAGACGTGATTTCTGGCAAGATTCAAGTACCGGAGAGAACCACTGCTACCGCTTAATTTCTTTTATGCCGGTGGTTTGGGTAAAAGTGAACGCATTAAAAAAAATCAGTGAATTTTTTGAGGCTTTCTAGTCTAGTAATAACATGGCATTTTCAAAAACAGACAAGAAAAGGCTCTGCTGATGTGACCACTAACACTGACGCTCTTAAACTAGGAAGACAGAGGTATGATATCAAAGACGGGGAACCACTCGTCCAAATGAAATCAATAACCTGCAGATTCGGTAATTTGGTAGCAAATCAAGATGTCGATTTTGATCTGACTAGAGGAGAGATACATACTTTGCTTGGCGAAAATGGAGCTGGTAAAACAACATTGATGAGCATACTGTATGGATTATATCTGCCGGAGACTGGGGAGATATATGTTAGGGGAGAACGTGCTAACATCAAGTCACCATTGGACGCAATGAACTATGGCATTGCTATGGTTCATCAACATTTCTTGTTGACCCCTCCTCATACCGTTACGGAGAATATAATTGTCGGATTAAAATCTAGAAAAAGAATTTTCCTAGATACATCTAACGCAGAAAAGAAGATTGTGGAATTATCAAAAAAATATGGTCTCAAGGTAGATCCCGGTGCTGTCGTGGGTAATCTTTCAGTAGGTGAACAGCAGCGTGTAGAGATAATAAAGGCCCTTTATAGGGACATTGACATACTAATTCTTGACGAACCGACTTCAATGCTTACTCCACAAGAAGAAGAATCACTATTTGCCGCGCTCCAGTCAATGGTAGATCAAGGGTTATCCATAATTTTTATAACTCATAAATTGCGTGAGGTCATGGCGGTAAGTAGCAGGGTCACAGTCCTAAAAAACGGCAAACTAATGGGAACTGTCAAAACTTCTGATACCAACGAATCAGACTTAGCACGAATGATGGTGGGACGATCCGTTGTTCAACAAATCAGTGGACAGCGGGGAGGAGGAGCAACAGAATCAGAAGTAGTTGCGGCCCAAGCAAAAAAAAGTCAAGCGGTACTTGAGATAAAAAATGTTAGTGCTCTCAATAATTCCAAAATACTATTTCTTAAGGATCTTACTTTAGAATTGCGAAAAGGCGAGATCTTAGGGATAGCTGGTGTTGATGGCAACGGTCAGAGCGAGCTTGCAGAAGTTATAGCGGGTCTAAGAAAGATACAAGGCGGACAAATTATTATGGATGGGAGAGCTACCACAAATTTGTCTCCCAGGGAAATCAGGGAATGGGGTTTGGCGTACATACCCGAAGACCGTCTAAACACAGGACTAATTTTGGAGTACACTATCGCTCAAAATCTAATCCTTGACAGGTGGTACAAGGCACCTTATTCTGGCAAATTGTTCTTGAACGAGCAGGAAATGAGAAATTTCGCAGAAAAAGTGATTGCAGATTTCGACGTACGTACAACAGGATTAGAGGCTCAAGTTAGATCCATGTCGGGTGGCAATCTACAAAAAGTTGTTTTAGGCAGGGAGCTTTCTCGCAACCCCAAAGTGCTGATCGCACACAATCCTACCAGAGGACTAGATATTGGTGCAACTGAATACATTCACAAACAGCTGATAAAGCAGAGAGACTCCGGAGTTGGAGTCTTATTGCTATCGCTGGATTTAGACGAGGTGATGACAATTAGTGACAGAATAGCAGTAATCTATGAAGGAAAAATCATGGCGGTTACTGATAAAGTAAATGCGGATGTCCACACTATCGGGCTTTTGATGGGCGGAAATGTGGGCAAATCTGGTTTTCAAGAAACTTCTGGTATCGTAGAAAAAAAATGAAAGTCAACACACTTCAGCGGAGGTCAATTAACTTTAGATCGTCTATACCTTTCCTTTCCGCTGGTCTTGCCTTTGTCGTAGGTGCGATTATACTGTATGCCGCCGGAGTAGACCCGATTAATGCGTATCAAATCATGCTGAAGGGAGCATTTGGGAGCATACGTGGAATAGGTGATACTCTGGTAAAAACCACTTCATTGCTTCTAGTCGGACTGGCAGTGGCAGTGGCGTTTAAGTGCAGAATTTGGAACATTGGTGCAGAAGGACAGTTGTACATGGGTGCACTTGGCGCAGCTCTGATCGGTATCACAGCAATCGGAGCAATACCAGGCTTGGCATTAATAGCTGTGATCGCTGTTGGATTTGCATTTGGAGGTTCCTTTGGTTTGATACCAGCAGCACTTAAGGTCAAATTTGGAGTTAACGAGATAATTGTTACTGTGCTGCTCAATTTTGTTGTCCTTCTTTTCATTTCGTATTTACTGCATGGACCAATAAAAGCGCCTGGCTTCAATCCATATACCCCTGAGATTTTCCCTGCATCGCAGCTGCCCATTATATTAGCTCATACTCGTCTACATGCAGGGATCATTATCGCAGCCGTAGCTGCGATTGCAGTCTATATCCTTTTATGGAAAACTAAAATCGGCTTTGAGATCAGGAGCGTTGGAGCAAACATCAAGGCGGCTCGGTACGCAGGTATGAATGTGGCCAAGAGTACTTTTGTAGTAATGGGAATTAGCGGCGGACTTGCTGGAGTTGCAGGTGCAATCCTGGTGTCCGGTGTTCAACGACAGTTGTTAGAGGGGATTTCTCCCGGATATGGTTTCATAGGAGTGATCATAGCATTGCTTGGCAGACAGCATCCTGTTGGTGTTGCAGTAGTAGCATTTTTCTTTGCTGCCCTTATGTCAGGATCTCAGGTGATGTATAGGACGTTGGGGATTCCTAGTGCATTTGCTGATACACTTCAAGCGCTGGTACTTATCTTCGTGCTTATAGGGGAGTTATTCACGCGCTGGAAAATCAAAACGAAAATAATCAAAGAGAGCGGGAGTACCGCAATTCCTGTGAAATGATAGAAACTGCTGTGTTTGCGATGGGTATTGTCGCGTCAGGTGTACGTTTGAGCATACCCATTCTTTTTGCAGCTCTCGGAGAGCAGATCGCTGAGCGCTCCGGTGTGCTGAACTTAGGCGTAGAAGGAATGATGTTGATGGGTGCCTTTACTGGTTTCATTGGAACGTACTTTACTGGAAATATATTTATTGGATTAGTACTGGCAATGAGTGGCCCTGCATTAATGGCCGCTTTGATGGCTTTTATGAGTGTCAGCCTACGAACCAATCAACTCGTAGCGGGACTGGCTATTTGGCTTTTGGGCGTTGGACTTACATCACTTTTATACAGATTAATATTCGGAGTAGTAACAATAGCTCCCAAGATAAGGGAGATACCTCCAATTGATATCCCCATTCTAAGCCATATTCCCGTGCTCGGTCCTATTCTTTTCCAGTACGATCCTTTGGTCTATCTGGCATTCTTGTTGGTTCCACTGAGTCAGATTTTTATTTTCAAAACCAACCTCGGTTTGAAGATAAGGACTGTTGGAGAAAATCCTAAGCAGGCAGATGCATTGGGTGTAGATGTATACAGAATACGCTATCTCGCAGTCATCATTGGAGGAGCGCTGGCTGGAATAGGAGGCTCGTATTTGGCCCTAGTAACCACTGGGAATTTCCTTGAGAACATCACTGCCGGACAAGGTTGGATTGCGCTTGCTGTAGTAATATTTGGTCGTTGGAAACCTTTCTGGATAATATGCGGAGCCTTAATTTTTGGAATGGTAGACGCATTCCAGTTAGGAGTGCAAGCTATAGGAACGGCCGTACCCTCAGAATTCCTATTAATGCTGCCATATCTATTGCCTATAGCTATCATGGCAGGACTGTATAAGCGAAGCGCCGCGCCTGCTGCGCTGGCTATATCGTACCAAAGAGGGGAGAGATAATAATAGCACGATCGTGTCTGGTTTAGACTTTGTAACTTGGTGCACCTGCTAAAAAGATATTTACTTCAATAATAGTAATTATTTTTAGTTAGTCTCTTTTCAAAACAACAACACAGAGGTTTTCTGAGAATCTTCTCTTGAACCGACTTGTTTAGGCGCGGTCGTTTCTCATGTTTGACTAAGGTTGTTATATTAAAAAAACGGGTCGTTGATTCCGCTCAAGTTGTTTTCGTTTTATCATTATGAAAAGCAGATCTAACACCTTGAACAAATTTATTGCAATCTGACACCCATCCAAATACTCCTCCCTGCATTTTAATTTGCTTTATGGCAGCCTGATAGTTATCATAATCAGTGGCGCCTGTACCGTCTTTGAGCATAGTGCACCAGTACCCATTATCGTTTGCCTCTCTCATTATAGTATGAACGCATACATCCGTCGTAATTCCAGTAATTACTAAGTGCGTTATGCCTAAATTCCTTAAAATTAACGGTAAATTACTCTGACCAAATGCGCCTTTACCGGCTTTATCGACTACATATTCTCCCTCAACTGGATATAGATCATCGATTATGTCCCAATTCTCTTCGCCTCTTACTAGCAACCGTCCTAGTCCACCCTTCGGAATGTCACCAATTCCGACACCGTTCCCGATAAGTTTACTCCTCAGGAGTTTATTGTACGGTGCGTCTGAAAGGTTAGGTAGATGTCCTTCCCGCGTATGAATTACTTTAATATCAGTTCCATTCCGTATAGTCTCCAGTACATATCGAACTGCCTTTATAGGTGCCGAAGTTAAACCAAGATCGTAGCCCATAATATCTACGTAGCCCTTTGGACCGCAAAAATCAACTTGCATATCGATGCTCATGAATGCTGTCCTGGCGGAGTCAAATTCGATATGAGCCTTATCACCAAAACGCGGGCAGTCCTCAACTTGTACTTTGAAAAGTTTGCCCTTTGGGGGACCATATAGCCAAGTTGGAAACGCGAAAGTATGTGTTTTTTTGAATTCTTCGTAATCCTTCTCTACTTTATTTAGTATCTCGTCTCTTGTTGCAGAAATAAAGTCTTTATTAGGCGTTCTGGACGGAACATCTTTTATGTGATTCATTGCTTACTAGCATGCTCCTGTAGATGAATTATTGAACCAGTATGATGCCAAAAACTGGGTTTGTAGAGCGGGCTTAGTTTCAATTGTTCTGGAACTAGCCTCCCAGTATATCCTTTTCTTACCTCAACCATTTGCAAAATTAATATGATTATAGCTAGATATAAATAAGCGTATTAAAAATTCGGTGTATTAATATGATTAGTCAATTTGACAATTTTCATTTATGCGCTTTCTGATTTTTATGATACATTAATCTAAGGCTTGAACAAAAGACTGTATAAATGGTTGGTATTTTTAATTGATTGATGGAATCAGGTTATCTTTCTGTTTTCAGATTCTGCCATGCGCGTCTATATCGATTCATTTCCGGTCCGTTATTAGGGATGACTCCGTACAAAATGGAGACAATTTGAAAGGGTAATGATTTACGCGTTCCAATGCATATGCTAATGAAAGAATTTTTACTTCCTCAAACGGCGCCCCTACTATTTGTGCTCCAACTGGCATATTGCCCTTACTTAATCCAGCTGGAATAGTGATTGCGGGTAGCCCAGTACCATTAAACGCAATAGTATTTCTACTCAGAGCTTGATAGACTTCAAGTGTCTTTCCGCGAATAGAAACTGTTGGTTCATCAAAACTAGGAGCAGTAAGAATAGTTGTTGGCACGATGACAACATCTACGTTCTTCAATACTTTCATAAAGGCATTTCTTACTTCCTTTCTAAACCTATGAGCTTGTATGTAATTGACCGCAGAGACTTCCGTTCCCTCTATCAACATTTTTCGTACATCTTCCCCGTAATCTTCTGGTCTTATCTGCAACCATTTTGAGTGTATTTCTGCTGATTCTCCAAGCCTTATAGACCTCCAGGATTCGTAAATTTTATCTCCTTCATGTATGTTTACATCAGAAACTGTGATGCCCATTGACCTGATAGCATCAATGAAATCATGGAAGACGTCTTCTACTTCTGGCTGCAAGTAGTCAAAGAAATATTCTTTAGGTATTCCGACTGACACTTTATCGCTATTGGATTCTTGAATAATTTTTGTGTAATAAGGTACTTTTTTATCTTCAGTGGTTGGATCGAGCGGATCGTGTCCTGCAATAGTCTGCAATACAGCAGCTGCATCCCATGCACTTCTAGTTATACATCCGACATGATCTAGCGATGGGGCCAAGTCAACAATCCCATATTTGCTAACTCTACCATAAGTAGGCTTTAAGCCCACAACACCACAAAGTGAAGATGGAACTCTGATAGAGCCGCTAGTGTCTGTTCCTAAAGATACAGGTACCATACATGCTGCGACTGCAACTCCAGAACCTCCACTTGAACCTCCGGATAATTTTGAAGTGTTCCACGGATTCCTAGAAGAACCATAGTGTGGATTTACATTTGTAATCCCACATGCAAATTCATGTGTATTATTTGTACCAACTAGAATTGCACCTGCTTTCTTCATTTTTACAACAGAAGTTGCATCAATTTTTGAAATATAGTCAGACATTATTTTTGATCCTGCAGTACATCTAACTCCTTTTGCATAGATGACATCTTTAATTGAAAATGGAATACCATGCAAGGGACCGAGATAGATTCCTTGTTTAAGTTGTTTTTCAGCGTTCGCTGCCTCTTGACGTGCGTGATCCTCAAGAACAGTGATGAAAGCATTCAGGGATGAGTCAAATTTCTTGATTTTATCTAAGCAAACTCCAACTAATTCCGACGGCGACAATTCTCCGTTCCGTATTCTATTAGATAATTGCTGAATAGTTGTTACAGTGGTTAATTCTTTCGCCATTTATCCTCAGGCTGCTTATTCATCGCAAGTAATAAATTTTATACTCATTTTAATAAAATATTATTATAAATTAAAAAGCTTGTGTAATTTCATATATCATAAAATCTGAATAGCATGTCATTCATAATCACGAATAACAATATTCATGTCTGATTTTTTTGATGCCTTTTGCCCGGATAAGGCTATGTTGAAGCGGTGCATATCAAAGTTGTGCATATGGTTACTATGAGGTCGCTTACTAGATTAGTATAATTCCAATACAGGCACATTTAGATAATAAAGTAGTACATTAATAACCTATATTGCCATACAACACTGACGCTCCCCCTTCAAGGACAAGAAAATCAGCAGTCTGCATAGTAAGCGGCGGGCTTGATTCTATTTGTACGGCGGCCCATTTGAAAGAAGAAGGTTACACCATTTACATGCTTACTTTTGTGTATGGACAGCGCGCAAGGCATGAGGTTCAGGCGGCAAAACAGTTCGCAAGGATTTTGAACACTGATGATCATAGAATTATTGATATCGCGTTTATGAAGGAAATTTATGGAAGGACAAATGCCCTGACAGACGCCACACAAAATTTACCCGAACATTTTGATTATAGTATAGTAGTCCCCCTGAGGAATGCAGTATTTATTACAATTGCAACTGCATGGGCCATGAGCATTGGTGCGCAGCTTGTAGCATATGGTGCACATATTGGCGACAAACAGTACCCTGATTGTCGTCCAACTTTCATAAAATCAATCACTAGGACGCTCAATCTAGCGGAAGCAGACGGGATAAGATTAGGAATCAGGCGAAAGATAACTGTTTGGTCTCCTGCAGTTAATGGTATAGATAAGTCAGAATTGTTGAGCAAAGGCTATAGGATTTTAGGTGATAAGATCTTCGATACATGGAGCTGCTATTCTGACGGCGTGAAGGACAAAGGTAAAAATCGTATACACTGCGGGAAATGCGAATCGTGTATAAATAGAAAGATAGCTATTAGCAAAGTAAGCATCGAGGACAAAACAAGTTATGCTAATTAACGCTAACACACAGTTCTACTTAGGGAGATATTCACTAGTATAGAAGGCGATAAATGCGTTGTAAAAGATGTTATGTGATGGAGGACTTTGATCTAACATTCGTTGCTTCTTGTTTAACTTGCTCAGCCAAACTTGTTTTTAACTTATCAAGTTGGTGTCTGACATTTTCATTGTGCAAACTTAGCATTTGACAGGCGAGGATGGCTGCGTTTCTGGCACCGTTAACTGACACAGTTGCAACAGGAACTCCTATAGGCATCTGTAGAATAGAAAGAACAGAATCTAATCCATCAAGAAAAGATGACCTTAAAGGTACAGCAATAACAGGTAATGTTGTAAATGCGGCAATCATCCCTGGTAAATGTGCAGCACCGCTTGCTGTTGCTATAATAACTTCTATGCCTCTTTTTCTCGCACTCTTTGCGTATTCGATCATTTGTTCTGGGGATCTGTGAGCAGAAATCACCACTACCTCACAGCATACTCTGAACGTTCGGAGTGTCTTTACAGATTCATTCATAACCTCCAGATCCCTCTCATTGGGCATTGCTATTGAAACGAGTATCTTATTGTTCACATATGAATTGAGTCCATAACAAAATATAAACAATCAAGGTTTAAGCAATGTTTTTGAGAAAAAGCAACCTAAGTACGAAGATGGAGAATTATCCTCGAAAATTCTTGGCAGATTCTCTGATGAAAAAAATGAGGCAAAATCATCCACGGTTTCAAAAATACCCGTGCGGAGTTGCAAAAGCTAGATAATCATTCATGAGAAAAACCAATTATATCTAGACGCTTCAGAAGGATATTTAGTACTTTCTAAAATGCATCTCTAATTGTTGGATAACATTTGCGATAGAGATACATCCTAACTATGTGGATGGTTGTGGGAACAAGGGTCTTGCTCTTGAAAGTCTACAGAAGTACGAAGCCATAACGTAGCGAATAGTTATGGTACAATGTGAGTTCCAGCAGTACCGTCTAATGACTCGGAAAGTCTTTTCAAATTTCCAATTACAGCCTCTTTCCCGCCATTTTCTATAAATGTTAAAGAGGCCCGAACTTTTGGACCCATGTCACCCTCTGCTAAATCTGCTATCTTACGTTTATTGATTTCATTGAGTCTTATCTTTGAAACTAGCTGTTGGTTACTCTTACCATAGTTGTCGTATAGACCATCTACATCTGTTAAAAGTATCAACCTTGTTGCACCAATAAGTGTTGCTAATCTTTCACTTGCAAGGTCCTTATCTATTACTGCATCTATCCCAGTTGAAGCTCCATTCTTCTCTATGACTGGTATACCCCCACCACCACAGGCGATGACTAGGAACCCAGCATCGACCACTGCACGAACTGCCTCCGCTTCAATGATCTGAAGGGGCATCGGAGATGGCACTACTCGCCTGAATCCTTTACCCTCGTATTCCTTTATAATCCAATCAGGTTGTTCATGCATTATCGAGGCAACTTGATCTTTATTGAAAAATGGACCAATAGGCTTTGTTGGATTTTGAAAGGCGGGATCATTCTTATCAACCTTAACTCTAGTTATCAACGTGATAACTTCCTTTTCCAACCCTCTTGCATTCAATATATTTTTTAGCGATTGTTGAATCATATAGCCTATCCAACCTTGGGTTTGCGCTCCACATGCATCAATCGGAAAAGGGGGTGCATACTTCTTGGCGATCTCGTTTTTCAAAAGAATATATCCTATTTGTGGTCCATTTCCATGTGTTACTAATACCTTGTAGTCTTTTTGGACTAAATCTGCTATTTTGCTTGCAGCGGGTTGAAAATTTGCATTCTGTTCTTCAAAGCTTCCACTTTGTCCACCTCGCAGTAAGGCATTTCCTCCCAATGCAACAACTAACGATTGGGGTGAGCTCAGAAAACGTATTTGTCTGCTAGCTTATTTAAGCGTAGTTAATACCTTTCTTAAGGGTTTTCATATATCATAAAATTAAAACTTTTCTATTTATGCATTGGATGTGTTAAGCCTGATGATGAAAATATTGATGTGAGCTTGCTCACTAGAATTGTTCTTTTTGCAATGCGTTAGTCCTCTCCAATCTAGCAGCTATAGAGAGTCTACTTCTCTATTCAAGAAGCCCTTCCGTAATACTTTCGCTACGGCGAAGGCTCTATTCGCGTGGCTTACACAGTATAGTGAACGACGACCTAACTTTTAGAAATTTCTTATATAGCGGTGGTTTGACATCTTGTCATTGGTAACTACGGCACCATCGTCACCGATTAAGCATACCGAGAAGACAGAAGTCTTAGATGGTGTTGAGAATACGACTAATACCATATTCCAATTCCTATGCAACGCAAGAAACGGGATTAGTGCGTGTTCGCCTTATCCGACCCTACCTGTTATCATGGGGGCCGAATACGAGAGAGCTCTAGTTAACCTGAAAAATAGAGGTGTCAAAGTAAGACAGATTACCGAGATTACTAAGGAAAATGCTCGTTATTGTAAAGAGCAAGTAAAAAATATAGATGAGCTTCGTCATTTAGACGGAGTTAAAGCTAACTTCGCGGTAAGTGAAACTGAATATGTAGCTACATCGACTTTGAGGGAGGCACAACCAGTACCAGAAGTTATCTATAGCAACGTAAAGGACGTAGTAGAACAACAACAATATCTTTTTGAAACCCTATGGAAAAAGTCAACTTCAGCGGAAGAGAAGATTAGACAATTTGAAGAAGGTACAACACCGGAATATTTTGAAGTCTTTACAGATCGGGATCGTGAAGTGGTAAGCCAGATTCTTCTCGAGTTAGCAAAATCTGTAAGGGAGGAAGCTCTAATCCTTCTTCCTAATGCCAGGGCAATGGTGAGGGTCGACCGCCTGGGATTTATTGGCTATATCATTGAGGCATCACAAAAGGGCGCAACCGTAAAGATAATCTGTCCTTTGTCTGACGAGAACTTAGAAATTCTCAAGAAAATCTCTGAGCAGGCACCAGCTGTCACCATTCTAAACGGAGATAATTGTTTATATGGTGTGTACATAATCGATAGTAAAAAGTTCTTAAGAGCAGAACTCAAAGATCCTGAAGCCGAAAAGTTTTCAGAAGCAATTGGCTTTACTGTCTATTCGAATAGCAAAGTTGGAGTTGATTCACTGAGATCTGTATTTGAACTGCTTTGGAAAGAGCGTAAATTAAATGAAGATCTAAAAATCCATGATAAAATGCAGCAAGAGTTTATCAATATAGCAAGTCATGAAATTAGGACTCCTACTCAAGCTATTCTAGGATATTCTAAATTAATACAGCAACATCCAGAAAGAAGGGAAGAGATGATTCAGGCCATAGTCCGAAATGCTACTCGGCTTCAAAGACTTACTAACGATATACTAGACGTCACTAGGATTGAAACACAATCACTTAAACTGAATGTAGAGAGAGTCAATCTCAACGAATTAATATCAGATATTATCGAAGACCTAAAAAATGAAATTGAAAAAACTAACAAGGATATCAGGTTAGTGCACGAACGACAAGATCAGAATATTGAGATAGATGCAGATAAGAACCGTTTGACTCAAGTCATTTCTAACTTATTGAGTAATGCCATTAAGTTTACCAAGGAAGGTACCATAAGAGTTACAGAAGAAGTGAAGGACAGCATGGCATTGGTTACAGTAATGGACTCGGGTCGAGGCATAGATCCTGAAATATCTCCAAGGCTGTTTTCGAAATTTGCTGCTAAATCTGAAACAGGTATGGGCTTGGGCTTGTTCATTTCTAAAAGCATTGTGGAAGCTCATGGGGGCAAGATATGGGCTCAGAATAATACTGATTATGATGGAAAGAAAGGTGCTACCTTTACATTTAGTATACCTTTGAGTAGGCTGAAAGAGGCGAGCCCTTGAGGAAGAGCAATGACGAATAACAACAACAGTAACGACAATAGCTAATCACAAGTAACAGGACCATAACTAACTAACTAACCTAACCTCCATTATCTTTTGTAACTAATTGCTATAGCTCCTATCCATATAGAATTCAGGAAAATCATTATCATAAAAAATAAGACAAATCGCCGGTGAAGATAAGGAACAAGATTCCGTCGTTACCGCGAACTCTTACTTTGATAACATGCAAAAAACGTTACACAAGATGAAGAAAGTCTTAAAGGAGTAGTAAGAAATTTCAGCATAAGGCAAGGAAAACAGTTAAACGATAACAAACCGGAAAGGAAGAGTATTGTAGGGATCTCGAACGTAAAGTTGCAAGTCTCTGGGTCCTTAGCTTTGTGGCTGCGAAAACTATACTCTGTATTTGGTCCCTATTCTTTATGAAGTTGCATTGATGCTTAAATTTCTCCCTCTCATGAAGGATCAGATGAGATTGATCGATAGTATCAAGGCTCAACTCCTCTTGATTTAATCTGACCTCCAAGGTTCTTTCATATAGTCTTGTGATAATCTTAAGATCTCCGGTGGCATAGTTACAGAGAAAAGACATAAATATTATAGTATTTTGTTATAGTTGATTTAAATAGATGATGTAAACGAAGCAACATGAAGCAAAACTGAATACTTGAAAAAACAAATTCATTTATTTTCTCTAATGACTTCCATTTTGATTTGGATTTTAATCTTCATCTCTGTGAAAGGTTGATATAATACAAAGAGAAGTTGCTTCCAGAATGGATATCCAAGATTTGCTAATAAGTGAAATACGAACACAATGTATTTTTGCCCTCATGGCATATGAGGATTTAACAAAATCTTTAGAATTAATTAAGCATGCAGATACGGATGAGCTAGATCGCTTCTGGTATTCCATTCAGCAGCATTACTCCAAATCCACCGTTAAAGCCAGGGTTAACAATGTTTATCTCGTCGTTTTTGAGACGGCCTGGCTCTGTATCCCATAGGTTTCCAGTTAGTGGATCAAAGGCAAGTCCAAAACTGTTTTTTATTCCGTATGCATAGTACAAGTCTAATGGAAATTTGTCACCAAGTATACCTTGTCCTACTGGATTACCATCCTGAGTTACCCTTAGTATTCCACTTCTCCCATCCACAACTGTAGTATTTCTATAATTTTGAGTCAAAGTTTGAATGGGTGGTTCTTTCGGATTAATAGGAAGTACATTTCCTATGATAACATAGACATTGTTATCTGGACCAAGTGTAGCTGCGCCCCCGTTATTCTCTGTCGCTGGTCCCCCAGGTAGACTTAACAGAAGCTTTGGATTTATCAATTTGTTATCTACGAATTCATATCGATAGAGACTATTTCCTACCGCTGGACCACCATTCATTCCTTTGGCTTGTGTATAACACAGAAAAACATATGTCGGCCCACCTGTGTGTTTTGCAACTGCGATTCCTAGCATACCCTGAAAGAATTCACTAGAAACATTCACATTTAGTAATGGCTTGTCCAATATTTTGCCATCAGTTACTCTTTGTACAGTACCTTTATGTTGTTCCAGTACAAGAAAATCATTTGGTCCAAGAAAGGCCATGCTAGTAGGAAGGTCCAAACCACTTACTACTGTTTCAACTTTTAAATTCGGATCTTTCACAGAAGGTCCAATCCCTTGCTGCATTTCACTTTGAGCAGTGGAATTTTGATTCTGTTGAGAATATGCAGTGGAAAAGAAATAATGAAAAGGTATTAAGAGCGATATCATAATAATACTCGGCGCAATTGTATGAAGGAATACCTTTCTGCTAGAGGCCATATGCCTTACATATTTCATATTACCCTTAAAATTAATTGTATGAATTTATCTGTTGTTATCTTTATGAAAATAAATCTTCACTTGGCACCCTTTTGATCGAAGAAAATGTTATTTCAGCAATCCATTGAGTTAAAATTTATACTGTTATTATTTAGACTTCCTGTTGGCTTAGCAAAAGATCTCTATGCCACCATCGCAGATGCTCCTCCTTGTTCCTTCCCATATGATATCATTTTGATTAGTAACTGCGATATCACGTTGACTCGTCCAAGAAGTACAGGTGACAATTTAACAAGTAGATTAGTACACAGTTGTCAGGGCTTATGCCAGTCAGAAAACTTGTCTTCTCTTAGTTTTCCTTTGTAACTGATCCGCTTTAAAAGATATTTAATAAGCAGAAAATATTTCGCTATGAACGCAAGAGTAATTGAAAATAATCCACCAATTAGAAATCTTATCCCAATGATCTTGAAGCCTTCACCTTCTCCAGGTGAAACGACACTGGCCCACACCCAGATACAGATGATACCAAACACTACAACTATTATTCCTGCGGCTAAAAGTGGCCTAAATAAGGTAGTATATTCGCCTATGGATTTTGACATTGCCGTCTAATATGGAATGAGGGTAGTGTGACTAATTAATTGCTATGGTCGTCAATATCATATCATTTTCCTTCAAGCATAGATAAGACCATTTAGTTTCCTTTGGCTTTAAGCAAATCTGCTTCGTTTAATTTATTATACTTTTTGAAATTGTTCTTCGGTGACCTAACAATTCGACTATGAACTGATAGAACTAAGTATGGAAAAATCAATTGCTTTGCTGAAAAATCATAAACCATTTTTATAAAAGTAGTAAATCTAGGCGTTGTTTACTTAATTCATGTGTCCCAAAGGAGGATACACAAGTCTAACCTCAAGTCAAGGCGAGGATTATTTGGCTGAGGGTATCGACTCTTTTCTATTCTGTAAGAACTA
>Ga0137366_10002126_pt1 | contig 15057 bp, 10 predicted proteins | sample SagtaG_8_FD_104938 | JGI IMG/M metagenome (GOLD analysis project Ga0137366, IMG submission 104938) | Vadose zone soil microbial communities from Sagehorn Ranch, Mendocino, California, USA - Sage1_L_60_16 metaG | ecosystem: Environmental > Terrestrial > Soil > Vadose zone | place: USA...
TTATGGCAGCCTCATCACTGAGTTTCCCTCACAACCCCAGGACGACAATGCTCAGATCGTAATAAGGTTTGTCTCAACTGGTACTAGCGGCTGGCACAATTGGCACACGATTAACTATGAAGGAGAGTCACACACCTTCTCGGTTTTGGGGAACCGTGATCCAGTGGAGTTGACCAGTCTCAGCTTGGTCCGACTGGAGGTGCGGAATAGAAAGTTTAGGGTCATCTTTCCGGATTTGACCGATAGGAGAAGCTCCGCAAAGCCATTGATGGAGCACATCAACAAATTGAAACCGAAAAGCCTGACCTACGTCTCATCTGACGGCGCTCGTTGGGCAAAGATAATGCTGGTGAGTGAGACTTGCGTTGAGTCTCGCATTGAGATTCGAAAACGGAGCGGCCTTTTACTGCGAAGAAGTTTTGCTTCGTCCGACTGTGAGCACGGCATGGCGGTTGAGCGGGGAGCCTGGACTTCCGATGCCAAGTTTTTCGTCTTCAGCGCTCAAAGCACAGGTGGTCATCAACCTTGGCATTGGCCAATCTATTTCTATAGCAGGAGCGATAATAAGTTACATAATCTGGACAAATATATTGGCCCAATCGTTGCTCCAGAATTCAGTTTGACTGGGCAGCATAGAATTGAGACGAGAGTGCTTGAAATGGGAAATGACACCGGTAGGCCAATCAGGGTCGATCTCAATCGAATCGGTAAACGAGCCGCGCGTCGGTGAACAATAAGATGAAACAACTTCAAAGATTGCTTGTCGTGCTGTTGTTCGAGGCCGTTTGTGTTTCCCATTCAGCAGCACAGGCGAAGAACACTGATCAACAAATCGAAGCGGCGAACAGACAGCTCGAAGTTAGTCTCGTTATAGATAAACCTAAAATCATGCTAGGTGAACCCGTCTACCTCTCATTCATTGTTCAAAATGAGTCAGACCAGGATTTGCAGGTCCTGGTAGGCGGAGATTATCGGAACTCGTTGGGCCGGCCCGAGACTTTTAACGTCACAGTAACGAAAGATGATGGCAAACGCGTTCCTCAGCCGGATGCTGGGATGAGCTTTGGTGGTCTGATTGGGCCGCAAAAATTGCCGGCTAAAGGAAATTACATGTTCAGGCTGTTCCTGCCGCACTGGGCTGCTTTTGATGAGGTTGGCAATTACATAATCGTCGCTAAGAGAACCTTGAAGCTTCGTAAGTACTCATCGAACCGATGGGACTTCAACGAGACGACGATCGATGTGCCGGCTCAGGCCGAGGCGACAATTGAGGTGGTTCCCAGCGACCGCGCGAGAATGGGAGAGGTAATCGAAGATTTGGGAACGACGATGTTAACGGCGCGTTGGGACAAAGCCGAGGCCGCAGCTGACACCTTGTCTTACATACAGGATGAAAGAGTGATCCCGTACTTTGGCAGAGCGCTTGAGACGAATGATTACGAGCTGAAATTCAAGGCGCTTGGGGCGCTTGCCAAATTCAACGATGACGGAGCTTTCCAAACTATCAAGAAAGGAATGGAAACAAAGGGAGAGGACATAGGGAATACAACAAATGAGAAGGTCGCAAATCAATTGGCGGAGAACATACGCAACGCTGCGGCAGCCGCTCTCGCCAAGAGCCCGCATCCCGCGGCCATCCCATTCTTACTATCAAGACGGAACGATCCTTCGGAGGGTGTCAGGATCACTGTCCTTCATGTTCTAGGTAAGATGAAACCAGAAGACGCAATCCCGATCCTGCAAGAGATGGTGCGCGACAGAAACGAACGCGTCAGTAAGGAAGCAAAGAGATATTTGGATTTGCTTTCATACAGGAACTGAAACCGCGCGACTTTCAAAGGCCGGCAGCTTGTCGTATTTTCATCTGCAACTTGGTGTTGGGTCAGTTATGAAAACACACCTGCTACTCATCGCGTTCATAATGTCGATTTCTCCGGCCGCGTTTGGACAGAGCTTCAAATTCGATGAAGAGCATCCGTTCAAGCTGGGCGACGATCAGGGCAAGATCGAGATTGGCGTCGATCAAACTGTCTTGCATGAAGGCGAGTGGTGCATCGTTCGTCTCAAATTTACAAATACGAACGGTAGTTACCCTGTCTATAATTGGCAATTCGTGAGGTTGTTGCCGCTGCCCGGTCAACTCGTGATCTATGACGCTAATAAAGAATACATCGGGGATCTGATTGCCTTTGAAATGGGCTCGCGCAAGTCCCCAGGGCTAAACGACTGGACCTATCTTTATACGGGCTCGTCTGTCGGAACGGCGGTCGGATTCCGCGTTGGTAGAGTTCCTTCAACGAAGTACATGAGCGAAGGATCACTTCCACCAGGGACCTACTATCTTCACCTCATTCTCCATAAGGCCTTTATTTCTGACGAGCCTTATCTGACCGAAGATGTTGTGAAAGAGGCGCGACAGAGGTTCGACCGGTCCGAACTTTGCCGTTCCAATATCATCAAAGTTGAGATCATGAACCAATGACGGTTTTGCTCTCACAACGGCAACGTAGAATGTTAAGGGATTAGTTTCCATGCGAATGCCTCTTGCTCTTGCGATTCTGGCCATTTCTCTTGTAGTGATTAATGCCAATAGTCAGCAGCAGAACCCTGTTGACCAATCACCATCGAATAATCCGCCGAGCATGCCGCTCAATAGCCAGTGGTCTCCGGGCGCAATTCCGTATGGCGCCGGCGACATGCCCATCAATATCTTTCCTGCTGTGACTGATAAGCCATTTCACGCCGAAGTTAACGCGCGCAAGATCGAAACCAAACCGGACGGAAAACAGATCACCTACGAATCGCACGGCGTCCTGGCGCGCGATTCCAATGGTCGAGTTCTGCAAGAAGGATTGCCTTCTCCAAACGTAGCTGTATCCGGCGGCACGACCTCTACAATACTCACCGCGAAAGTTACCGATCCTACCTCGAAGTTGGAGTTGCGTTGGGATGAAATGACCAAGATGGTGCTGAAGATGCGACCGTTGCCCCATCAAATTAGCACGACACCGGAGCCCTTGGACGCTTGCGAACGGGAGGAAGGCAGGACCCGCGCCTATCCAAACGGCTCGACACAGCGGATCGAAAGCTTAGGCGAACGCACGATTCAGGGAATCCCAACGCGCGGATGCCGAGTTTACAGTTTTATCCCCGCGCAGCCAGGCGCAAGCGACCAGCCGCGCACGATTACCGATGACTCGTGGACTTCCACTGAAATGGGGGTGTGTTTGCTTCGCATTCATCACGACCCCAACCACGAAGACGAAACTGTACAGCTTGACAACATCGTCCTCGGTGAACCGGAGGTAGCAATGTTTCAGCCGCCTGCCGATTACAAGGTGCGCGATCCAGAGCAAGAACAACTTCAACGCGAACAGACCCAACCTTCCATTACGAATCCTCAGTTGTTAGCCGGGCTGTGGGAAACCGAAACCAATGGGACGATTGATGGATTCGACGTTGTCTTGTTTACCAGGACGCGCAGCTCTACCGAATACCTGTCGACCATTGAACTTCGCATCCATCACATAGAAAACCTGGAAGAAAAATGGGGCTGGTACACTGTTAACGAAGGCAAGATTGGAACCTGGGACGGGAAACGGCTTCGTCTTGATCACCAGCCTACAACAACGGACCTTCCTTCGCTCCATCTCGATCTCGTGTTCGATCCCGTCAAACAAGAATTCAGAGGGAACTTCAACCGTAGCGGGGTCCCTCGACAAGTTGTTCTAAAACGCCCTGGAGCGCTTGCGAATCGATCAGCGAGTCCGCTCGCAGGCGAATGGTATTTACACTCCGATCGCTCGCGTCCAATTCAGCCCGGCGCGTTCTACCAGGATTTCTGTTTACACCTCGCGCAAAGGCCGGACGGTTCATTCACAGCCTGGACCGACAACAAGTCCGCCAACCAAGCCCAATACGGAACGAGACTCAAAGTCTTGAACGCGATCGGCAACACCATAGAAGTTCAGACCGATAGCGGACACGGTAACACAACAACGATCACTGCAAGCATCTCGGCGGATGGCCAAACGATGGAAGCTAGGTGGTCGACGAACGGGAACAATGCGGGACCGCCGCGCGTTTTAATCAAATCTTCTGGTGAAGGTTTTTCGCAACGCTTGCTTAAGCCGTAAAGATCTAGCGCAACGTGACTGATCGCGAAATGGACCGAGACCTCAATCGCCCAACATTTAATGGCATCGGTGGGAAATTGATGCTCATGGCGACGGTTGCTTTGACTGCGCCCACGTTGCCGGCACAGTCAGCGCCACCAATTCCCCAGCTGCTGAATATCCAATCGCCTAACTTACGTGTGAGGCAAAGTGCACAAAGGCAGGTGCCTACGACCCCGTTCCCCAACAACGACCAACAGAAGGCTCTGAGCGAAAGTCAGAGCGATGCCCTCAAGCGGCTTAACCAACTGGCAGACGATGCGTCGCTAATCGGTGATTCCTCCGCTCGCAGCAGATTGCTAGCGAGGATTGCAAGTTTGTTGTGGCCACACGATGAGACTCGCGCGCGCATGCTCTTCAAATTTGCGCTTGATCGAGCCATTGATATTCCGAAGCCAGACGATGTCGCGAAAGAAAAACGATTGACTTGTGGTCTTGTCCGTGCCGAGGTCACGAGACTTTTCGCCGAGCACGACCCAAAGTCCGCAGCGGAACAATTACTAATCTCAGCCAACGAAACGACCTGTTACTATGGTCCGAGAAATCGAGCATCATCAGAACACCCACGATCAGAATTGCTCTCCTTAACCGCTCTGTCTCTGGCAAGCAATGATCCAGATTTGGGTTACCGCTTGGGCTTAATGAGTCTAGATGACGGGATCACGTCTCACATGGGTGAGCTTCTCAGCAAACTGTCGGTTAAGGATGAGAAGTTAGCCAGACAACTGCTTTCCGCCTGCATTGACCGCATCTCCGACAAAGATGTAAACGCACTGGAAATCTTAGATGTCGCACTTTTTCTCTTTGAGGATGAGATCTCCGCTGATCCCAAGCAACGAGCTCAAGTAAGGACGGAGGAGAAAGCGGAGTTGAAGGAAGCCTTCGCGACGAAACTCTTGAATGCTGCCTTAGTCGGTACCGATCGATTCGTTAGCAAGATTGAGCGACAGCAAAGTAAACAGGGATCTGACGGATGCGTAAGCGATCCCGAAATTCAACAAGTCTGGACACGTGAGGCCGACGTTAAAGAGTTGGCGGCAAGTTACTACTCGATGCTGTTGGACGTGCAAGAAGGCGTAAGACGCTATGACAGCGAAAAGCTTCGGCAGACGGAATCACTACTTGAGCGACTAGGCCGTTGGATGGATCCAATCGACCGGGAACACATGCTTGTGTTCTACGATAATGGTGACACGCCTGAGAGCTTGGTAACCGAGGCCGAGAAAACCAGCGACTCTGGTCAAAAACGCGAACTTTACGAACTTGCTTCTCAACTGGCGCAACAAAACGGTGATCATAATAGGGCGCTGGAACTTGCGGCGAAGATAGACGACGAAGAAAGGCGCAACTACTTAAGCGATGGTCTCCGGCTGACGCGGGCATTCCAGGCGGCTGACAAGCAGGAATTCGGCCAGGCCCGTGCATTGATAGAAACGATAACTCGTCCAGAGACGCGACTTCGGGCGTTCATCGATATTGCTGAACGGATTACACCAACGCGCGAGACTCGGAAAAAAGAAGCATCAGCGCTACTGGACGAAGCTCAGGTACTCTTGAGCACTGGCTCGCCCGGCCCACAGCAAGCCCGCACCATGATGGAACTAGCGCGAGTTTACGCTCAAGCTGACTCAGAAACTGCTTTCAGCGTGACAGCCAGGGCGATCGATATGGTCAATAGTACTTCCGCGTCATCCACCCCCGACAAAACACGATGGCAATTCGCTCCCATAATGACCTTCTCTGATCCGCTTAGCATCTTCGGGACTGATACACGGCTCTTCGAGACTTTAGCGAAGATCGACTACGCCCGTACGTTGCGGCTAGCGAGGAGATTCAACGATCCCGCGCTTGTAATATCAGCCCAACTTTCGGTGGTACGCATGAATCTGCCGCCTCGCAGAAACTAGCAGGAAGTAACGGAACGCCTCGAAGACACAATTCATTCTTCCGACACTAGAGAGGCAAGTGAGTTCGCGTGGCGACACGCTACCTTCCACTTCCAATCATCACGAACCCGGCCCAGAAAAACGGATGCCGGTAACGCGGGTCTTTCATAAGATTCAGAGATGCCTGTTGAAGAGCGACTGCCTTGCTCTGTGTCAGTCCCGCCTTGAGTCCTTTATGAAAGTCAATCATCAAGCTTGCCGTGCTTGCCGAATCAACTTTCCACTGGCTCGCCACCATCGTCGGCACGCCGGCTACAAAGAATGCCCAAGACATACCGACCATCCCTTCACCTGCTCCAACGCGTCCTCGTGCCATTTGGCAAGCTGACAGCACAACTAGATCCGCGTGAAGATCGAGTTGCATAATCTCACGCGCCTCCAGTAGGCCGTCGTCGTTCGGATCATTTTCAGCGCGAGCCATTACCAGCCTCGAATACATCGGGCTCGCATCGTCCAAGATGCCATGCGTAGCAAGATGGATGATGTTGTATTTAGAGGCTTCTAATCGAAACACATTCTTGCGCGCGTTAGCTCCGATTAATACTCGGCTTGCTGAAGATCCCCAAATACTCTTGAGCGCACTCACCTCCGCTTCCGCATCCGGCAGCGGACCAAGGGTCTCGCTTCTAAAGGTTGTCTTGATGTTCGCAGCAATCTCGCCAGGCATGGTCGGATTGCCGAAGGCTAGTAAAGACGTGGACGCGTCTCCCGATTTCTTAATTCGCGACATCTGTGCCAGCACGCTCAAGGACGGAGCGTAGGATATTGCGTAATCCTCGAGTAGATAGTGCCCATCTCTCGGCTCTAACGCCTGGAAGGGCAGATCCCAAAGAATTCCATCGGGAACAATGCAGACAGAAGTTTTTCCCTTCAACTGTTGTTCAGCAGGTTTTAGAAGCAAGTCATACAGGTTGCGAGCGTCATCCGCGAATGCACTTTGGGTCGTGATCATTTCGCGGAATGCGCGAGTCCGCTTTGCAATCTCGTCGCCAGAGATCGCAATGGGATAAACGCGCAGGAGTGGCGATTCATCATTTTGATTGTTCGTTAAGACGAACAGGTACGATTTGGAATGCGTTACAACATACTCGACGAACCCCGTCGCAGGATCGGAAATAAGATTGCTGATAGACGTCAGTGTCGCGGGTGTTGATTGCTTGCCGTTTCTGCGTAGCTCGGGATGTGCTGCGTACAGTGAGTCATGGAAAGCTTCATACTGCGCGCGCGCAGACCTTAACTGCTGCTCTAGATTTTTGAGAAGTCCGGTGTCTGACTCGCGTTTACCATTCGCCTCCCCAATCTCGTTATTCAGATCTATGATGCGCCTATTAAGTCTACCCTCTTCTTCTTTCTCGCTTTCGGACATCACTTTCGTCAGATCGATTCTTCCCGCGCTGAACACATCAAGCAGGACACGGGCCTTGGCAGATTCGGCCATGAGCAACGCTTGCTGATTGCTATCATCTTTATTCGCAGCCAAAAGCATGTTCACGATCTCGTGGTACGGCACAACTTTGTCCTCGAAAAAGAGCTGGCGTTCATTCTCTAAGCCTGCGACTTCGCTACGCATTTCTTCAATCTGCCTCGTGGCTTTCTTGAACGCCTGCATCGCGAGGTCGTTCTCACCGCGAGCACGAAAGGCCTTCCCAAGATTGGTCAGGGCTAGATAGCGCACATTTCTCAAGCTTAGTTGCTCCGATAGTTTGATTGCTTCCGTTGCATTTTGGATCGAGGTCGGCACGTCCCCCTTTGCCAATTGCACTTCAGATCTTCGCCAAAGCAGTTCGGCTACTCGTGTTTTGTCGTCCGTTCGTGATGCCAATTCAAGACCCGCATCCAAAGAGTCCAGTGCCTCTTTGTATTTGCCTTGTGCCTTTAATACGACTCCCCTTCCCTCGTAAATGGGGATTATTAGCTCTGAATAGTTGATCTGTTTGGCCACTTCCATCGCCTGCTGAAAACTATTCAGGGCAGATTCATTGTTCTGCTGAAACTGGTAAGCGACGCCCACGTTCAATAACAGTTCCGCCTGCTTGAATCTATCACTCACTTGAACAGCAACAGTGAGTCCCCGCTGGAAGAACTCAATTGCTTTCGCGTAGTCGCGTTGGTTTGTATAGAGGATGCCGATGCTATTGCAGATGCCGGCTTCTCGGTCAGAACCCTTGGCAAGAGCCATCGCCTGATTGAGATGATTTAGTGCTCGAAGCGAATCCCCGCGAGCTAGATATGTACGGCCGATATCGGCCAGATCATCGAGAATTTCAACCCTAAACTTGCCAGTCCCATTGTCGATGCTGTGATAAGCCGCAAGTGACTTTCGGAAATATTCGATTGCCTTGTCGTACTCACCGTCATGTTTGCTAACGTTGCCAAGATTTGAGAATGCTTTTCCGATCCCATATTCGTCAGGCCACGCGCCCAGCGGTTCGCTGCTGCCTTTTAACTGTTCAGCTAATGCAAGGCTTTGCTCCGAATAGACTTTCGAAGTTTTGTAGTCAGCGCTATAGATGTATAGGGAGCCGAGGTCGGCAAGAATATAGATCAGATCTCGTCTGGCATGAGCTTCCTCAAAAAGGCGCTTGCTTTCGAGGTACTTTTCAATAGCGCTCGCAATATTACCTCGCCCAAATTCGGCCCATCCAATTTTGTAGAGAGTAGATGCGGCGCGGCGTAGTTGCTCTGGATTCTCCGTTTGGCCGGCAGGCTTTTGCTGACTTCGCGCATCTACAGAAAGTGCGCCAATCATTGTTAGCACAACGAGAAAGCTAGTGTAGTGCGTCAAACAGATCATAACTTATTACTGGCGGCCCGAGCGCGTTTTACCTTCTCCAAGATGTCGGAAGCTTTGGCGGTCCAAACAAACGGCTTCGGTTGGGTGTTGTGTTGCACGATGTAAGCTTCGATGGTTTCGATCAGTTGCGCGACATTGGCAAAGCAGCCACGGCGGATTTGTTTCTGGGTCAGGTCTCTAAAAAAGCGCTCGACCATGTTGAGCCAGGAAGCACTGGTCGGAGTGAAATGAATGTGGAACCGTTTATGGTTTTTCAGCCAGGCTTGCACGTCGGGATGTTTGTGCGGTGAGTAGTTGTCGATAATAAGGTGAAGCTGTTTGCTTTTGGGCGTTGACTTGTCGATCAGGCGCAAGAACTTCAACCACTCTTGGTGACGATGCTGCGGCATGCAGGTAGCGATGACTTTTCCGTTCAGCGTGTTGAGCGCGGCAAACAGAGTGGTAGTGCCGTTGCGCTTGTAATCATGAGTAAGAGTGCCGGCTCGTCCTTTCTTCAAGGGCAGTCCCGGCTGGGTTCGATCTAGCGCTTGTACCTGGCTCTTTTCATCGACTGAGAGCACTAAAGCGTGTTCGGGAGGATTTAGATAAAGACCCACGATGTCTTCGACTTTTTCGGCAAACCGGGGATCGTTGCTTAACTTGAACGTGCGCAACAGGTGCGGCTTTAAGCCGTGGCGTTTCCAAATCCGCCTGACGGAAGCTTCGCTGATGCCGCTCGTGTGGGCCATGCTGCGCGTGCTCCAGTGCGTCGCGTCAGCGGGTTTCTCCTGCGTCGTCAGCCGCACGATCTCTTGTACTCGTTTGGCCGAAATTTGCGGCTTACGGCCAGGACGCGGCGCGTCTTTCTCGATGCCCGACAAACCCTGCCGAATAAACCGACTGCGCCAGCGCGCCACAGTCTGGCGCTTCACCGCCAATTCGGCGGCGATCTTCAGATCTGAAAATCCGGCTGCTGCCAATAAGATCATTTTCGAACGTTGGGCCAAGCGCACGCTAACACTGCGCGCTCGTGCTTGCTTCTCCAACTGCCGTCGTTGCTCATCAGAAAGTTTGACTGCTGCTGCGACTCGCATCGTATCTACCTCCGTAAAGGTTAACACGATGCAGCCATTTGCTTGTTCCCTTATTTGTGACGCACTACACTAGCTAGACCACTGTTCCGGCTTCTCACGCGCACACGAAAACGCTCGGTGGGACCGAGCACCCCTTTTCTTGTTTGCCGAACTTAGGCGCTAGGATTGATCAGAGCCCACCCCAAATTAGCCACATGAGAATCAGCCAGAGTAAGTATTGCAGCTCTGCGTCTGTTAAAGTGCTGGTTGACGTTGACGGACCCGAGGACTTGCTATCTTGTTGTCCTTGAGGACCTGTGTCATCAGCCCTGACATGAACGAGTGAGCCGGTACCGAAAATTAGAGTCGAGGCTAGGGTGATAGCTGCGATTGCGCGTTTGATTCTCTTCATACTACCTCCCGGACAGTTGGTTTCGATTACTTGAGCAGGAACTCTTTTACAAACATCACTGTTTCGTACAACTGAAGATCTAGTGTCTTCCGAGTGAAATCGTGGCCCTCATTCTTGGCGAGCAGATACCAAACCGGCGTTCCAGTTTTCTTAAGGGCAGCAACGATCTGATCAGCTTCGCTTGCAGGGACACGAGCGTCGTTCTCGCCTTGGACGATCATTAATGGCTTCTTAATTTTGGCGACGTTATTTAAGGGCGCGATCCGATTGAGAAACTCTCTCATTTTTGGATCTCTTTCATCGCCATATTCTTCACGCCTTCGATCCCGTCGCCAGTCCTCCGTATGTTCGTTGAATGTTACGAGATTGCTTTGACCAGAAATCGATTCGACTGCGCGGATTCGGTCTGAATGACTCGCGGCAACGGAAAGCGCCACATAACCGCCATAGCTGACTCCCGTCACCAACATCCGATCTGAATCGAGATACGATTGCGTCTTAATCCAATCGAGAAGCGCGCCTATGTCCTTGATCGCGTCCTCACGTTTGAACCCATTGTCGAGTTTCAGAAAAGTCTTGCCATACCCGGTTGACCCTCGGACATTGGGATAGATCTTTACGACACCCAGCTCATTAATGAAGTAGTTATCGGCGCCATTGAAGTCGGGCCGCGCCTGGTCATCGGGTCCGCCGTGGATGTCAATGATAACAGGACGTTTGCCAGTAAATTTGGAAGGCGGACGATACAGAAATCCCGAAATCTGACGATCGTCGAACGATTTCCAATGAATTATTTCAGGCTCGGAAAACTTGTCTGCATCCAGTCCGTCACTTGTGCCTTTTACCCACCGTTCAATCTTTCCGGTAGCGACGTTGAGCGAATAGATATCCCAAATAGATCGAGCTGAGACAAAGGTAAATGCGAGGTCTGTATTGTTGTTGTTCCAGTGAAGATTTGAAATTACGCCGACGCGCGGCCAAGCGATAGACTTTACTTTGTTAGTCGCTGTGTCCAACAAATGCAGCCGACTCACTCCATCCTCATTGCTGACAAATGCGAGCGTTTTGCGATCCGGTGAAAGGCTAAAAAGCTCGACATTCCATTTAATAGCATCTGAAAGATAGGTGAGGTTTTTCGTGGCAAGGTCCATGAATGCAAGTCGCAGGAATTCGGAATCGCGGTCGGTGGTTAGATAAATGCCCTTCCCGTCTGCGCTGAATTGGGCATAATCATATGCAACCTTTTCTGCTCCGTTTTGCGGTGTGAGTAAAGTCTTCTCGCCCGACGTTACATCGATTGTGTAAAGGTAACTTTCGTTGGCAGAGAGCCAGTTGTAGAACAACGCTTGACGATCGTCAGGAGACCAGTCGAATATCTTCAAATAACCTTTATCCTGAGCCAAGAGCCGTGTGGTGTTTGGCTCGAAGGGCTTAGCGACATACAGATCTGTGTCAGTTCCATTTCGCCGATTAGACGAATAGATCACCCAATCGCTTCGGTTAGACCATACTGGTTCGGTGTTCCGAGATTTTCCATCTGAGAGAAGTGCGGTCTTGCGATTCGATGAATCGTACGCGTAGACCTGAAACTGTTCGTTCCCGTCTGTGTCTTTCACATAAACCGCTGACTTGCCATTGGGTGCGTAATAAACGTCATAGGTCTTCGCTGGAAAAAGTGCGCCTACATGAGGCGTGTCCCCTGGCGAACCAACACTTGCGATGCCCAGGTACGAAGCTGTTATCGCCTTTGCCCAAATCTCCCGTCGCGACGGATGCCAACCCGCAAAGCCGTACGAAGACATGCTTGTGTAAGGAGTGACTTCGCGGATCAGCGAGGCTGGAACTTGTGGAAGGCTGTCTGAGTCCGCTGCGGCATTGGAGCCTTGGCCAAGCACAGATTGGCTACCTAGGCCCACCAAGAGCCAAGCGGTGACGATTACCCTCCAGCTTCTTCTCCTCAGAGAAAGCACGACCTAATTCCTCGACGACTTTCGGTTCTCTTTTTGGCTTGTATCCGGGTAGTCTGTCGGGGAGACAGTTTAACCTCAATCCCGATTACCTTCTAGCGAAGATTACAACATCGGACATAGAACTGTCTGTGTCCTGGAACACGGCGTTGACAGGTTCGCGTAAGGACTGCTCGCCCGGTTGGTGTAAACCGCTCTCTTCATTTTTGCGCCCAAAATCACCCTACGAAAAATATTTTTTCACCCGGTACGAGGAAAACGCAAAAAACGCCGTCAATAACATAGTAGAAGCAAAGCTTTTTGATCTGTGCCGAGTTGGCAAGAGAGTGTCTCGATTGTAATGCGTTCGGCTTCTGCTAAACCAACGATTCAGAATCGTCTGCTGAAGGCCTTAACCGCCGAGGAATACCGGCGGCTGAGTCCCAGGTTACAGGATGTCCATCTACCAAGAGGGCGGGTTCTCTACGAAGCAGGCAATCGCGCTGATTTTGTGTACTTCCCCTTAAGCGGCGTCGTTTCGCTATTGTCCAGTACACGGACCGGGCAAATGGTAGAGGTCGGCATGGTTGGCAACGAGGGAACGACCTGCGTCCCAGTTACCAACCACGCCCAGGCCTTACCTTATAAAGTGCTGATCCAGATTTCAGCCGATGCTTTGCGGTGTGAAGCAGAAGTAGTTCGAGATGAGTTCATACGCGGAGGGAGTCTACATAGTCTCTTGACCTGTCATACGCATTCGCTATTCGCGCAAATCGCGCAGTCTGCCGTCTGCAATCGGTTTCACGCGACTGAATCACGCTTCTGCCGCTGGCTGTTATCTATGCATGATCGGGTTGAGTCCGACACTTTGCAGTTAACCCATGAAATCTTATCGAACATGCTCGGTGCTGAACGCGCGCATACCAGCCGCACAGCCAAGGCACTCCAAAAGAGCGGACTGATTACCTACGAGCCTGGGTCAATAACAATTCTCGATCGGCGACGCCTGGAAACAGCTTCATGCGAATGTTATGAGGTGGTAAAGCAACAGGCGGATCACTGCTCGCGGCCTAGATTTAATTCACGCTTCGGTAATTGAGAAACCTTTTTCATGACTTCGGAATTACCGTTTAAGGATAACGGCATCATCGGCAGTTCGCCGGTCATGAAGACGCTAGACTGCCAAATCGCAACGGCGGCGGGTAGCGACCTCACTGTTCTGATCACCGGCGAATCCGGCACTGGCAAGGAACTCGTGGCTCGTGCGATTCATAATTCCAGCGACAGGGCCGACTCGCCATTCGTCACTTTTAACTGCGGCGCCATTACCGAGAGTTTGTTGGAATCAGAACTTTTCGGATACGAACGCGGAGCTTTCACCGGCGCTAACCAGACCAGAAAGGGACTCTTTGAAGCGGCCAATGGAGGAACCATATTTCTCGACGAGATTGGCGAGATGTCGACCTCTTGTCAGGTTAAGCTCTTACGTGTCTTGCAGGAGAACGCGGTTCGTCCTGTGGGCGCTCACCGTGAGCTTCCCATCGACGTCCGGGTGATCACGGCCACTAACCGAAACCTCGCGCGCGAAATCGCCTTCGGACGTTTTCGACAGGATCTCTTTTATAGAATCGCCGTCCTGACCATCGCTACGCCCGCGCTGCGGCAACGGCCCACAGACATTCCGATGCTGAGTGAACACTTTGTGAGAGAGGCAGCCAGGAATATTAAGGGTAAGAGCGCTCCGCGGATTGAGCCGGATGCCATGACAGCGCTGACTCTCTATACATGGCCCGGCAACGTCCGACAATTACAGCACGTACTGCAACGTCTGGTCGCCAGCGGCGCAAATGGCCACATCCGCGCGCCCGAAGTTCATGAGGCTCTTAACGACGTAAGTTTGTTTGAGTCCGGCCCCCAAGTGCCGATGGCCTTCCGCGAAGACGATTCGTTGGATGTGTTCCTCGATCGCATTCTTCTCGGCCTGTATGCGCACTTTCGCAGCCTGACGGGCAGTCACGCAAAAACCGCCCGTATGTTGCGAACCGATCGCATGAATCTGTACAAACGCGTAAGAAAAGCTCGCGAGCGAACGAATGCGGATGGTTTTGCAGCCGAGCAGGACAAATTCGATTTAGAGTCCTAGTTATTAAAAGCTTAGTTACTAGTCTGCCATTCTGCAGGTTTTCTTCTTCCAGCTCAGCAGTCGGCGAATGTCGGCCGCTTCCATTCCGCCGTACTTCGACTTCCATCAATTGTAAGTCGCTTCCGCAATTTCATGCTCCCGACAAACATCACGCACCGTTCGTCCAGCCTCCACCGCCTTGATCTGATGCTCACTGAATCTGCTCCGCTTCATTCAGGCCTCCTGAGTTTGGCTATCCTCCCCCGGAAACCTGTACTTTTCAATGGACCAGTTTTTGGGGATACTTACAGAAAGGCACTCAAGCGGACCATGTTTCTCAGTCACGAGCGAGGCTCATTAGGAACGGATTGGGCGGAGACATCCAGTGGGAAAGTAATAGACGCGAGGCGTACGATAATCGTCATTATGTAAATCCGCAGTCGCGCATGACATCGCTCTTTGATGGCGGGCGCGCTGCTCGATTACATAATGAATAGGATTCTTTAATGAATAGGATTCTTTCCGAAGTCCGGGCCGGGGTCAAGGATTAGAGGTCAAGTTGCGTTGGGGTGTGAAGTGACGGACTTTGGAAAGAATTGAGTTGGACGAA
>Ga0137366_10002136_pt1 | contig 15030 bp, 16 predicted proteins | sample SagtaG_8_FD_104938 | JGI IMG/M metagenome (GOLD analysis project Ga0137366, IMG submission 104938) | Vadose zone soil microbial communities from Sagehorn Ranch, Mendocino, California, USA - Sage1_L_60_16 metaG | ecosystem: Environmental > Terrestrial > Soil > Vadose zone | place: USA...
AAGCGCGGTGAAAAAAGTCTTCCGCCGCGCTGCGCTATCATCACTTTAGATGACGGAGGGAAATCACCGTACGAAGTCGCGTGGCCGATCCTACAAAAATTCGGCTATACGCATACGATGTTTATTTATACTGAAGGCGTTCAAGGCGGACATTTTGGTGGCGGGCAAGCAATTACCTGGGAGCAACTCGCGGAGATGCGTGATGTCGGTGTGGACATTCAAGGGCATACCGCGACCCATCAGGATTTGCGCAAACCGTACGATAAAGTGGCCAAGAAGCGATTGAGTCCGCCGGAATACGAGCAATGGCTGCAGAATGAGGTCGCCGGTTCCAAACAACTTCTCGAACAAAGGCTCGGCGTTAAAGTGAATTGCTTCGCGGTGCCGTACGGATTTTACAATCAGCACGTCAAAGACGTTGCGCACAACGCCGGTTATGAAGCGATGTTTACGGTTTATGGCCAGCCGATCACTTACAACGCGCCGCTTGATTCGTTAGGCCGTTACCTGATCGAAGCGAACAAGCCAAAAGTTTTTGAGGATGCGGTCAAGATGATCAGCACATCCAGCGGCGGCGGTGGCCAGCCGGTCGCCGAAGTGGCTACCACGAACCTTTCCACCTCACCGGCCGATGGCGAAACGGTCCGGACAGCACTGCCGCTCATTAAAGCGAACCTCAGTGCGATCGGTCCGGCCGATCCCGGCAGTGTCCAACTTCGAGTCAGTGGGTTGGGTTTGGTTCCCGCGACTTACGATCCGAAAACAGGAACAGTTGCCTATCAGATCACCCAAAAACTGCGCGAGAAAACGTGCACTGTGATTCTGAGCGTAAAATCCGGAGGCAAAAAAATCGAGGCCCACTGGACCTTTGGGATCGACGAGACTGGGGCGGCAACATCAAAACCTCTATCTCCAACTCCGACTCCGAAGAAATAAACGGCGGACGGCGCGTTTCGACTGAATGTTTTCGCAACTCGGCGATAAGCTACAGGATGTTTTCAAGGACCTGCGCGGCCATGGGAAGATCAGCGAATCCAACATCGATAGCGCGCTGCGCCAGGTCCGGCTCGCTTTGCTCGAGGCCGACGTCGATTTTCAGGTCGCGAAAAATTTCGTCTCGCGTGTCCAAGCAAAAGCGCTCGGCGAAGACGTTCTGCGCAGCATCACCCCGGGTCAGCAAATCGTTAAGATTTTCCACGATGAGCTGACTGCGCTCCTCGGCGGCGACAGCGTGCCGCTTAATCTCAGTAAGCCCGGAAGAATCTTGATTATCGGGCTGAATGGTTCGGGCAAGACCACTTCGGCCGCGAAGTTGGCGCGCCTGCTGAAAAAACAAAATCGCGCGCCCGCACTCGTTGCCTGCGATTTGCAAAGACCGGCGGCGGTTGAGCAACTCGCCACGCTGGGAAAGCAAATTGACGTTCCGGCGTTTGTTCCAGATCCAAAGGAGAAGAACGTTCAACGTGCGGCGGCGGCGGCACTCGAATGGCAAGATCGACAAGCAACTAACATCGACATCTTCGACACGGCTGGTCGTCAGGAGATCGATCAGCCGTTGCTCGAGGAACTCAAATCACTCAAAGAGTTTTTGCAGCCGCAGGAAACTTTGCTTGTTGTCGATGCGGCGACCGGTCAGCAAGCCGTCAGCGTCGCAACGCATTTTAACGGCGCGCTCCAAATTACAGGGATCATTTTGACGAAGCTCGACGGCGATGCGCGCGGCGGCGCGGCCTTGTCGATGCGAGAAGTGACGCGATGCCCGATCAAATTCGTAGGCACGGGCGAAAAACTCGACCAGTTCGAACCATTTATTCCGGAACGTCTGGCCGGCCGCATTCTTGGAATGGGCGATGTAGTTGGTTTGGTCGAAAAAGCGGCGGAAGCCGTTGATGAGGAAGAAGCGGCGCGTCTCGAACGCAAAATGCGCACGGCGTCATTCGATTTCAACGATTTCCTGGCCCAATTCAAAATGATGCGAAAGATGGGCCCGCTGGAGAATATTCTTGGCATGTTGCCGGGCGCGAGTAACGTGCAGGGCCTCTCGATTGACGACAAGCAGCTCAAGCGCACCGAAGCGATCATGCTTTCGATGACCAGCGAAGAGCGGGCGCGCCCCGACCTTTTAAACGCGCGGCGGCGTCAGCGTATCGCTCGCGGCAGCGGCAGCACCGTCACAGAGGTAAATGATTTGCTCCGCCGCTTTGACCAAATGCGCAAGATGATGAAAAGCGCGGGCAAAATGAAAAAGATGATGGCGCAAATGGCGCGAACGAGGAGTTAAACCATGGCAGTTTCAATCAGATTACGAAGAGAAGGCGCCCTGAACCGCCCGTATTACAAGGTGGTCGTGGCCGACAGCCGCAGCCCGCGCGATGGAAAATTCATCGAGATCATTGGGACGTACGATCCGAAGAAGCACGGTCACAACAGTACGCTTAAGCTTGATCGCGCCGAATATTGGATCGCGCGGGGCGCCCAGCCCTCCGACACGGTGCGCAGTTTGATTATGAAAAACAAAAAACAGGCGACGACCGCACCGGGGGTGCAAGTGGAGCAGGGGACCTCTCATCCGCCCGCGGCGAGCTAAGATCGACATGAAGGAGTTTCTTGAGTTCGTCATTCGCCAGCTCGTGGAATTTCCTGACGAAGTAATGATCTCGGAGATTCCAAGCGGCAAAATGACGATCTTCAAACTGCAACTTCGCCAGAGCGACGTCGGCCGCATCATTGGTCGCAACGGCCAGACCATTCACGCCATTCGCGCGCTTTTGGCCAGCTCAGCCGCCCGCCACGGCCAGCGCGCCAGCGTCGAAATCGTGGAGTAATTGTAGCTGCACCTGTCCTCAGCGGTGGTCTGCCGCCAGAGAACGGCGGCAGCTACAATCATTGGACGTTGGGCGTTGAACGTTGGACGTTTGCTTCTTCGTGAAGATCGACATTCTCACCCTGTTTCCCGAAATTTGCCGCGCGCCCTTGAGCGAAAGCATCATGAAACGGGCACAGGAAAATGGAATTGTCCATCTTCACGTTTATGATTTGCGCGATTGGACGACGGACAAACATCACGTTATCGATGATGCGCCCTTCGGTGGCGGACCCGGGATGGTCATGAAACCGGAACCGATTTTCGCGGCTGTTGAATCACTGCGAAATGAACACAGCACGGTTGTTCTGATGACGCCCCAGGGAGGACGTTTCACACAAACCACGGCGGAGAAATTCGCTAGGAGCGAACACCTTGTCGTCATTTGCGGACATTACGAAGGGATCGATCATCGCGTGATCGAACATCTCGTCGATGCGGAGATTTCGATTGGCGATTACGTGCTGACCAACGGGGCCATCGCCGCAGTCGTTCTTGTCGATGCAACCGTGCGCTTGTTGCCGGGCGTGCTCGGCGATGAGCAGTCCGCTGCAGAAGATAGTTTTAGTGCCGGATTACTGGAAGCACCGCAGTACACACGGCCGGCCGAATTTCGCGGTTGGAAGGTTCCCGAGATTTTACTTTCCGGAAATCACGCCGAGATCGCGGCGTGGCGGAAAAACGAAGCATTGCGTCGCACCCGCGAAAATCGGCCGGATTTGCTGAGGTAACGGCCGTTCAGCGAACCGCCCGCGGGCGATTGAGGTCAATCGCCCTTACCGGATCTTGCCGAGAATCACGCATGCGTTGATCCCGCCGAAGCCGAACGAATTGCTCATGACATAATTCAATTCCGCTTCGCGTCCATGATTCGGAACAACGTCGAGATCGCAGGCTGGGTCTGGATTTTGATAATTGATCGTCGGCGGAATCCATTCTCGATCTAATGCAAGCGCGCAGATTGCGACCTCCATTGCGCCGGTCGCGCCAAGCGCATGCGCAGTGTAGCCTTTTGTGCCGCTGACCGGAATCCGCCGGACGTGCTCGCCAAAAACTTCTTTAATCGACAACGTCTCGGTACTGTCATTGAGCTGGGTCGAGCTGGCGTGCGCGTTGATATAATCGATCTGCTCGGGGGTCAACTCCGCATCCCGCAATGCGTCGCGCATCGTGCGAATACAAGATTCGCCGCTCGGCAGTGGCGCGGTCATGTGAAAAGCGTCGTTGTTTAAGCTGTAACCGAGAACTTCGGCGTAAATTTTCGCGCCGCGTGCTCGCGCATGTTCGACCTCTTCCACGATGAGCGAGGCGGCTCCTTCTCCCATGACAAATCCGTCGCGCAGACGATCGAATGGACGCGACGCGACGCCGGGATCATCGCACCGACTCATCGTCTTAATAATGTCGAATGCACCGATAGTTAGCGCGCTCAGCGGAGCCTCGGCGCCGCCGGCCACGAGCACGTCGGCAAAATCGTCCCGGATATAACGCAGCGCTTCACCGATGGAAACGGTGCCGCTCGCGCAACTGTTCGAGTTCGTCGTGCCGACGCCGCGGAAGCCGAATTCAATTGCGATGTTTGAATGCGCGGATCCACCGAAGACCTGGATCGCCAGCATCGGGTTCACTCCGCGCGCGCCCTTTTTCAAATAACGAATGTGCTGATCCTCCGCCTTGCAGACGCCACCTAGGGCGGTGCCGAAACTAACACCGACGCGCTCCTGCGGCTGTTCGCGCGAATAGTTCAACCCCGCATCAGCAAGCGCGAGCTGGGCCGAGGCGACGGCAAACTGTGCATAACGATCGAGCCGCTTCAACCGCTGCGGTGTAAAGAATCGCTCGGGACTCCAGTCTAGAATTTCACCGGCACAACGCACCTGGAACGGGCGCGGGTCGAAGCTTGAGATGCGACTGATACCGCTTTTCTCCGCGAGAATCGCATTCCAAAAAGCTCCGCGCCCGTGACCGATGCAGGTAATTGGGCCAATCCCTGTGATAACAGCACGTCTTCGATTCATGCAGCCGCCTTGTTTGCCCTTGCTTCCACGTATGCCTTCATACAGCGCAATGTTTTATAGGCAATGTTGTGAATGAAAAAGTCGCCGATGATTTTGTCGGCGATCGGGGCAAACAAATTCACTCGAAATTGCACGTCGTGCATGATCTCAACGAGCACGCCGGTCGGAGTCTCGTGAAATGTCCAGATGACGCGCATCCCTTTGGTGAACGCCTTCAAATGATGAAAGCGCACTTCAAGCTTCTCGCGATCGATGACTTGCTCCGAGGTCCAGGAAATTGGAATACCGGAGCGCGTCGCCGCCATTACCACGACGTTGCGACCTGGACTGCGCTCGAGATAGCGGATGTAGCGATAGTGGGGCAAAATCTTTGGCCAAAGCTCAAGGTTTGCCGCCGTCTCGAAGATCGACATCTTCGGTGCCTGCATGATGATGGAATCCGTTTTGTGCATTCCAGTTGCTCGAAATTTAACCTACAGTCGCGTGATCAGATGGCGCTGGAAATGAAAAAAGAATGCGAAAAGTGTGGACGCGCGCTGACCGCGGATAGCGAGGCCTATATCTGCAGCTACGAATGCACATTTTGCGTGAGCTGTGCCAAGCAAATGAACGCCGTTTGTCCAAGCTGCGGCGGCGAACTTGCGCGTCGTCCGCGTCGAGAACACAGAAAATTGTAGGACGGCCGTTTTGCCCGCCGGGAGTTTACCCCCCGCGTTGGGCGGCATCCGCTTCCTGCGCCAGCTGTCTTAGGACGGCAAAGAACTCCGGCGATTGCCCAATGAAAAGCCCCATGTCCGTTAGGAACTTAACAACGCCCATGGCAATGCCATTCGTTTCGGTCGGTCGAATGATCGAACATGGCGGGAGGTTTCGGCTCAGGAACGGACATGGCTCGGGCATGATCAGGCTCTTTTGCAGGTTCTGACCGACGTTCTCCAGATCAGGAAACGTCACCGATACACCGGTTACTGGATCCACGGCAGTCAATGGCGGCGCGTTGCCCGCCTTGTCCGACCAGGTTTGAAAATGCATGGTCTCCGTGGGACCGATGCTGATCAGGATTCGCAAGACTTCCACACTGGTCGCCCTCTGCGCCATCGAGGGATAAAGGCTGGTCCCACCCTGTTCGATGGTCGGAAAGTGGAAAGCTGCCGTATTGGCGATCGCCTGGAGGAAATTGGGATCACTTGTGTCAGCATCGGTTCTGGGAATTGCCGTGTGCTGGTTGACCCCTAAAGTGGGGACAGCGGGCGGGAAGGTGAAGTTCGGATCCAGGTCAGGATTATGGGTGTCGTTGCGGTACCTGGTCCACCAACTGGTGTCGATAGTGAGCTGCGTGAGGTTTGTAAGCCGCAGTTTCCCGCTGGATCCTGTCGCTGAACTGCCTGGCAGGGTGCGAAATGGCTTTAGATTCACAGTATCCGCGCCTTTGGAAGCGAGGTAGGCATTGAGGAAGTTCTGATGGGTGAATTCATCATCGGTGTTGTCGTGGATGTATATGGGCATGTCTTCGTCAAGGACTTCAAGAGCCTCGGTGTAGTCTGGATTGCCGCTGCCGCCTGGGACTTCGCTGTCTTGGACGCCGCCGAGTTCGTTGTATTGGACCCAAAAGTCGGTCTCGAGTATTTCGGCCGCTGCTGCAAACCGGAGCAATGCCGCATCTCCCGGCGTTATATCGCCTGCGGCAAAGGCCGGTGTGCCATCACTCAATAGCCACCCGGCGCCGATGGTGCCCGCTCCGACAGCGAGTGATTTGCCCAAAAAGGAACGGCGACTGATGGAACTCTTTGAAGGTTTAACTCTCTCTTTCAAGTTGTCCTCCAGAGGAAGATACTGGCTCTTACTAAAATCATTTGCTGTAGGGTTGCTTGTTTTCATACTTGTAGAATCGCAGCGATCTCGGTCGCGCGCCGCACCGGAAAAGTAACATCGTTGTTACTTTTGCGGACCGTCGGAGCGCGATCAGTACTGCAGCCAACCGCTGGCATTCTTCCAACGCCGGCTCATTCGGGCGGAAAAATCTTCCAAGATCCTGGTAGTAGGGATGCGGGTAACTAGAACGGAGGAAACGGAGGGAATGGAGGGAACGGAAAGAACGGAAAACCGAAGTCATCGAAAATAATGATTTCGTTGAAACGTCGAAAGCGACGAAACCGATCATCGCGATCAAAGTCCCCGTCGTTGAAACGGTGGAAGCGATGAAACCGATCATCGCGATCAAAGTCCCCGTCGTTGAAACGGTGGAAGCGACGAAACCGATCATCGCGATCAAAGTCCCCGTCGTTGAAACGGTGGAAGCGACGAAAGCCGGATGCGGAGTTTAGCATTGGAGCCCGCTGCATCGACATCCGCCCTGTCGAACCTAGCATGGGAGCAGGGCGCATCGGCATCCGCGCCGTCGAAGTACCGTGCCCTCTCATCTGCGCCGTCGCAGTCGAGACCGTGAAAACGCACTGTAGCACGCAACTGAGGAGAATGATTTTTTTCCAGTTCATAATTTTATGGGTTTGTAAAAATTAAACCCGCCGAGGATTTGAAAGTATCGTCGCGTGCCGCATCGGAAAGGTAACGCCGTTGTTACTTTTGCGGACCGTCAGAATGCGTGAGTCAATCCGCTTTTCTAACGTTTAATCTCTTGTCTCCGATCTACGAGTTGCCGACGCAGCGCGTCGGCATTTTATGACGGTTCGCAAATCATGTAGCCAACGTGGCGCACGGTGTGGATTAATGGCGGCGCATCGATTTTTTTTCGCAACCGTCCAATGAAAACCTCCACCAGCTTGGCGTCGTATTCGTGCTCGTGCTCCCAGACCCGTTCGCACAATTCGGTGCGCGTGAACACACGTCCAGGCTCTCGCATGAGAACCTTCAACAAAGTTAGCTCGCGTGCGGAGAGTTCGATTCGTCGGGCGCCGCGATGGACGTCGTGATTTACGAGGTCGAGCGTTAGATCGCCCACTCGCAGGTTAAGCGCTGGTTCTTCCGGATAACGGCGTCCGAGTGCGCGCACGCGTGCGACCAATTCCTGCATCGCAAATGGCTTGGCCAAATAATCATCTGCCCCGAGCTGTAATCCGCTGACACGATCGTTCACCTGGCCGCGGGCGGTAAGAATCAGGACGCGGCTCGCGACATGTCGCGAACGCAATTGGCGCAACACTTCGAAGCCGTCCATCCGGGGCAGCCCAATATCGAGCACAATCAAATCAAAAGCAGTCTCCGCAGCTTCGCGCAAAGCCGATTCGCCGTCGTGAACGACAGTCGGCCCATGACCGGCCTCAGTCAGCGCGGAGGCGATCTGGCGCGTCAAACGGACCTCATCTTCAACAATTAGAACACGCATGAATCTTAGGGGCTGGGTCAGAACCCAATAACGACAAATCGCACTGCTCGGACAGTTTGCCAAAAGCTTGATCCAGCTTGGGAATTTTGTCCCGAAGATTTGTGGCGTCTCCCTCGCAGATAAAGTAATGGGCCAGAGCTGAACCCTGGCCCCATGTGACACTGCGATTGGCGATCTTAGCTAAGCCCCAGCGTCGAGACTGTTGCGTAGCAAGAAGAAACCGCATGACGTTTCCACCATGCGGCTCTTCGAGTTGTGCGAGGCACGGGAGCGCACCCGTGCGCCGCGGTTAATCCTTAATCCACGGCAACGAACACTACGTTTCTAGGATGCACGCAGTTCTCGCCAATAATAAACGCCGGCCAAAAAATGCCGTCGTCTAAAAAGAACGAGCATCCGTTTATCACCACGACTTCGGAGAAGTTGTTGATAAAGAAGATTCGGTCGTGAAACCCTAAGTGAAGACGCCGATCGTTGATTCGAAACACGGCCCGATCGAAAATCCGTCCGTTAGATGTGACCCGAGTGACGTTCGTGAACCGGGTCCTGTCGTTCACGTTCACGCGAACGTTAGTCTTGTTACGAACATTGACGTTTTCTTGTTTTTTCACCCGCTCGGTCATTGCGATGTTTCGTTCGCGCTGGCGATTGACCATTGCCTCATTGCGAGCGTTCACGGATGTATTTCGCATCCGGTTGCGGTCCACCGTCGCAGACGAACTTGTCTGGGCGCTTACATTAGCGCGCCGATGAGAGCGCGTCCCAGCCATGCTGCCGGACGTTTTCGCCCCTGTTTTCGCCGACGTAGTCGTCTGAGGGCTCACTGCGGCCTGCTTCTTAGCTTTCGCTTTGACCGTTGTCGTGTCGTTAGCTTGCTGGCCCCACGCTGTGAGCGCCAGCGCAAGGCTCCCAATGCATATTGAATGTAGAATTCCTTTCATGTTTCCTTTCATTTTTCGTTACAAGGTGAGACAACCTTGCACGAGGGGTTATTCAACGGCTGGTGATCAAAACCACACGGCAAAAGTAACGTGATTGTTACTTTTCGCGGAGACTTCGATGCTTAGAAGCGCACCGTGAACTGCGCAGCGAACAAGTGATTGTCGTCGCCCGGGCCGGTGGTTTCATGCTGAAAGCTATATTGCACCTTTAGTTGAATATGTGTTGTAAAACGATAGGCAATCGCAGCATCTACCCGCCCGAGATCATCACCCCACCGAACGCAACCGCCTGCGCCGTCGGGCACGGTACCGAACAGTTGCTGGTTCCAGCGGAGCGCGGCAAAAAACTGGGGCGTGAATTTATATTTCACTTCAAAATAGTATGCGAATGAATCCGCGTCGCCGACGCGCGGAACTTCGAAACGGGCTTCGTAAAATTCCGCCCACAATTGCAGATGATGCAGGGCGTAACTGATGTCCTGACCGAGAACGAATTGCCGGTAATCATCGATATCGCGGCCCGGCGGCAACGTCGGCGCGGCTTCGCGTCGAAAATAAGCGCCATCGCTGGCGGACAAACCCAGGTTCCAGGCTTGGCTTGGCCGAAAGCCGACGCGCGCATTGAAGGTCGGCTGATCGAAACCCATCGCGGTGACGTTCCACGATTCCGGACGCGAAGAGAGGGAAGAATTTTTCATTTCCGCGGCATAATCAAACTGGCCGACCCGTCCCGAGACGGAAACACCGCTTGCGTAACTCGGTCCCCAAATCACCGGATTAAATTCATACTTCGCATCCGCCTCAAACCTGCGGATGAAATCCTGCGGCGAAGCGGGCGCGGCCTTATCGCTGATGGCGGTGATGTTTTCATAAACCAGCGGTGCGTTGATGAATGGATTGTCCCATGACAAATGCCGCGGGACAAAATTGCCGACAACGGTTGCGAACTTACCGACTTGCAGAGTGAAGCGACCGTCCTCCCACGGAGTAACCCGAAGCGCATACTCATCCAGACGAATCTGGGCGCCGTGATCGCTCGGATCGAAACCGCGATCGAGTCGCGACTGCGCGAAGAAATAAACGTGCGGGCCGAATTGAGCGTCGAGGAAAAATGTCAGGCGCGGGTTGAAGAGATTGTCGATGTTGCTGTCGATGAGCCCAGGTGCTGGCTGCTGGAAATGATAAAGCTCTACATCGATCGTGCCGCTCAAACGCGCCCGAAGATTATCTTGGAACGCAGCGATAGTGAGCGCGTTATCGAGGCGATCAAGAACGTCATCGATCTCAAATGCGTTCGCCGCGCGAACGAAAAGGCAGAAGCTGAGCGCGCGAAGTAGCTTCATCCGAGTTTATCGGCGCGGCTTGCTGCTGGTTGTGAAGCGCAAAGACGCAGCTCGAACTCCGTCCAATCATCGTCGGAACAAACTAGCTTTAAATCGCCTCTGTGTAATCGGGTGAGTTCGCGCGCCAAATTCAAACCGAGGCCGTGACCGGAAACAGGTGAGCGGGTTGCGTCGCCGTGGAAGCGTTTGAAAATGTGTTCCTGCGCAGCGCGCGCAATGGGTTGGCCGGTGTTGCCGATTGTGAGGACAACGTCATTATTTGTTTGGCGTGCCGCAACTCGAATGCGCCCACGCGGTCGATTGTACTTCAGCGCATTCTCCAAAAGATTTTGCACAATGAGAGAGGTGTATTGTTTTTCGCCGGCAACATACAATTCAGCCGGGAGTTTTTTCTCGATTTGCACATCGACCGAATCAGGAAGCGCGCTGAGATCATCGAGCCATTCTTCGACAAGTTGACTGAGATTTACCGGCTCGGATTTAATCTGAAGATGACCAGCGTCTAGCCGCGAGAGGAGAAGCAAATCATCGATGACGCCGGTCAATCGATGAGTTTGGTGAAGGAGCGTGGACAATTCTTCGTAAACTTCCGGCTTGAAATCTTCGTGCGTGAGCAAGCTTTCCAAACCGGCACGCAGAACCGTCACCGGGCTTTTCAACTGATGCGAAGCGTTGGCCGAATATCTTGCCGATCTTTTCAATTCCTCATTGGTCGAGGCGAGCGCGGCTTCGGCCTGCTTTCGTTGCGCGCGATATCTTTCCGAATCTACCGCCAGCTGCTCGACCGGCTTTGCGAGACGCACAGCCACGAAATGGCTGGCAACAAAGCCGCCCAGCAGAAGTAAAGCGCCGGCGCCGCCAATCCGCCAGCGGAGCCGATGGAGCTGAGCTATCGAATCAGCGAGCGAGTAAACGCAAATTTCGTACGCCGGCGGGAAGAGCGAATCCGGATTGAGTCGCCTGTAAAACAAGAGCTGCGGCGCACCGTTTATGGTGACGGTAAGGTTGTTTTGCCCAGAAGCAGAATTCGTGACCGCTTTTGTTACGTCGCGACCGAGCGCAGATTGCGCGGCCTTCGAAAGCGATCGCAAATGCAATCGGCCGTTTACCCAAATGCCGCTTTCCATTCCCGCACCCGCGCCTTTTCCGGTTAACTCGAATGGTGTGAACCCGACGACAAGAGCCGAGATTACATTGCCTGTCTCAGTCGAAAAAATCGGTACCGCCACGATTTCATCGGCAATCTCACCCTCAGCATCAACGTTTTCCTGTGCATAACCGACTTGTTGGGTCTCGGCTAATTGCTTCAAGCCCAGCTGCGCTTCCGCCTGCGGGCTTAGTTCTCCGACGTCTTTCGGATTCGGCGGCGACAGCACCCCGCCGCCCGCATCGAGAAAGCGATAGAATTTTGCGTGAAGCGAGGGCGCCGCCTCCTCTGGCGCTGACTCGTCGCCTTCCATCAAATCGCGCAATTCATCCTTGGCGCTCGGATACAAAAGATCGAGAGCGTTGTCCTCCAGTGCGGCGTGAATTCGCGGCCGCGACGCGAGGGCGCTGCAGCGTTCTGCGATCGCGGCGTGGCGAAACTTCTGCACTTTATCGAGCGAAGAAAGCTCGGCTTGAAAGTTTTGCTGCAAATCGCGCTTTGCTGCCGCGGTGACATTGCGTTGAGCAAGATAAAAGCCGGAAGCGGTAATCGCGGAGACAACAAGCATCATCGCGGCCAGTAATTTCGTCCGGAAACTTGCCGCGCTGCGTTTGCTTGGTCCACTCGACGCGATCATGGGAAATCAACGTGCAGCGTCTCGCCGTCCGTTAGTTGCACGGACCGTTCCCGCGTAGTCTCGCTGTCGATCCATGCTTTAAGCGTGTAGTGACCAGCCGGAAGCCTGCTTAATCGAAATCGCCCGTCGGCATCCGTTACAACAAAATACGGCGTGTCGAGAACGAGAATGAGCCCGCGCATGTGCTCGTGAATATCACAGCGAAGCGTCACTAGCCCGGCCTTGTCAAAGATCTCCGACGGGATTGGTCTCTCCTCCGGGCGATAGCGGCCAAGATCGAATCGCTTTGCGGGAGAGTACGAAAAAATACTGTGATAGGTATCGTCGAGGTTTGGGAACTCAACTCTTGTGCCGCCTTGCACTGGCAGGAGCGCTGGAACGAATGTTAAGTCTTTTTGCGCGACCTGTCTCGCGGGAGGCGAACTCGGTTTTGGGAAAGATCCAACGAGATAAACCACCGCCAACGGCGGCTGGGTCGAGAGAACGCCACTATGCGTAACAATCTCGTACCGTTTCGCCATGACCGGTGCCGAATGTGATTTCGGCAGTTCCACCCGTCCCTCGACAGTGGCTTGCGCCAGAACCGAAATCGGAAGAAGCGCGAGGACCGTGTTCAACCCGGCGAGTCTGCAGCGCATTGTGAAGATGGGGATACGGTGGTAACCCACGCCGTTCAGCGATGTTGCGCGTCTTCTGCTCGAGATACGATAGTTTTGACAAAATCGTTCAAGATAGAAAGGAGAAAGAAATGGCGTTAGAAATGAAGCGATCGTGCGAAAAATGCGGAGTGACGCTCACAGCAAGCGGAGTAGCATACATTTGCAGTTTCGAATGCACATATTGCGCGAATTGCGCGGAGCAGATGAACGCTGTTTGTCCAAACTGCGGCGGTGAACTCGTGCGACGGCCTCGTCGTCAAGACGGCTCTACTTCGAGCGCCGCCGCGGGGTGCTTGATCCGATAGGTCAGGAAACACTCCTCGCCGACAACTCGCATATCGATCAAACCGCAATGTACGCTGGCCGATAAAAACTCCTTGCTCAGGCCGGTCAAAGTCGGCGCGTTAGCTCCGCCGAACATGTAGGGGGCAATGGTAAGATTAAGTTGATCGATCAAGCCGCGCTCCAACAGGGCGCGAAACAGTGTGGGCCCGCCTTCGCACGCGACCGTGCGCACGTTGTATTCACTGCGCAGCTTCTCCAACATCGCGACAAGATCGACATATCGGGATTTTGTTAGATGCAGCGTCGCTTTTTCGCGAAGCGCCGCCTGAAATTTTCTCGGCATCCGCGCTGTCGAAAAAATAAGGATGGGTGAGATATCGGTTTGAAAGATCTTGAGTTGATTGTCGATCTTTCCTTCGTTGGAGACGATCACGCGAATCGGATAAGGTGTCTGGCCGCGCCCGGTTCTCGCTTTAGACAAGTTTGTTTTCGGTAACCCGAGCGGGACGTTGTCGCGTCTGAGGGTGCTATGACCGATCAAGACGGCGTCGGCCAATGCGCGCTTGCGAAACAAGTGCAGCTTGTCCTGACGCGAAGTGAAATCGACCGGCGAGAAATTACGCGTGGTGATCTTGCCATCGACCGTCATGGCAAAGGTCGCGCTGACAAATGGACGGCGCGATTTTCGCGGCGCGGATGGCGATCTTCGGGCGGATTTACTTTGGCTCGCTGATTTCATGCTCGAGTGTCGCGACTTCCCGCTGCATCTCGCGCAAGCGTACATGTCGCGGCACGCCGCTTGGTTTGTAGAAGAAATAAACGATCGCGCCCGGAACGCAGCTGACGAGGATGATCAGAAAACTGAGTGAGCCGATGAGCACGGCCACTCCTTCTGGAACACCGCAAAGTTGGTGGAGCATGGTCTGCAGAACCCTTTCACGAAGGCCGACACCAGCGAAACTGATAGGTAGGGCCGAGATCGTCCGCTCAATCGGCATCACGGCAAAGAAATTAGTCACAGGCACGTCGGCGCGTAATGCGTAGGCTGCGCAAAGGAAGGTGGTGAAGGTAGCGAGGTGCGCGACGAGGGATGCGCCAAATGCGATCAGCGTTGCAAACCAATGGCGCGCGTAGAGATGGTAGGCGGCGGCGATCTCGATCAGTTTTTCGCGGCCGGGAAATTTTTGCGGTAGTAAATAGAAAAGATTGAATCCGCTGATGACGAAGCTGGCAAGCAAACCGGTGATCGAAGCGCCGAGAAGAACGAGCAGAAACCAAAGTAACCGGCGCGTTTCGGGAGTTTGCGAAAGCAGATCGAACCGCAGACTAACGAGCGTGGCAGTAATCGCAACCAGCGCGACCAAGCCGATGAACCGATCAAAGACGACGGCAAGCAGCGCGCCGGCTTTGCGATCGGGAGTTTCTTTGAGCAGCAGGTAACTCTTGATGATGTCGCCGCCGGTGCCGCCGGGCAGGAACTGATTGTAAAACATTCCGATTAGGAACAGACCGGACAGCCGCGGAAGACTTAGACGAATGCCCTGAACCTTAAGCAGAACCTGCCAGCGAAAAGCGGCGGCCATCTCTACCACGGCATATGCAAAAACTCCGGCGGCGACCCAGTGATAACGCGCGTGGCTGAGCGCTTGCTCCATCTCCTTGCGTTTGTTCGGATCGTGATAAACCAAAAAGAGCAAGGCAATAGTGACAGCGAGCTGAAAAATTGTGATGAGGATTTTTTTCATGCGCCGAAATGTTTTTTCCAAGCTTCGACCGAGCGTCGGATTTCCACGG
>Ga0137366_10002139_pt1 | contig 15023 bp, 9 predicted proteins | sample SagtaG_8_FD_104938 | JGI IMG/M metagenome (GOLD analysis project Ga0137366, IMG submission 104938) | Vadose zone soil microbial communities from Sagehorn Ranch, Mendocino, California, USA - Sage1_L_60_16 metaG | ecosystem: Environmental > Terrestrial > Soil > Vadose zone | place: USA: California...
CTACTCCCAGGATCGTATAGGTGGCCTCGCGGTCAAACTCGGTACCAGGAGTTTCACAGAGCACCGGCTCTGCCCCACAGGCGTGTACTTCTTCAGCGACAGCCTTGAGCAAGGCAAAGCTGGTGGTTGACCCCGTCTCGGCAGATCTGCCAGCCACAAAATTGGGTTTGAGTACCGCAATTTTAGCGTCCTTGATGACAGAAGCCATACCGCCTGCTTGTGCGATAACGCGATGGGCGGCTGCTTCGATGCTGTCGAAGGTGCGTGTAATTGCGATAGTATCGATATCGGGTCGCGTTACTAACATAACCTCTTTTCCTTTTCTACGTTCGAGCCAGCTTGTGTTGTTAGCGTGCAACGTAAATTTATATGTTATTCCTGCTGCCACACCATTACATCTTAAGTTCAGTATCTGTGTATCGCCAGAAGTACCCACTGCTGTTAACACTCCCTGCGTCTCAACTTGTCCATCAGCTATAAACTGGATGTGGTCTCTGGCGTTAGGACCATTAAGTGTGTTGCATAGGTAGTAGATTTCTCACGACCCATGAGCTAACTCATGACAGGTTGGACACAATACGACAAAATGTTCAGGATTATAGCGATCCAGCAAGTTCCTGGCAACATATATTGTATGGAGTTGTAGCGCGGCATACTGCTGCCCGCACTCGGAACAGGTATGGTGCGCCTGTTGGCTGAGTGTCCATTTCAAATGGTTCACCCGGCTGACGTGGATCGCATCCAGGCACACGTGAAAAAGCAGTCCGCTCAATATCAAAGCAAGTAAGCGCGAGTGCAGACGTATAGCGAGGAACAACAGAGTAACCAGTATTATCGGGTGATGTAATAAGCGTGCCTCTGACGATTGTGGAGGATCGGCCTGCCCGAAATAACGTACAGCAGCGCGCAGGCTCAGGGTGCGATAGGTAATAGCATGCCAGAGATAGTGGTCAACATCAATCAAAACACTGGCAGCAAACGGTATCCAGGTATCTGTTTTGAGCCAGGGTGCCACGATAACTGCCGCCGCTGTTGAAAGCTTAACATGTTCGTGTACTCGCATATTTCCATCCTTTCAGGATTATAGTCCTCTACACACAGCCCTTACCTCCCACATTCGTGCCTCTTTTCCCACAGCAAAACAAAAATTTGGTATGGTATCCCTTCTTTCTTTGCCAGATCGTCACTACCGGCTACGTTGTGATAATCCTCATAGGGATTCTGTTGTGGTTTCTGCATGGTTAGTTTCCTTTCGCTGAGCCATATGAGAAGTGTTCTGGCCTTATCAGTAATCGTTTCGCACTCCTGCAAGAAGCCAAACCTGGGCCTCTTCCAGATCAGAGCTTACGCCATACCCAGAAGTAGCCGGGTCCGTAAGAGTCCTGGTAGGGGATTTTATCGATAAGAGCGTATTTCTTGCTTTGCTCGATAGCTTTCAAAATGGTAAGGGCGGTCTGGGCGTCAAATCCATAATTCAACTGGATCAGGTCGAAGTAGCCATCGTTAATGGCCTTAACGTAGGCATCATTGCCATAGTAGTAGTGTCCCTGCTTATCGGTATATTCAAAAAAGTCGAGGCCAGTCCATTGCCAGTTATAGGTATCACTCCGTAAGTTATAGCGCGATACCTCAAACTGTTCTGCCAGATAGCGGCCAGCACCAGGGCGCACCTGGGAATTCAAGGCATAGGCAAGCTGAGTTGTGTTTGGCCAGCTCCCGTACATATTTTGGGCCTCTCCTGTTGCGAGGAGGAACAGCATCAGGCAAATCGCCACGCCGGATAACCAGCGGTGTCCGTGAGAGAACGTGCTGTGGAAGTTGGAGAGAGATGACAGCGCATACCCTGCCACGGGCATCAAAAAGAACATGCTGTAGCCCAGGTGCTTATCCAGAGAGATCTGCTCGGCTTTGTAGATGTGATAGGCGGGTATGAGCAACGCCGAGCCAAAGAATAAGAGGGCGATCAGCAGATGTTTTTTGCCTGCAACAGCAAGGCCAAGCAGCCCCACGGCAAACGATAAACCGACCATCTGAATAACATGTTCGGCTAATCCTAAACGTGCGGCCGATAAAATGGCGCTACGGTCGATCGTCGTGGCGCTGAGCGCATGAAGCACGTCGTGATCAAAGTGGGTCACGACAATAGCCGTCAACGTTCCTACTACGAGCAGGGAAAGTACTCCCAACGTCCCACGCACCACCATACTTATCCATCCCCGCTTGAGCAAGACACATAACACAAAAATGGCAAGAACAGATGGGATAAACAGCAATGCGGCATATTTCGCGCCAAATGCTAGCACCATTAATGGACCAGTACCCAGAGCCAGCCAGGGCCGCCGGGCCAGGCTGCTCTTGACAGCCAGAGCCGTTCCCATTGCCAGCAGGCAAAGGCAGAGGGCATCAAAGGTTGCCAGGCGGGTCAAAAAAAGTACTGGCCCTTGACACACGAAGAAAATAGCGGCGAAGAGAGCACTCTTCTGGTTGAAAAGCTTCTTCGTTACATAATAACCACAGGTGGTCACAAGCAACATACAGACCAGGCTGAAAGACCGCGCCAGCTCGAGGCCCCCTAGCAGGTCAAGCCCCCCACCGATAATCGGATAGACATAAGGATAGCCCGAAAAATAGTAACTATAATGATCCAGGGATGGCGGCCCCCCCAGCCATTGTTGCCAGATCTGCCGACCAGCATAGACATACAGGGCTTCATCCTGAAAGGGGGTATTCTGTAAGAGTATCCAGGAAAGCAGAGTCTGAAAGGCCAGAATCAGGGGCAAAGACCAACGCGACAGTGTGGTGCCGCTCAACTGCTGCTTGCGTGTTATCTTTCTTGTTTCAATTACCCGTTGAGGTAAAGGGGTTTCAATCATAATTTCCACTCTTACCTTTCACTCGAATACCGATACGTTTAGAAGCTCCTCAGCGCTTCCTTCTCTCATGTCCCCTAGATCCCCGACTTTGTGAGGATAGGTTACGAGGATCAAGCGCCAACATAAGAATGAGTTATAGCTTTTTTGTGCAGATTGGCCGCGATGCGCCTCATGGCTGCCAGCGAATCAGGATCAGAGGCCAGGGACCAGGTGGCGATTTGCGCTTTGGTCAGATTCAAGGAAGGGCCACCTTCGTGGTAGAGTAAGGCATAAATGTGCGGGACATCATTGATGGCCTGTCCAAGTTTTGTCAGCCACGCGGCTTTTTGGGCGGCAGGTCCATCGGCACTGGCCTCCACAAAGATCGGCTTGGTTGGATAGCGTTGCACCAGTTCATGCAATACCGTTTCGGGATTACCCCATCGTGTGCCAGGGTAATTGATAAAACTTTGGAGGACGGCATCGATGGTTGATAGGGGCGGTGCATAGATCTGGTCATGGATAGGATCAGCTGGAGACCAGAGCCAGGCAACATTGGTAGCACCCATCTGTTTAAAGATAGACTGAACATGCATCCAGGCCTTCGGAACATCCTGAGGGATGCCCCCATTGACAACGGCAGATGAAAGCGACCAGTTCTTGTCAACGTGAAGCAGAATAGTCAGGTAGACAGGTTTCCCATAGTCACGAATATCCTGTGCCCAGCGCCTAAGCTCCTGATCATGGAGTCCATTAACGATCGCAGGCAAATTGGCGTCGAGTGGTGCCTTTTGATGAGGGCCGAACACTCCGAATTGGAGGGTAATCCAGGGGCGAGCATGCTGGGCCGCTAGCTGATCTGCCCACGATTTATCAAACAGATCGTGGATGTCTTGTGTGCGCCCGATGACGGCAAACTGACTGCCGAGGTCGCGCTCCAACACTGGCGGTCGATTCTTTAACAACTCAACCGGAAGCGATAGGCCAAAGTATGGAGCGGCTATCTTCTCCTGGCTGATCACAAACGGAGTGGGTGGGCTACTGGCGAAAATCGTCAGAGCATTCAAAGAGTTACTGGCAAGGATAGGAGCGGCTATCAGGGCTGCCAGGCCCAGGTTCCACACTGGCTGTAGTCCTCGCGGGCGTTTCCCTAACTTTGCCGGATAGGGTTGGTTGGCAGTGGTCTCATCGGTGGCTTCCGATTGCTGCACTGCTGCTTGAAAGCGTATATCCTGCAAGCTCAGCCAGAGAAAACTGCCCAGGATGAGCAGGGAGTAGACTACCCATAGCACGCTGATGAAGAGAGAGGTCATTTGCTGACCCTTGACGCGTGTTATCCAGAGCAGAGCAACAACACAGAGTACCATGAAAAAGACGTACACACCCAGGTAGCTGAGCGACCGCTTCCCGCCACGCTGTTTCGAGGTTACTGCAAAACTGACTTTACGTCGCAAGATAACGGAGAGCAAACTGCCAATCAAGACGGGGAAACAGCCAAAGCCGATGATGATTCCGCGCAGGCCGGTAATGCCACGTGCCGCATACCACAGTGCGGTAGCGCTGAGCAGAGCGTATGGGAGAAAATGCCAGAGATAGTCGCTCAAGTATGCGCTACGTACAGCCGGAATACCTGTGAAGATGAAAAGAATGGGACTGATCAGATAGATCAGATCTCGCAGACCACACAGGTAGTGCGTACAGGCCAGGAAGTACTGCACCCGTTGCTCCATGCGTAAGCCATGTTTCTTGGGGAGCAAGATGTCACGCCAATGGGTGCGAAACACAGCCAAAGTGCCGAGAGCCCAGCGACTTTGCTGCTTGAGGTAGGAGGGCATATCCAGCGGTCCTAAGCCGGTAGCAAGTACATCGGTCAGGTAGATACTGCGCCAGGATGGATGGAGGGTAATGGAGGCTGCAAAGTCTTCAGTGACCGAATCTTGCGGCAAGCCCCCGATCGCATCAAGGGCAGCGGCCCGCAATACCACATTGGTTCCACAGATAAAGGCGGCATTGAGAGCTGCCTTTCCTGGACACAGCAGGTTATAAAACATGGATTGCTGATCATCTGCCCAACGGGACACCGGATTGTTCAGATTGGCATAATATTGCCCGGTCTGGACCCAACCCATCTTTGGATCACGAAAAGGCGGAATGGTTTTGAGCAGGAAGTCTGGTTTGGCGACCTGATCGGCATCAAAGATGACGATGAAGGCATCACCGGTCGCTTGAAGTTGCTGACGTGCATGTTCAATGTTGCCTGCTTTTGCTCCGCCGCCTTTTGTGCGGGTCACACAACACACCCCCAGTTCCCGCGCCAGATGCTCAATCTCTTCCCAGTTGGCCGCCTTTGCCACACGACCATCATTACATACAACGATCGTCACCCGCCCATGAGGATAGACTGCCAGGTACTTATTACGAGCCGCCATGATGCCTTCCAATGTTGGCCTGAGAATCGTAACGCCCTCGTTGACAGTAGGGATAAAAACGAAAATTGGGTGCCGGGTCGGATCTTCACTCTGCTCAATTTCTGGTGGCGACCAGGGCCAGACGGTGAATTGAAAACCAAGCACATGCAGTCCTCCCAGAACCTCCGCGAAGAGGAGTGGTACCGCGATCCACCAGCCATGCCAGTTCGTGACCACAAAACGCCAGCTCAAGTAGTCAATAGTAGAGACGCCGACTGCAATAGACAGCACCATCATAATCGCCTGATCACGCTTGACATTTTGCGTGAACACAAGCGCGGAACCAATAAACAGGACCGCCAGGACGAGCAAGGCACCAGGGTGCGTGTAACTAATCCAGCCAACCGCCAGGATCACCCCCACCACCGCCACTACAGAAAGAAACTTGTCGGTGAATTTTTTCTGCACCAGTTGAAATTTTCGTATTGGCTCTAATACAGAAGCCACAACTGGCAACGTCGCTATTACCGACAGGAACTTGTCGAAGAGGTTTTTCTGTGTTGGCTGAAATTTTCGTGTCGGCTCGAACGCCGGCTGTTCCAGTGATGGCAGTAGATCTGTTTTTCTCTCTTCAAAGGGCATCAGAGAGGCTGTGGAAGGTGCAACGCTGCTTGTCTCAATTGGTGAAGGAAGGATAAAACGGCTAAAGAGGACAAAGTCCAAACATGCCATCACGGCAAAGATAACATTGTTGAGATTGGACCACGTCCACGGGAAAGACTTGTTGATATCGAACAACGTCAATGCGATCAACATATTCAAAAAAAGTAGAAGGCTGATCTTCCAGATACGTCCTGCAGCTGGTACTTCACACCATAAGCGATTCATATGTTGCAAGACCGTAATGCCCTGCTGCATATTCGCTTTACTTTGCCCATGAGTCCGCGTCCGAAAATGGTACGGAACTTCGAGCACGCGCCGCCATGAACAGCGAAGCAGAATCTCCAGCAAGATTTTGTAGCCGATGGGACGCAGTGAGACTTCAGCGAGGAGCGAACGGCGCAGGAGAAAAAAACCGCCCAGAGGATCAGAAATGCGCAGCAATTGCTCAGGAAAAAGAAGTTTGGCTGTCCATTTGAGGCCAACAGAAATACAGCGTCGTCCTACACCGGCTAGGCCCTGATAGCTCCCCCCCTTAATATAGCGACTGGCTATCACCAGATCCGCATCCTGCGCGACCGCCTGGCCATACAACACAGGCAACTGCTCTGCGGGATGTTGAAGGTCCGCGTCGATAACTGCAACATATTCTGCCCGTGCTCTGTTCATACCAAACACAACGGCAGTTGCCAACCCCCCGGCACGGGCATCGCCAGCTACACGATGCTTCAGTTCAAGGTGAAACAAAGACGAACCTATGTTCCTTGCGGCATCCTTAATGGTCTCAGGTGTATCATCATCGCTATCGTCAACGAAGATGACTTCCACTCTCAGGCCTTGCAAGGCGCTATGTAGTGCTTCTACGAGAGGCCAGATGTTCTCATGTTCATTTCTGGTTGGAACGACGACACTCAGATCGTAAGTGGTAGAGAAATTGGTCTGAGCACCAGTCTGATTGCTACCTCGCCTCTGAATATATTTTTCTCGGACTCCGCCGACAAGTCTCATTGTCGGTGGACTATCGGACCTATACGAGTTACTGTCAAGCTGCATATTCATTCCCATCTATGCGAATATCCATCACCTACAGGCGATTCGTAAAGTAGAAGATTTTCCAGGGGGGAGAAGGCAATTCAACCTCTTCTGCAAACGGGCAGCAAAAAGCTACCCTTTGGATGAAGCATGGAGGCTTGCTATCTCAGAAATCTGTAAAACAGGTGTTCTCCCAGTATGTTATGTCTTTGCGTTTACGTTACTCTTGTTGGAGTCTATGTTACAAAATGTGCTTGATAAAACTTCCCCTGCTTCAATGAAAACGATCAAATTCTAGCTTAACTCCTGGTTGCTTGCAAAGATTTCACAGTTACTAGTGTAGAGAAGTGTGTAGCGGAAGACAAGTTGCAAAGGTATCAGGGAAGAGTACTTTGGTATCTTTACGACACTTTCAACAAGACGATGGCCGTTTCTGTTGCAATCTCAGGACGATACAGCAGGCGCAGACCCGATGTAGCCGCTGTAGGCACCTGAAACACGATCGTACCACCACGGGTCATGTGAGCAACGATAGAGCCATAGAAATTATCAGAACTATTGTATTGATAACTAAAAGTATCACCTTCAGGTCCCATCAACTGGAAGAAGGTGGATTGGTTCATAATAGCTTTACCGCTGGTATTTCGTATGCCCAGATCCAAGGTGATCAAAGTAGAATTCGCGCTCGGTCCTCGTTGCTTGCTGGCGCTGTTAATGATCAAGATACGGTCGCCCAATACAATCTGCTGACTGCCAGCCTTGCCCCCAGGCACTGGTGTCGGACTGGAAATAACCACTGGTCCTTTGCCTGCCGAACCCCTGGCGGCTTTCGGAGTAACCAGTTGCGGCGTGATAATGGCGGTAGCAGTTGCTGCAGGTGTTAATCCCTGGGCCCGAGTCGAGCTGGTTCCCGTATTTCCATTGATACTATTACCTCCAGCAGAACTACAGGCAACCAGCAATAAAAGCAATACCGGTATCATTCCACTCAAGACAAGCTTTTTATGTTGAAGAAACATTACTTTATTTCCTTTCCTAATTGCTCGGAGTTCGATGCATAAGCAGTAAGGTATCACTCTTTCGCTCCTTTTACAAGCTAATTGCAGATTGACCGACTTAGACCGACTTCGCCTGGAAGGAGGTTACAGTCGCAGTACCGGTCTGAGTGAGCAAGCGCAGGCCACAATAGCCGGAAGTCAGGCTACTATCGCTGGCCGTGACCATCCAGCCACTGGGCTCAGAACCCGAAGACGCCCACACGTTAGCTGTCAGAGTCGAACCCACCACACGGAAATGGATAGTGTAAGAGACAGCAGCGGTCGCGGTAAATGGCACACTCGCGAGAACGGTGGCCGTCCCGCTCACCTTCTTCTGGATGAGCAGGTTTGAACCATCGATATACCCCTTGTACCAGTTGTTCCCATCCGTCCAACGCAGCACATCACCAACGTTGCTACTGGCAAAGGAACTCATGGAGAAGGTCGCATACACCTCAGCGTTAGAAGCCGTGGGCCCTAACACCGCACTATAAGTGGTGCCACCAGCGTTGGAGACAAGCCCGGCATTCCCTGAGATCGAGAAGACAGCGTTGGTATTCGCATCACCTCCCCAGGTCTGCCCATCCGAGGCGGTGCCCCAGAGAGACTGATTGGCGCGCTGGAACGTATCCTGACCCAGCACTGTCCCAGGCGTAGGGGTCGTCGTCGACGTCGGCGTTGGCGTACTCGTGGCTGTTGCCGTGGCTGTTGGTGTGGGTGAAGATGCAGTGGATTGAATGGCGACCGCTATGTTGTTCGCGAACTCCTCGTCAAACCAGATTCTGTTCTGTGTATCAACGTTAAGACCATCATGAGGATGCCCACTCGCGGTATAGAAAGAGAACGAGCCCCTCCGACCGGGAGAGAACCAAAGTCATTCTGCAGCGAGTCATCCAACCAGATCAGACCCTGGCTATCGGCGCTGATGCCGGAGGTATGCGTACCACAATTGCTGCAAGAAGGGGGAGCATACGGATATTCGGTGACGCCATTATTCGTCCCCGGCTGAGCAGCAGCGACATTCAGCCTGGCAATAGCACCGACAAAGCCCTCGGACCACCAGACTTTGCCACTATGATCAATGATAATCAGATGAGGAGTCAGACCAGTACCACCTGTTGAGGTATTTCGTATTTTATACTCGTTTAAGACCCCCTGACTGGTATATTCCCCAATCAATGCAACAGTATCCGGATTCTCGGTAAACCAGATATTATCTGAGGTATCTACCGTAATACCATAAGGTTGACTGTTCGATGCGGGGGTCGCAACTTCATGAAAAGTCTGCGAGTCGGGAGCAAAAGAGCCGATTTTATTCGCATAATGCTCTGTAAACCAGACCGTTCCCTTTGAGTCAATAGCAATACCCCAGGGACCAGCACTGGCCGTCGGGACAGCCCATTGGGTAACAGTCGTACTGACAGGATCATACATACCGATGGTATTCGTAACCGGCATGGTGAACCAGACTTTGCCAGTATGATCGACAGCAACAAAGATCGGCTGACCATAGCCTGTAGGGAGTGAAACAATGGTGACCCAGTTCTGCCCATTGGGATCAAATAAACCGAGCTTGCCAGGAGGAGTCGAACTGGAACAACTCGGTGCCGGATCACAACCGGGTATGGCTACCCAGACATGTCCACTACTGTCAAATGCGGTTCCCCAGGGATCGCTGCCAGGAACAGAATAAGTGGTAAGGCTACTGATGCCAGATGCAAGTGATGACTGTGCATGCGCACCGATGATAGACCCAACCGCGAGAAAAGTATTGGCGGTAGCCACTGCTAATGCCACACAAATGGTCAGGATCTTTCTCGTACTATGCTTCATACAAATACATCTCCTTCTTAAATCAACAACAAAAGGCATACGAAATACACAACAACACAACGATAGTGTGAAACAAAATGAGAAATTATGATGTAGAAAGAGCCACTGTGAAAATAAATTTATGCTTGTAGTTAAAATCGACCTACTACGAAAGCATACAGTAAGTGTAATTGTACGGATTCAAACAATGAGATGCAAACGTCACACTATAAGTACTGGTGTTTTGATATAAGGATGATAAGCACAACGAGAGGGGCTTCATCGTCCACCCCATCAATGCGGTGGTGGTGCGGCTGTGGAACAATCGGAAGTAGGCACAGTCTATCTGACCAATGGCACAAGCAAAAATACCAAAGATACGATAGTGCTCTTTTTTCGATACGTTCGTAACTTGTCTCCTCCTACACACTTCTCTAAACTACTCATGGTGAAATTTTTGCAAGAAACTTCGCCGTTTTCTTAAGAAGCACAAGGTGCTTTTATAGTATTTTATCGGACGACGCTGAGAAGTACTTTCGACTGCTGCTTCGTCCTTAATCCTGCCACAATTGCATGTCCATAATATGGTGGTGGCTAAACAAAGGAGTCATCCTCTTGATCGAGAGTTCTCCAATAACGACACAAAAAAGTACTGGCAGTTACTCTAGTTTCAAGAGTAGGCTATTGCGATTACTGATGCCATTGATCCTATTATTGCAAGCCAGCACCTCCCTTCTCGCTTTGCGTAACACAGCCTTTCAGGATGAAGCTCTCTACCTGCTCGCCGGACGAGAGATTTTGCTCAGCTGGGTGGGTAAGGTATCGTATGTGGAACCCTATGGCCTCTACTTTTCTGGTTACCCCTCCTTTTATCCGGTCATTGGAGGTATGCTGGACTTCCTGGGGGGACTGGAAGCGGCACGCCTGCTTAGCTTGCTGTGTATGCTGATCGTGACGATCTGTGTCTATTTCATAACGATCCAGTTTTTTGATCGCAAGAGCGCACTGATCGCCGCCTTTCTCTTTGCTTGCGAAGGGTCAGTGTTGTTTCTTGGACGCCTGGCTACCTACGATGCCTTCTGTTTATGTTTACTGGCTCTGGCGGTGATGCTCTCCTTACGGGCCAGTAAGGCAGCTTCAACCCGGACGCTTCTGGCGGTGGGTCCTCTGCTGGTGCTGGCAGTCGCCGCCAAGTACGCTGGACTGCTGTTCGTGCCGACCGTGTTGGCACTTCTTGCCTGGTGGAGCTGGAAACATAAGGGATTGGAGGAAATGATCGTTCGCCTGGGGATCGCACTCTTTTCGTTGGTGGTGTCAGGCTTTATCGCCTTTCTCAATCTTGATAAGCAGGTACTTACCGGGCTGAGTTTTACGACCGTCAATCGCGTCAGCTTTATTCAGGTCGTGCCAATTCTGGTCATACAACACATCGCGGTGATGGAAGGCATCTTCTTTGGACTCGGTTTCCTGGGCCTACTTCTCTGTGGCAGGCAGCGGCTTCCCACCGGGCTGCTGCTCTTCGGCTCAGCTCTGCTGGTCCCGCTCTATCACACCTACAAGGGAGAGTTGGTCTCGCTGGACAAACATCTTGCCTTCAGTATGTTCTTTCTTGCCCCTCTGGCAGGCTTTGCCATTGCCTCCCTCGTCGGCTTGTGGCAGAGGCGCTCCGTTCGTCTTTCCTGGGTCCCTGCGCTGGCCCTCTGCCTGCTGACCCTCCCATTGGGTCTCCAGCAAGCACGAACACTCTACCAGGGTTGGCCCTCTAGCACCCAGCTCACGACGTTCTTGCGCTCAAGAGTACAGCTAGGGATTGGTCGCTACCTGGCAGAAGATTTCGATGTTTTGCGCTATAACCTGAAGAATGAGACGGATATCTGGCAATGGAGTAGCCTGGACTATTTCGTCTATACGGATAAGGAGCAACATGATCTTTCAGGAGAAGCTGCTTACAAAGCCGCGATTCAAGAAGGCTACTTCGATTTGATTGAATTGAGTTATGGCTATCACGCTCCTCTGGCGATGCAAATCACTCAAAAGCTGACCGCAAGTAAACACTACGACCTTATTGCCAGAATCCCTTATCACAATTCTTATGGCTCTGGCTATTTCTGGGTGTGGAGTAAGCATACGACGAGTCTTGCACAAGATAGCACTTCGTGTACTCAGCCGCAATCTGCACCGGGCAAAATCAGTCTGGCAGGTCTCGCTTTTGACCCTTCTCATATAGGACAAGATCCAACGCGAGGTGGCTTTCCCTCAAGTGGTCCCAATTACAGTATATGCAGTGGATGAAGCATCCTGAGTTAGCGAAAGCTGTCGATTTCATTACCGTTCACATCTATCTTAGTTCACACGGCCATAGCCGTAAACGCAGTAATGCGTGCTAGTGCTCCATTCTGCACCAGTATACGCAAACCGCAGTAGCCTGATTGGAAGGTGCTATCTGTAGCTGTCGCCATCCAAATATCTGGCTCAGCATTACCGGTTTGCCAGACTTTGGCAGCCAGTGTCGAGTCAACGGCTCTAAAACGCAAGGTATAGGATATGCCAGCCTGTGCAGCAAACGGTGTCTCATTGAGGATGGTGGTTGAGCCATTGACCTTTTTTTGTATGACAAGATTGGTACCGTCGATATATGCCTTGTACCAGTTGTTGCCATCGGTCCAGCGCAGCACTGCCCCCATATTCGTGTTATTGAAGCTGCTCATTGATCCCTTGAACAAGACCTGGGCATTGGTGGCAGGAGGCCCAAGCACGGCATTATAGGAAGTATAGCCGTTGGCTAGCTGGCCGGTATTAGCCGCAATGGAAAAGACTGTAGAGCTGTTGGCGTCGCCTCCCCATAGCTGTCCATCTGAAGCTGTTCCCCAATAGGTTTGATCTGCGTGTTGGAAGGTGTCCTGTGCCAGAGTCGCGGTCGGTGTTGTTGGTAGCTTTGGTGAGGACGTCAACGGTGGAGAAGACGATGATGTTGGTGGGATTTGCGATGTTGTATGCAGAACAAAGGTGGTGACAGAAAAAGGGGGAAGCTGATAGGTAAAAGCTCCGTTTTCTAACGGTAGTGTTCCTGTTTTGATGGGAGGATTTGGAAACAGAACAGACTCATCTTTTCTCCATACCTCGATTGCGCCAGAGGTTACTCCATTCAGGCTAACTGTGGCAGTCTGGGCAAGCGAGGGGTCTTTATTGATCATGACAATATTTTTGGGATTATCTGAAGCGTATACTTCAACATTAGGAAGCGTGCTGCTTGCATGCACTATAGTATCTCCAAAGCCTCGAAAGAGCCCTTCGCCTGTGAACATGCCAATACCATGATAGGCAGGGTTGGTATCATCGACATTGATTTTGACTACGTGTCCATATGCATCGGTGATGATATGCTCATGTGCATAAATGGCATTACCTTTATCGGCATAGAATAGTGACCATGCACCGGAACTTAAAATATGCCCCAGTGCTGAAGCAGTCCATACTGTGTGGAAGTTTGTATCATTTTGTACAGTTCCCCCCCAATTTAGTTCCCATTCCCCAACTTCAATCCCTATATGAGAAGCTCGCGCAGGAATAGTTTGTTGGATGAGAGAGCGAAGGTTACGTATACTATTGCCATATTCTGCGGCGGCCTGGAAAAGCTTCGTATAATCTCCCGGTACAGTACCCTCCTGGGCATAGCCATGAAAATCAACAAAATCAACTCTGCTGCCGGATTGCTCTAAAAATGTCTGTAGAAATGGGGCATCATACCAGGCAGTTGCTCCCCCACCGATTTTAATCGTTGGGTCGATAGCTTTCATCGCATCAGAGTTCTGATTAAAAATCGTACTATAGGTGGCTGCAGCCATGCCTGCCTGAGCGGGTTCATTCCCCACAATCCAGTACCGAACATAATTATTAGTGGCTTTATTAAAATGCCTGACCATATTTGCTGCATCGGCAGTACTATAGGGAACCATGATGAGCGGCTGTGCCCCTATTGCTTTAATTGCCTGTACCCATTGATCGCCTGTCCAGCGTGTATCACAGCCATTTGCGCCACAAATGATCTTGCTTGTTGGGTCTCCGGGGGTTGTGTATTTTAAGTCGAGGCGCATATATGTAACATCTAACATCTTCAACTTATGTTGTTCTAGCCGGTCGTTGGCAAAAACATCTGGAAAGCCATAACCGCTGATATCCATCCCGATCGCCAGAGGATCAAGCTTCCATATTGGTGAAGTGTAATCAATAGCAATATTTCCTAAACCAATAGCATGAGGTCTTTGTGAGACAAAAACTGTAAGAAAGGCACTAGCAAGTAGAACGAAAATGCCCAAAAAAGGAAGCATTTTAATTGTTATTTTCAGTAATGTGTGCTGCAATCATGGTCTCCTGTACTGGCGGGCTGTTGATAGTCACACCTTCACACTTTGCCTTCTGGTGCCACACTGTAGTTGACAAGAATGTGCCCAATAGCATCCGCCTTCATGAGGATACCATCGACCCCAAAACTTACAAGTATTTTCTTGCCTACCGGCATGTTCAATTTACTGAAATCAAAATCACACATATATGTTTTGTCACTACGTGTTACTACTGTACCTACTTTGGCGTTACCTGGCAAGTCTTACAGGCCGCCCAAAATGTCAGAGATACGATAGTACTCTTCCCCGATACGTTCGCAACTTGTCTCCTCCTACGCACTTCTCTAAGCTATTAAGAGAATTTGCTTCTCTATTAAGGACATAGTTAAGGAAGAACATGATTAAGGACATAGTTAAGGAAGAACATGCAAAAAAAAGCCTCTCTTCAGAAGAGTACCACTATCCCAACGGCTCCCATCGTCGATGCCAATACCGATGAACAATTCAAGGTCACGCGCTACGCTGAGTGGCTGACTACCGAGGCTAAGCGCAATAACAACGGTAGCCACCAACAAGAGGTAAGCAGAAAATATGCCGAGGACGCCTTAAAAACTGTCACCGTTAATAGCAAAGAATTTCGTCCTTTCGCTCCTTTTCGGCATACACTCTCTGCTTACAAAACAATGACGCGCGGACAAATTGTGGCCCTGAGCACAATTATGCTTGGGTGTGGGCTCGGCCTGCTGTTCTATGGTATGAAGCTGGCCGTAGTAGTTATTGCTATAATCACCTTGCTGTACCTTAGCTCTCTACTTCTGGACTTTCTGCTGGCTATGCGGGCACTCAATTTGTCAACAGAAGAACAGATCGACGATGCGA
>Ga0137366_10002153_pt1 | contig 14979 bp, 14 predicted proteins | sample SagtaG_8_FD_104938 | JGI IMG/M metagenome (GOLD analysis project Ga0137366, IMG submission 104938) | Vadose zone soil microbial communities from Sagehorn Ranch, Mendocino, California, USA - Sage1_L_60_16 metaG | ecosystem: Environmental > Terrestrial > Soil > Vadose zone | place: USA...
CCTGGAGCCAATAAATGCGAAACAAGATCCTAGCAGCGACTATATTTCTCGTCAGCCTGACGGTCGTTGCCAACGCGCAATCGCTCGACACTATGATTGACCGCGACATTGCTTCCCTTCTCACAACTTACAAAATGCTGCACGGCTCGCCTGAGCTTTCCCATCACGAGGAGAAAACATCTTCCTTCTTCGCTAGTCAACTAAGAACGCTCGGCTATACGGTCACTGAGCACATCGGCAAGTATGAACATTCAGATTGGACCGGCTATGGCGTGGTTGCAATAATGAAAAACGGCGCGGGCCCTACCATACTGGTGCGCACGGAGTTAGATGCCCTGCCTGTAGATGAAAAGACCAACCTTTCGTACGCAAGCAAAGCAAAAACGAAAAATGATACAGGTCAGGAAGTGAATGTGATGCATGCCTGCGGTCATGACATTCACATGACAACGATGCTGGGCACAGCAAAGATGCTCTCTGAAATGAAGGACCGCTGGCAGGGAACACTGGTCTTGATTGGTCAACCCGCCGAAGAGACTATCGACGGCGCGCGAGCTATGTTGCGCGATGGCCTCTATACGAAGTTTCCCAAGCCAGACTACACCATCGCTCTGCACGACAGCGCGGATCTCGAAGCGGGAAAGGTCGGCTACACACCTGGGTATGCTTTGGCAAGTTCCACATCAGTAGACATAAAGATCCGCGGTCTCGGAGGCCATGGCTCCAAGCCCGACTCCACGAAGGACCCGGTGGTGGTTGCGGCCGAAGTCATTATGGCGTTGCAGACAATTGTGAGTCGCGAAAATTCACCGCTCGATCCCGCGGTGGTTACCGTCGGATCAATTCATGGCGGGACTCGCTACAACATCATTCCGGATGAAGTTAACTTGCAACTTACGGTTCGTGCCTACAAAGAGGAAGTCAGGCAAAGGTTGTTGGCGGCGATCGAACGCATCACCAAAGGTATCGCGCTGGCCGCCGGCATCCCAAACGACCGGGCACCGATCGTCAAGTTCAGCGACACTGAAGTTACAGCCGCAACCTTCAATGAACCGCAGCTGACTGAACGACTGGCCAAAGTATTCCGTAGTGCTTTGGGCAACGATAACGTCGTGCTTGTACCACCGGCGATGGCCAGCGAGGATTTTGGCTACCTCAGTTTGGATCAGAAGATTCCTGCAACGATCTTCTGGTTGGGAGCAGTTGATCCTGTCAAGGTGAAGCAATACAAGGAAACGGGTGTACCATTGCCCTCGCTGCATTCAGCTCTCTTCGCGCCCTTGCCGGAACCTACGCTGCGAACAGGCGTCAAGTCGATGACTTCGGCAGTGCTGGAGTTGATGAAGAGGCAGTAGGAAGTTGCCGGCTGTTGTCCGTTGTCAGTTGTCAGTGGCAGGAATGTTGTTCTTTGTTCTTTGTTCTTAATCGTGTGGTTGTGCTGCCGAGAATTGGGGGCACAAGAACAAAGTACAAAGAACAAAGTACGAAGTTCCAGGTTCCAAGTACCAGTGACTACGGACTACGGACTACTGACCAACTCGTATTCATGCTGCACATTCTAAACGGTAGCTCAACTGAAGGTACGCTGAAGCAATCGTCAGTGACCGGCGAGTATTTCTCCTTCCGCGACGCGTTGATTAACGGCCCTACACCAGGCGAGGTTCATGGAGAAAAATGGAGACTTTTAAGAGCAAGACATTTGTCCGAGAGTTACGGCGTTGATTTGGCCGTCTGTGAACGCGACCTGACGGCCCAGGAAGCGACACTCTCATCCTTTTTACAACACGAAGAAGTTGTTCTGTGGTTTGAGCACGATCTATTCTGCCAACTTAATCTCCTCTACCTCCTCGACTGGTTTGCTCACGTCGAATTAGCACAAACCCGACTCACTCTGATAAATATCGGCGAGTTTGCAGGCCGGGAAAATTTTCGCGGTCTTGGCGAGCTCAATGCGCCTGAACTCGCTTCGCTGTTTCCCCAACGACACGAAGTAACCGCTGGCGAACTGGCTTTGGCCACCTCTGCATGGGCGGCTTATCGTTCTTTCGATCCAACCAACATCCAGGTTCTGCTGGAAACAGATACATCATCGCTGCCTTTCCTGAAGAGCGCCTTTAAAGCGCATCTTCAGCGTTTTCCTTCTACCAGGAATGGTCTCGGCCGTATTGAACACACCGGACTGTCACTCATTGAGAACGGATCTGAAAAGTTTATAGATCTCTTTCAGAAGTTTGCCGCGGCTGAACCTGTCTACGGTCTTGGGGATGCGCAACTGTGGCTCAATCTGCTCGAGTTGAGCACTGCACGCGAGCCTCTCTTATCGATCCAAAATGGAAATGGCTCAGCGCTCACGCCACGGGTAATCCACAGCGCAAGATTCAAACTCACCGCGGTGGGCCGGGCCCTACTAACGGATGGCGCAGACTTCGTCGAGTTGAACGGAATTGAACTATGGTTGGGTGGAACTCACTTGCAAAATGAAGTCAACGTCTGGCGATGGAACGAAGAGAAGGAAAAACTCGAGCGCAGCAAGTGACCGGGCGAAACTCGCTGACTTCAATGTTAACCACCGCTGTCAATAAACTTGACGCACTGATCGTCGACGATAAGAGAAACGGTCCGGAGTTGTTCGAGCGCTTGCTAATAGCGCAACACGACCTCGGCTTGCTGCAAGGCGACCGGCCCACCTGTCCTGCCCTCAGGCCACACATTCTCTCCCGCACAAAGTATCAGGCAATCAAAACTGCAGCCGAATCCATCGCCAACGCCTTTGAAAAACTCGTGCGACATGCCTTGAACGACCCGGCTCTGCTTCGCGTAATGGGGCTGACAGCGGCCGAGGAAGAGATGGCTCGTATGGATCCCGGATACGACCGTCTCTGCGTTACCAGTCGTCTCGACTCTTACCTGACCGAAGAAGGTTTTCAGTTTTTGGAGTACAACGCCGAGAGTCCTGCTGGAGTCGGCGATCAGATGCAACTCGAGAAACTTCTTTTCGGTCTTCCGCACATGAAACAGTTTCTCGAGAGCCATGAACACTGGGCGCCCCAGCCTCACAGAGAACTACTCAGGTCTTTACTGACCATTTACCGCGATTGGGGCGGCCAGGAGGAGTATCCACAAATCGCCATTGTCGACTGGAATGGCGTACCCACAGCTGGTGAGTTTCGGATATTGAAGACGTACTTCGAAGAGTCAGGGTTTCCTGCAATAATCGCAGATCCGAATGAGCTTAACTACAATGAAGATCGGTTGAACGCGGGCGATTTTCGCATCGATATTCTCTACAAGCGTGTCATTATCCATGAGTTTCTCGAAAGATCCAATCTGGACCACCCTCTGACTCGCGCCTATCGAGACAAGCGCGTGTGCATGGCCAACTCCTTTCGCTCAAAAGTTGCGCACAAGAAGGCCGGCTTTGCAGTTCTGAGTGATCCGCAATACGCACACCTGTTCAGCGATCAGGAACTCGAAGCCATCCGCAGGCACATTCCGTGGACTCGTCTGGTGAAACGCGGCCAGACCACATTCGATAACGTGGAACATGACCTTGCTACATTGATCCGGAAGGAGCGAGAGCGTTTTGTATTGAAACCCAACGACGACTACGGCGGTCATGGCGTGTTTCTCGGCTGGGAAACCGGGACGCGGGAATGGGAACAAGCCCTCACGCTGGCGCTGGAGCGTCCCTATGTAGTTCAGGAGCGGGCGGCAGTGCAGAAGATCTTGATGCCGATGTTTTCAGCTACGGTCAAACTGGAGGAAATGTTTGTTGACTTCAATCCGTTTCTGTTTCACAACAAAGTGGAAGGCGCGTTGATTCGTCTGTCAACCTCTTCATTGCTGAATGTTACTTCAGGTGGCGGACAGACAGCCTTGCTTGTCGTTGAAGACTAGTACTTGTTTTTCAAATGGACATCGAGAAGGTACGAAAATTCTGTTTGTCGCTGCCGCACGTAACTGAGCGCGTTCAGTGGGGCAATGATCTGCTGTTCTGCATCGGCGAGAAAATGTTTGCGGTGGCGGGGTTAGATGCAAAGTATCCGACAAAGCTGTTGTTCAAATGCACGCCCGAGAAGTTTGCCGAGTTGACTGAACAGGAGGGTATTGTTCCCGCGCCCTATGTGGCTCGTTATCACTGGGTCGCGTTAGAAGATCTAGATGCTTTGCCGCCGCGGGAATTGAAAGAGCTACTCCAAACCGCTTATCAGCTGGTCCGCGACAAGTTGCCGAAGAAAATCCGAGAACAGCTGCAGTGATTTGAACGGGTCGTCCGGTTCGCTGCAAGAAGAACGATTCGCACTGGGAAGCGAAAACCCTCCCGTGGTTTGCGCGAAAAGGCAAGGCGACAGATGCGCCCCGCTCAAGATCTGATGCTACTAACCTTCAACTCCGCAAATTTGCAGATTGGGAAGACCCTGTCCCGACCTCAAGTTTGAATGCCATTCACCATCAAACTAGATTACTCAACTAAGAAAACGCCGGATCAGATCAAGCTTCTTGGCCCGCAAAAATTGCTGAGGTTTGATTTATTGATTTGCTACTGAGGCGCATTCAAACTTGAGGAGGCGAAAGGGTCCGCCATCCGAACCTGAAAATTTGCGCATTGAATTGTCGATTCAAGGTTGAGCGGTTGCTTGCTGACGGGAGTGTTGTTTCCTTTTAACCGCAGGGACAACCTCATCCGGGTCTCCTGCCTCAAACCAGTACTCTTCCCCGTTTTCCTCAGCTCATTCCTAACTTGTGGAGGTCCCCGATGAGAAAAACGTTCTCCTTCCTTTCGCTTCTGTTTTTCGCCCTGGTTTCCACCCAAGCCTCTTTCGCAAGCGAACCCACTGACAAATTGGTCCGCAAGGCCACTTCCGGAAATGCGTCCGAATCCAACGTGGCAATCGCTGAATTGCGCACTCTCGGCCCGGCTGGACTGGAAATTCTCCGCAAACGTTACGCTGAAGAGATTGAGCGACACATCGCTGATCCATCTGTTTCGCCAACTGCGGAATGGGAACGGATCACGACCGCGCTGGATGCCGTCAGCCAGCAGAAGGACAGCTATCTTTCCGGTCTTTACTGGTATACGGATTTTCAGGAAGCGCGCAGAGCATCGCAGACAACCGGAAAACCCATACTCTCTCTGCGCCTGCTCGGCAAATTAAACGAAGAATTTAGTTGCGCAAATAGCCGGTTCTTTCGGACGGTACTTTATTCCAATGCAGAAGTTGCTAAAACTCTTCGCGACCGATTCGTTCTTCACTGGCAGTCAGTGCGTCCGGCTCCGCGCATAACGATCGATTTTGGCGACGGTCGCAAACTCGAGCGCACCGTAACCGGCAACAGCATCCACTACATTCTCGACTCTCAAGGCCGACCAATTGATGGTCTGCCCGGTCTATATGGACCAGAAGCTTTCTTGCGTGGCCTGGCTGAGGCGGATCAGGTCTTCAACAGTCTCCTCGGCAAAGATGACGTTGTGCGCCAGAGGATATTGGCGACTTATCAACGGGATCAGATTCGCAGGATTTCACTCGAGTGGTATGACGATACCAGGAAAATCGGCGGGAAGCTTCCTTTAGGGTTTGTAGTCGAGCAGGATCAGAACGGAAAGGCGATCGCAATCGCGCCTCTGGCGGTTACCAAAATGGTTACCGAGGCAAGTATTCTTCGCTCCATCACGGGCGGCGCAGACGCATTGGGGAAAATAACCGATGAACCTGCATGGACAAAGATAGCCTCACTCCATAGCGCGGATGCAAAATTGGATGACCGCAGTATCAGTTTGATTAAACAACAGACACACGATCAACTTGAGAGAGCTACCGACGGACTGAGTCCAGCTGCAGGATTAAATAATCTCCAGCAAAACTTCCAACGGTCGATCGCGCTGGATACTGTTCGTAACGAATATATGCTGCACACGAAGCTCTACGGATGGCTGCTTTCGGATCCGAACCGCAAAAACGTCGATGAGTTGAATGAAAAGGTCTACGCGGAACTGTTCCTAACTCCGCGCTCTGACTCCTGGCTCGGGTTGTTCTCGCCCGATGTCTACACAGCACTGGAGCATGGCGGATTGCGTCAGAATCAGTAGCGACACTGCTCTGCGTGAGTTCTTTCCAGAAACACTCATTCACAAATTCCCTTTCCGTCTTTGAGCCTTTGCGGGATAATTTGTTTCTTTCACAAGTCGAAGCTTCCCGAGGTGTCACAGTTGAAACCCCATCTATTGGCCAACGGTCTGATTCTCATTCTGATTTGGTCTACAGCCGGTCTTGCCCAGTCTACTGTGCAAGAGCGCACCCGAAACTATCGCCACACAAACGAACATCTAATACTGAAAGAGTTCGTCGATCTGCTTTCGATTCCTAATGTCGCTTCCGATCACGAAAACATACGTAAGAATTCCTCCTTCATCGTTGAGATGATGAAGCGACGCGGCTTGAGTCCGCGTCTGCTCGAAGCTAAGAGCCCAACTACACCTGCCGCAATCTACGGCGAATGGAACACGCCTGGGGCAAAAAGAACTCTCGTTCTCTACGCTCATTACGACGGCCAGCCAACTGATCCGAAACAATGGACCGGCAGTCTTCCGTGGCAACCCGTCTTCCGATCCGCTGCGCTGGAGGCCGGAGGCAAGACACTGGCCCCGCCGGCTGACAATGAACCCATAAATCCAGAGTGGCGTATCTATGCGCGCTCAGCGTCTGACGACAAAGCGGGAGTGATGGCCATTCTTACAGCCTTTGACGCGCTCAGAGCGAATGCAATCCCGCTCACTTCGAATATCAAGTTCTTGTTTGAAGGAGAAGAAGAAGCAGGCTCACCTCATCTTGGAGAAATTATTGGTTTGCACAAAGGCCTTTTCGAAGCGGACACCTGGATTATTTGTGATGGGCCAGAACACCAGTCGGGAAAGAAGCAAGTGGTGTTTGGCGCACGTGGCGATACGAATGTTGACGTCACAGTCTACGGAGCAAAACGTCCCCTGCACAGCGGCCATTATGGTAACTGGGCGCCCAATCCGGCAATGCTGCTGGTCCGCCTGCTCGCATCCATGAAAGATGAAAAAGGACGCGTCACGATTGCCGGTTGGTACGACGACGTCGAGCCGCTGGGCCAGGTAGAAGTTCGTGCAATAGCCGCAGCACCACAATATGATGATGAACTCAAAAATCAACTGGGGCTTGCGCAAACCGAGAGCTCGGACAAGAGCCTGCTGGAACTGATAAATCTGCCTTCATTGAACATCAACGGCATCAGCAGCGGGGACGTCGGCGCGCTGGCCCGCAACATTATTCCGACAACAGCGACGGCAGTTCTGGATTTGCGTTTGGTAAAAGGAAACGATCACCAGCGACAAGTTCAACGCCTAATCGAACACATACGCAAACAAGGTTTTTACGTCATCGATCATGATCCAAACGACCAGGAACGACGAGAGCATCCACTGATCGCGAGGGTCGTACCCAGAGCGGGTGGTTACAACGCTGAGCGCACCCGCATGGACCTGCCGGTTTCACTCGCTGTTGTCGACGCCGTGCAGTCAACCTCCGCCGACGCGATCGTGCTACTGCCAACATCGGGCGGTAGCCTCCCACTCTCGATCATTACGGACAATCTCAAAACGGTGACTATGTCCGTGCCAATCGCAAACTACGACAACAATCAGCACGCTGAAAACGAGAATCTTCGCCTGCAAAACCTTTGGGACGGCATCGAAACGTTTGCTGCATTGATGACGATGAGGCGTTAGCTTTTTCCGCCCGAGGACGACATCGTGGATAAGCTATTTCTTCCAGTTTTATTGGGTACGAACCGCAAACTTCGAAACAGTGCCTTCGCAGCGAAGTGGTTACTCAAGAAAATGGAAAAACGACCGGATATTGAAACCAGACTGTTCGATGCCCGCGATTTTCAGCTGCCGCATGACGATTATGGGCAGGAAATCAAACACCTCTTTCCCGAGTGGAGAGATGCCATCATTCGCGCGGACGGTTTGGTGATAGTTTCACCTGAATATAACCATGGTTACCCGGGCGCATTGAAAGCCGTCCTGGATTTGCTACTGCGAGAGTATGTACACAAGGCCGTGGCGTTTGTCGGTGTATCCGCTGGTCCATGGGGAGGGACACGAGTTATTGAGGCGTTGGTGACAACCGTGCGCGAGATGGGCCTGGCGGTGACCTTTACAGATCTACTCTTTCCCAGGGTACAAAAAACATTCGATGTTGACGGGAAGTTATTGGACCAGGCTTACGAGCAAAGGGCTAAAGACTTTCTCGATGAGCTTGTCTGGTTGAGTCGCGCGCTAAAATGGGGTCGTGAAAATCTGCCGTCGAAGTATCACACGGGCTGAGCTTCAAAACAATCTCTGACAGCAGCTTGGCTCAGCTCGGTAAAATTCGAAGGTGATACTGACGCAGGTCGAGCGGGGGCAAGCCACCTTCTCGACCTGAGAGAGTTTCAAAGTTTATCCCAATTTCGATCAACTACGCGGTCCTCAATCAAGTAACCAAAGCTCACCACTTACAGCCGTAGGCTTTCATCGATTGCTTTGCTTGATCGAGAGACGTCTTGCACACACCGGCCAGAGTTGCCTTGCTCTTCGGATTTGCTGCCAGATCATGCCAGGACTTTCGCCATTGGGCCACGCTGGCCTTGAATTGTGCACGCGCTGCCGCCGGCACTTTATCGTTAACGCATGCTTCATAAGCGGTGATGAACTCGTCGCACTCAGGCACTCCTATCTTCTCACCGCTTGCCATTGTCGACGGGGCCTTTGCCGAAGGGGAAGCGGCAGGAGCATTGGCCGACGACTCACGGTTCGTCGTCGATTCTGATTTGTTACAACCAAGGAACAAAAGAGTGCAGAACACTGAAATCGTTAGCAGGAGACTTTTCGACATTTGTTTCTCCTCGGTCAGATTATCTGACTGAGCAACTCGAGATGGGAAAGCGGCGAGATAATACACCTGTGCGGACCATGTTAGCGAAGAAAAAACTGCGAAGCTCACGCCCGCCGAATAATTGCGGTCAGCGGACATGAACGTCGCCCTTGACAAACCTTTTAGTTTTTCGCAAAAACAGTTTGCGCAGCCTTAGTGTCTTTATGTCAGAAGAGAAGTTTTCCCTTTCACGTAAAATAGCGGTTCGCTGTTGTGTCGCCGGTGGTGGCCCGGCGGGCATGATGCTCGGGTTTCTGCTTGCACGCGCCGGCGTGGAAGTTGTCGTGCTCGAAAAGCACAAAGACTTTCTCAGAGACTTTCGCGGCGACACGATTCATCCTTCCACGTTGGAGCTCATGCACGAGCTGGGAATCCTCGACGCCTTCCTCAAGCGACCACATCAGGAGTTGCGCGAGCTGGCCGGCCAAATCGGAGACGAAACGATTCCGCTGGCTGACTTCTCTCACTTACCAACCGTCTGTAAGTTCATCGCCTTCATGCCACAGTGGGATTTTCTGAACTTCCTGGCTGAGCACGGCGCCATCTATCCGACCTTTCATTTGCAGATGGAAGCGGAAGTAACCGACCTGGTGAAAACCAGTGGACTGATTACCGGTATTAGAGCGAGCACGCCGGAAGGACCAATAGAAGTTTCTGCAAGTTTGATTGTCGGCGCGGACGGACGACATTCAGTAGTTCGCGAACGCGCCGGCCTGACGGTTCAGGAACTTGGCGCCCCGATCGACGTTCTCTGGTTCCGCATAGCGCGACAGTCCGACGATCCGGGCCAGGCACTCGGCCGTTTTGTAAGCGGGAAGCTCATGGTGATGCTCAACCGCGGCGACTACTGGCAATGTGGTTTTGTAATCCTCAAGGGCGGCTTCGAAGCGCTCAAACAAAGAGGTTTGGCTCTGTTTCATGATGATATTGTTAGTGTCACCCCTTTCCTCCGCGATCGCGTGAAGCAGCTTCGCGATTGGAACGAGATAAGACTCTTGACCGTCGCCGTTGATCGCTTGCTCAAGTGGCATCGACCCGGACTTCTTTGCATCGGTGATGCAGCGCATGCTATGTCGCCCATCGGAGGCGTAGGAATAAATCTGGCGATTCAAGATGCGGTGGCCGCAGCAAATATTCTGGCCACTCCACTCGCACAGAACAGCGTAACAGACGGCGATCTGAACAAAGTGCAGGAGCGCCGCCTGCTGCCGACACGCCTCACGCAGGGCGCGCAAGTGTTTATTCAAAAACGCGTTTTCGGTCGCGTGCTCGGAAACAACCAGCAGATCTCAATTCCCTGGTTGCTGAGGCTATTCCGTTACTGGCCATTTCTGCGTCGCATTCCTGCACGAATGATCGGCATCGGCTTTCGTCCGGAACACATAAGAACAACAGACGCCTTGCGGAGTCACGAGCGGGTAGCCACGGGGTCTTTTTGATTCTCATCGTGCTCGGCGGTGAGGCATCGACCAGCTTCCGTTCCGCATAGAATTTTTCCCCGCGGTTGCAGAATATTGCCCCGTCGAAGTTGCTTGAGTCGGCGCAGCTTCAGTAGGATAAGCCAAACTTTATTCGGCGATATAAAAGACAAACTTGATCTGGGGGAACGAACCTTATGAAAACAGTGATCAGTCTGGCAGCCGCTCTGTTCTTGTGCTCAATCTCGGTGCACCCTCAGGACATGAGCGGACATCATCACACAGCGTTAGTTTCCGATGCCGAAACCGTTGAAGTACAAGATTGGGCAAAACAGAGGCTCGCGAAATCTTCGCGGCATCAGGAATGGGTGAAAGTTAAGAGTGGCACCCGAGAGGTCAATAGTTTTGTCGTCTACCCGGAAGTGAAAAATAAAGCTACAGCCGTTGTCGTAATTCACGAGATCTTCGGCATGAGCGACTGGGTGCAAAGCCTGACGGACCAACTTGCCGAAGCAGGCTACATTGCGATCGCCCCTGATTTGCTTTCCGGTATGGGACCTAACGGCGGTGGAACCAGCGCCATAGCTGCCACGGGTAATAACGCGGTGGGCCAGGCAATCCGCGATCTGCCACCAGATCAGATCACTGCTGATTTGAACGCCGTCGCTGATTACGTTTCGAAGCTCCCCGCAGCCAACGGCAAAGTTGTTGTTGCTGGCTACTGTTGGGGTGGCAGCCAGTCGTTTCGCTTCGCGACAAAGCGGCCCACCATAAAGGCCGCATTCGTTTTCTATGGTTCCGAACCGGCAAAGACGGACAACAGCCCGGACAGCGAAGCGCTTGCCAGGATCCAGGCACCTGTCTATGGTTTTTATGCAGGTAACGATGCACGCATCGACGCAACCCTGCCGGCTACGGTCGAGGCAATGAAAGGGCTAAACAAAAAATATGATCCGGTGACGTACGAGGGAGCAGGTCATGGCTTCATGCGTGCCGGCGATGCGCCCGAGCCGACTGCGCCCGTCGCGAAAGGCGATAAAGAGGCCGACGACAAAGCAACGTCGGACTATCAAAAAGCTCTGACGGCCTACAAAGCTAACAAGAAAGCGCGCGACGAAGCATGGGCAAGGTGGAAAAAGATACTTGGGAATCTATGAGCAACTCTGCACAATCGCGGCTTGGCCGCCTGCCTTGCGAAAAGCCGAAGGGTTTTCCGCAACGGAAGTGGCAGAGCCGCGCGCCCCACTACCTAGCCGCTGCCTGAGTTGAGATTCTGGCATCTTAAGACCGGGATGAAGTAAAGTCGTCGCACATCTCCCCCTATCCCAAGGCATAGGAGAGTTGACCCGATGACCAAATACGCCGTCATCGCATTCCTCTTTATTGCTGTTCTAAATACAGGGCTCGGGCAAACACCGCAGCCATCACCCGGACCTGCTACTCCGCCACCACAAAAGAGTCCGACGCCACAGGGGTTTTCATAAGCTTCGGCAACGACCGGGTCGTTTCACTCACGTAAAAGCTATCCATACAGGTTACCCTGAGTTCCTTGTGAATCCAGGAAACGATCCGGCGCCACGACGCGGTTCCGTAAGACTCTCAACACGTCTAAGGCGAAGTCATGGCAACAGACTTCCTGGAGTAAAAGTCCACGACTCGCTGCGCGGCCGCGACTACTCTTTCACGCAACTTGAGCGGCTCTATTACTTCAAGTTGCGATCCGAAGCTCAGCGCATATTCGCAAGCCATATCCTCCACGTCAAAACCCACTGAGACTCGTGTCCATCCAGACGAATCCGTTTCGCCAGGCTCTCCCACGCGAGCGAACCGTCCGGCAAAACTGAGCCGCTGAAGTGCGTCAGGAGCTACTCGGAATATTGCAGTGTAGTTTGGCGGATGAGACTTGAAAACAGTTGAAGACTCTTCCCAATACGCGGCCAAATCGAAATCGAGCGGAAACGTTGCTCTGTCATCAGTAACTGCGGCGGACGACATACGTGAAATACGATAACTCCGCCGGTCTACGCCGACCGCAGCCACCAAATACCAGACGCTTCCTTTGGCAACCAATCCCAACGGATCGACTACTCGTTCTACCGCTGCGCAACCTGGTCCACGTTCATATGTGAAGCGGAGTTTGCGCTCCAACCAGATCGCCTCCTGCACAACCGGCAAGAGCGGAACGGCTTCCTCGCGGCGCGTCCAACCAGTGACGTCAACATGAATGCGCTGCCGGACGCGCTCGGCGCCACGCTGATATGTGGCCGGCAATGCAGCCAAAAGTTTCAGGAGCGCTCCCTCGGCGGCTTTCTCCAGCCTTAGATCAGCCAGCAGCCTGGCGGGTTTTGTCACGAAGAGTGACTCAACTTCCGCTTCGTTCAAACCAGTCAGATTGGTCCGGTATTCACCAAGTAAAGACCAGCCGCCACCAGTTCCCCGCTCGGCAATTACCGGAATACCCGCTCCGCTTAACGCTTCCATATCGCGGTGGATTGTTCGTTCCGACACTTCCAGCCGCTCCGCCAGGTGACGCGAAGTTAGACGGTGATGCGCTTGTAACAACAAGACAATCGAAAGCAAACGGTCGGCACGCATGACGTTTCGTCCTCCTAACTTATCGGTGAGGTGCGAGGAATTTTATCTCACAAACATGACAAAGGGTGTCATGAATAGGGTCATATAATTCTTGCCAGAAAGGAAGTCTGCATGCGAAAAGTCACATTCGGCGGCGCCAACAGCCTGGATAACTTTATTGCTCGCAAAGACGACTCGGTTGATTGGCTTCTATGGGACAAAGAAGTCAATTCGATCGTGAAGGCTTATTGGCAAACCATCGATACTGTAGTGATGGGAAGAAAAACTTACGAGGTCGCGTTGAGAAACGGGAGACCAGCGTATCCGGGAGTCAAGAACTATGTCTTCTCCCGAACTATCAGGAAAAACCTCGACAAAACGGTCGAAATCATTTCGTCAGATGCAACCGATTTTGTACGTAGGCTCAAGAACGAGGAAGGCAAAGGCATCTGCGTGATGGGTGGTGGCGTGCTGGCGAAGTCGCTCTTTGACGCACGGTTGATCGATGAGATCGGCTTCAACATCCACCCGGTTTTGCTTGGTTCGGGTGTCCCTCTCTTTCATGAAATGGATAAACAGATCGACCTTGAATTGCTCGATTGCAATCGACTGCGCAATGGATGCGTAGTGTTGTCGTATCGCGTAAAGCACTAGCAGCGTCGACCGCTCGCCTTAACCAGATCAGCTCTTCACTGGGGCCGCGGGCGTCCCGCCCGCGCGCGAGCCGCAGGTGCGATGACCTTGCGAAATGCTCACTCCAGACGTGCTGTTCGCGGTCCGCTCACGGCGGGGAACGCCCTCGGTCCCAGTGAAGAGGTTGTACTTAGAACCTGAAATACCAACTACGAAGGGAGATCAACGATGACCAGGCGCAAGATCATCGTCTACATCGCAACAAGTGCTGATGGCTACATCGCTCGCCTGGACGGCAGCGTCGACTGGCTCAATCGCCCACGTCCGAAGGACAACTACGGTATGGGGGCATTTTTTAAATCCATCGATACGATTCTGTGGGGACGCAAGACCTACGACCTGGCGCTCGGCTTCGGTCATACAGTGGATGGCATGGGTTACGGTAAGAAGATCAAGAGCTACGTGTTCACTCACCGGCCGCCCAAGTCTGAGGTTGCCGGACTGACGTTTGTCAACGAACCAATCGTGGAATTTTCAACCCGTTTGCAAGCGCAGCCCGGTAAGGACATTTGGATGATGGGTGGTGGCGGCATCATCGGATCATTTTTGGATGCTGATGAACTGGATGAATTCATCATTCACGTTATTCCGACATTCATCGGTGAAGGCATTCCGCTAATCCAGCCACGCCGCCGCAACGTGCAATTAGAATTACTGTCGTCGAACAATTATCCGGATGGAGTGGTGCGGCTGCACTATGCAGTTCAAAGGCAGAAACAAACTCAAGTTAAGTGATAGCTTCGCAGAAGTGCGCTTCCTTGTCAGCACTTTGTCATAGGTCAGTTTGTATACACTCAACTCGACGTTGCGCCATCACAAAGCGCTGACAAGGCAGCGCACTCCAAAGAGTTTATTATTTCGACAATACTTCTCGGAAAAAATCCACTGCACGGGGATCGCCTGATTCGCCCAGGGATCGAATTGCCTGCTTGCGCACGAGTTGATTCGGATGTGTCCTGGCAATTTTTATCAATAGCGGCACTGTCTCCTCCGAGTGACGTTCGCTGATTGCCCGCACGGCCTGCACTTGCACTTCCGCATTTCCGTCCGGACTTTGCGCAGTAGCGCTCAGGAAATCGAAACTGCGTTTACCCGCCCGTTCACCCAGGAGTCGGATCGCCTGCCGGCGCAAGTCAATCATCTCATCGCTACGAGCCACTTCAAACAACTTCTCTTCTACTCGAGAGCCTTTTATCTCAGACAGCGACTGCAACACGCTCCGCCGCACCTCAGGAACGCGCTCCGAATCGAACAACTTGAACAATTCGTCCACTATCGGCTCGCCGCCTTCAGCCAGCACGCGGATAGCCTGCTTGCGCAACTCGGGATTGGCGTCTGTTCGCGCCACTTCC